>Ga0134128_10003015_pt1 | contig 20632 bp, 15 predicted proteins | sample KB31754_FD_96462 | JGI IMG/M metagenome (GOLD analysis project Ga0134128, IMG submission 96462) | Terrestrial soil microbial communities with excess Nitrogen fertilizer from Kellogg Biological Station, Michigan, USA - KB3-175-4 | ecosystem: Environmental > Terrestrial > Soil > Unclassified ...
CCAGGAGTTTGTTCCAATGCCGGATTGTTCGTCAATGTATTACGGTCAATTGGCCACAACAATTTGTATGGTTGAGAAGATGGAACCGTTGTGTATTCGAAAACATACTTTCCGCTTGCATCCATTCTTCTTAAATCATACCAACGTTTTCCTTCAAAAATAAATTCGTAGAAACGTTCCTGCAGAATAGCTTCTTTTGGATCAGCATCAATTGCCTGATTGGGGTAACCCTGAATTGCAGGATTATAATTTGAGCCAAAAGCTCTTGCTCTTACTAAATTGATTTCATTAGAAGGATCCTGACCTAAAATGACTTCTGCTTCTGCTTTTAACAAAAGAAGATCCGCATAGCGATAGATTGGATAATCATTCGTATATACCCGACTTCCTGCGTTTTGTTCGCCCTGGTATTTACTTACAAAGGCACCGGCAATCTGATAATTTCCGGCAACCAAATTATAAGCAGCAGTAATTGATGCCCATTTGCGGCTGTCATTATCGTTAAAACTCCTGAACGTTGAGATTTTTATTGGGGCTCTGAGCAATCCACCCCAGTTATCGTCGGTTACATTAAATTTCCTGTTGTCTGCAGAATCATAAAAATTGGCAATCAGACCTGTTTGGGGTTCAAAAGTACCTGCAAAGGGCAAGGTCGATTCATTCAATTGATTATGGATTGCATAAATCATTTCTGCATTTCCTTTATTGGAAGTAGAAAATACATCTGCAAAATTATTGAGTAAATGAAGAGAAGGGACATTAGTTTGAATGTCATTCAATGCATTCAGAGCTGTGGTAGCATCTGCTGTACCTCCGCCGCGATAACTTGTCCACAAATAAACATAAGCCTTCAGCATTAAGGTAGCCGACTTTGACCAATATCCCTTTTTATTTCTAAAAGAATAGTCGTTTCCAAAACTATTTACAGATAAATCAATATCGCTTTTTATGAGAGCTATCACACTGTCTTCGCCGGAAGCAGGTTTGGCGAGATGAGATACATCAATTGAGGCAGTAGGCACAGTTTGAATAATTACTTTACCCCAGGATTTGTACATCTGGAAATAATAGAAAGCACGCATTCCATACGCCATTCCCAGGTAATAATTCTTGTTTGCGGGGGTAACAATATTAAGCGAATTCAATTTTGAGATCAATAAATTGATTTGATTAATATTAAAATAAAAGCCTCCAAAATTGCTCACACCCGGATTGTTTGCATCCAGGCTATTATTCCAGAGATTTTCCACACCTTGTGTTGCCTCTCCGGTAAAGGAAGAACTGGAACCCGGATCAGTGCCAAAAACATCGGCGCGTAATTCTCCCAAAAGTTCAAACGACATTGTACTACTTCTAAAAGACTGTTCGATACCGGATACAAACGCATCTACCTGATCAGGAGTTTTCCAGTAACTGGCATCACTAAGGCTGCTGACCGGCGCAAGGTCCAGTTGTTTCGAACATGAGTTAATGGTAATGGTAATAATTAAAAGCAAAACCGATATCTTAATATATTTTTTCATTTTGATAAGTTTAATCGTTTAAAATGTCACTTGTACTCCAAAAACAAATGATCTTGGTGTTGGATAAGTTCCCTGGTAAACTCCGGGAACATTTCCGTTTGCGCTTGTTGGCGGCTCGGGTGAAGGGCCACTAAAGTTGGTGATGTAAAATAAATTATCCCCACTTACATAAACCCTTGCCTGTGAAAGCAATTTGGTTTTGGAAACCAGGCTATGGCTGAAATCATAAGACAATGTTATTTCACGGGAGGCGAGATAACTTCCGTTTTCATAAAACCTGGAGTTGTTTCCATTAAGTGCAATGTTAGCGTTATTGATTCTTGTATAATTTTTCTTCCCGAGCGGCGCGGCCACCTGATCAGCATAATACACTTTAGGAATGTCAGTATTGGGATTTTCCGGAGTCCAGGAGTTTTTCTGCCAATCAATATAGTTAAAAGTCCCCTGGTAGTTTCCTAAAATACGGGCTACCTCGTCGTTGTAAATCACATAACCTGTGGCAAATTGGAACTGTGTGTAAAGAGTGAAGCCTTTGTAAGCTAAAGTAGCCGTAAAACCTCCTGTCCATTTAGGATTGATGTTACCAATATAAACCTGGTCGCGGCTATCAATTGTATCGTTATGATCCACATCAAGCCAGTTTACATCGCCGGGAGTGATAGCACCTTTAACATTTGGGCCGGCAGGAACGTTTGGGCCACCAATTTGTGCAACTGCATCATATCTGTTGCCTGCTATTTTATTGATTTCTGCCTGGCTTTGGAAAATGGAAACCTGTTTGAATGCATAAACATCGCCCAAAGTTTGTCCTTCCTGGTAACCACCTACCCAAATAAGTTGCCCTGATTTAGGATCATAAACCTGGAAGCCACCCTGTCGATTGTTAGGTTGGCCGTTTGGAGGCAATTGCAAAATTTTATTTTTTACAAAAGAAGCATTAGCACCAACATCCAATCTTAAACCATTTGGTTGATTAATAATATTCGCACTCAATGCAAGTTCATATCCTTTATTCTGTAAAGTACCAAGGTTGGTTCTTACAGAATTAAATCCTGTGTAACTTGGCAGGGATAAATTGGTCAGCAGATCACTGGTTCTTCTGTTATAGTAATCGAAGATTAAAGTAACCCGATTTTCTAAAAACCCTAAATCAAGCCCCAAATCGGCTGTTTTACTTTTCTCCCATCTCAAATTATTGTTGATAATTCCTGTATTAAGGAAACCTGCATTACCATTGTAAAGACCTTGTAAACCATAAACGCCCTGTACTTCATAATCGCTCAATCCAGCTACGTTTCCATTAACACCGTAACTGATGCGCGGCTTCAAAGTAGAAACGATTTTGGAAATATCACTATTCCGGAAGAACTTTTCTTTATGCATATTCCAACCGGCAGACATTCCCGGGAAAACACCATATCTGTTTGCTGAAGGAAGGGTGGAAACACCGTCTCTTCTGAAAACAAGAGTCAGTAAATAGCGACGATCAAAATCGTAGTTAAGTCTTCCAAACTGAGAAAAAATACGGTATTCAGACCGGTCGCTATAGTTGCTGCCCGGGTTGAAAACCGTAGAAGCATTCACTGTAGGAATATCATCAGTCGGAGCCTGGCTTCCTAAAACCTGCATATCAAATCCTTTTGTATCATAATACTCAGAACCCAACATTACGTTTAAATCATGTTGTCCAAATGAATGACTATAATTTACAATTCCATTATACTGCTGTTGAAAACTTCTTGAAAAATAAGCGTAAGCTGTGCGGCTGGTATTTCCCGGATTTGGTGGATTAGAAAATATCTGGGAATAGCTTTGAGTGGCTTTCTGAAAAGACTGATCCAGTTCTTCCGAATAGTATCCTGAACCGGTTCCTTTTACATAAAGTCCGGGCAGGATATCCCATTGAACAGAAGCATTTGCTGTAATGCGATTCACCTCATTGCTGAGGCTTCTCTTGCTCAACCAGTATAATGGATTACCATCGTTGACACCGTTTCCCGGATTCGGCTTTGTTTTGGCAGAATCTAACCATGGGTTCATTGTTGGCCATAGAGCAAGATTACGATACATATTATTTATCTCGCTTCCGTTTACACCAATCTGCGAAGAAGTCGATGCAGTAACACCTGAGGAAACTTCCACATTCGGTTTCACTTTATAAGAGCCATTTAAATTACCTGAGAAACGTTTATAGCCTGATCCTACTATTACCCCATTTTCATTATAATAATCAAAGCTGGAATAATATTTTCCTTTATCATTTCCGCCGGTGATATCAATATAATGATCCTGGGTTTGAGTATTTCTGAAAACAATATTTTCAATTTCGCCACTGTGATCTTTAAAAATAATAGTTCCCCCGTAAGGATCTCCAACAGTATCCCATCCTTTTCCTAAAAGATAATCAGTCGAAGCATCATATTTCCTGATATCAAAAGTTGCGAGGTTGGCTGAATCGGTGAGCAAACCGTAACCACGTGACGAATTCACCTGGCCTAAAGTCCGTCCCGAATTTAAATTACCGAGTCTGTTATAATAGATATAATCTTTTGCATTAAGGAAAGTATATCCTTTGCGTGCAGAATTGAACCCTTGTGTAAACTTGTAAGAAATTTCTGCTTTACCATTCTTTCCACTTTTAGTAGTGATCAGAATTACGCCATTATTTGCTCTGGCACCATAAATAGCTGTAGCAGCAGCATCTTTAAGCAATTGAATCGATTCGATATCTTCCGGCGGAATATCATTGTAGGAACGAATGATTCCATCTACTACTACCAGGGGTCCGCCCGGACTGTTGATAGATGCTCCTCCCCGCAATAAGACAGAGGGGCCAGCACCCGGTTGCCCGGTTGTATTGACTACATTTAAACCAGGTAAAGTACCCTGCAATGCACTTCCCACATTGGCTCTGGGCACATTTTTCAAAACAGCTTGATCCAGTTTGGCTACAGAGCTGGTAATTGTGGAACGGTTTTGAGTTCCATAACCTACTACAACAACTTCCCCAAGCTTTCCGGCAGTTGCGTGCATCTCTACTGTCAAGTCTGAACTACTTCCCACTTTTACATTTTCCTGATTATAACCGGTGTGAGTAAAAGTGATCACATCACCAACAGAAGCTTCAATACTAAATTGACCATCGGCATTCGTTTCAGTTCCGGCCCCGGTATTTTTAATGATTATACTAACGGAGCTGAGTGGCTTTCCGTCCACATCAGAAATTACGCTCCCGGTTATTTTTTTTACCTGTGACCATGCCGTTGCTGACAACAAAAAACAGGTAATTAAAATTCCAATTTTCATGTAAGAAAATTTCATTTCAAAAGAGTTTAAAAAATTATAGTATTATGTTTGACATAATAAAAATAGAGTGTTAATTTTGAATAGCCAAAAAAACTTTTCTTTTTTTTAAGAAAATCTTTTTCGGATTTTGAATTTACATTTGTCAAATCCTCTATTTAAGCACATTTATGAACAAGGCTCTATTCAAAAAAAATCTTCAAACAATCGATACCAGCTCGCTGGTAGATAAAGTAGAAAAAAAACTGGTGGAAATCCTGCAAAAAAAGAAATTAAAAGTGGGCGACAGCATTCCTAAAGAAATAGAGCTTGCTGAAACATTGGGGGTAAGCCGAACCGTAATCAGAGAAGCTTTGCTGAGGTTGAGGATGATGGGATTAATAGAATCAAAAAAGAAAAAAGGCGCTGTGATCACCAGTCCCGACCTTTTTGGAATCATGAGCAAAAGCATGAATCCTCACATCCTGGACCAGGAGACTTTGAAAGAAATTTTTGAGATAAGATTGGTTTTGGAAATCGGAATGGCAGATTTTCTTTTTCAAAGAATTACCAAAGAAGATATTGAAGAGCTGAAAGAAATTGTAAGTAAAGAACCAAAAATAACTGATCAGCATTTGTTTAATATCAGCCATGAAATTGCTTTTCATGGAAAGCTTTACGAGATCACTGGAAATGAAACTCTAAAAAAGTTTCAGAAAATGCTGCTTCCTGTTTTTGATTATGTTCATCACAGTGGATTACTGGGAAAACCTATTCCATTCAAAAACTTTGTTTCGCATAAAGGCCTTGTAGATGTTTTGGAAACCGGCACTCCGGAATTGTTTAGAAACTCTATGCGCCATCATTTGGAAAATCATTTTTCAAGAATATTTGATTGATCTTTTTTTTGCAGTAATCAACTTTTAAAGCTTTTTATTTTTCAAAAACCAATTTGATACTTTCGCAAAAAGTTATTTTTATTGAATAGTTTTACCTGATTTTTTCACTGATCAATTCTCAATTAAGTTGTCATTTTCAAAACAAACTTTCAGGGTCCTTATTTTTTCTATTTGCTTACTTTTTTCTGCAAAAACTTTTGCACAAAATGACTCCTGCCATTTACAGGTAAGCCTGCTGACAGTGACGCCTGGCGAAGAATTATATTCTACTTTTGGCCATAGCGCCATTCGCGTGACAGACACCGTTACTCATCAGGATATTGTTTATAATTATGGCACATTTGATTTTGATGATCCTAACTTCTACACCAAATTTGTTCGTGGCAAATTAATGTACTATTTATCTACTGATACATTTGATTCTTTTGTGCAGGAAAATCAACAGGAGAATCGTGGAATTACAGAACAGATTTTAAATCTTACGTGCGAACAGAAAAGAAATGTAATCATGCTGCTGGAAGCAAACATGATGGCACAAAACAGGTTTTACAAATATGATTTTCTCTTTGATAACTGCACGACAAGATTGCGCGACCTGATAGAAAATGCAAGTGATTCTACTATACGTTTTGGAAAAGTATTGGACCACAAAGTTTCGTTTCGAAATCTTATCTATGAATATTTGAATAACGGCGACAAGCAGTGGAGCAAGCTTGGAATTGACATTTTACTTGGCAGCAAAACCGACGAGATTGCTTCGCCTTATCAAATCATGTTCTTACCGGATTACCTGATGAAAACGCTTGACAGCTCTACAATTCAATCGAAAGCATTGGTCTCAGAAAAACATCAGCTTTTTAAAATCCGTCGGACTCCTACAGAAAAAGAAAACCTGACACATCCGTTTTTTATTTTTCTGTGCCTGTTTGTGCTGATTGCATTTTTGAGTTTTTCAAGGAATGTCTCAGTACAAAAAATTCTCGCTTCTTTTGACGGATTTTTAATTTTTATTGTGGGACTGTTAGGAATTTTAATTTTGTTTATGTGGTTTGGAACCGACCATATTATGTGCCGCAACAATTATAATATTTTATGGGCGTGGCCCATGAATGTCGTAGCAGCATTTTATATCCATTCAAAAAAGCCATGGGCGAGAATTTACTTTCTGGTGTATGCAATTTTCAATATTCTTCTGATTGGATTGTTGGGTTTTATTCCGCAACATTTTAATTCGGCGTCAATTCCAATTCTTGCTATTTTAATTTTAAGAAGTCTCATCTTTGTGGTAAGGAAAAAATAAAGTCATGCCTTATATCTCATTCCAAACAAAAAAAATATTTTACCGGATTGAAGGAGAAGGCCAACCTGTTTTTTTATTACATGGCTTTGCAGAGAATGGAAATATCTGGAACAGGCAAATTGAAGCGCTGAAAGAAACCAACCTGTTGATTGTGCCTGATCTGCCAGGAAGTGGGAATTCTGAAATGCTTGATTGGGAATGTAATTTAAAAGATTATGCAGATGTGGTGAAGGCGATTGCAGATGAAGCGATTTTTAAAAATAATCTTAGCACACGAGTTTGTATGATTGGACATAGTATGGGCGGGTATATTACCCTTGCTTTTGCTGAAAAATATCCTGAACTTTTAAATTCATTCGGCCTCTTTCATTCTTCAGCTTTTGCAGACAGCGAGGAAAAGAAATTAGTCAGAAAAAAAGGAATTGACTTTATCAAAAAAAACGGTACTGAAGTATTTTTAAAAACTTCTATTCCCAATCTATTTTCCGAACAGACGAAGAAAGAAAAACCAGAACTGATTCAACAATTATTTGAACTGGCAAAAGATATTCCGGCGGAAGCGCTGATCCAATATTATCAAGCAATGATACTGCGCCGGGACAGAACATCTGTTTTACGAACTTTTAAAAGACCGGTTCTTTTTATCATTGGCAAACATGATCTTTCAGTTCCTTTGCAGGTTTCGCTGGAACAATGTTATCTTCCTTTTGTTTCTGTAGTTCACATCCTTGAAAATTCTGCTCACATGGGTATGTGGGAAGAAACGGAATTATCCAATTCGTTTCTGAAAAGCTTTTTAGACAATTTGTTATAAATCAATATTTCAAAGCATCTTTCCCGGCTTTTTATCCGATTATTAAAAGGTACTTTGCATTCTCTTTCTTTATGAAAAAAGCGCTGCTGATAATAATTGTTTTGCTCGCCGTTTTTACATGCGATGCGCATCATATTATTGGTGGTGAAATGTTTTATTCCTATTTGGGAAAAGGCTCGAAACCCAATACCAGCAAATATTTAATCACACTCAAAATATTCCGGGATCAGAATGTGCCGCCCAGGACTGCACCGATGCCTTCCATGGTTTATATCGGCATCTTTGATAATGATACCCATCAGCAATACAGAGGACCTTATCCTTATTATGTTGTCCCCAAAAATAGCGAATCAATGGTGCCGGTTGATGCATTTCCTCCATGCATGTCCAATCCTCCGAATCTGAATTATCATGTAGGGATTTTTTTATTAACGGTAGAATTACCGGACAACAATAACGGTTATACGGCATCATACCAAACCTGTTGTCGGGTAGATGACCTGCAAAACGTGGATAATGAAGAAGCAGGATCTACTTTTTCATGCAGTATTCCCGCCGCGAGATACCAGGATAATTCGCCACAATTTGCAACCAGTATTGATGTCATTTGCGCGAAACAGCCTTTTCAATTAAAATACAATGCAACTGACCAGGATCATGATTCTTTGGTTTATCAATTTACTCCCGCTTTTGATGGCGGCTTTTTTAAAAGCGATACCCTTATCAATCCATCGGCTCCTCCTTATACGCCTCTTCCCTATTCAAATAATTACAATGCCACTCAACCAATGGGGCCGCAAGCAACTATTAATTCAGCAACCGGTATCATTAGTGGAATAGCGCCCGATTTGGGTAAGTATGTGATTTGTGTAAAAGTGTTGTCTTACCGAAATGGTGTTTTGATCAATGAACATCAAAAAGATTTTATTGTAAACGTTTCTGATTGCGACTTTGCCGGTGTTCAACTCAATCCGAAACCAGTTATTTGTGATAGCGCTAATGTTGCTTTTCAAAACGATAATAATTCCAGTCAAAATAAAACTTTTTATTGGGATTTTGGCGATCCGCGATCAGGAGTTGCCAATACTTCTGATCTAAAAACACCTTCCCATACTTTTTCAGATACAGGCGTTTTCGTTTATAAGCTCGTAATAAACCGTGGACAACAATGTGCTGATTCCGCTACGCAAACTCTTAAAATTTATCCCGGATTTAATCCGTCTTTTACTGTTGACGGCCAGTGTATCAATTCCTCCATTTTTTTCACGGATAAAACGACAGCAACTTATGGCACCGTAAATAGCTGGTCATGGAGTTTTAGTGATCCGGCAACAGCAGCAGATACTTCACACGCGAAAGATCCTTCTTATATTTATACACAGGCAGGGAACTATTCTGTCGTCCTTGAAGTGGGCAGCAGCAAAGGTTGTGTAAAAACGTACTCTCAAATTGTACCTATAAAAACGCAGCCTGATCTGTCGCTGAACAATGATACATTGATGTGCAATATTGATACATTGCAATTAACAGCAAAAGGACGGGGAACGATCTCGTGGTTGCCGGATTATAACATTAATGATGTGCACAGCTTTACGCCTTTGATCAGCCCAAAAATTCCTACTACTTATTACGCAACATTGAATGAAAGCCGCGGCTGCATTGGCACTGATTCAGTTTTTGTAAATGTAGTAAGCAGGGTCTCATTGAATTTAAAACCTGATACAACGATTTGCCTGACTGATACGGCCACTTTAAATGTCACGAGTGATGGATTGCATTATTTGTGGACGCCAACCGCTACTGTTATAAACGATACAGCAAAATACGCACAGGTAATTCCTGTTCAAACTACCACTTATCATGTGGTGGCAAGTATCGGAAAATGCAGTACATCCGGGAACATTAATGTAAGAACAGTTCCTTATCCAAAAGCACAAGCGTCTACGGATACTGCAGTTTGTTTCCCCGCAAGTGTTCCGCTTCATGCCAGCGGCGGAAGTATTTACAACTGGACTCCTGCAGTTTTTTTAACCAACCCAAAGATCGCTGATCCTGTTTCATACCCGGAGGAATCTATCAGGTATATTGTGCAGGTAAATGATGTTTTGGGATGCCCGAAACCTGCCTATGATACCGTTGTTGTTTTTGTAGAAAAATTAGTGGCAGATGCAGGCCCACGAGATACTTCTATCGTTATAAACCAGCCATTGCAACTGAATGGAACAAGTGCACAATTTTATAATTGGTCACCTCCAACTGGCCTGAACGATCCAAACATTTCAAATCCTGTAGCACTTTTATCAAAAGACCAGCAGTATATTTTAACTGTTGAAAGCGCGGCCGGCTGTACTGCAAAAGATACGATCGATGTTACCGTTTATCAGGTGAAGCCGGATCTTTATGTCCCTGATGCATTTACGCCAAACGGAGATGGAAAGAATGATCTTTTCAGACCAATTCCAATTGGTATGAGATCGTTGAATTATTTTAAAGTTTATAACCGTTTAGGTCAATTGGTTTTTTCTACCAATAGCCAGAAAGACGGATGGAACGGCACTTTCAACGGACAGCCTCAGGATCCCGGCGTATTTGTCTGGATGGCGGAAGGAGTTGATTATCTTGGAAAAACGATTTTCAAAAAGGGAAGTGTAACGCTGATAAGGTAAAGATATTTTGCCAGCCATTCTTACTTAAATCATTAAGAATTTAGAGTAAATTATTAAAAGCGATTGCACAGAGTGCAAAGACTTTATCTTCAATTTTTATTTTCGTTTGTGCATTGCCGTTATAATCCTGAATCAATTTTAAGGAACGTAATAACTGTCTCTTTCTTTTCTGCTTTTTCCCTGGAACAGACCAATATTGTAGCCGGCACGGATCACAGGAGTAGCTCTTTTCAGCTGATCCACATAAGGAGAATACGTTTCACCCAAAACATCCCAGGCAATGGAAAGATAATAATAAGTATTACTTCCTTTTTGTCTTCCTCCGGCATAGCCTGCGCCAAGCAAAAGACTATTTGCATTTACGCTCATTGTTTGAGTTGGAAAACTGCTGCTGATGTATTTCTGATGAATCATATTATATTCATATTGAGCCGTTGCAAACAAAAAATTCACAGGAAATAATCTTACAAAAGCACCAGGACCATACGTTGTTTGCCGTAGTTTATCTGTGGTGGCGTAATCTCTTTGAGAAATATAATTCAGGTTAAAAGTAATACCGGCATCAAGCCAGTTGGTAAGGCTGTAGCCCAGTTGTGGCGTAATTCCCAGCATGGTAGCGCCATTTGAAAAACCAACATTGGCACTTCCACCTGTGAATAATTTTTCTTTATGAAAGCCTGATTTTTTTACTTCCCGGTTTTCATCCTGGTTCTCATTATTTTCATTTCGGTTTTGAGCTGTGGCGTGAAAATAAAATGGAATTAATAAGAGGACGATCGCTTTCTTCATAATATTTATTTTGGGGTTCGCAATTAAAAATAAAAATTTAAGAAACGAATTTAAGTGAACAGTTCTCTAATGATTCGTTAATTCAGAGCGACGGAGTATCAAATATTTTACCGGCATTTAAAATATTATTCGGATCAAAAACTTTTTTGATTCCACGCATCAGATCTAACTGCTTTTCTGTAAAAACAATATCCATAAAGCTTTTTTGCACCAATCCAATTCCATGTTCGCCGCTTACAGTTCCACCAAGATCTTTTACCAGGGTAAATAAAGCACGAAGTGATTTTATAATTTCAGGATCATCCTGGCTGTTGCTGGTTCCTTCCTTTTTGATACGAATATGAAGGTTTCCATCGCCTGCGTGTCCATAGCAAACTGATTTGAAACCATATTGCTCACCTAATTTTTTTACTCCTTTTATTAATGCCGGAAGCTGATAACGTGGAACGACTGTATCTTCTTCAATGGTATATCCATTCATCTTTACAGCTTCTGCCACACGCCGGCGCAATTTCCAGAGTTCATTTTTTTGCGCATTGTCGTCAGCAAAATAAATCTCACCACAATCATATTGCGACAGTACCTCTGAGATGGCTTCCATCTCCAACATTAAAGTATCCAAATGATTTCCATCCACTTCAACAATCAGATGTGCTACGACGTCATCTGATGACAGAACAGAAGATCCATCCACAAAACGGCTCACAATTTTCAATGCATCAATTTCCATTAATTCCAGCGCACTTGGGGTATATCCGGCGCGGAAGATAGCGCTCACTGCTTCACTTGCTTTTTCAACATCTTTAAAAGGAACCAGCATCAGCAAATCATATTTTGGAAGAGGAATGAGGCGGAGAACAATTTTTGTTACAATAGCCAATGTTCCCTCGCTGCCAACAATGAGCTGGGTTAGATTATAACCGGTAGCATTCTTTAAAACATTGGCGCCGGTCCACATAATTTCACCAGTCGGCAAAACCACTTCAAGGTTGAGAACATAATCTTTTACCACACCATATTTTACCGCTTTCGGGCCACCGCTGTTTTCAGAGATATTGCCTCCAATAAAACAGGAGCCGCGGCTGGCAGGATCAGGCGGATAAAACAAGCCTCTTCCCTTTACAGAGTCCTGCAACACTTCTGTGATCACACCCGGCTCTGTAATTACCTGCAGATTCTTTTCATCAATTTCCAAAATGGCATTCATGCGTTCCGTAGAAATTAAAACACCTCCAAGATCCGGTAGAGCACCGCCACTCAATCCTGTACCTGCGCCTCTTGGTGTTACGGGAATTTTATCGCGATTACAAATTTTCAATACTTCACTGATCTCTTCGGCAGACCGAACTTTCAAAACTACCTGTGGAAGAAAATGCAGGTTTTCTGTCTGATCGTGCGCATAATTATCCAAATCTTCTGCGTTGGTAATTACATATTGATCGCCGCATATTTTTTTAAACTGCTCAATATGTGATGACGTTAGATTACTTTGGACCACATTTGTATTCATTCTGAAAGTTTTTACATGAAATGTTTTTTGCGGGGCAAAAATATTTATTTGTAGTCTGAACTGGCGAAAAAATTTCTACCTGTGAAATTTGTTTTACCAATTTTAATTATCCTTTGGGAAAAACCATCGATGAGTCCATCAATTTGATGGCGAATTATTCATAAAAAATTCGTATTTCATACTATCCTCATACACTCTTCATACATTATTGTCGAAAGGTGGAGGCTTTATCCATGCCTTTCAGCGAAGGATGAAGACTTTTATCCATGCATTGGCTGGTTTGAACGCTTTGTGATGTGTCAGTAAAAATAGTAATTGCAATTCATAATATGTTTTTATATTTACTATTAGGCAGGGTCAATTGGTTAAAAGATTTGGAGACTCTTCATTCTGAAGGTTATTAGATGTATGCTACAACCGACACCTGTGAAAATCAACACCAGGAAAAATAAGGTATCGAGAAGAGTTTTTACTTAATTGATATGGTATCATTACATTTTTAGAAGAAGGATAAAAGCATCAAAATATAATTATGGATACAATTAAAAAAGAAGACATCAAACAGGAAGTATTTGATCTGTATGATGATTATGCCCACAATCGCGTGAACAGGCGCGAGTTCATGCAAAAGCTGTCTTTATACGCGGTAGGTGGCCTGACGGTATCTTCTCTGATGAGTTTTATGATGCCTGATTATAAGAACACCTTACAGGTAAAGGCAGATGATCCGCGCATTACTTCAGAATATATTTATTATGATTCTCCAAAAGGAGGCGGCAAAATCAAAGCACTGCTGTCAAAACCTGTTGATTTACAAAAGAAGGTTGGTGGCATTGTAGTGGTTCATGAAAACCGCGGACTCAACCCCTACATTGAAGATGTAGCCAAAAGAGCGGCCATTGCAGGTTTTATAACTATTGCGCCGGATGCTTTAACTCCGCTTGGGGGCTACCCGGGCAATGATGATGAAGGACGTGAGATGCAAAGTAAACTTGATAAGAATAAAATGCTGGAAGATTTTATCTCCGCCTTTTACTATCTCAAAAATGATAAAGATTGCAATGGCAAAGTGGGTGTGGTAGGCTTTTGCTTTGGTGGCTGGATTGCCAATATGATGGCAGTTGATGTACCGGATCTTGCTGCAGCAGTTCCGTTTTATGGAAGTCAGCCTGCGGCAGAAGATGTACCAAAGATAAAAGCGCCACTACTGCTTCAATATGCCGGCCTTGATACCCGCATCACTGATGGATGGCCTGCTTATGAAGCAGCACTGAAAGCGAATCACAAACAATATACGGCGTACATTTATCCCAATGTAAATCATGGATTTCATAATGATACCACACCCCGGTATGATAAAGAAGCTGCGGAGCTTGCATGGAAAAGGACGATTGATTTTTTTAAAGAGAAGTTGAGCTGAATGTGAAAATGTGAAATGAAACAACCAGCTTTAAAATGAAATTATGGATCTATTAACGATTATCACCACATTGTTTTGCATCAGCGCCTTATTTTCTTATTTAAACGAACGGTTCATAAAACTTCCAGGAGCTATCGGAGTTGTAACTATTTCTGTGGTTGTTTCCATACTAATCCTTATCGCAGGAAAAACAGAAAACAGCCTTTCTAAAACCATTACTACTTTGGCTGGAAGTATTAACTTTTCTAAAGTGCTGCTGGATGTAATGTTAGGCTTGTTACTTTTTGCGAGTGCCATTCATTTCGATTATCAGAAGCTTAAGGAACAACGGTGGCCGGTTGTGCTGTTAAGTACATTGGGTGTGGTTATTTCTGCCTTTGTTTTTGCCGGCTTGTTTTATTTAGTAACCCTTCTTCTTGCTCTCAATGTTCCTTTCATTTATTGTTTAATCTTTGGAGCGCTTATTTCACCCACGGATCCGATTGCTGTAGCTGCTATTTTCAAAAATTCAAAAATATCACCGAGGCTTCACACGATCATTGCTGGAGAATCTATGTTTAATGATGCCGTAGGATTGGTTCTTTTTGTTACTCTTTTGGAAATTGCCAATCAGTCAGGAACAACTTTTACTGCCGGTGATGTAGCCAGGTTATTTGCTCATGAAGTGATGGGCGGTGTGGCTATTGGACTGATCGCAGGATACGTTGGCTACAGGATGATAAGGTCGATCAAAGGCTTTCAAACTATTTTAATCATCTCGGTGGCATTGATACTGGCCGTTTCTTTAATTGCACAGGAATTCCATGCCTCCATTCCATTAGCGGCAGTTACAGCCGGATTGCTGATAGGAAATGAAAGTCTTGATAAAGCCAATATTGCCAATAAATTTCTCAGCAGAATATGGCAATTATTAGATGACGTCCTTAACACCATTCTCTTTGTGATGATAGGACTTCAGTTGGTGGTTTTGCCATTCCTGAATAATTACTGGCTGGTTGGTCTTCTTTCGGTTATCGTGATATTGATCGCGAGGCTTGTTAGTGTATCGTTGCCGGCGGTATTTTTGTTACGTAAAGTCAGTGTTGCCAGTCTATCCATTCTTACCTGGGCCGGGCTTCGTGGCGGAATTTCTATTGCTATGGCCTTGTCGTTGCCTGAATCACCGTATCGTGAAATAATCATTGCCAGTTGTTATTTTATCGTGATCTTTTCTATTATTTTTCAAGGGCTAACATTAAACCGGTTAATTGTAAAGTTGAGGAGGCAATGAATTGTTTGATTGTTTTACTCTCATTTAATTAATATTTAATCATGGAAGAAGTATCACTTTATTTAGATGATAAGAATTACGGCCTTTTTTATATCAGTGAAAATGATCAGCAGATTGCAGAAATGCAGATTAGCATTTCAGGAAAAGAGTTAACGGTTTATCACACTGAAGTTTCTGCTGAACATGAAGGCAAAGGACTTGCTAAAAAATTATTATCAGCGATGGTTGATTATGCAAGAAAAAATCAACTACAGGTACTGGCATTTTGCCCTTATGTTCTTGCCCGGTTTAAAAGGCATCCTGATGAGTATGGCGATGTGTGGGAAAAATAAAAAGCTCATTCTTCCGAAAAACCAGGCATCGGATCAATCGGCTTTCATCTTTTTATCATAATCCTTCTGAAGCTCGATGAGTGCTTCATCATAACCTTTCCTGTCGATGAAAGCTTCAGGATGATAAGCATCACCCGGATGATGTTTCTGATGCAAATTGAACTGGCTTGCATGAGAGGCTACCCAAATATCGAAAGAAAGCTTTTTCATGTGATCTAATGTATAAGCATAGTCCCGGGCAATATCAGGATATGCTGTTTCTTCTGAAAACTTCTTATCGATAATGATGGAAGGCATATTCGCAATGAGCACCGTGTAAGTCCTTTTGTCATCTTTTACCTCTAACAAATAACTGCATGAACCTTTTGTATGACCGGGATGATTAAGCATTTCCAGGTGCATATTACCAAGACTGATCGTATCACGATCATGCAGTAAACGGTCTGCTTTTACCGGTTCGAAACTTCGGCCATAGACGCCCATCGCATAATCGGAAACGCCCCCGTCTGCAAGGACAGCTGCATCATTCTCATTCACCATCAATGTTGCGCCGGTTAGTTTTTTTATCTGCGCCATAGCTCCTACATGATCATAATGTGCCTGAGTTGTCAGCAGTATTTTTGTATCCTTAAAGTCAAACCCAAGCTTTTCAATATTGCGCCGGATCAAAGGAGTGGAAGCAGCCAGCCCGGTATTGATCAAAATATTTCCGTCAGATGTGGTAATAAGGTAACATGCCAGATCGTAAGTGCCCACATAATAAAGATTGCCTGCTATTCTGAAAGGCTCATAAGGCCTGGTCCATTCTTCCGTAGTTCGTGGCTCCGCCACCGGCTGGGCTGAAAGTGTAAAAATGGTAAATAAAGAAAGGATCGTCAGTAAGATGTGTTGTACGTATTTGCGCATCTGGGGGAAATTTGATGAGCAAAAGTAAAGGTTTATTAAGCTAAGAAAACGCCTCTGCGGTTTACAAATTCATGAATGCACCAGGATGAACAATACTTTTGTTCATTGACATTACGACATCAACGATTAGCTACCTTCTTTTTTCCCGGATTTTTAAATGGAATTTTAAACAATGATTTAAAATTCGATTGATCTTCATTTTTCATATGAGAGTCTACTCCGAAAACAAGGTTTTTCGAATCTAATTTTTTAAAAGTGCCAAACAATCTGTCCCAGATACTGAGCACATCTCCATAATTGCTGTTGGTATATGGTTCCTGAAAATGATGATGTACATGATGCAAATTCGGAGTAATTAAAATGAGCCCCAGTACAGAATCAAACTTATCCGGTAGCCGGTAATTCATATGTGCAAACAAAGTAGTAAACACCTGGATGATCTGTCTTAAAATTAATACCCAAAAAACTGCACCACTAATAAAAACCCACAATAAAGTAAAGGAAAGACGGATAATATTTTCTCCCGGATGCTCTCTTAATGTGGTAGAAACATCAACGACATTATCACTGTGATGGACTAAATGAAACATCCACAGCATTTTTATTTTGTGCATGATAATATGGTAAACATATTCTCCTAAATCGAGCAAAAGAAAAGTAATCAGGAATAAAATTAATGGGTTATGAAACGTCGGAATATAATACAACAAACCAAAATCGTGAACAGCTGTCCATTTTATGACACCGGCAAATGCAATTCCCATAACCAATTGAATGGGGCTGTTGGTGAGTATAAACCGAACATTTAAAAAAGCATGTTGCCATTTTTTATAATTCAATGTGAGAGCTGCGATGTTTTCAATATTCCAGCAAAGAAACAATGTACTTACAAAAAGTGCTAATTGTATCTCATCCGGGTTTCGGGAAATAAAGCCAATAAACAAGTACATGAATAAATTGTTATAATTCTGAATTATTTGAAATGTTTCTAACTTAAATTCTTAAGTTGTAACAGAAAAAATAAATATTAGAGGATCATTACTACAGTTTAAAAGATAAGTATCGTTTTTAGATGAAATAGTTGGGTGTGTAAATTTTAATAATTTTTTTTTATAAAAAATCCGAGTATTGTATAAGGACTTTTTATTAGTGAATGTGACAAAAAAGTTGTTTTAATCCCAACCATTTTTATACTTTATACAACTATGTTTACAAACCTGTCCTATTCGTTGGAACAAACAAAGCAACTTATACAATCTTGTATTGAAAATGACAGGAATGCGCAAAGAAATTTATATGAATTATATGCTCCAAAGATGTTGGGCGTTTGTTTAAGGTATGCTCAAAACAAAGAGGAAGCTGAAGAAATAATGCAGGAAGGGTTTGTACAGGTATTTCGGTCATTGCACAACTTTAAATTTGCTGGCTCCTTTGAAGGATGGATCAGAAAAATAATGGTCTTTTGTGCAATTGCAAAATATCGCGAAAAATCAAAGCTCGGATTTGCACTTCCCGAAACTGATAATATTCCTGCAATAAACCATGAAGATCCTATCAGCAAGCTTGGTAAAAAGGAATTATTAAAAATGATACAAGCATTACCTCGTGCATATAGAATTGTTTTTAGTCTTTATGTTTTTGAGGGTTATAAACACCGTGAAATAGCCAAGGAATTAGGCATCTCTGAAGGCACTTCCAAATCGAATTTACATGATGCGAAAGTTATCTTACAACGGGCAGTAGCTAACAGCATGAAAATTACCGGGCAAAAAATAATGAATGGATAAAGATTTACAAAATATTGAAAATTTATTTAAAAAAGAACTTGAAGAAAATGAAGAATTTCCTTCCCCGCAGGTATGGACGGAAATTGAAAATGTACTGAATGAAGAGAATCCGGTAATCCTGAAGAGATATAAACCTCAAAAAAAAATAATTTTCCTTTTGGTATTTCTCTTTGTTGCAAGCAGTATTTATGTGTGGAGAAATAATTCCACAACTAAAGGAAATTTAGAAAAAGAAACGGTTGCAAAAAATATGCTTTTATCCAAAAGTAAAACTGGCAGTAATCCCCAAAAGACGGATAATCCCGCCGGTCCGGAAGAAGAAAATAAACAGATATTGAGAGAAAATAATAATGCTCAGGAAACAGTTAAATCAAATGTGAAACCTGTTGCAGATTCTGCTTTTTCAAAACAAATTTTAAAACCAGGTAAACCTTTTACCCCCGCTCCATCAACAGCTTCCAATCAGTTGCCTGCAAAAAAAGTAAAAATAAAAACAAATACCTCTAAAGAAAAATCTTTCGCAACAGATAACGGGCAAGAGAATGTGCGGGAACCTTTTCAATCTCCAAATCAATTATATTTTATTTCGATCAATGACTTTATCAATAAAGCAGCAATTTTAAATCAGGTATACAACTTATCACCTTTTAATTCTTCACTTCAAACAAATTCAGCAATCAACAATAATAAAAGCCTGAAATTAAGGACACCAGCATCCCTCAATCATTCACGTTTTTCCGCTACGATATTCTTTTCGCCGGATATTCCTTTTTCTCAACTTTCAGATGAAGATAGAAATAGCGGTAATAATCTTTCAAGAGAACTTGAAAAAAATGAATCAGGGTCCTTTTCATCGTCATTTGGATTCTTTATTGATTATCAGCTTAACCAAAAATTCAGCTTAGAGTCCGGAATAAATCATTCTACGATTAACATAAAAGGAGAGCCAGAAATAATTTATGCTGAACCAGACAATTCGGGCAAGGTTAAATACCGCATAAATACTTCGTCAGGTAAAGCATACGTTTTGCCTTATTTTAGCACTAATCCAAATATTGGCGATAGCCTTTTTACAAAATCAATCAATCATTCTCTTAGGTATTTTGAAATTCCTTTAGCTTTAAAATTTAATATTATTAAAAGAAATTTCTTAATTAATGTAAAAGCAGGTGTGTCTGCAAATATGTTAATGCATGGAAAAATAGCCACAGAGGTAGAAAAAGGAAATGAAAGTGAACCGGAAAACATACATGAAATTGATGGGTTGATGCCGGTTTATTTTAGTGGGTTAGCAGGAATCGGATTAACTTTTAAAGTTTATAAAAATGTTTCATTCAGTTTTTCTCCAACAATAAAATTTGCATTGAATTCTATTAACAGAGATGTTCCTGTGAAATCTTTTCCGGGTACAATTGGCTTTCACGTTGGCTTAGAAACAAAGCTATAATTAGTTCTCTTTCATGCTTTCCTTGTCTTCCCACAGATAATAATCGTTAACTTATTTTTAAAAAAAAAATCAACCCAACTCTTTTATTAAGGCCGCTTCACTTATTAATGTATCAATGTGCGAATGAAATTAATACTCTTATATCTTAACAAAAAAATACAAAAACATGGATCGTAAAGAATTCTTTTCCTTAATGGGAGGATCAGTAGCATCTCTCTTTTTGTTTAATTGTATCGGTTGCTCAAAGTCCGCGAATGGGGTAACCGCTCCCTCAGGTGTCGATTTTACCATTGATCTTTCCTCACCTGCTTATTCAGCACTTTCCACTAACGGAGGTTTTTTAGCACAACAAGGAGTTTTGATTGCCAGGACAATGACTGGTAATTACATCGCTGTTCAACAGTCCTGCACTCATCAGAATTATTCCCTGGTTTATGAAGGGCAGCAGGGCATTTTTTTTTGCAACAATCATGGTTCCGCTTTTTCAGAAAACGGTACCGTTTTAAACCCTCCTGCAAGCAGGAATTTGCAAGTTTATAAAACCACACTTACAGGTAACTCGCTCAGAGTTTATTCATAAAAATTATTCACAAAATAAAAACAAATATATTCCTATGAAACTGTTAGCAATAACAATGGCACTCTTTCTTTCAGGTCCAACTTGGCTTGGAAATTTTAATAAAGCCA
>Ga0134128_10003017_pt1 | contig 20629 bp, 10 predicted proteins | sample KB31754_FD_96462 | JGI IMG/M metagenome (GOLD analysis project Ga0134128, IMG submission 96462) | Terrestrial soil microbial communities with excess Nitrogen fertilizer from Kellogg Biological Station, Michigan, USA - KB3-175-4 | ecosystem: Environmental > Terrestrial > Soil > Unclassified ...
CCCAAGTTCTTTTGGATAAGCTTCTTTGATCCAATCCGTGTATCGCCTGAGAAGTTTGAGGCTGTGGGTCTTTCCTTCAGCCGGATCACTATAATGGCGGGTTATCGTTGATTTGGTTAAGGTCCGGTCCATCGATCTAAGCCTGTCCTGAATATCGTCACGGCTGATCTTTTGTGCCTTCAACCGGTCAATAATCTCCTTAAAAGTTGTATGAGCCTGAACGGTATCGTGATATTCTTTGGGTGGCAAGGAAATATTTTCAAAAAAAGTTGCAAAATTGATCCGAATGGTCTATTTTTGTTCTGAATTGAGGTTCTTTAAGACCTCAGGAAAACAATCGAAGCTAATTGATTGATTTTCAATTGTTGTTTATTGCGCCAAGCTTTCTACGGTGCAATTATAGTATTTTTTGACTTTTATTCCCCAACATTTTTGGACCTATAGTTGGCTCAAATAAGTTTATATTTGTACACCAACCTTATAGTGTCCAACACAAAGCGCATCACATGACTCAGGAAGCCATTCACGCCCAAATTGAGTCTCTCGATAGAGTAGCTGCACGCATCAATACTCCGGAGGCTGCACGTCAATTCCTGATGGATGCCGGAATCATCAAAGTTAAGGCGCCGAAAAAGAAGATAAAGGCGAAGCGCTAGCCAATTAAACGAAAAATAATGGCTTTTCATCAACCCTATCAGGTGATTGGGTTCCATAGTTGTGACCGTGAAGTAGGGTTACGAATGGTCAGCGGAACTGATCATTTGCGACCCAGCGACAACCCATGGGACTGGCTTGGACCGGGAACTTATTTCTGGGAGGATAATCCCTTTCGTGCATTGAGCTATGCTATCGATTGTGCGGAAAAGAAACAGAAATTTAGCGGTTCTATAAAAACCCCTTTTGTGATCGGCGCCATTATTGAGTTAGGCAACTCCCTAAATTTGATTGAACCCAATTCGATCAGCATTATCGAAAACGCATATGATAAATTAAAAAGATACATTGAACTTACCGGCGGTCGAATGCCAATGAACAAGGGGGCTAACCGAAGCCTTGATTGCGCCGTGATCAAGTATTTGCATGAATCCAATAAAAAAGACGGGATTCCGCCTTACGATACTATCCGCAGTCCCTTTCACGAAGGGGAGGCTATTTATGACCAGGCCAACTTTACGACCGGACTGCACATCGAGATCTGCGTTATCGACCCCAAACAGATCAAAGGGTATTTTCTCCCTCAGCCGCTGGAGAAATTCAACCCCTGGCTGAACAAAGAGTTTTAACTTCGCTAAAATTCAAGTCTTGCCGCACGAAAGCATTTCCGTATTCGACATGTTCAAGATAGGCGTAGGTCCCTCCAGCTCGCATACACTGGGACCCTGGCGCGCCGCCCAACGATTTACCGATTCACTGGTCGCCCGGCATGGGCTTGAGGGCCTCCGCCAGGTGACGGTGATGCTGTATGGCTCGCTGGCGAAAACAGGGAAAGGCCACGGGACAGATATCGCCATCCAGCTCGGGTTGGCCGGCGAAGACCCGGTGACATTCGATCCCGCCGACATCGATACGGCCATCGAAGCCATCCGGACCAAAAAGGAACTCAATATCCGCGGCACGCACCGCATCGAATTCGATCCCACCGTGAATGTGGTCTTTCTGTATGCCGAGACCCTGCCTTACCATCCCAATGCAATGACCTTCACAGCCGAATGGAAAGACGGCTATCAGCTGGCCGAGACCTGGTATTCCATCGGGGGCGGTTTTGTCAAGAAAGAAGGGGAAGAAACCACGGCAGGGGCGTCCGTTCAGCTGCCATTTCCCATAGATACCAATAAAGACCTGCTCCACTGGTGCCGGATGACAGGCCTCCCCATCAGCGAAGTAGTGATGGAGAATGAAGCGGCCTGGCGCCCGGAAGCCGAAACACGTGTTGGTGTGCAGCGCATCTGGACCGTGATGCACCAATGCGTCTATCGCGGATGCCACGCCGAAGGAATGCTGCCGGGCGGGCTGCACGTACAACGGCGGGCCGCCGCCTTGAATCGCCGGCTTATCGATGGGCAACCCTACGAGAACTTCGAGTCCTGGATACGGGCGATCCGCGCCGGCGGCAACGGGTTCAAATATACACTCGACTGGGTGAGCTGTTTTGCGCTTGCCGTAAACGAAGAGAATGCTTCCTTTGGCCGCGTAGTCACGGCCCCCACCAATGGCGCCGCAGGCGTAATTCCCGCCGTGCTGATGTATTTCGTCGCTTTTTGCGACGGCTTCTCCGACGAAAAGATCTATCGCTTTATCCTCACAGCCTCCGAGATCGGCAGCATCTTCAAAAAAGGCGCCACCATCTCCGCTGCAATGGGCGGCTGCCAGGCCGAGATCGGTGTGAGCTCCGCCATGGCGGCGGCGGCACTTACGGAGGCGGTAGGCGGCAACCAACGCCAGGCCATGATGGCCGCGGAAATTGCCATGGAACATCACCTCGGCCTCACCTGCGACCCCATCGGCGGACTCGTCCAGATCCCCTGTATCGAACGCAATACCATGGGCGCGATCAAGGCCATCACAGCCTCTCAGCTGGCACTGCAGAGCACACCGGATTTCGCCAAGGTTTCGCTCGATGCGGTGATCCGAACCATGTGGAATACCGCACAGGATATGAACAGCAAATACAAAGAGACATCCGACGGCGGACTGGCAGTACAGATACCGCTGGGTCTCAGCGAATGCTGATGGTACACCCGATGTATCGAAACCGGACAAGGCCGCGGGCTACCAGTCTGCGATCCGAGTAGCGCTAATTCAGCGTCGGGTCCTGCATCAACTCTTCGAGGGGGATGTCCTTGTAGTTCCTGATCTCCTTATAAAGCGTATCGCGTTCGACGGGCTCGCGGCCTACCTGGCGAATTAACGAAACGAGCTGCGCGGTACTGAGGCTGGGTGTTTGCTCCTCGCTGCCCGCCATCGAATAGATCTTCGTGGTATCGTCGATGGTGCCATCGAGGTCGTTTACGCCAAAGGCAAGGGTGAGTTGGGCATTTTGCCGGCCGAGCATGGGCCAGTAGGCCTTGAGATGCGGGAAATTGTCCATATAAAGCCGCGCGACTGCATAAAGCTTCATGTCCTCGACCACTGAAGATTCAGGCACATTGCTCATGTCATTGTCCTTATTCCGGAATTTTAGCGGTATAAAGGTGTTGAAGCCGCCCGTGCGGTCCTGCAACTCTCGCAGCCGCTCCATATGATCGATGCGATGCGCATAGCTCTCGATATGCCCATACAACATGGTCGCATTGGTATGCATCCCTTCGCGATGCGCCGCTTCATGGATAGCGAGCCAGCCATCCGCATCGACCTTGTCGGCGCAAATGACATTCCTCACATCGGGATGGAAGATCTCGGCGCCACCGCCCGGCATAGAGTCGAGACCCGCGGCGTGCAGCCGTTTCATCCCTTCTTCCACGGAGAGCTTGGCTTTGCGGAACATATAGTCGAGCTCCACGGCGGTAAAGCCCTTGATATGGAGATCCGGACGATGTGCTTTTATCTTGGCGAGGAGCTCGGCGAAGAACTCGAGGTTCATCTTGGGATGCACACCGCCGACGATGTGGACCTCGGTTACGGGCTTGCCGTCATAGCTTTTGACAATATCGAGCATCTGTTGCTGCGTCATCTCCCAACCTTCGTCGCGATGAGCATACACCCGCGAATAGGAACAGAAGTTACAGGTAAAGACACACACGTTGGTGGGTTCGATATGGAAATTGCGGTTGAAATAGGTTTTGTCGCCATGGAGCCTTTCGCGGACGTGATTGGCTAATGCGCCGAGAAAGGGCAGAGGGCCCTTTTCGAAGAGGAGGACACCTTCTTCCGGAGTAATGCGCTGCCGGGCGATGACCTTTTCCCCGATCTGACGTAAACCCTTGTCTACTGTGTCTAAAATGGCTTCGATGCCATTGGCTGTGCTAAGATTCATAATGCCGAATTTATGTCTAAAGATTGTCCTGCCGGACGAACCGCCGCGGGCGGTTCCTGCAAATTTACTATCTTCCATGTTTGTTCCATTCACATATATAAAAAATAGCAAGTGAAGATCAAATTCCGCCTGACCGTCATGAATTTCCTGGAGTTCTTTGTTTGGGGAGCATGGCTGATCTCGTTGGGCGGATATATGTTCAACGTTCTGCATTTCAATGGCAAGCAGGTCGGTAAAGTATACGGTACCATGGGAGTGGCCTCGATGTTTACACCGGCGCTTTTTGGCATCGTCGCGGACCGGTGGCTGAATGCGGAGCGGGTTCTCGGCATTTGCCATCTCATCGGGGCGGGGATGTTGCTCTGGGCCGCCAACCTGCATGATTTCGACAGTTTCTTTTACGCCATGCTCTTCAATTCATTCTTCTTTATGCCCTCCATCGCCCTGAACAATACCGTTTCCTATATCCTGCTTGAACGCAAAGGGTTCAATGTCGTCAAAGATTTTCCGCCGATAAGAGTATGGGGGACGGTGGGTTTTATCTGCGCGATGTGGGTGGTAGATTTCTGCGGCTGGAAACAAAGTCCTTCTCAGCTATACCTGAGCGCGGGCGCTGGCATCTTCCTGGGGCTATACGCGTTTACGCTGCCGGCCTGTTTTCCGGTGCGAACCGGCCCCAAGCCGAGCCTTTTCTCCTCGCTGGGGCTGGACGCCTTCGTATTGCTCAAGCGCCGGAAGATGCTCATCTTTTTTATCTATTCCATGCTGCTGGGTTTCGCCTTGCAGATCAGCAATGCCTTCGGGGACGCCTTCATCAGCGATTTTGCACATGTACCAAAGTATGCCCATTCCTTTGGCGTGCGTCACAGCGTGCTGCTCATCTCCATGTCGCAGATCTCGGAGACCTTATTTATATTGACGATCCCCTTCTTCCTGCGAAAGTTCGGGATCAAACGGGTCATCCTGATCAGCATCTTTGCCTGGGTATTCCGGTTTGGGCTGTTTGGTGTCGGCAATCCCGGCGCGGGGCTGCCGCTGTTGCTGCTTTCGATGGTCGTCTATGGGATGGCCTTCGATTTCTTCAATATCTCAGGATCGCTTTTCGTGGAGCGGGAGGCCGAGGTCAAGATCAGGGCGAGCGCACAAGGACTCTTTATGTTAATGACGAATGGTGTCGGCGCCTATGTGGGCACCTTTCTGAGCGGCTGGGTCGTAGACTATTTTACGACGGCCGGTGTCAGGGACTGGCATAATATCTGGTCCACATTTGCCGGCTATGCGCTGCTGCTTGGCGTGTCATTCCCGCTGGTGTTCCGATATCGCCACAGCGAAACGAATATTGCCAATTAATTTCCCCAATTAACGCTTAATTAATCGATTATTAAGGGCCCAGCCCTTATTTGCAGGCACACTCGCATCTGCCTGCATATGAAGAATTTCTATTTAGTGACCGCCTGCTTGTTCTTTTCGATCCGGACCCTTGCGCAGCAGCCGGTAACCGTTGCCTGTCTGGGCGCGAGCATCACCGCGGGCGCTACGCTTCCGCATCCCGGGACGCAGGCTTATCCGCAGCAGTTGCAAATGCTGCTCGGAAGCGGTTACCACGTGACCAACGATGGCGTCAGCAGTGCCACCCTTTTGCGTAAAGGCGATCTGTCCTATTGGAGCACTTCGGCTTACCAGACGGCGCTTCGCAGTCAGCCCGATATTGTCACCATCGACCTCGGGGGTAATGACAGCAAGCTCATCAACCGCATCTACGCCGACGAATTGTTAAAGGATGGCGCCGATCTCATCCGGAGCTTTTCCTGCGGCGGGCATCATCCGCGGATCATCATCCTGCTTCCCCTGCCATGTTTTCTGGCAGATACCACACAAATTTACGATCGGGTGATCGTGCAGGAGATCATTCCGCGGCTGCAGCAGCTGGCCAGGGCATTTCACGCGGAGGTGTTGGACCTGCATACCCCTTTTGTCGATAAAAAGAGCTGGTTTCGGGACGGTATCCACCCCGATGAGCGGGGGGCGGCGTTGACCGCGGGAAAGCTTGCCGGGCTGATCCGTCGTGGCCCTCCTACGCACGTGGCGGCAGACGCCCCGCTTTCGCGGACCTTGTTCACGCCGGACTTTGCGCCGGGTGAGCACGCGACGACCCCGGCGGAGCGGGCTTTTCGCGATGATACCTGTCTCAACGGCTCCTGGCAGTTCATGCCGGTGGCGCTGGACGCCCATCCTGATCGCAGCGTGCTGGAGCAGGTGGAACCGCCGGCGCATTTTGCCGGGGACGCCACCCCGATACGCATCCCTTCGCCCTGGAACGTGAATAGTTTTCCCGGCAGTAAGGACGGCGGAGATTTTATAACGTATCCCAGCTATCCCGCCCGGTGGGATACCGTGCGAGCCGGCTGGCTGCGGCGACGTATTCCTTACAAACCGGAGTGGCTGGGGCATCGATTGCTGCTTCATTTCGAAGCGGTAGCCGGCTACTGCCGGGTATTTGTGAACGGTGTTCTCATAGGCAGCCATTTCGATAATTTTCTGCCGTTCGATCTCGATATTACTCCTGCGATGCGACCGGGAAAGTCAAACGAGCTGTTGGTGTGGGTGGCCTCGTCACGGCTCTTCGACCGGGCGGGGCCGTATGGTCGCCGCCCCTATGTGGGAGGTTCGTTCTGGGGACAGCATATTGCGGGTATCTGGCAAGATGTGAACCTGCTGGTCCGGCCGGCGACCTATATCATCCAGACCGTGGTGCAGACACTGGTCTCACAGGATTCGCTGCGGCTACAGGTGGTGGTGCGCAACACGCACGCAAACGCGGCACCCGTGCGACTGTCCGCTGTCGTCAGGCCTTGGATCAATGAAGCCGGAACCTCGGTGATCGAAGCCCCGGAGCCGCGCTGGCAACTGGAAAAGGAGGTGTTGGCATTCGACGGACCATCGGTCGTTATTCCCGCCCATACCGATACGACCGTGGCCTTTTCGGTGGCCGTTCGAGGCCGCCTGGCGCGCTGGGAGCCGGCGCACCCGAATCTTTACGGCGTGCTTGTAAAGACGGGAAATGATATTGCCTACACCCGTTTTGGCTGGCGCGAGACGACCATCCGCGATAAACAATTCTTCTTGAATGGTGAGCCGGTAATTCTCAAAGGGGACTCCTGGCATTTCATGGGTATCCCGCAGCTCACACGCCGCTATGCCTGGGCCTGGTATACGATGTTGAAGGCGGCGCATGCCAACGCCGTGCGGCTGCATGCCCAACCCTATCCTTCGTTCTATCTCGATATGGCGGATGAGATGGGCATCCTGGTATTGGATGAGACTGCCATGTGGGCCAGCGACGGTGGGCCGGATATCACTTCCGGGGAATATTGGACCAGGGCCGCCGATCATTTGCGAAACCTGATCACCAGGGACCGCAATCATCCGAGTGTCTTTGGCTTCAGCGTCTGTAACGAGAATATCCCCGTCGCGATAAATGTGTTTCATGCGCCGGAGCCGCTTGTACAACGGCAGCTGGCGGAGATCGACCGTTGGGTGAAGATCGTGCAGGAAATGGACCCCACGCGGCCATGGATCTCCGGCGACGGCGAGACGGGCCGGCCTACGGCGTTGCCGACACTCATCGGGCATTATGGCGGAGAAGCCGCTTATAAGGGATGGTCGTCGGGCCCGCTACTATGGGGCGTGGGTGAGTCGGGAATGGCGTATTATGGTACGCCGCGGCAGACGGCCGCTTACAATGGCGAGGCTTCCTATGTCTCGGCGGCGGGGCGAATGCAGGGCGTGGCCGGCGAAGCACTGAAACTGGCGAATGCGCAAAAGCGTTACCATGCGATCTACCGTTCTATCTTCAACCTGGTATGGTATGGCCTGAAACCCCTGGAACTGGGGCTTGCCGATACGACCCGCGCACCGATGCCGTGCGACGGCATCTTTTTTCCTGCTTTTAAAGAGGGACAGCCCGGTGTACAGCCTGAACGACTTGGACCCTATACGACAACATTAAACCCGGGCTATGACCCGAACCTGCCGTTGTATCGCCCCTGGCCGCTTTTCACGACGCTTGCCGCCGCGTATGACGATACAGCAGTGCAGGCGGACCCACCGAAACCACCAACGGCTGAAAGCCCGGCTGCCGGTTCGGGCACGCCTATGACAGGAACGCCTGCTACGAGCTCGGTGCGGGTGCTGTCCGGAGATCCGGCTTCGCTCGACACATTGCTGCAACAGCTAAGGGTAAGGGTGGACAAAACATCCGATCATATTTTCATCGATGGCATCCATCTGCCCGACGACGCGACGCTCACGGCGGCGATGGCTGCCGCGCGAAACGGAGCGTCGGTGTTCATCTGGGGTATCCGGCCTTCGACAGTTCCCGCGATCAATGCGGTGTTGCCGCTACCCATCACACTCACGGCGCGCAGGGCGACGTCTTTTATTCCTGCGGATAGAGCGCTTGGTGAGAATGCAGACTGGTATTTCAGCGAGTTGTCGAAACAACCCGTGAGCGAATATGCTTTCAGCGGGGACGCGGTGAGCCACGGGCAGGTGCAGCTTGCCGCGTGCCGCGCCGATTGGCAACGCTGGAACGGCCGACCCGAATATGCCAAGACAGGGGCCTTGATTCGCAGCGAACGCGAGACAAAACCCGCCGGCAATGTGATGGTGAGCTTCACAACAGGCGCTGGCAGAATAGAACTTTTCTCGATCGATCCCGCGACTTTATACAAAGTTTCCAAACCAGCCTTGCGGAACGTCCTCGAAGCCTGGGGTGTGCGACCGGCAGATAGCACTGTCAACACCAATGCCGCTTTAGACGCGGAAGGCCGGCTTGTCCGGGCAATGGTGAACGGATCGGTAACCGCTGTCGCGGATGTCGCCGCGCCGATGCAGCTTGGCTTTTGGCTGTATAGCCCGCGGTCGCTGGTGAACCTGCTGGTGGAACCCGATATTCCCACGGTGAGCCTGACGGTACAGGGCAGCGGCGATTGGCAGCTACGCGTGGGCGATAGCCCGGCAAAACCCGGCGCGCTGCCTTTGCAGAAAGGCTGGAATCGTATTTTGATCGATATCCGGAAGCGTACTGCCGGGGAGCTGAAGATCCGGCTGTCGAGCGACCATCCGGCATTCTTATCCACCCTCCGTTCCAATGCCCTTGCCGCGGATACGGATGCAACCAATTAAGTATGATGACCCGAAGACTCTATATCCTGATAGCCCTGGCCCTGAGCCTGCCGCGAATGGCCGATGCTCAGCTGAGCCAATATGACGTGAGCTGGAATACGCCCGGACCGACCTCCGCCGCCTCTATGCCATTGGGCAATGGAGATATCGGCCTGAATGTATGGGTCGATCCCGGCGGCGATCTGCTGTTCTATGTTTCGAAAACGGATGCCTGGGGCGGGGATAAAGACGCCGCCGCCGATCCCTGGATGCAACAGGGCGGCGTGCCGATGAAGCTGGGGATGATCCGGATGCATAGTGCCGCGGCGGACGTCTCGCATTTCCGGCAGACCTTGCATTTACAGGAAGGAGCGATCACTATCGAAGAAGGCAACATAGGTTACCGCGTTTGGGTCGATGCGAACCATCCGGCGATCCGGGTAGAGGTCTCCGGTACTTCCCCTACCACCGTTACCTTGCACGACTGGCGGCTGAATGGGCTGGGGGATACTGTCATCGGGCACAGCGGAAATGGTATCGAGTGGTTCCATCACAATCCCAGTCCTGGCGATCCGCGGCTTGCCAATCCGCATCTGGCGGAAATCGCCTTCGGGGCGGTGATCAGGGGACAGGGATTGAACCGGAAAGACGATACTACGCTCGCGGGCACAACACAACTGATCTCGATCTATCCGTTGACGACCACCGGTGGTGATTGGGCCGCCGCATCCGACCGGAACGTTGCGCGGCTCGGGCGGCTTGATGTTGAAAAAACCTATAAGGAACATCGCGAATGGTGGACGAAATTCTGGGACCGCAGCTATATCTATCTGCATGGCGATGCTGCCGCGGACAGCGTGACGCAGGGTTACGTTTTGCAACGTTTTGTGACCGCGTGCGCCGGCAGGGGCGCGTATCCTATAAAATTTAACGGATCGATATTCGTCGTCGACAATCCCGAATGGAAAGAACACGGCAAACCTGCGCCAAAGAATGCTGATTTCCGCGCCTGGGGCGGACAGTACTGGTTCCAGAATACGCGGCCGATGTATTGGCCGCGGCTTGCCGCGGGGGATTTCGATATGATGTTGCCGCTGTTCGACATGTATCTGCACATGTTACCAGAGAATGAAGCCCTGGTCCGGAAATATTACGGTCACGACGGAGCGTATTTCCAGGAGACCGCGCCCTTTTGGGGTGGGTTGCCTTTTATGGGTCCGGACGAGCAGGCGTTATATACCCATCACTATTTCACACCTATCCTCGAGCTCAGCATGATGATGCTGGATTATTATGAATACACCGGCGACAAAGGATTCCTGCGGAAATTTCTCCTGCCGGTCGCCGGCGCGGGGCTCGAATTCTTTGACAAACATTTTCCGCGCGATAGCGCGGGGAGGCTTTTGCTCGATCCCGATAATTCCATCGAGATGTTCTGGAAGGTGCATGATCCGGCGCCGGATCTTGCCGGGCTGCATGCCGTATTACCCCGGATGCTCGAGCTTCCGGTGGATGAAAAACTAAAGAGCAGCTGGCGGAAGTTGCTGGATATATTGCCGCCATTGCCCATCGACAGCACCGATGGAGCGCCCCGACTTTTACCCTACACCGGCCCGCAGACGGCGAAGTCGCATAACGAGGAGAACCCGGAGCTGTATGCCATCTATCCCTTCAGACTGTTTGGGCTCGACAAGCCGGATCTCGGGTTGGCACGTCATAGCTTTGATATCCGCAAATGTCCGCAGAAGGGTTGCTGGTCGCAGGACCCCATGGAGGCGGCGATGCTCGGGTATGCCGATTTGGCAAAAGAAGATGTACGATTCAATCTTACCCGCAAGGACGCCGATCTTAAATTCCCGGCATTCTGGGCGACCGGTCATGACTACAAACCAGATGAAGATAATGGCGGGAATGGGGAACTTGGTCTCGAACAGATGCTGTTGCAGGCGGACGGGCGGAAGATCCTATTGTTGCCTGCCTGGCCACAGGGATGGGACGCCGATTTTAAATTGCATGCGCCCTTTAAGACGATCATCGAAGGAAAGGTCCGCGATGGGAAGCTGGTCGATCTGGTAGTAACGCCGGCGGAGCGGAGGAAAGACATCGTCGAGCTACCCCGGCATAGTGCCACTTCTCGTTACACTTCTTACAAAGGATTGGTGATGGCCGGTTACCAGGGGTGGTTCAACGCACCCGACGACGGGGCGGGACGCGGCTGGAACCACTATCATGCAAAAGGTCCGCTGGAAGACGGTAATTGCAAATTCGATATCTGGCCGGATGTATCGGAATATCCTAAGACTTACAAATCGCCGTTCAGGCATGCCGATGGCAGCCCTGCCTATCTCTTTAGTTCCTATGACAGCAGTACTACGAATGTCCATTTCCGATGGATGCAACAATATGGGATCGATGGTGTTTTTGTACAGCGATTTGTGGGCAGTGTGCGATCAGATCCCAGCAGGCATCATAACAACGTGGTGCTTGAGCACTGTTTGAACGCGTCGCGTAAATATGGCCGTGCCATCGCGGTGATGTACGATCTGAGCGGCATGCGGGACAGTGTCGATGTGGATGTCGTGATCAACGACTGGAAATACCTCGTAGACAGCCTGCGGCTTACGTCCCGCGGCGATGACCAAACTTATCTCTATGAACATGGAAAACCCCTGGTGGCGGTGTGGGGCGCGGGATTTGGCGATCACCGGCCCTATACCTCCCGGAGCGTGGAGCGCATCCTGAACTTTCTGCAGTATGACCCCGTTTATGGCGGTTGTGCGATCTTGCTTGGGGTGCCTACCTACTGGCGTGACCAGGGCAGCGATGCCGATAAAGACCCGCATTGGATGGATCTTTACAAACGCGTGGACATTATTCAGCCATGGATGGTGGGGCGCTATAACGAAAATACATATCCGCCGTTCAAGGAACGGATCAAGGCCGATATCGCGTGGACGACCACGCATCACGAGGAATATGTGCCCGTGGTCTTTCCAGGATTCAGCTGGCACAATATGTATCCCAATTTTCCGCCCAACCAGATACCGCGGGATAGCGGCAAATTCTTCTGGGAACAGATCACCGGCGATATCCGGGCCGGCGCGCAGATGCTGTATGTGGCGATGTTCGACGAGATCGACGAAGGGACGGCTATCATGAAGGCTTCGCTGGATCCGCCCGTAGGCAAGAGCACCTTCGTGAAATTCGATCCGGGGATACCCAATGATTATTATCTGCAGCTTGCAGGGCATGCCGCAAAGCTGCTTCGGGGCGAGGAGACATTCCGGCCGGACCCGCCGCCACCGGGAGACACGGCGAAACAGCCGCTTTACCTGGACCTGAAAGGTACAACTATTACTCTTGCACAATAAAAATCTGTATATGACACATAATCGTCGTGAATTGATCAAGATGCTGGGGCTCGGCGGCGCCGCATCCATTTTAGGGCCTGTGACGGCAAAGGCCGCACCGGAAGCCCGGCGGAGCCATGAGTTGCCGCGGATGTCTACGGGCGGGTTGCCGCCAGTGACCATTCGGTCCGTGAAAGCCATTGCTACCAACCCGGCGGGGGCGAATCTCGTGGTGGTGAAGGTGGAGACCTCGGAGCCGGGGTTGTACGGCGTTGGCTGCGCCACGTTTACACAGCGGGCGGAGGTGGTGGTAACCGCGATCAACAACTATATGCCCGACTTCTGCGTCGGCAAGGATGTGGATAATATCGAAGACCTCTGGCAGTCGTTTTTTGTAAGTTCTTACTGGCGCAACGGCCCCGTGCTGAACAACGCGCTTAGCGGACTCAACCAGGCGCTTTGGGATATCAAAGGGAAGCGTGCCAATATGCCCCTGTATCAGCTGCTCGGCGGCAAGGCCCGGTTTGCGGTGGACTGCTATGCGCATGCCGATGGTAAGACGCCGGAAGAGGTAGCGGCGAACACGCAGAAATATATGGACGAAGGTTTCCGCTATGTACGTATCCAGCAGGGTGGCTATGGTAGCTTGCAATTGGCGAAACGACCGGACTGGCGCGATGCGGGGTTCGGCCGGCCCACCGATGATTTTATGGACCGGCACGCCTATGTGCTGGCCATTCCCAAATTATTCGAGACGGTACGAAAGGCTTGTGGCCAGGAAGTGGAGCTCCTGCACGATACCCACGAGCGGGTACAGCCGCAGGATATGATCAATATGTGCAAACGCCTCGAGGAGTTCGACCCTTATTGGATCGAAGACCCGCTGACGCCGGAGAATATGCATTTGTTTCCGCAGCTAAGGGCGGCGACGACAGTGCCGTTTGCCATGGGCGAGCTCTTCAATAACCCCAACGAGTTCGTGGATTATATCGCCCATCGCGATTTTGATTATTTCCGCTGTCATGTCTCGCAGATCGGGGGCATCACCCCGGCGCTCAAGGTGGCTCACCTCGGTGAGTTCTTCAATGTCCGGAGCGGCTGGCATGGCCCCGGCGATGTTTCGCCCGTCGGACATGCGGCGCAGTGTCATATCGATCTGGCCATCTGGAATTTTGGCGTACAGGAGTCGATCTTTTTCAACGATCTCATCAAGGAGGTGTTCCCGGGTACGCCCGAGCTGAAGAAAGGCTATATGTATATCAACGAGGCGCCGGGGCTGGGTGTGGACATCAACGAAAAATTGGCGGCCAAATATCCGATCAACAACAATGCCGGCAAATGGACGCTACGTGGCCGGGATGGGACCATCATCAGACCGTAGGCAACACGATGACAAAAACAAAATCGAGACCATGCGAATGAGGATAATCGCGACAATGATCTTGCTGGCGACCGGCTTGACCGGCCTAACGCAGAGTCCGCCGCAGGCGGAGATCTCAAACGGGATCGTGCGGGCGCGGTTCTATCTGCCGGATACGGCCAATGGCTACTATCGCGCTACGCGGTTCGACTGGTCGGGTGTGATGCCTTTGTTGGAATATGCGGGCCACAGCTATTTCGGTCAGTGGTTTCCGAGATATGCGCCGACGATCCATGACGCGATCATGGGACCGGTGGAATCCTTTTCGCCACTGGGCTATGGGGATGGAGACACCTTCGTACAGATCGGCGTTGGCGTGCTGGTACGGCCGGATAGCGCGGCGTATTCGCCGTTCCGCTATTACCGGATCAGGGATGCCGGGAAGTGGGTCATCCGCAAAGGGCTGCGGCAGGTGGAGTTCCGGCAAACGGTCGCGGGCTATGTCTATACCAAGACGGTGAGCCTGACCAGGGGAAAGCCCCAGCTGGTGATCACGCACCGGCTGCGAAACACGGGCAGCCGGCCCATCGAGACCGAGGTATTCGATCATAACTTTTTTGTTACCGACAGCCAGACGATCGCCCCGGGTATCGTGCTGAAGTTCCCTTTCCCACTCGAGGCGGAGCAGGCCCGTGGGCTGAACCTGGCGGCGATCAGGGGTGATTCGATCTCTATCCTTCGGCCCCTGAAGATCAACGAGTCGATGTATGCGATCCTGCACGGGTATGGCCCTATGGCATCGGACTATGACATCCGCCTGGAGAACCATATCACCGGCGCCGCGGTCCGCATCCGCGCCGACAGACCGCTTTCAAAATTGATCTATTGGGGTTCCGTGAAAACCCTTTGCCCCGAACCTTATATCCATGTGAGCGTAGCGCCGGGTAGGACGTTTAGCTGGACGCTTTATTACGATCTTTATACTGTCAACCCCTACTAATGAAACTGCTATTTGGTTGTTGTTTTCTTTTTTTGCTTGCGTGTAACCGGCAGCATGGACCCAATGTCGATTATGCGGTGTATGGCGGGAACAAGCAGAATAATCGTTATTCGGCTTTGCGGCAGATCGATGGTTCGAATGTCAAAGATCTGCAGCCGGCGTGGACGTATAATTCCGCCGATACCGGCGTCTCCAAACATGAGCATGATATCCAATGTCAGCCCATCGTGGTGGATGGCATCTTATATGGGGTAAGCCCCACGTTGAAACTATTTGCGGTGAGTGCGGCAACGGGTCAGCAGATCTGGAAATTCGATCCCTTCAAATTCGCCGCGCCGCGGTTCAACCAATGCCGGGGGATGGCTTATTGGACCGATGGAAAACAGAAGCGCATCTTCTACTCCGCCGGCCCCGATCTGTATTGCGTCGATGCTTTGACCGGCACCCAGGAACCCAGGTTTGGCCATGACGGCCGGATCTCTTTGTACACCGGTCTCGCCATCAATCATCCCGTAATCGATCTATATGTGACCGCGACCTCACCGCCCGTGATCTACAAGAATATCTTGATCATCGGTTCGGCGGTATCCGAATCAGGCGACGCCGCCCCGGGGTATATCCGGGCTTTTGATGTGCTCACGGGGAAACTGTTATGGACCTTTCACAGCATACCCCAACCGGGCGACCCCGGATACGACACCTGGCCGGCGGCTACCTATAAATGGATGGGCGGAACGAACAACTGGAGCGGTCTTTCGCTGGATGAAAAACGCGGCGTGGTGTATTTCGGCACCGGCTCACCCTCGTCCGACTTCTATGGCGGCGACCGGGCCGGCATGAACCTTTTTTCCGATTGTATCATGGCGTTGGATGCGACCAGCGGGAAGATCAGGTGGTATTATCAGACCATACATCATGATCTGTGGGACCGGGATATCCCCTGTCCGCCGAATCTCACTACGGTGATGCACAATGGGAAGCGGGTGGATGTCGTCGTTCAGAGTACAAAGGACGGATTGGTCTATGTGCTCGACAGGGACAGCGGCATCTCACTTTTTCCCGTGGAAGAACGGCCGGTTCCGACGCATGGTCTACCTGGCGAACATCCCTGGGCTACGCAGCGCTATCCATCGAAACCGTTGCCGTTCTCGCACCAAACGGTAACCGACACAGATCTTACAAACATCTCACCTGCGGCACATGACTACGTGCAGCGCATCTTCGATCAAACGACCAGGGCGCCGAAAAATAAGTTCCTCCCGCCGGACACGGGAGGAACGGTACTCGTAGGCTATAGCGGTGGTGCCGAATGGGGCGGTAATGCGGTCGACTCCGAAGGTGTTTTCTATCAGAATGCCAATGATGCTCCCTGGCTGCTCAGGATGATCTCGATGGAAGCGCGGCAGAAAGAGATCGCGAAATTATCCGTTGGCTATGGGCTGTATATCGCCAACTGCGCGCCTTGTCATGGTGCGGACCGAAAAGGCAATGGGCATGAGATCCCCGAGCTGCTGCATGTTGGCCAACGACTGAAGCCTGCGGACATGGCGGGCATTCTCATAAACGGCCAGGGGCGGATGCCCAGTTTTCAGCAGCTGCCGGAGGAGCAACGGACAGCGATCATCAACTTTTTAGCCAGCGGCCACGATGGATACCGGGTCGCGGCAGAGCACCGGGAAACAACGGCAGCGCCGGAGACGAGATCTGCCTTTCCCTACAAACCACCTTATATCAGCAAGGAATGGGAGAAGCTCACTGACTCCGACGGGTATCCCGGCATCAAGCCGCCGTGGGGTACGCTGAATGCAATCGACTTGAATACCGGCGACTACCGGTGGCGGGTGCCGTTGGGTGAATTTCCCGAGCTGACGAAGAAGGGGATACCCGTGACGGGGATGGAATCGTATGGCGGGCCGCTGGCGACGGCGGGAGGTCTCGTGTTTATTGCGGGGACGCGGGATGAAATGATCCGCGCCTTCGATAAGCGCACTGGTAAGGTGGTATGGCAGTATCATTTGCCTGCGGCCGGTTTTGCTACGCCTATTACTTATATGGTGGACGGGGTGCAGTATATCGCGATAGCGGCAGGAGGGGGCAGGGGGCTGAAAACGGGCGGCGATTATGTTGCTTTTGCGTTGCCGCGGGTCCAGAACGCGGCGACGGCGCCAAAAGGTCCGGGCGGCTGGATACTCATGGGGTTATTTGTGTTGCTCGCCCTGCTGTTCCGGCGTTCGCCGACGCTGAAGGGTTTTTCGTTTACGCTGACGATCTTTGCCGCGGTTAGTCTCGCGATGTATTACCCTGCGTATTTTACACACATTGGAAGCTTCAAGCTGTCGAGGCTGATCCTGCCGCTGATACAAATCATTATGTTCGGGATGGGGACCGAGCTCTCGCTACAGGAATTCCGCAATGTGGTCCGGATGCCAAAGGGTATATTGATCGGGGTGATGTGTCATTATACCATCATGCCGCTGGTGAGTATTGCCGTGACCTCGCTCTTCCATTTTCCCAGCGAGATCGCCGCGGGCATTATTTTGGTGGGTTGTTGCCCCAGTGGATTGGCCAGCAACGTGATGTCATATCTCGCACGGGCAAATCTGGCGCTAAGTGTCTCGGTGACGGCGATCTCGACCCTGCTTGCGCCGTTTCTGACGCCCATGCTAATGAAACTGTTCGCCGGGCAGTACATCGATATCCACCTGGGCGCCATGATCTGGGATATTGTCCAGATCGTGATCATCCCGATCGCTGCGGGTTTGCTCTTCCATTATATTGTCCGGGGACGTTTTCGCTGGCTGGATAAGGCCATGCCGCTCGTGTCGATGGCCGGCATCGCGCTCATCATCGTGGTGATCACGGCTGCGGGGCGCGATAGCCTGCTGAAGGTAGGCGTGCTGCTGATCGTGGCAACGCTGGTGCAGAATTTTGCCGGCTATACCCTGGGTTATTGGGCTGCACGGTGGATGGGGCTTGGGGAAGGGGACCGGAGGACGATAGCGCTCGAGGTGGGAATGCAGAATGCCGGGCTGGCATCGGGGCTTGCATTGGGATTAGGGAAGCTCGCGACGGTAGGGTTGGCCCCCGCGGTGTTTGGACCGATGATGAATATTTCCGGGTCGGCCCTCGCGACATGGTGGCACAAGCGGCTGCCGGCGGAGGCCGACATCGCCGAAGATGAAAAAAAATCCCTGAAAATCAGCGATTAATCGCTGGGTTAATCGATAATTAAAGGCTTTGTTAATGTTCCACGCGTTCTTTTGTATTCTATAAAAACAACATTGCTGTATGAAAAAATGTCTGCTACTGCTCCTGCTAGCATTGAGTCTTCTGAGAACAAATGCACAGGACAAAACGGTCAAAGGAACAGTTTCCGATGAAACCGGCAAGCCCCTCGCCGGTGCCACGGTCACTATCAAGAGCACCAATATTTCTTCCGCCACCAACGCCGAGGGTGTCTTCACGATTAACACGGGTAATGTAATAAATCCCGTTTTTATTATTTCTTTCGTAGGGTACGAGAACCAGGAGTATACCTTTAAGGGACATTCCGGTTTTACCGTTGCTCTTCACCAGGATTCCCGAGCCCTGGGCGACGTGATCGTAGTTGGTTATGGTGTCCAACGGAAACGCGACGTCACCGGCGCTACTGCGGAGGTCAAAGCTGCCGATATCGTAAAAAAACCGATCGTCCGGGTGGAAGAGGCCCTGCAGGGTACGGTTCCGGGCGTGACCGTTCAGAGTGTCAACGGGATGCCCGGCCAGGGGCTGGCCGTGCGTATCAGGGGTACCGCCTCTATCAACAACCAAAACGATCCGTTGTATGTGATCGACGGTCAGATCGGCGGGGACATCTCCACAATCTCGCCCAATGACATCGAGTCGATCGAAGTCCTCAAAGACGCGTCGGCTACCGCTATCTATGGATCCCGCGGATCTACGGGCGTGGTGATCATCACGACCAAGCTGGGGCATGAGGGCAAACCGCGTATCGATATCAACCCCTGGGTAAAGAAGGAGGAGATCGCCAAGGAGCTGCCGATCATGAACGCTTATCAATTCGCCATCGCGACCAATGCACAGTATGCGACTACCGGTCAGCCCGCGGCTTTTAGCGACGCGCAGATCCAAGGGTTCCAGACAAATCACGGCACTAACTGGCAGAAGGCTCTCCAGGATAAACCGTGGGTACAAAACTACCAGGTATCCGTTTCCGGCGGTTCGAACGATGTGAGATATATGGTCTCTTATCTCCACCTGGACAATCCAGGATTGATCATCAACCAATGGTATCGTACGGATATTGCCCGGGCGAATCTTTCGATCAAGGCCAGCGACCGCATCAGCCTGCAGTTCAATCTTACCGGTTCGCTGCCGCATAACCGCAACACGCAATACCAGGGTGATATCACCGATCCATTCGGAGAGGCCTATTCCTGGGATCCGACCTCGCCCATCAGGGATGCCAGCGGCAATTTTATCCTCGAATCGCAATATGCGGCGCTGGGCATCAATCCCATCGCCCAGGAGACGAATGGGCTCAACGATAACACCGGGACGCATTTGGCCGGGACGGGCATTCTGACCTGGCGTATCCTCAAGGGCTTGACCTTTACGTCGAACAATACGTATGCCAACAGCTCGAATATGAACCGTCAGCTCTATGGACCCGGCACCAGCACCTACCTGGCGAGTCCCAGCAATGGCTATGCGCTCCAGAATTCTACCTATGGACATAGTTTCCAGAACAGTAACTATTTTACCTATCACGGCACCTGGGGAGTGAACGACCTGACGGTGACGGCACTTTACGAACAGTCGTCGGGTACGAGCTACAATAACCAAAGTAAGGCGACCAATCTTTCCACGTACGCCCTCGGGTATTGGAATCTGGGACTGGGCGCCGCTCAGAATACCAGCTCGGGATACTCGTCCACGAGTTTGCAATCGTATATGGGCCGTGCGGAATATAAGCTCATGGATAAATACCTGTTGAGCGCCGCGGTCCGTGATGACGGTAGCTCGGTACTGACGCAGAAATACTCTGTGTTCCCGTCGGGCGCCGTAGGCTGGATCGTGTCGCGTGAGAACTTCCTTTCCGGGTCGCAAACGATCTCCTACCTGAAATTACGTGGCAGCTATGGTGTCACGGGTAACCAGACGGTAGGCGCTTATTCTTCGATCCCGCAGATCAATGTAGGCGGTGTGGAGAATGCCACGGGTTATCCTTTCAATGGCAATCAGAGCGGGGTAACGATCTATACTCCGCTGGGCACACCGGCGCCGCAGGGTCTAAAATGGGAATTGAACCATCAGACGGATGTAGGCATCGATGCGGCATTCCTGAGGGGGATGATCACCTTTACCGGCGACTATTACTACCGGAAAGTGACCAATCTGTTGTATAACACACCCAATCCACAATACATCGGCGGGGGTAATTCCCAGCAGAATCTCGGGAGTCTTTACAACAAAGGTTTCGAGTTCGATCTGGGTGTAACCCCGGTGAACGATCCGCATGGCTTCAAATGGACGACAACCGCGATCGTCTCGATCAACCGGAACAAGGTGCTTACCCTGAACGGTCTCGACAGCATTATCACCAACAACATCGGGTCTGCGCAATCGGGCGTTTCGATGCTCAAGGTCGGCCAACCCCTGGGTGAGTTCTACGGTTATAAATTCCTGGGTACCTGGAAATCCAGCGAGGCTGCCGAGGCCGCTGTATATGGCAACAAGCCGGGTGACTCTAAATATTATGACCTGCTGGGTACACACAC
>Ga0134128_10003018_pt1 | contig 20628 bp, 17 predicted proteins | sample KB31754_FD_96462 | JGI IMG/M metagenome (GOLD analysis project Ga0134128, IMG submission 96462) | Terrestrial soil microbial communities with excess Nitrogen fertilizer from Kellogg Biological Station, Michigan, USA - KB3-175-4 | ecosystem: Environmental > Terrestrial > Soil > Unclassified ...
CTTTTATTTCGCGGTGGCCGATTTTTCCGCGGCCATGAAAGCGTCCACGTTGTTCTTGTCAATCAGGGTGGCGCCGGTATCCACAAAAGCGGGTAGAGGTGAAAACGGGTCCTGCGCCCAGTTTCGCTGCATTGGGCGCAGCGGGTGGTGGTGCAGGTCATCCAGCATCTTGAGGCCGACATAGGTCATGGTGTAGGGCTTCTGGGCAATGGTGGCGGCGATTGCGCCTTTTTTGATCCAGTCCAGCGTGTCGGGGTCGGTATCCATGGCAACCACGGTCTTGCCATTCACGTGATAACGGTCGAGGACATTGGCTACTTCTTTGCCGGCCAGAGCCTCGAGGCAGACAAAGCCGTCTACCTTTTCTTTCTTTTGTCCGATGATCTGCTCGGTAGTATCGAAGGCGACGCGCGGGTCGCCGTGGATATCCACCAGGCGCACGATCTTCATGCCCGGGTAGTTGGCGAAAACGTCGCGGTAGCCGCGCAGCCGGTCATCCAGATTGGCTTGATTGGGCATGGTGAAAATGACCACGTTGCCCTTGCCGTGCATTTCGCCCGCCGCCACTTTTGCGCCCATCACCCCGGCCTGGTAGTTGTTGGTGCCGATAAACAACAGCCGCTTGCTATCGGGCGAATCGGAGTCAATGGTGATGACGGGAATGCCCGCCGCGATGGCCTGGTCAATGTCGCCGCGCATCAGTTCCGGACTGGCGGGTGAAACCAGGATGCCGCTCGGCTTGCCCTGCAGAAGCTTTTCGAACGCCAGCTGCTGAGCCTTGGGATCGTAGGTGTCGGGCCCCAGAAATTCCGCTTTCACTTTCATCTGCCCCGCGGCATGAAGAAACCCGGCGCCCGCTGCCTGCCAGTAGGGCACCTGCTTATTCGTGGTCACCAAGTAGTAGTTCTCATCGGCACTGTGTTGGGAGGCGCAGCTGCCCAGGATGAAGACGAGTGCCAGGGCCATAAGCAGACGGCGCCATTTGTTTGCAAGAATCATGTCTCTTCCTCCCGAAATTCAACGCCCAGGTTGTGTCAGAGCGCTCAGGAAGCGGCTCTGGCACTGGTTGGCCAACGCCTGTAGTTCGGAAAATTGCGGCTTTTCCCGCAGCCTGGCCCAAAGCGGATCCACCTGCAGGGCCGAGGAAGCGCAGTAGTTCTGCTCAATGGCGCTGCGCAGCAAATCCAAAGCGGCCTGGTCCTGCCCACAATATCCCAGCACCGAAGCATTCAAGTATTTCATTTCCGGATCGCGCAGTAACATAAGGGCCGGCTGGGTGGCGCGCGTGACTTGCGTCATTTCCCCGGGTTGCTGCAAGCAGGTTTGCAACAGGACGCCATACCAGGGCGCGTCTTTGGTCATCTTCAATGCCGCCTGGCGCGCTTCGGCGGTTTCGCCGGCACGCAACAGAACGTAGGGGATCACATTGCGCGCCCATTCCGAGTGCGGGTCCAGGCGCACATATTCCATCGCTTTTTGTGTCCGGCCCAGCTGCAGAAAAGGAAAAGCGCAAGAGCGCAGGTCGAAGTCGCCGGGGTCCAGAGTCATAGCGGCGTCACATTCCTGCGCTGCCGCCTCCAGCAGGCCGGCGTAGCGGTAGACGTAGGCTACGGTGAAGTGGGCCTCGGCATTATCGGGACGACGCTTCACCAGGGCCTCGGCCTCGCCTGCCTTGTCCAGTTCGCCCCATTCAATACGGTTCTGGGTCAGGTCGGCGGCCGCCGAGATCAGGTTGGGATCCAGATGCAAGGCTTGTTCCAAGCAGGAAGTGGAACGCTGGAACGCGGCATCTCCGCCATCGGAATAAGCAGCGTCATAATAATAGCGCCTTCCCAGCGCCTGCCAGGCGGAAGCGTAGTTGGGATCAAGCTTGACCGCCTTCTCCAGCAGCGCAATGGCCTCCTTGTTGGGCGCCGGGTCGTGGGGAACAGCCAGGCTGCGCAAGTAAAGATCATAAGCTTGCGGGCTCTTGGCCCGTGTGCTCGCGTGCAGCGGGGCGCTCACCAGGCCTAGCCGGGGAATGAATCCCTGGTGCACCTGGCTGGCGATTTCATCCTGCATTCTGGTCAGATCCCCGGCGCTGGCGGCCACCGTTCCCTGCCAGAACACACGGTTGTTTTTAACTTCCACCGCCTCCAGCGTTATCCGCAAGGCAGAGCTTTGCCTCAGATAATGGCCCGTCAACACTACCGCCACCCGCAGAGATCGGCCCGCTTGCTGAGGGTCAATGTCGGCGAACTTGCGGGATTCTTCCAGGGGGCGCACTTCGAGAGTGGGAACGTAAGTCAGCTGAGTGGCAATTTCATCGGCCAGGGCGAAGCTGAGGAAGTCCAGGGTCTTGTCCCCGGTCATATTCTTGAAGGGAACAACGGCAATTGTGTTGGCCGCTCCGGAACCAGCGCGCGCGTGCTTGAACCACCAGGCCCCCACGGCGGTGAGCACGGCCACCAGCAATCCCGCCATGGCCAGCAACAGGTAGCGATGGTACCAGCTGGCTCCCTGGAAGGTTTTGCTGGGCAGGCGCGGCAAAAGGGCTGATTTGCGCAGCGCCGAGGGTTCCAGGCCCGATTCGGTCTCACGTTTCAAGCGCTGCAGATCGGTTCGCAACTGGCTGGCCGCGCCATAGCGGTCATCTCGTTTCTTCTCCAGCGCTTTGCCTACGATGCGTTCGAATTCCGGCGGTAAGCCGGCATTGAGAGCCAGAGGGGATGCCGGCTTCTGGTGCAGGATGGCTTCCAGGGTGAGCACCACGTTCTTGCCCGCAAACGGCTTGCGCCCGGTGGCTGCCTCGTAGAGCACCACCCCGAAGGAGAACAGGTCGGAGCGCGCGTCCACCTCTTCGCTGCGTACCTGCTCCGGAGACATGTAGACGGCCGTGCCCGGCACCACGCCTTCGGCGGTCAGACTATCCTCAACCGAGGAGGTGGAACTGCCGTCAGGGCAAAACATCTGCTGGGTTGGGCTGAGCTTGGCCAGTCCGAAATCCAGTATTTTCGCCTGCCCGCGCGGCGAAACGTAAATGTTGGCGGGCTTGATGTCGCGGTGAATGATGCCCTTGTCGTGCGCCGCTCCCAGAGCGTCGGCCACCTGGATGCCGATCTCCAGCACTTCCTCCAGCGGCAAAGGCTGACCATGCAGGCGCTGCTTCAGGCTCTCGCCTTCCAGCATCTCCATTACGATGAATGGCCGGCGATCGTGCTCTTCCACTTCGTGTATGGTGCAGATGTTGGGATGGTTCAGGGCGGAAGCGGCGCGCGCTTCCCGCAGAAAACGTTGTAGCGCCTTTGGGTCGTGGGCCAGATCTTCAGGGATGAACTTGAGGGCTACGTGGCGGCCCAGCTTGAGATCTTCTGCCTCGTAAACGATGCCCATACCGCCGCCCCCCAGTTTGCGAACGATGCGGTAATGGGCAAGAACTTCGCCGATCATCGGGGAGGGGCTCCACCCCGCTTGGCAAGCAGGACATGGTATGCCGGAAAAGGGGCAAGGGTCAACGATTTGGTTCGTCCTTGCGGAACCAACTCATCTTTCTCCGGCGTTGCTTCCCGCCGCCCGTATAATCACGCCAACGAATCGCAAAGGGACCCTTGTGAGCTCGGGTTATGCCAGTATTCGCGATGTAGCCGTGCTGCAGGAGGCCACCCAGCTTATCCTCGCCAGCACCGACCTGGAAACTGTGCTGCATCAGGCCCTGCTGGTAGTGCGCACCTACTTCGGGGCCGGCCGCTGCGCCGTATTTCTCCTGGATGAAGCGGCCCAGGAGCTTTATCCCCGAACCCACCACGGTTATGACCTGGGTGCGATCCCCGGCCCACTGCGTCTGGAGAGTGAAGGCGCTTCCCAGCGTGCCGCGCAAACTCGCTCCCTGGTGCATGTGCGCGGGCAGGCTGCCAACGGCGGCAGTGAACTCGCTCTGCCGCTGCTGGTCCGCGACCAGTTGCTGGGCGTGCTGCTGCTGGTAAGCGACAACCCTGAGGCTTTTCCCGAGAGCACCGTCCCCCTGTTGTCGCTGTTTGCGGGGCAGACTGCGGTGGCGGTGGAAAATGCCCGCCTGCACTCTACGGCCTTGCGTCGGCGCCGCCAGATCGAACTCATCAACCTGATTGCCCGCACCGCCGCTTCCGCCAGCCATACCCAGCAGTTTTTTTCTACCCTCACCGATCTCTTGGGCGACGCTTTCGAAGGCACCAGCGTGGCCCTTGTGTTGCGCGGACCGCAGGGCATATTTGTGCCCGCAATTTCCTCCAATGGCGAACCTGACCTGGAACGCTTCCGGGCTTCGGCGCGCAACGGCGTAGTGGCGGAGGCCTTGCAGCAGCACGCCGCCGTGCTGGAAGCGGACTTGAGCAGCAAGCCCGGGTGGCCGGCCTGCTTTCCCAACGCCGGCTCGGAATTGTGCGCTCCCCTGGTGTTCCTGGGTGAAGCCATGGGAGTGGTGGTTCTGGCGCACGAACGGGCGAATTTTTTCACTGCTGATGACCGCACGCTGGCGCAGGCGGCGGCCGACGTCTGCGCCACCGCCACGCGCAACGTGCAACTGGCGGAGGAACTCAACCGGGTCGCCAACCTGGATTTCCTTACCGGCTGCCACAACCAGCGCTATTTTTATTTCGCGCTGGCGCAGGAATTGGCGCGCGCCCGCCGCTACAACAAGCAATTTGGCATCATCCTGCTCGACCTGCGCCACTTCCGCCAGGTGAATGCGGCTTATGGCTTTGAAACCGGCGACCAGCTGCTGCATAAGGTGGCTCATAGCCTGCAATTGCAAGTGCGCAGCAACGATGTGCTCTGCCGTTACATGAGCGACCGTTTCGCGGTGGTGCTGCCGGAAATTGAGCGGAGGGGCATGGAGGCGGTGATGGGAAAACTGCGTTCGGCGGTGGAGGCCATTACCCTGCCCCGCAGCACGCAAGCCTTGGAGCTGGCCAGCGCCTCCGTTATGTGCCCGCATGATGGTGTGAGTGAACTCGAACTGGTGAATTTACTCCTGGAACGCCTGGAGAAAGCTAAAGGCGGGGATCAGTAGTAAAGGGCCAGTTTGCGCGCGCACGGACCGGTTCGCCGGCAAACTCGGCTGGTCCGCTCAGCATGAAATCTCGCCCACTCTTGGCTTCTGCTACTGTTTTTCCCGGTCGTCCCGCCGCTGCAGGGTCGGCCGGTCATCCTCAGAGGTCTTGCCGCCTTTGTCCTTGCCCTTCGAGCGCCGCAGGCTGGGCTGATTCTCCTTGGCCGGGCCGACGGTCTTACGGCGATTTTCTATGGCCGCCAGACGCGCCTTCACGGTGTCGAACTCTGAGGTGCTGATCACGTACTGCTCGCGCGCCGGCAGAATGCGCGCAATCTCCTGCTGCGTTCTCTTGATTCGGTCAGGGGTTTGGGGATGCGTGGAAAACGCCTTGGAAAGTGTGCCCGGCTTCTTTTTTTCGGTGGCCTGTAGTTTTTCAAAGAAGGCCACATAGGCCTGCGGGTCGTAGCCCGATTTGTACAGGTATTGCAGGCCGAGGAAATCGGCTTCCTCTTCAAAACCGCGGGAGAAGCGCAGGAAGGTAAGCGGCAGCCCGAGTCCGGCGGCCGAGCGCACGGCATAGCCCAGCCCGCCACCGACGAAAATAAGCGGTATCGAAGCCAGGTTCACCAGGTTGCCCCGCGTCATCTGGCGGGTGGCGTGGCGTGCCGCCACGTGCGCAATCTCATGCGACATCACACCTGCCAGTTCAGCCTCTTCATCGGCCGCCAGAACCAAGCCTGAGTTCACGTAAAAGAAGCCTCCAGGAAGCGCGAAGGCGTTGACCTGGTCGGAATCAATTACCTTGATGGTGAAGGGCACCTTGGCGTCGGAATTGCGCACCAGGTTCTGACCGATTCGGTTCACATATTCGCTGATCACCGGATCTGAGACCATTTTTACGCTGGAGTCGATCATGGCGGCATACTGCTTGCCCATGGCGACTTCCCTCTCGATCGAGTACCAGTTGCCCAGACCTTTGCCGCCCATTTGGCGGTCGCCGATGGCGTTCACGTCATCCTTACTGCCGGGCTTCACCTTGGGCTGCTGTTGCTGGGAAGGGGCTTTGCTGGCCGTGGGGGCAGGTTGCTGCTCCGGGGCAGCGGGTGCTGACGCTTGCGGCTGCTGGCTGGTCTGAGAAGCACTGGGAGAGGCACTGGGCTGGGTTTGGGCCGGCGCCTGTGAAATCAGGAAAAGGCAGAGCAGCAACATAACCGCGTACTTCATAACAGACTCCTGCGGGGTGCTCTAACTAGATTATAGGCCTCGATTGTGGGCCCGGTTCCGGCGGGTTGCAGTGACGGTGGTCACGAAGGGCGGACGGGGCTTTCGGGGCATATCAGAGGGCGGAATTCAGGCCTGGGGCTCTATCATCGGCAGGGCGCAACTGGGGACGTTTGCGGCGGCGCGACTGACCCACCTTAAGGATTTCTACCCGCGAGGCGCGCCACTCACCGTTCCCATCCTGGCTGGCCGTAACCCGCACTTCCGCGCCCGCCTTCAAGGCCCGGGCTGGAACCTGCTCCCGCTGACGCTCGGGAACGCTGCTGGCGTAAAGCACCCGGGCATGGGAAACCTCGGCCCGGCGCAGGTTGCCGTTGCGGCCTTGCACATAAATCCAGCCATGGCTGGCTTCGCCCTTGGGAGCATGCACGATTACACCGCGAAAGGTGCCGGAAATCTCAGCCAAAGACGGCAGCAGGCAGGCAAATAGCACCACCGTAAGGACTACCAACCGCTTCATGGGCCAATATGATGCTACTCTTCCGGCGCCGCGCCGCCTGAGCAGGTTGCGGAGCTCTCAGTCGTAATACTCCAGCCCCAGGTGCGTGATCAACTCTTCCCCGCGCAGGTAACGCAACGTGTTCTTCAGCTTCATTAACTGGATGAACAAGTCGTGCTCCGGGTAAAGGCCGGGAACCGTCATGGGCGACTTGAAGTAGAAGCTCAGCCACTCCTGGATGCCGCGGCAGCGTAACTCCGAGGAACGCTGCGCCAAATCCAGGAACAGCACCAGGTCAAGCACGATGGGCGCGGCCAGGATGGAGTCGCGGCACAGGAAATCAATCTTGATCTGCATTGGGTAGCCAAGCCAGCCGAAGATATCTATGTTGTCCCAACCCTCTTTGTTATCACCACGCGGAGGATAATAGTTAATCCGAACCTTGTGGTACAGATTGCCATACAGTTCGGGGTACAGCTTAGGCTGCAGAATGTGCTCCAGCACGCCCAGCTTGGACTCTTCCTTGGTCTTGAAGGAGCCGGGATCGTCAAGGACCTCGCCGTCGCGGTTACCCAGAATGTTGGTGGAGAACCAGCCGCCCAGGCCCAGCATGCGGGCTTTGAAGCCGGGCGCCAGGATGGTTTTGAGCAGGGTCTGCCCGGTCTTAAAGTCCTTGCCGCAGATGGGCGCCTCATTCTGCCGCGAAAGCTCCAGCATGACCGGCAGGTCCACCGTGAGGTTGGGAGCGCCGTTAGCGAAGGGCACGCCTTCGGAGAGCGCGGCATAAGCGTAAATCATGGAAGGGGCGATGGTTTCGTCGTTCTTCGCCAGCGCCTTCTCGAAGGCCTCCACGGACTCGTGGGCGCGGCCCGGTTGCAGGAAGATCTCCGTTGAGCCGCACCAGATAACAATCAGGCGCTCCGCGCCCGAACTTTTGCGGAATTCGCGAATGTCCTCGCGCACCTGCTCCGCCAGTTCCATCTTGCTCTTACCCTTCTTCACATTGGGGCCGTCGAGCTTCTTGACGTAGTCGTGGCTGAACACGGCTTTACGCGGCTTCACGGATTGCAGGAAGGGCTTGATCTGGTCGAGCAGGGTTTTATCCAGCACGCCCGCCTTGCTGGCGGCAGCGTACATGTCATCCTCGAAGATGTCCCAGCCGGTGAAAACCAGGTCGTTAAGGCCGGCCAGCGGCACCATTTCCTTGATTTTTGGGGAGCGGCCGTCAGTGCGCTTGCCCAGGCGTATGGTGCCCCATTGCGTCAGCGAGCCCACGGGCTGCGCCAGGCCGCGGCGCACCGCTTCCACTCCGGCCACAAACGTGGTGGCCACGGCGCCCATGCCGGGAATCATGACCCCCAATTTGCCCTTTGCCGGACGTATTTCGCCGGGTTGTGCCTTCTTCTCTGCCCCTGGTTTTGCATTACTCTGCCGCGTGGCCATGAGTGCCGTCCTATAGAAATGAATTTATGTCGGGAACAAACCAACAATCTTCTCGTATTGCGCGCGAGTTGGCAACCGGAAGGCGAGAGCTTGCAAGTAACGTCTCTACCCTGCGCGTCTGCAGGGGCCCGCGGGCGGAGCGCCGTATCATTTTCCAATTATGCCGGACGCGTGATACAACCAGCGCACGAGGAACAGTGTGGCTGAAAAGATTGCATTGGTTACCGGCTCCTCCAGCGGCATTGGCTTGCTGACCGCGGTAGAACTGGCGCGCGCCGGCTTTCGCGTGGTGGCCAGTATGCGCGATCTGGGCCGACGCGCACGCCTGGATGAAGCCGCCACCACCGCCGGGGTGGCCGGGCAGATTGACGTGCGCCGCCTGGACATTACCGAATTCGAGAGCATCCCTGAGTTCATCGCCCAACTGGACCGCGACTACCTTCGCCTGGATGTGTTGGTCAACAATGCCGGCTTTGCCGTAGCCGGTTTCGCGGAAGATCTGCTCCTGGAGGAACTTCGGCAGCAATTTGAAACCAATTTCTTCGGCCAGGTGGCGGTCACCAGGGCGGTGCTCCCCCTCATGCGGAGGCAGCGGGCTGGGCACATCATCCTGGTTTCATCCATCGGCGGCCGCGTTTCAGCGCCAGTGATTGGAGCTTACGATGCCTCCAAGTTTGCCCTGGAAGGCTGGAGCGAGTCGCTGCGCATCGAGACCCGCTCGCTGGGCATTCGTGTGGTGCTGGTGGAGCCAGGCTCGTTCCAGACCGATATCTGGGAGCGCAATGTGCGGGTGGGCAGCTACGCCCTGGACCGCACCTCGCCCAACCACGAGCGCGGCGCCCGCTTCTCCGAGGTGGTGAAGAAAGTGCGCAAGGCCAATCCCCTGCCCGTCGCCAAACTGATTGCCCGCATCGCGCAAACACCCAACCCGCGCCTGCGTTATCGGGTGGGCTTTGATGCCCATCTGCAGTTCTGGCTGCACGCGCTGCTGCCGTGGAAGGTTTACGAAAAGCTGGCAATTCGGGCCACAAAGATCGGGTGAGGAGCTAGACCGCCGCAAGCGAGGCGCCTGCGGCGGTGTTGGACGAACGCAGTCAAATTCACTTGGCGGGCGCGAGAGGAATCATCGCGTGTTCGTAGGGCGTGCCCGCCCACATCATGTACGGCTTATTCGGGTCCGGGTCCTTGGCCTCGGTATAGCCCAGCGCCTTGCTGGGCGGCCCGAAGACCATGAGATGCGGACCGGTCACGATCCAATGGTTGTCGGCTGTTTTGCTAGTGGCGTACGGGTCGGTATTGCTCGCGCCCTGGTCGCCGGCCAGCATGTAGGAAATCCCCACCTTATCGGGGGGCGGAGCGTGCTTCATCATGGCATGGATGAATTCCATGCTGTTGGCATCGTTGCACATCTTATCCGTACCCATGATCATGCAAGTAAAGCCATTGCTTCCGGAACGAAGGGTGCGAATGGAACCATCCTTGTCCACGCGTATGACCGTTGCATGCTTCGCCACCGCCGCGGGAGCGGCGGACAGCGCCTGGGCGATATAGTCGGCATCTGAAATCTGCTTCTGCTGCGCGTTGATCAGGGACGTGGCTGCGACCAGCAAGAAAATTAAAGTCAAACCTGCAGTTAAGGAGCGCATATTGCCTCCGTGAGCTTGAATGGGATTATTCGGGCCTGGCAAAAATATTGTTACAACCTACAATTACAAGGCTTTCAAAGGCAAATTTTACAGTCCGCCGTTGCGCACTACATTATTCGTCCGGACTCTGCCCTGCCAGCGCGTCCAAACAAACACCGCGATGCCGATGACGATCACGGCCAGGATCCCAGCGTCGAAACGATGAAACCAGATGCGCAGGCGCGGATCGGTATCCCAGCGCTGGCCCAACTTCATGCCTACGTAGGCCAGGCCCAGGCACCACGGCCAGGAACCAATGAAAGTGTAGAAATGGAACTTTGCCTGGTTCATGCGGGCCACGCCCGCCGGCAGCGCAATGAAGGTGCGCACCACCGGCAGCAGGCGGCTGATGAAGACGGTGATGTTGCCGTAGCGGGCGAAGAAGCGGTCAGCCCAGTCCAGTTCGTGACGGCTGAGCAGGATGTAGGAGCCGTACTTCTCCACCAGCGGGCGCCCGCCATAATAGCCCACCGCATAGGCAATCGCCGACCCCAGATTGCATCCCAGCGCGCCCACGGTGGCCACCCACAACAGCTTGAAGCGGCCCACGTACACCAGGTAGCCGGAAAAGGGCATGATGATTTCCGAGGGCAGGGGTATGCAGGCGGACTCGATGGCCATTAAAAGGGCGATCCCCATATATCCGCCGGCGGAAATCACGGAAATGATGAAGGCGCTGAGCGCCGCGATGATTTTGGCAGTCATTGGCAGCCGGGCAGGAACGGGAATACGGTGCTCGTTTGCACGTGCGGGGTCAAAACGATTCGATTATACGGGGTGTGTGGGCCGACGGTCGACGGCCGACGCCTGAGACTTGCGGTGCAGAAACTGACTACCGACTCCTGATTAAAACTGCCCCTCCTGTGTGAAGGTATAGCCGGGCAGGCTTTGCCCCTGTGGACTACGCAACACTTTCACCCGGATAGTGTCGGTGGTTGTCGCCCCGGAATCGGCCTGGCGCAGGATGGCAAATTGGGCAAAAACCTCGTTGTAGAGCTTAGTTACCAGGTAGTTCTGGCCGCTTTGGTCGCTGCGCCACACTTGTCCGAGCTGGATGGTTTTCACTGCCATTTTTCCCTTCTCCCCAAGCTCAGAGTAGCTAGCGTTGAGCGCCAGAGTCAATGACGTGGGGGGTTACGAAAGTGAGTTGCGGAAAGCCCAGTGCCCGGGTACCTGGCCCCTAAGTGCCTTTTCTACCCGGTGCAACTGATTGCGGGCAGGGCATTTCTCCTTCCTGGCTGGCCGGTACTACAATAAATGCCCATGCCTCCGGCCCCGCGCACCGACACCGAAAGCAATTCGCCCTACAGCCAGGAACTACGCCGGCAATTGATCAGCTTTTCGTTTTACAAAATGATGCCGGAATGGCGTCGGTTGCCGCGCTCGGAGCGCGACGACCACCGCCGCGAGGCTGCCGAAGTCCTGCGCCGCTGGTCCAACTACAGCGAACTGCGCCTGACTACCTACTCCACGGTTGGCCTGCGCTCCGATTCCGACTTCGTGCTGTGGCGCATTTGTTATTCGATGGAATGTCTGCAGACTATGACCTCCGAGCTGCTAGCCACGCGCCTGGGCGGCTACCTGCAAACCTCCTACTCCTATCTGGCTATGACCAAGCGTTCGCAGTACCAGATCGGGCCGGAGCACGAAAGCTACGACCTGCGCGGCTCCATTAAGCCGGGCGCCTTCAAGTACCTTTTCCTGTTTCCCATGGAGAAGACCAAGGCTTGGTATGCCCTGCCGTTTGAAGAGCGGCAGCGCATGGTGCACGATTACATCCGCATCATGGACGACTTTCCCCGAGTTCGCCTGAATGTGATGTACTCTTTCGGCTTGGATGACCAGGATTTTATTGTGGCCATCGGCAGCGATTACCCGGAGGACGTTCTGGACATGGTGCAGCAGATGCGCGAGGCCGAGTCCACCGGCTACAACCAGCGCGACACCCCGGTTTTCACCTGCCAGCGCACCACCATTGAAGAAATGCTGGAGCGGCTGGGCTGATGGTGCGCGGCATCATTCCCCGCCAGCCAGCCAAGAGCGGCCGCCACGAAGGGCGCGCTGCTGCCGCCCGGGCTGCGCAGTCCCGCGGCGCTTCGCGGCAGCCGCAGAAGGGCGCGCGCCATGCCACAGCTCCCTTTCCCAAAACCCCGGTCAAATCAGCTGCCAAACCGGTGGGGGCGCCCAAGGGCTATAAGCCAACTGCGCCGGAACGAATCAAAGAAATTCTCCAGCGCCTGGACCAGACCTATCCCGGCGCCACCTGTGCCCTGCACCACAGCAGCGCCTGGGAGCTGCTGGTAGCAACCATTCTCTCGGCACAATGCACCGATGTGCGGGTCAACATGACCACCCCGGAACTCTTCCGCAAGTACCCGACGCCGCAGGCTTTCGCCGCGCTCAAGCCGGAAGAACTGGAGCCCGCCATCCGCTCCACCGGCTTTTTCCGCAACAAGTCAAAATCCGTGGTAGGCGCGGCCAAAAAGCTGGTTGAGGAGTTCGGCGGACAGGTTCCCGACGACATGGAGAAGCTGCTTTCCTTGCCGGGCGTGGCGCGCAAAACGGCCAACGTGGTTCTGGGCACATGGTTCGGCAAAGCGGAAGGCGTGGTGGTGGATACCCACGTGTACCGCATCAGCCGGCGGCTGGAGCTCACCAGCAACACCGACGTGCAGAAAATCGAGCAGGACCTGATGCGCACCATCCCGAGCGACAAATGGATCATTTTTTCCCACCAGATCATCTGGCACGGACGCAAGCTGTGCATCGCACGCCGGCCCAAGTGCGCGGAATGTCCTCTGGAAAATCTGTGCCACGCCGCCGACAAGACGTGGAGCACGGTGGAAATTCACAAGTCGGCAAAACCCTGAAAACCAGGAGTTAGGAGTGGGGAGTCAGGAGTCAGCAACAAGTTGAGTAATTGTGTAATTGAGTAATTTTGCAATTCCCCCCCTCGCGCTCAAAGAAGCTGATTTCCAATTACCCGATTACACAATTACTCAATTTCCTCTGCTACACTTTTCTGCTCCCAATCCAGCGACGGAAATCGGCACCATGCGTACTTCTGCCTGTTTTGTTATTTTGATTCTTATGAGCACCGTCACCCTTGCCCAGCAGTTGGCCACGCCCAAGTTCGTCACCGACCCTGCGGAACTGAAAAGCATTCCCAATCTCAACGTGCAGAAGTTCACGGTGGAAAAACTGTTCATGACCCGCGCCATCGGCGGCACTGCCTGGTCGCCGGACGGCAAGTCGATCGCCTTCATGTCCAACATCAGCGGCCGCATGAACCTGTGGACCGTGCCGGCCGAGGGCGGCTGGCCGATGCAGCTCACGGTCAGTGAGCAGCGCCAGTTCAGCCCAGCCTGGTCGCCGGACGGCAAGTGGATCGCCTATACGTCGGACCACAACGGCGACGAACAATGGGACATTTTCGTGGTCTCGCCGCTCAGCGGCGAAGTCATCAACCTGACGCAAACGCCGGAGATAGCCGAAGAGGATCCGCAGTGGTCACCAGACGGCCGCCTTCTCGCCTACATGGTCAAGCCTAAGACCTCGTCCACGTTCGAAATTGACGCCATGGATTTCACCACCCATGAGGTGCGCCATTTGACCAGCGGCACGCCCAAGGACCGGGGCAACGTCAGCCCGCTGTGGTCTCGTGACGGCAAGTGGCTTGCCTATACCCAGGTGCAAGCCAAAGGCACCGATTCCGATATTTACGTGGTGGAAGTTGCCACCTCCAGGAGCACGCGGCTGACTCCGCACAGCGGAGAACAGCTCTATACCGTGAACGACTGGTCGCCGGATGGCAAAAAGCTGCTGATCACTTCCAACGCCGGAAACGGCTACGAAAATGTCGGCCTGCTGGATATTGCCAACAAGAAGATTGACTGGCTGACGCAGGACAAGTGGGAAATCCAGGGCGGCAATTTTTCACCTGACGGCCGCACCGCGACCTGGACCGCCAACGTGGACGGCAACAGTGATATTTATTTCCACGACCTGACCAGCGGTAAGACCGAGGTCTTACCCTTGCCCGCAGGAGTAAACGAGCTGGGCGGCCACGAGAACGCCTTCACCCACGATGGCTCGCGCCTGCTCTATATCCACAACGGTCCCAATGCGCCAGCCGACGCCTGGGTGTACAACCTGGCCGGCAAGCGCTCGCAGCAGATTACGCATTCGCTGGTGGCGGGCGTGCGCGGCGCCGACATGGTAGAGCCCTACCTGGTTCACTATCCCAGCCGCGATGGCAAATTTCAGATTTCCGCCTTTGTGTACGTACCCCACAACCTGCCGCCCAACCGCCAAAGCCCGGCGGTGGTTTATGTGCATGGAGGTCCCACTTCGCAGACGGTGAATTTGTTCAACCGCGGCATTCAGTATCTGGTGAACCAGGGGTACCTGATAATCGCGCCCAACTACCGCGGCTCCACCGGCTACGGCAAGGAATTCCAGCAGGCCAACCTGTTCGATATGGGCGGTGGCGACCTGCAGGATGTGCTGGCTGCGGCCGACTGGATCAAGCGCAGCGCCTACGTAGATCCCAAGAAACTGGTGATCATGGGCGGCAGCTACGGCGGGTACATGACCATGATGGCGGTCACCAAGGCGCCCGAGGTGTGGGGCGCGGGCGTGGCCATAGTGCCTTTCGTGAACTACTTCACTGAGGTGCAGAACGAAGACCCGGTGCTGCGTGAAATGGACCTGGCCACCATGGGCGACCCGGTCAAGAACAAAGCGCTCTGGGAGGACCGTTCGCCCATCTTCTTTGTGGACCGGATCAAAGCGCCGTTGCTGATTCTGGCGGGCGCGCACGACCCCCGCTGCCCGCAATCGGAAGCGCAGCAGGTGGCCGACGCCATCCAGAAGCGCGGCGGGGTGGTGGATTTAAAAATTTATGAAGATGAAGGCCATGGCTTTTCCCGCGTAGCCAATCAGATTGACTCGTGGAAGCGCATCAGCGACTTCCTGCAGGCGCACGTGCCGCCCGCCGACTGCGGCTGCTCGCTGAATGATTGAGGGATTGTGTAATCGGGTAATTGAGTAATTGGATAATTGAAACCACACGCCCGGTAGAGACGCAACTTGTTGCGTCTCCCACCGGCAAAAATACATTAGGGCGCAATTCGGCGTCGAGGGCGGAATTTCAACTACACCATTACCCGATCCATCAATTACACAATCCTTAAGAGGCTTCGGACAATGCCGGCTGCCGCAGAATCCGGTCCACCTCGGCCAGATCGGCGGGCGTGAGCTTCCAGCCGGATGCGCCGGCGTTCGAGCGTACCTGTTGCGATAAGGTCGCCCCGGCGATCACCGAGGCCACTACCGAGTGGGCCAGCAGCCAGGAAAAAGCCAGCTCCAGGATGGTATGCCCGCGCGATTCGGCAAAGCGGATCAGGCCCTCGACGATTTCCAGATTGCGCTGGTTAAGAAGCTTCCCAAACCGCTCCTGGGTGGAGATTCGCGTGCCCTGTGGTGCGGGACGGCCGGCGCGATACTTCCCTGTCAGCAGTCCATTGGCCAGCGGAAAATAAGGCAGAAAGGCCAGCCCGCTCCGCTCACATTCGGGCAGCACTTCCCTTTCGGGCTCGCGGTGCAGCAAGCTGTATTCATTTTGTAGGCTGACGAAGTGTGCTCCACCCGGGCGCAAGGCCGCCTCTGCTTCGCGAGTCTGCTGCGCGGAGAAATTGGAGCACCCGATCTCGCGCACTTTGCCGGCTTTCACCAGTTGATCCAGCGCCGCCAAAGTGTCTGCGATAGGGGTCTCCGGATCGGGCTGATGAATCTGGTAAAGGTCAATGTAGTCGGTGCCCAGGCGGCGCAGACTGTCTTCGGCGGCCTGGCGCACGTAGGCAGGCTTGGCCCCGTGACGGTGGTCGTCAACCTTCATGCCGAATTTGGTGGCAACTACCGCCTGCTCGCGGCGGCCCCGCAAGGCTCTCCCCAGGTACTCTTCGCTTTTTGTGTCGCCGTATATATCAGCCGTGTCCAGGAAGTTGACGCCGGCATCGAGCGCGGCGTGCACCACTTTGACGGTGGCATCGGCATCGAGCCGCCAACCAAAGTTGTTGCACCCCAGACCAACCACGGAAACCTGCAGCGAGCCGATCCTGCGCTTCTCCATGTATCTTTTCTCCCCTCTCCCAGATTTACCAATTGATGCTGCAACCTTCACGGCTGATTCGCGGAGAGCACAATTTCTATTTCACAGCAGCCGCTCGCCGCCAAATCCATAAGCCTCGAGCGGGTGCAAGGCTGCCGGAGATTTCCGGTAGCGGTCCGCGAACATGGTCCAGATCATGGTGTCGTAAAGCGGAGTACCGCCGCCGGGATGCGGGCGGCGCAAGGTGGCTTCGTGAATATAGCCAAGCTTGCGCGGCACGGCGGCGCTGCGCTGGTTGCCGACGACCACGTGAATCTCCACACGCGAAACTTTGTCCACCTCAAAAGCCACACGGGTCAGGGCGGCGGAAAATTCGCTGGCGATCCCCCACCCGATGCTGTCGGCGCGCACCCAGTAGCCGACCTCGCGGGCATCGGGGCCCACCCGGTTGTGCAGGCCGGTGCCACCCAGCACGCGTTCTTCGCTGCGATCGAAAACGCCGTAGATGAAGTCCAGCCCCAGGTCGAAGTCGGCCCGCCAGCGCCGGATGCGCTCATACTTGCGCTCCAGGGGCTCGGGTTCGTTTTGCGCCCAGGGCAGCCAGGAACGCAGATGCTCCACGCTGCTGTCAATGGCCTCTTTGAGCTTGACGGCGTCTTCCGGCTGCCAGCAGCGGATCACCAGCCGCGGCGTGACGATGCGGTAGGCAGGTCCCATGGGTTGAAGTTTATCAGCGCCGCACCAGAGACCCCGCAAGCAACGTCTCTACCCAAGCGCGCTCTGCGAGACTGCGCCTTATCGCTACGGCGTGCCGTACAGTTTCCGGTACACGGCTGCATTGCGCACAATGGCCTGTACATATTCCCGGGTTTCCGTGAAGGGGATGGATTCTACAAATTCCGGCGAGTCCTTAAAGTTGCCGTTGGAAACCCAGTCCTGTACCCGGTCACCACCCGCGTTGTAAGCCGCCAAGGCGTATTCCACATTGCCGTTGTACTTATCCAGCAACTCGCGGAAATAGCGGGTGCCCAGCCGCAGGTTCATGTTGGGCACCAGCAGCAGGCTGGTGGAGAAACGCCGGACACGCTGCTGGCGGGCGAGAGTTCGTCCCACAGGGGGCAGCAACTGCATCAGCCCCCAGGCGTTGGCATGGGAAACGGCGCCGGGATTGAATTCTGACTCCTGGCGAATTAAAGCCGCCACCAGGAATGGGTCGAGGCGGTTTTGCAAAGCGTCTTTCTTCAGTTCCGTCCAGTAAGGACGGGGAAACAGCGCCTGCCAGTAGGAATTTGGCATGGCGGAAAGGTCATACGAAAAATAGTCGGGCGCGATGTGCTTGACCATTTCGATGGCCAGGTTGTACTGGCCCGCATCCTGATAAAGCGACACAATCTTATCGGTGGCCCAGGTGGCCGGGCCTTGGGGTGCGGCCGCAGCCTGCAGTTCGCGCACGGCGAAGGTTATGAAGCCGCCGTTCTGCAACAGCAAGGCTTTCTCGATGCGTACGTCATCCGGCGGTTCTTCGTCCTCTCCCAGGCTGGGCGGAAGGGTTGCCGCCGGAATCTTTTCCAGCAAAGGATCGGGGGCGGGATCGCCTCCGGCTCCAATCTCCTGCATGCGCTGGCGGGCCAATCCCGCGTAATAGTAGCTGGAGAAGCGGTCGGTCAGCTTCTGGTAGTAAGCGCGCGCCTTGCCCAGGTCGTGGTCCTGTTCCGCCATGCGGGCGCGCCAGTAAAGCGCGGCCGGAACCTCAGGCGAGCCCGGATATTGCGCGATCTGTTCTTCAATTTCCTTTTTGGCTTCTTCGGTGCGGTTCTGGCGCAAATTTAGCCACGCCGCCTTCCAGTGCGCGTAATGGGCGCGCGGGCTCTCGGGAAAGCGCTGGTCCAGCTCGCGGTAGAAATCTATAGCCTTGTCGTAATCGCGCTTGAGCAGGCAGGCATTGCCGGCCAGCAGCAGGCCGCGGTCGAACCACACGCTGGCAGGAGCTTCCTGGCGCAACTCGGCCGCTAGCTTCTCGATTTGATCTTTGTCGTCGGCGCCGCGGGCAATTTCCATCAGCTCGAAGACCCGCTCCGCGTTGACCTCTGTGCTTGCTCCTGGGATGGACTGGAGCAGGTTCGTCGCGTCCTTGTCCTTGCCGTCATGGTGTAGAGCAATCCCGAGGTCAAGCTGGACAGCGGGACGCTGATCGGCGGGCGCGGACGGCAGCAAAGCCTGGTATTCGCGTACCGCGTCGTCATAGTGCCGCGCCAGAAGCAGGCTGTTGGCGCGCATCTTGCGTTCATCGAAAGTAGGGGTGGGAACGGAGGCGGACGGCAACCTGCTCAGGTCGCTATTGGCGGCATCAGCTTCCGGCGCCAGCGGCATGGCGTAATAAATGCGATGTAAGATCTCCGCCCCTTGCGCTGTTTGCCCGGCGGTGATGTACGCCCGCCCCAGGGCCAGTTCCACGTCGGAACGTAGCGGCTGGCGATGTGGCTGCAGCAGTGCAACTGCCTGCTGTGGCTGGTTCTGCGCCACCAGAGCGTTGGCGTAAATAACCGCGGCATCCACGGCAAAAAGCGAATCAGGATAGTTGGCGTCAAATTTACCCAGCGCCTTGACCACGCCCGCGGAATCGCCCTGCGCTCCGTAGGCCATAGCCAGAAAATAGTCCACATAGTCGGCCAGTTCACCGGCCCGCGGCTGGGCCCTTCGAAGCGCCTGCACGGCCTTGGGGTAATCATGATCGAGGAGGCGGGCGTAACCGAGGGCCAGCCAGGCCAGTGCGGCTTCGTCCGTGCCGGCGTGGCGGCGAGCATAGGCCTCTACCCCGTTATAGGCGGCCCGGCTGCGGTCCTGGAGCAGTTGGCGAGCCATGGGCTTCAGGTCGCTGGAAGCCACAAATGCCCGCGTTATCCGCCGCACTCGGCGGGAGATTTTTCTCCGCTTCTTTTTCTTCTTTGCCTGGTGACGGGTGGCGGATTTCTTTTTGGCTGATCTGCTTTTGGCCTGCGCGGTGGACGCTGGCGGTCGGTACGCGCCCGCGCTAGACAGGGACATGAAACTGCCCAGTAAAAAAACTACAACTGCCAGTACCGGGACCCGGGTATTCACATTATCTGTAGTTTAGCGCGGGAACCCTTCGCCCAGAAGAGAGCGATCGTTGTTAGCCAGGTTCTGGATGATTTCCTGATCGAAATAGCTGGCCGGACCGGCCACCGTACTGCCGTAACGCTTCTCGTAGGCGGCGCGGCTTTTCTCAATATCCTCTTTCAGGCGGTCGTAAAGGTTGCGGCTCTCCCTTCCTTCCACGACCTTGGCCTTGTTGTAGAGCTTGATTTCGTCCACCAGCAGCTTGGCGAAGCGCTGCGCTTTGCGGTGAACGGCGGCGTCATCTCCTCTGTCCGGTGCTGGAACTGGGGCGGAGACGGCGCTGCCGGCTCCCGCCGCTGCCACGGCCGCCATGGCCATGGGAGCTGGTTCACCCTCCGGCTGAGCTACCTCTTCGGTCTGAGCCTCTGCTACTGGTTCGGCCACCGCCGCCATGACTGGTGGTGCCTCAGGCACTCTTGCCATAGAAGGCGCTTCAGTCTTTTCCACGGGAGCGGTCACCGGCTCCCCGCTATCCGGTATAGCCGTGGCCCGGCGGAGGGCCACGATTTCCAGCCACAGCCCGCTTGAGAGCACCAGCATCTCTAAGGCAGCATCGTCCAACTGGCCGCCGTCTTCGCTGCCGGCATCGGTATAGAGCACCGCCGCCACTTTTTCTTTCAGCAGCAGTGGCAGGAGGAAGACGCGATCGTCCTGGGGTGTCGCAAAGGTAGATGTGAAGCTCACATCCATATCTTCGGCTCTACCCCGGATGGGCGTTTTCTCTTGCAATACGCGGGCGCCCAAGCCAGCGGAGGCATCCAGGGAGAAATTCCTGACCTCGTCGTTATTGGCGAAACCGCGGCCTTGCCACCCCACCACCGCGCCGCCCCGCACCACGAACAGAGCCGCCCGGCTGCTGAACTGGCTGGCGCCGTCGAGAAGGGCGCTCAGAATCTCTTTCTGCCCGCTGGCCTGGCGCACCCCCGAGATGGCCTGCAGCAGTTGCTTGGGGCTGGAATCGCCGCCGCCTAGGCCGGGCTGGAGTTCCTCCAGCACCCGCCGCACTAGTTCGTCACGCAGCGCGGGAAATTGGCTCTCCAGCACCTGCGAGACCACCCGTCCCACCATCTCCTGGATCCAGTTATTATCGGCCATTTGCTCGCTAAACCTTTGTCGGACGCACCTTTTCCCCGAATTCACAGGAAAAACTAGGTGTTTCATACCGTATTTACCGGCCAGGGGCAAGTTACCTTCAGGCTGTGCCGCTGGGGGTTCCCCGCCCGGCCTGTGGGATTTCCTGCCAACCGAAAGAGGTCACAGACGTCTAAATCCCGCAGGCCATCCCTGTCTCCAGCGGGTGCCTGCAAAAACGGGTAGAATGAGGGCCGGGTTTCCGGGCAACCGAGAAAAGTTGAATCGAACCATAATGGAAACCATCCAAACCAAAGTGAATGAGCCGGTCAGCGATGAGCTGAGCCTGGTTCAGGCCGCCAAGAAGGGCGATGTTGGCGCTTTTGGCGAGCTGGTCAAGCGCTACGACCGCAACGTGTTCCGCATCGCGCTGCACATTACGCAGAACCGC
>Ga0134128_10003020_pt1 | contig 20622 bp, 15 predicted proteins | sample KB31754_FD_96462 | JGI IMG/M metagenome (GOLD analysis project Ga0134128, IMG submission 96462) | Terrestrial soil microbial communities with excess Nitrogen fertilizer from Kellogg Biological Station, Michigan, USA - KB3-175-4 | ecosystem: Environmental > Terrestrial > Soil > Unclassified ...
CATGGTTGCCCTGCAGCAAGGAGCAAACATTCTCCGTGTTCACGATGTAAAAGAAGCAATAGAGGTCATCAAACTTTTTGAGCAGTTACAAAAAGCATAGGTACATTGTCATTCAGAACGAAGCCCTCAGCCATGTGCAGTAGCCGCGCAGTGAAGAATCTCCTTAATCAAGGTACTGCGACAAAACAACCTTTCAAACCACAAAGACAGATGAATATAAAAAGGGACTTTTATTGAACCCAGTAAAATATCTCGCTGAATAAAAGCAGAATAAAACGGGTCATTGCGAGCTTCGAAGCAATCTTTGACTACACAAGCCACAAACGCATATCCGCATTGGCTTAAGCGAGACCTTTAGTTTGAAGAATAATCCTATCCACCATTCAACTCACCTCTCAAGAGTTCCTTCACTTTATCTCCAATCATATCCCTTATCTCCCTAAAAGCTGCTTCGTCCATATCCCTCGGATCAGGAATCTCCCAATCTACCCGATTCTTTGCACGCACCAGCGGACAAGCGTCCCCACATCCCATAGTAACCGCATAGTCAAATACAACATCAGGCAAATCATCAAGCGACTTCGATTGATGGGTTGTCAAGTCATATCCCAACTCTTTCATCGCTGCAATAGCCTTTTCATTTACTTTTCCCGAAGGCTTCGATCCTGCACTATAGGCCATCACTTTACCTTCCCCATATATATTGGCAAATGCTTGTGCCATTTGGCTGCGGTTACTATTTTCGATACATACAAAAAGTACGTTCTTCATTATTTACCATTTATTATTTTAAATATCGGAACGGCCGCGACAGCCCCTGCAATAGGAGCAACAATATAAACCCACAAATATTGAATTTGCCAGCTAATAATAGCCGGCCCGATAGACCTTGCCGGGTTCATCGACGCCCCACATATTGGCCCTGCAAACATTGCCTCGAGCCCCACAACAGCCCCTATAGCAAGTCCGGCAAACATCCCCTGTTCTTTGCTGCCGCTAGCTACATTTATTATTACCAGCATTAAGAAAAAGGTAAGTATAAACTCCAGTACGAACGATTGCATAGCACTGCCTGCAGGCAATGTAGTTCCCAGCAAATGATTATTTGGGAATAGCAATCGTAAAGTAATGCTTGCAAATAATGCACCTGCTATTTGGCTCACTATATAAGGTAGTAATTGCTGTATGTCAAATCTTTTAGCAACTGCAAATGCAATGCTCACCGCAGGATTCAAATGGGCTCCGGAAATGTTTCCAAATGTATAGATCATGCTCATCACTATTAGTCCGAAAGTGATGGCAACTCCCACATGAGTAACACTACCATTGGTTTCCTGATCAATTATTATTGCACCTGTCCCTGCAAATACAAGTGCATACGTTCCTAAAAACTCAGCTAAATATTTTTTCACGTTTTTATCTTTAGTTGCAGCAATCAGGTCCGCAACAACCTGCATCTATAGGTGGTAATGTCTTAAAGAAATCAGTAAATAATGTCTTGTATTTTTCCCATCCTTTGGGATTAATGCAATAGCACATACTTGTTCCTTCTACAGTTCCTTGTATCAGTCCTATATTTTTCAGCTCTTTTAGATGCTGCGATATAGTTGGCTGTGCTAATCCTAATTCATCTACCAGGTCTCCACATACACAACCATTTACCTTCACTATCTGTTGCAATATTGCGATCCGTGCCGGATGTGCAATGGCCTTGGCCATATCTGCTATTTCATTTTGTTTTTTAGAGAATAGATCTGTTTTTGTGGCTCCCATATTCAATCGTTTAATTGCAATATTACGATTAATGTTGGATCATTCAAATTTTATTTAAATCCATTTTTTATAAAAAAGTAAGTAAATATCCTGCTGCAGCGCCACCTATTACTATAAACGCGCTATTCACCTTTTTAAAAACAAGCAATACTATTAGGCTCAATAAAGCTATAATGCTTGTCTTCCAATCTGTAATTGCATCTCTGCTCATGTGTACACATACTGCGGCTATTACTGCTACCGAAGCTGCATTTATTGCATCTAAAAAAGCCGATAATATCTTTATCTTCCTTAGCTTAGGCACCCATGGATTTAGAAAGCCAACAAGTACAAAAGAAGGTAAAAATATTCCCAGGGTCGCCAATAGTGCCCCGCTCCATCCGCCCATTTGCCAACCAATAAAAGTAGCAGTTGATAACACAGGGCCCGGTGTAAATTGCCCAACAGCTATCGCATCTATCAGTTGTTGTCTCGATAGTAATCCTTTCCTCACAAGTTCTGCATCCAAAAAAGCAAATAACACATAACCGCCTCCATACAGCAAAGCTCCTATCTTAAGAAACGATAAAAATATTTTTATTGCAGGTGCTTTTATTACTACATTGGCTTTCAACAATAGCAATGGGAAAAAGCTATTAATATTATTTCCTGATCTGGATTTGAGCGAATAGATCACCATTCCGGCAAAACCGCATAAGAACAATGCAGCGATTTCATTCATGCCAAGCAGGCAGGCGGTTATAGTGGCAAGCCCTAATATCCATAGTGTTGTACTCTTAAGAGCCTTTTTCCCCAAAGTGATGAGAGCAGATATGATAATGGCAATAACTGCTGGTTTAATCCCATAAATAAATGCCGTTACTCCCGGCAGTTTACCGTATTGCTGATAAGCCCATGCAAAGGCTGCAGTTATAACAACTGCTGGAAAAATAAAACATGCGCCTGCAACTATTAGCCCTTTCAATCCTTTTTGCTCATATCCGCAATGCATGGTCATCTCCGTTGAGTTTGGTCCGGGTATAAGGTTCGTAGCCCCCACAAGATCCAGGAAATGATCGTGATCCATCCATTGCTGTTTCGCTACTATCTCCTTTTCCATCATAGCAATATGTGCAGCAGGCCCACCAAAGGAGATACATCCAAGCTTAAAAAATAATTTTGCTATTTCTTTCAGATTTCCCTTTCCCATCCCTGATCTATATGTGAGGTAAGATTAGCATTAAGCATTAGAATTACAAATAATAATATACTAACTTATCTTTAAATATTTGCTCGAAAAAGTTTTACCATTATACAGTTTTCAAATTACCATTATACAGTTTTTATATAATCATAAAAAGCCGGTTTTAAGTTGTAAACTATTTATTGCAGCTTGCATGTGCGAGCCAGGGAAGAATCAGAACACTTCGAAAATGGACACTCTTATTCTGTTTCTCCCCCTCTTCGAAAATGGGGTACGTTTGGGGAATTATTGAGGTATAAAATGGGAATGAAAACTTTCTAACTAAATGATAATCAATAGAAAAATGGGGAAATGCCTAATTTTCAAATTATTTGGGAAATTTTATCTTACTCATTTATAGAAAATGGCAAAATTATTGCTCTCAATTAATCAGATTCATATAAAAATCAACAAATTGCCCTATCGGACTCATTTTCGATTTGGCAAATTATCGTATATCTTTATAAAAAAGTCAAAATGAAAATACAAACCTATCTGGTTGCTATATTATTGCTCGCATGCACGATAAGTTGTAAAAAGATCAAGAAACTGGCAACTATTAATGTCAATATACCATACAGCGGAGTACTTGGACTTCCGGATCTAAGCCACGATACATTAATAAATTTTGACTCATTTCCTCATGGCATATCGGTTTCATTGCCCCCCTATGGCATGCCTACTTATTCACAGCAGTTTCTAAGCCAATACAATACAAGCCCCAGCAAAGTGAATTCTGCAAAGCTCCAAAGCTATACAATGCAAATATTAAAACCTGTAGGTGGCTACTTTGATTTTATCGATACGGTTCAAATTTATCTTTCCGCACCCAACCAGCCAGAAGTGCTCGTAGCTTACAATAATAATGTCCCCCACGATCAGAATACCGTCACTATGACATCCACATATACTGAATTGAAAAATTACTTCCTGCAGGACAGTATGTTCATTAGAGTCTATGCTAATTTTATCAAAAAGCCTGCTGGCGACTCAATTTTAATGAGTACAAATTTTAACGTTCAGGCTGATCCGTTAAACTAATTTCTCAGCAAAATATCTATACCCTTATTCTCGTTACATTTACAGTAGCATTTACTAAGCATGAGGTTTTATGCCTTGATAATATTTATTTTCCTTGCGCTGCCATCTGGTTCCCAGGAGCTTTTTCCACTGATGGAACCGGCAAGCACCATGCCCAAGCACACTTTGGGCATTCGGCTCATGAACGAATCTTATGAAGAAGTTGGCAACCAGTTCCGTACACAGTTTGCGCTCAGGGCTATGTATGGCATTACACCAAGGCTTTCCGTTTATTTTACAGGCGATGCGTCCAACCATCATAACAGAACACTCCCTCCCGATTTCCCTACACACAACACCCCACAAGTTGGTGTACATCATCCTTTTCTTTTCAATGGATATAACATATATGCTAAATACAGGTTTCTCAGTATAGATGGAGAAAATAGTCATTTCAGAGCTGCTCTTTATGGTGAATGGTCTAACCTGAATGTTGCTCACGATGAAGCGGAACCAACCTTACTTGATGACACTAAAGGTTATGGCGGTGGTCTGATTACCACTTATCTTAAAAAACGCTTCGCTATTTCTTTTACCGGAGGTTTTATCATTCCTTCCGAATACAACGGCGGAGTAACCGACCCCGCTGGTCTGCCGGAAATCCCGGCCAAGGTTGATTATGGCAACGCTATTAATTACGATCTTTCAATAGGTTATTTGCTATTCCCCAGGAAATACAAAAACTATACTCAAACAAATTGGAATCTATACCTTGAGTTTCTCGGAAAATCGTATGATGCAGCAAAGGTCTATTTTTCAAATTATATGTACTCCATCCCATTTTATGCAGTACCAATAGCCCTTGTTCCTGTGCTCCAGGCAGGCAATTACATAGAGGTTCATCCGGGATTACAATGCATCATTAATTCAAATTTCAGAGCAGATCTTTCTGTGGGTTTTCCTTTACTTAATAAATCGTTTGTGCACTATTATCCTGTATACACAATAGGCATACAGCGATACTTTTATTTTAATAAAAAGAAAAGCAAAGAATAGATATAAAAGCTCTTAAGTGCTTACGATTTTAGTACTTATTTCTGCTGCAGTTTCCTTTACGGATAACACATGTGCCCCCACCAGTAGCATTTTTGCTTTAGCGTTAGGGTCATCAGAAAATGCATCATCATGGTAGGCAGTTATTTTATCGAACGCGATATAAACAATACTTCCATCTGGAAGAGTTAATTGTATTTGTTTCATGCTATATGCTTTAATGGTAGATATTTATTTCAAAATTATAAATATATCAATTAAATAAACAACATTAACAATACCGTAATTCGTATAAAACTTACAACAGTAATATTGATAATCCATAGTCAGCAAGCAGTATCAGTATACAACTTACAACAACCGCAGTAGTGGAAGCACGCCCTATTTCCAAAGCTCCACCTTCCACATAATAACCATAATAAGAGGGTATTATGGAAATGATAAGTGAAAAAGTAAATGCTTTGGCCATAGCAAAGAAAAGATTATACGGCAGGAATCCTTGTGTTAGCCCGGTATGGAATTGCTGACGGGTAAGAATGCTTGAAAACATGCCTGCTATATAGCCGCCCCATATACTCACAGCTATTGATATTACTATAAGAGATGGAACCATTATCATAGCAGCAATGATCTTGGGTAAAACAAGATAAGTTTTGGTATTGATGCCCATCATCTCAAGTGCATCTATTTGCTCGCTAACACGCATATTGCCCAGCTCCGACGCTATTTTAGAGCCTACAACACCAGCAAGAATGATACAGATAACGGTTGGAGAAAGCTCAAGGATTGTGGAGTCACGCACAATGCCGGCCACTACAGGCTTAGGCACTAATGGGCTTACTAATTGATAGGCTGTTTGAATAGTGAGAACAGCCCCGAGAAATACTGAAATGATAAGCACAAGAGGCAATGAACGGATACCAATATCATTGCATTGTTCCATAAATTCTATCCAGTAAACTTTTAGATTTTCTGGTCTGGTCAAACCTTCTCTTATCATTAGCACGATTCGGCCAAAATGCTCCAGAAGCCTTTTTATCATGGCTACAAAAGTAAGGTGAATAGAGTGTAAACAAAAATCCCGCTATGCAGTGCATAGCGGGATCATATAAATAAGTAATTAGTTATGCTAGTTTTTTCAACTCTTCTATGCGTGATTCACGGTCCACCTCTTGTTTCAGTGAGCCGCCTCTGTCCATATCTACTAATACAGGAGCAGCCACAAATATAGATGAATAAGTGCCGGTGAATACACCTATCAACATTGCAAAGGCAAAACCACGTGTCACTTCTCCACCAAATACGAATAAGATTAACAATGTCAGGAATACTGTAAGGGATGTCATGATAGTACGGCTAAGCGTATCATTAATCGCTCGATTAATAACGCTTTTCTTATTCTCATTCGGCGACTTTCGGAAATACTCACGGATACGGTCAAATACGATAACCGTATCATTCATCGAGAACCCTATCACCGTCAGTACCGCCGCAATAAAGTGCTGGTCGATTTCCAATGCAAATGGAACCTTCCCTCTGAAATAAGAGAATACAGCAAGCGTTAAGCATACATCGTGCAACAACGAAAAGATTGTTCCTAATGAATATTGCCATTTGCGGAAACGCAACAGGATATATAAGAAGATGGCTATAAGCGATATAATGGTTGCTTTTACAGCACCTGCTTTCAGGTCGTCGGATATTGTTGGCAATACAGTTTGCGAGCTTTGTAGGTACTTAGCTGTAAATGCATCAAAACTTGTGTTGGCAGGTATCAGATTTTCTTTTTCCAAACCGTCATAAAGCTGGTGCTGCACTTTTTGCTCTACTTCCTGCCCTGGTTCTTTTATCAGGTAAGAAGTCGTAATATTCAATTGATTATTAGTACCAATTGTTTTTACTATTGGATATTCACCATTAAAATAGTTCTTCAGCTTTTGGCGAACTTCTTCTGTAGTATGTGGCTTATCAAACTTAATAGTGTAGCTGCGACCTCCGGCAAATTCCACACCCTGATCAAAGCCATGCCAGTAAGTGCTCGCACCAAGTATTAATACAATAGCTGAAATAATGTAAGTGTATTTACGCGCTTCAACAAACTTAAAGTGCGCTTTGCGGAATATAGCTCTTGATACGCCTGTAAAATACTTAAAGTGGCGCTCTCTGCTGGTATATATATCGGTGATAAGACGTGATACAAGGATACCGCAAAACAGCGACAACAGGATACCAATTATCTGCGTAGTTGCAAAACCAAGTACAGGTCCCAAACCAAAAATAAATAGAATGATCGCAGTGATCAAAGTAGTTACGTGTCCATCCAGTACGGGTGCGTAAGATCGCTTATAGCCATCTATTACAGCCTGCTGGTAGCTCTTACCCGTCGATAGCTCCTCCTTGATACGCTCAAAGATGATAACGTTTGTATCCACAGCCATACCTATCGTCAATACTAAACCCGCAATACCAGGCATGGTCAACGTTGCATGCAATGCAGATAATATACCAACTGTGAACAAAAGGTTCAGGATCAAAGAAATGTTTGCTACGATACCACCTGTGTTATAATAAAGTAGCATAAGTATGAAGATCACTACAAATGAAATAAGCAGGGAGTTCATACCGGCATGTATAGACTCAGCACCAAGTGTAGGACCTACAACTTGTTCCTGTACAATGCGTGCAGGAGCGGGCAACTTACCTGACTTAAGAATATTTGCAAGATCGCTTGCTTCTTCTGCCGTAAAGTGACCACTGATAGAAGTGCGCCCTCCGGATATTTCATTTTCTACCCTCGGACATGAATAAACTATATCATCAAGTACCACAGCTACAAACTTGCCTACATTGTCTCCGGTCATTTTTTTCCAGATGCGGGCGCCCGTTACGTCCATATTCATGGATACATCAGGCTGTCCGGTAAGCGGATCATAATCCATTTGAGCATCTGTCACGTGATCGCCTTCTAGTTTGGCTTCGCCATTGGTACCAGGAGCTGTCCTGACAGCATATAAATACAATGGGGAATTGGGGTTGCGACGATCTTTTTTATCTTCTGCACCGTAAACGAAACGGATATTGTTAGGAAATTTATTTTTAACTACATCCAGGCTCAGGTATTTATTAAGCTTTGCAGTGTCTTTTTTAAGCACCATACCCACCACAGGCCCGTCGTTTACAACTCCATTTTGGCTAACGTTTTCATGCCATACAACGAATAGAGGATATTTCTTTTGCGCTGAAAGCAATGCCGTATCGGTGTTTTTAACTCCACCTACTGTTTTGCCATTTGATGCAGTAGCAGGTTTGTTACCTCCTGACAATACCGAAGTAAGGCTTGCCGTATCTGATGCGGCAGCAGCAGCAACTTTAGCTTTACTTGTATCACCAATTGCGGCAGTAGCAGCTTGTTTAGCTGAATCATTCACTAATGTATCTTCTTTATTGCCGGCCATGTAAGCTACAAGTGCCTCATTCGCAGCCATCAGGCTTGGGTGAACTTCTGCATTGGTATATGTTTCAAAAAATTGAAGTTTGGCAGTTGCTTGCAAATAAGTACGCACACGTTCAGGATCGCGCACCCCTGCCAGTTCCACAGTAATAATACCTTTATTATCATCAAGATTAATATTTGGAGATGACACACCAAATTTATCAATACGGGTGATCAATACATTGTATGTGCGCTTGATCGCATCTTTTGCTTCCTTATTGATCTTGCTTAGAACTTCTTCATTTGTGGAATTAAGAGTTATATCTTTTTCAGATGGCTTCGTAAAAAGATAGGCCAGTTTCACACCCGGATTTTCTTTTTGAAATGTTTCACCAAATAATGTTACAAAATTAGCCTGGCTATTAGCTTTTGCCCTGTCTGCATCTGCTATAGCTTTATTAAGCACCGGATCTTTGGGATTGTTAGACATGGCGCGAACCATTTCATCAAGGCTCACTTCCAGTGTTACGTTCATACCGCCTTGTAAATCAAGACCTAAGTTCAATTCCTGTTCTTTTGCTTCCTGGTAGGTATATTTTTTCAGCAATGGAACGCTAAATACTGTTTCTCCCTGCAAACTATCTGTAATTGCGGAATAATGAGCATCAACGAGCTTTTCCATGTCATTGCCTCTTGCACTTGGATCTTCAGCCACCGCTGCACGACGTGCCTGGGCACGTGCTTTTGCTTCCACATTTCTTACGATGAACGTGAAAGAAAGTTGATACAGCGAGATAAGGATCAACGCCCCGGTAAAAAATTTTACCAACCCTTTTAATTGCATAGGTCTAGTTTGATTATTCTATATTAAATAAATGTGTTGAAAAATAGAGTTGGCAAAGATAGGATTTAATATAAAAAAATAAAGATTTACAGAAGTTTAAACGCATTTTAATATGTTTCATTTACTAAAAAATCTATCTTTTTTTTAATCAATACACTATTTTTACCTTCAGAGGAGTTATTAAACATTATTATTTATCAAAATCTATTAATACGATGCTAAAAAATTTTACCCTTTCAATATTGGTATGCATATTCTTGTGCCCTATCGTACAGGCCCAAAAGTGTGGCTCTGATATTATTACACAAAAATTAAAAGCGAGCGATCCTTCATTTTCAAGCAAATATATTGAAATGACTAAAAGCTGGGTCGCATGGGCAAATGAGCATACATCCAGATTATCAAAATTATCAAGGACAGTCGCATCTGGTACTGCTCCCAGAATTATCTATCAAATTCCTGTTGTTGTACATATTATACATACAGGAGGCGCAATAGGAACAAAGTATAACCCGACGAATGCTAATATAGATAGCCTCATAAGCTATACAAACAGGGCATACGCCACAACCTGGTCATCGTTCCCTGATAGCACTCATGGTGGTACTATCATGCCATTTCAATTTGTTTTAGCCCAGCGTGACACAGATTGTAACGCAACAAACGGCATTACCCGTAATGATGGAAGTAGTGTATCTGGCTATACAACCGGAGGCATGAACCTGACCAAAACAACAGGCGCTTCAGAGCTTTCTATAAAAAACCTGAACAGGTGGCCAGTTGATGAGTATATGAATATCTGGGTAGTCGCTATGATAGACAGCACTGATGGCTATTCAGCCACCAGTTCATATGTGGCAGGATTTGCATATGTGCCTCCATTCAATCCACCAAGTTTAGATGGTGTTGTAATGCTGGCACAACAGGTAGCGCCCATTAGTAGCGTTACGCTACCTCATGAATTGGGACATACTATGTCATTATATCATACATTCCAGGGTGGAGATGTAACAACTTGCCCCACCAATACCAACTGTCTGACTGACGGTGACCTGGTTTGTGACACACAACCTGAAAAAGAATCTAATTTCACTTGCCCCATAGATCCGAATCCATGCACAGGTACATCTTATGATAATGTACAGCACAATTTTATGGACTATTCAAGTTGCCAGGACCGTTTTACCCCCGGACAAAGAGACCGTACATTATTCTGCATCCAAAACTATAGGCAACATTTTATAGGCTCCTTAGGTGGAGTAGCACCAACCTTATCTCCTGCTACAGCTTGCACACCGGGTATAACTAATCCATCTAATACATTTAATGCAGGCCCTACTGAAGTAAAGATCAGTGATGCTGTTGATAGCACTTTTGGATATGATAATGTGTATCTCGATTATACATCAGGCGGCTATAACACCGATGGTAAAAATGCATACCTGGATCTTAGCTGTAAACAAGGTGCTACATTAATTTCCGGCAATTCTTATTTATTTTCAGTTACAACAGGTGCGTATTCTTCAGGAGAAAACGTGCGCATATTTATAGATTACAACAATGATGGAAAATTTGACACCAGTGAATTAGTATATAAACATGCAGGAACAGGTGCCCATCAGACTGATACCGTTTCCATCACTATGCCTACTCCTTCTTCAAGATCAGGGCTTGCAACTTGCGTACCGGTAAGAATGCGTGTCATCTCTGACCCTTCAACTACTTACGATTCTGCTTGTGCTAATTTGTTATATGGGCAGGCCGAAGATTATTCATTAACTATCAAAGGCAATGGCTTAACAGCGGGTGGAGTTTCTATTTCTTTACCTCCAGGCAGTGATACCACTTGTACCGGCAGTAGCCTCACTTTCACGGCCACACCTACCGATACAAGCGCAACAGGGCTATCGTATAAATGGTATGTAAATAATGCATCCACCGGTATCACAACCAAGACATACATAAGCTCTTCATTAAACGATGGAGATAATGTATTCTGTAAAATTTATTACGCAGGAACATGTGGTAGCGATAGCGCTATTTCAAATACAATTACGGTACATAGGGCAACAAGCATGAGACCAAGAGTTTCTGTTTCCTTATTAAGCGGTAATAACCCTGGTTGCCCCGGAGAAACACTGGAATTTTCTGCAAGCCCTGTCACCGGTGGAACTGCTCCTGATTATCAATGGCAGGTAAATGGTACAAATGTAGGCTTTGATGCTCCTGTATATTCATACATACCTGCTAACGGAGATATTGTAACCTGTATCTTAACATCAAATGCATCATGTGCCTCTCCCAAAACTGTAACATCCGATTCTGTTAATATTATCCGCCAGAAAACTACAGAGAGTGTTGCAATAACTACAAATGATTCTATTACTTGCGCAGGAAGACCTGTAACTTTTACATCCGCACTGTCTTACATTTATATTACGCCTTCTTACCAGTGGTATGTAAATGGAACAGCTATAGCTGGCGCAACAGGATCTACTTTTACTTCTACAACGTTAAATAATGGAGACAATATTTATTGTGTCGTAACAACATTCGATTCCTGCATAACCAATCATGTGGACACATCGAACACATTAATACAAGGTATTTTACCAAGCGTAACACCAACAGCAAGCATCGCAATAACAGCAGGCAGCAATCCAGGGTGTATTGATTCATTTATGCAATTCACCGGTACAGCTACTAATGTAGGCTCAAGCCCTAATTATACATTCCTGGTAAATGGCGTTCCCGCAGCTTCAGGAACTGTGTTTAGCAGTAGTACTTTAAACAATGGTGATGTGGTTGTTTTCCGCGCTAATGTAACTGATCATTCCTGCTACACAAGCGACACAGTCTATTCCACATCTATTACTATATCATTGCATTCACAAGCAACACCACCTATTATTTCACTGATAGGAGATATGCTGGTAGCAAATGTTCCCGGACCATTGGACTGGTATGGACCAGATGGTCTTATTGCAGGTGCAAATGGACAATCATATCATCCGGTAACAGAAGGCCCTTATTATGCAGAAGTAGCTGACAGTGGTTGCAATTCAGGACCATCAAATGTTTTAGACATTGCACTCCTTTTAGTTAACTCATACAACCTGGATAATGTAAAAATTTATCCTAACCCCACAAGAGGACAACTGACAATAGATTTAGGCAACCAGGTCACAAATGTAAAAGTGGATATTTATAATGCAGTAGGTCAGGGAGTATTGCATGAAATGATAAATAACCAATCTAAAAAGGTACTGGATCTCTCTTACCTGCCAAACGGCAATTACTTTGTTGTATTAAAGAACGAAGATGGTAAGGTAGGCACAGTAAGTATATCACTAACAAAATAATCGGTAGAAAAACAGTAAAAGGATGTTACTATTATATAGTAACATCCTTTTTATTTGTCTAAATTATTCTTCATTTACATACACGCGTTTCACACGCTGGGAGATACCGGTCATGATTTCATAGGGTATTGTATCCGCCCACTTTGCTAATAGCGTAACCGGCAGCTCAGAGCTGAATATAACAACATCATCGCCCTCCTTTGCTTCGGGAATATCAGAGATATCAACCATACACATATCCATTGCGATCACCCCAATCACTTTTGCGGGCTTATTATGTATCAGCACATGGCCAATTCCATTACCTAATGAGCGACTATAACCATCAGCATAACCGATGCAAATAGTTGCTATCCGTGTCGTATCCGTAGCTATGCCTTTCCGGCCATAACCAATGGTATCTCCTTGAGGAACCGTCTTTATCTGGGCAATAGTAGTTTTTAGTGTCCCTATCTGTTTTAGTTGATCCTGCAAAATATTACTGCTATCAATGCCATACAATCCGATACCCAGCCTCACCATATCAAATTGCAATTCCGGATGACGCACTATTGCGGCAGAATTACATAAGTGCCTTAATGGCTTGTAGGATAAATAGCTTTGTAGCTGAGTGCTCATTTCCTGAAATGCTGCAGCTTGTTTTTTTGTAAAATCGTCGAATGCAGCATCTTCACTTGCCGCGAGATGGCTGAATATACTCGCTATATGTACCTGAGTGCTGTTCTCTATCTTTTGTACTAATGTATCTATTTCGTCAGGCATAAATCCAAGGCGGTGCATGCCTGTATCTAATTTTATATGCACCGGGTAATTATTTATCCCAAGCATCCGGGCAATGTCAATAAATGAATCTAATGAATGCAGACTGAATATTTCAGGCTCGAGCTTCCACGCTATCATCCTGTCAAAAGATATAGCGTCAGGGCTCATTACCATTATCGGCATTGTAATACCTGCCTTACGCAAACCAATACCCTCATCGGTATATGCAACAGCTAAATAATCAACGCCTGAAAACTGCAATAGATTTGCGATCTCATAACTACCACTTCCATAAGCAAATGCCTTTACCATAGCCATAGTTTTTACGCCAGGCTGAAGACGTGCGCGGAAAGTATTGAGATTGTGTGTTAAAGCAGAAAGGTTAATGGATAATATGGTCTGGTGTATTTTTTGCTCCAGCAATAATCCTATTTTTTCAAAAGCGAACACACGGGCGCCTTTCAATAAAACAGCCTCATCATTAAACGTCAGCAAATGAAATTTTTTAAGAAACTCATCTGTTGATTTAAAGAAGATACTACGGAGTTTTTTATATTTTCTGAAAATGGCTTTGTGCTTGTATAGAGCAGGGCCAATGCCTATAAACCTGTTTATATTTCTACGCACCGTAAGTGCGGCAACCTCTTCATAAAGATCCGTATCAGGCCTGCCTACCTGCAGCATATCAGATAGTATAACAGTATGGTGCTTATGTTGCTTCTGCTGCTCCAGGTAATCCAAAGCTATGTGCAATGAAGTCAGGTCAGAGTTGTATGTATCATTGATGATTGTGCAAGCATTAATTCCATGTTTCAATTCCAGGCGCATTGATACTGGCTGCAACAACAACATTTGCTGTTGTATATATTCCTGGTTCACATCCAGTAAAAGCATGGTGCACCAGCAATGAATGGCATTTTCTATTGAAGCAGGATCAATAAAAGGGATGGTAATATTTATTTCTTTCCCATTATATAAAGCCTTTATTGCTGTTTTACCCGCTGTCTTGTCCATAGACAGTATTCGCAGATCAGCCTCAGTTTTTTGCGACCAGGTAAATAGCTGCAATTGTTGTTCACTCTCATGTCCCTTTAGCTGATTGAAATATTGAACGATACATTCATTCAGTTCCGGATAATCTTTGCAATAAATAAGTTGTTTCGCATGGCGAAATAATACAAGCTTTTCATTTATTTTTTGTCTTGTGTTTAAAAAGCCTTCGCTATGTGCTTCGCCAATATTGGTGAATATCCCGATAGTCGGCTGGATGATCCGTTCCAGTTTTTCCATCTCTGCAGGTTGTGATATACCAGCTTCGAATATGGCTAATTGATGATCTTTTTCCAGCAGCCACACAGAAAGAGGCACACCTACCTGCGAGTTAAAACTTTTAGGACTGCGAACTATTTGATATGAATCACTCAACAGCTGATATAACCACTCTTTAGTAATAGTCTTTCCATTACTTCCAGTAATTCCTATAACAGGTATTTTAAATTGCTTCCTATAGGTTGCCGCAATTTGCTGCAAGGCAATCAAAGTGTCTTTTACCAGGAGAAAATTAGTAGCCGGATATTGCGAAGTATCGAGCCGTTGTGAAACTAAAAAATTGCGAACACCTTTCTCGTAAGCATCAGAGATGAAATTGTGTCCATCGCGCAGATTTGTTTTTATTGCTATAAACAGGGCATTTTCAGGCCTGTCAATTTTCCGGCTATCAATAATAAGATCTTCAACAATAACCCCTTTGTCATGTGCTAACCACTCTCCATTGCACCAACTTTTTATAAGCTCTGTCGAAACCTCTTGTCGCATAATTAATTATCGTTTCAAGTAAACGGGATAGATCTGAGTCTTTTAAACAAAACCCGGCAAGTCCTTTTGAACAAGGAAAAGCAAAAATATATGTTTCACAACATATACTTGTATTGCTATGGCTTCTTCTTGTAATATGGGACTGTTTGTCGCTTGTAAATAGGAGCAAGAGGCTCACGCGGTTTTACCTGGTTATCAGATGATTGTTCATCAGGTTCATAAAATTCATAAGCATTCCTGAAGATCTTTTGAAAAACATATTCCTGTACCATTGCAGTGTCTTTACCATTATTCATCACTGCATAGAAACGATCAGCGTCGTAATTATCAGGTATATTGGGATCAGATGCTGTCAGGTTTTTACTTCTTTTATTTACCGGCATCCAGTATATATCCACATGTGTTTGATGTCCTTTTTTGTCAGTAACATCAATAGTGCACCTTTTAGGCATTATTTTTAACAATGTATCAATGCCTGCAAATCCATTCAGATATCCCTCACAATTTATATTCTGGAAGAATTTGAGATATACATGTGCTCTGCGATCATTGAACTTATTATGATTCACAATGTTTGTATCAGCATCTACTACTATCTTTCCATTTTCCTGTTTTAGCGTAAATGAATTTATCGGATGCTCAGGATATTGAATTGTCACACTTCTTAACTGATCGGGAGATACGTTAAATACGGTTCTGTCGCGCCAGTCTTTTAAGTCTGAAGTATACCGCGAAGTAAGAAAACCCTGAAATCCCGGTATATTCACTACATAGGGGCTATTTGCGCCATCAATCAGCATGAACGTTCCGGAGCTGCTGTTTGCCTCATTGCCTACATAGAAAGTACGTATTTTTTTACCGCCCCTGTTATATAGCTCAACCTTGATGCTTGTGCCGGCCATATCTTTGATGACATTGTTACGCATCTTTTCCGGTACAGGATACAATGGCTGCTGCATCCATAATGTCTGCAATAGCTGATTTAACGTAGAGGGGAGCGCTTTGTATTGTTTGTTTACATACCAACCGCTATCGGTACGTTCTACCAATACAGAACTATTATTGTAGCTGGCGATAAATATCTTTCCAATATCTGCTGTATCTTTTATCGTAAAGCCGGCCTGGTCTATGCCGTATGGATTGGCCTTATCCTTAAACACAAAATAATAAACACCAAAACCCAAAGCTACCAGCAATACTAAGTATAATAATGTCCTGCCCATTAGAGATCTTTTATAGTTTTATTATGCCTTAGTTTCATAGCGGCGTTTTCTAAAGAATAAATAGCAGGAAGCAAATATCAATACAATCGCAATAGGAATAGCAATATTGATGATCTGCCACTTACTTTTTTCATCCTTCACTCTTCCCTGATCAAGTAACCTGAGTTGCAGGGTTTTAGATCTTGCTTCTAATATGCCTGAATGGTCTGTAAGATATTCAACACAGTTAAGCATGAAATTCTTATTTGCAAAAAATTCCTTTGTAAACCTCCAGTATCCCATTTCATAGGGACCATCAACGGCTGAATAATCATTCTGCATCATATTGCCATCAGACACTACGATCATACTATTTGTACTATCACATCCCGGCCTGAATGGATATTTAAGAGAATCACGCAATATATGCAGGAATGAGCCGGGTAAACGGTTTAAAAATATAGAGCGGAATTTCCCTTCCAGCAGTACAGCAGTGGGGCGGTTTGGCTTATTAAACATCTCCTGTTTCAAGGGATACATTACCATACCAAAGCTCACACGCAAGGGATAACTTTCTACACGGCTATATTTGGAAGATTGAAGCAATATTGTTTTTTTAATTCCCGGATCCGCAATGGTGTCTATACTATTCACGAACATCCCCATCACAGGTTCCATATTGCTTACAATAGGATGTTTGGATACGGGAAGGAATACGGGGAAATATATCCAGTTACGTAGCTCATATTGTGGGCTGCTTCCCGGCACGCCACCTACAGCAGTTTGTACAGGGAGAGGAAGCGAGTTCATGTCTTCTACAAGGTCATTATTAACACGTACACCGTACTTAAACAGCATGTCATCAAGGTTCAGGTTATACTCCTCAGGCATAAATTCCTGGGAGTTGTTCAGACTATCCATTGATGCATGCAGCATGTCAAGATACCATAGCACGTGTCCTCCATTCATCACGTACTGGTCTATCTTAAATTTATCCTTATCGTCAAACGGTATGGTTGGCTGATCAATAATAATGGCATCGTAGCGGCTGGATATATAAGGTCTTTTTTGAATGTCAATTGTATCTAAGTGATAATGTCTTGCTAATGTAGTAAGCGCATCTATTGTATTTATCCCCAACGCTTCGCCATTACCCACTATATATCCTATACTGGGCACATCGGGCAGGGATAGCTTATGAATGGCATTTGCAAATTTATACTCCAGCATTGCCTCAGAAGCGTTCAATTTTTCAAAGGGTGTCATTCCCCCATGGCTTTCCAACAGACTTATAGGCAATTCCCTGTTTTGGTATTTCACCAAAGCATCGGGGAAAATTATTTTTTCCGAATAGCCTTCTTCCTCCCCTTGTTCGTGGAGATTAACGAGCTCGAGCCCTTTGGAAGACATTTCTTCGTAAATGGCCTCCTTTTCCTTTTCGGTTTTTCCTTCTACGGGATTTACGAACTTAAATACGATGTGAGGGCCTGCATATTCCTTAAAAGACTCAAGCCGTTCTCGTGTTTCTTCCGCAAGTCGCTGAAATCCCGCAGGAAAAGTCCCTTTAAGATATACCTCTATTACGGCCACATCTTTCATGTTGCGCAATAGGTTCTTGGTGGAAGGCGATAATGTGAATCTCTTTTCGCGTGTAAGATCTAAACTGTAATTGATACGTACAGCAAGCATGTTCATGCATACCAATATTGCGAGCATGATAATAAGGCGCAATGCCGCCTGCCGCCGCTGCTGTTTTCTTTTTTTAGATGTGTTAGAACTATTTGCCATAAACCAAATTCTCAGTCTTGTACCGCCGTATCCCAGGTACGACTGTTAAGTGAGAAACGAGTAAGAGATATAAATAGAATTATAACTGATAAGAAATATATTATATCGCGCGAATCTACTACCCCCCTGCTTATAGAGTTGTAATGAAAAGATAATCCTATCATGCTGAGATAGTAATCAAAGCCTCCAGCAAACTTGGGTATCTTACTTAATGACTCAAATCCTACGTAAAGTATGTAGCATGCAAAAACTGCGACAAGAAACCCCACTACCTGGTTGCTGGTAAGGGAAGAGCAAAATACCCCGATAGAAGCAAACGTTGCAGCTAAAAAGAATAAGCCAATATAGGAACCTATGATGCCGCCCGTATCAAGATTGTTGGGGACTGCAGAAAGATTGGCTACCGTATATACATAGATAAAAGTAGGTATCAGCGCAAAAACAATAAGCGCAAGGGATGCTAAATATTTCCCCATGATAATATCCAGATCAGTAAGGGGCTTGGTAGAAAGCCATTCAATAGTCCCGCCTTTAAACTCATCCGACAATGAACGCATGGTAATGGCTGGTATCAGGAATAGCAATAACCACGGTGCTATATCAAAAAACTTGTCGAGCGTAGCATATCCATAGTCCAGGATGCTATAATCGGGTATGATCCATAAAAAGAGGCCGCACGCAACAAGAAAAACAAGCACTGCGACATAGCCAACTACTGAACTGAAAAAAGAATTTAGCTCTTTGAAAAAAATACTGCGCATTAATGCCCTTTCTTTTCGGGTTGGCAAATATAATAAAAAGAAGGGGTTAAGTATTGGCAGACAACTGTTAAAAGTTTTATTATAAACAGGTGTTTCACAATAATATGTAATATCAAACAACTACTTTTGCGCATCAATAATTTTGTAGTGAGGCGGGTAAAAAAATATTTTTATAATACCGACACACACAAATTCGAAAAGCTTGTAATATCATGGCGTACCAAGCTTTTGCGTGTGTCCGGTTTTATATCAGCGTCGCTGGTTACTGCTTTGATAATTGTGGCAATTGCATTCAAATTTCTCGACTCCCCCAAAGAAAAACGCATGCGGGGAGATGTAAATAACCTCCGTGATCAATATGAGCAGCTACAAAACCAGATCAATGGCTTAAATAAGGCAATCGCTGAACTGGAAAACAGGGATAATAGTATCTACAGAAATATTTTCGAAGCAGCTCCTTTACCCGATAGCATCCGTTATGGCAAAAAATATAGTGAGATTGATGCAAAACAATATGCTTATGTTGATCCTGACGAAATGATAGAGCAAATAAAAGATGGTTTGGATATATTAAGTAACCGTATACGTGTACAAAAAAGGTCTTACGATACATTAGAACACCTTGTGCGCTCAAAAGAAATAATGCTTCAATCTATCCCTGCCATCCAGCCGATTTCAAATAAGAATCTAGACCACCTGGCTTCCGGTTTTGGTTATAGGATAGATCCTATTTATAAAACAGTGAAACTGCACACCGGGCTTGACTTTGCGGCTCCAATCGGCACCCCCATATATGCTACGGGTAATGGTGTGGTGGAAGACGCAAGCTATGATGCCGGCGGCTATGGCAATCACGTAGTTATAGACCATGGTTACGGATATGAAACACTGTACGGACACATGATAAAAATCAAAGCAAGGGTTGGAGAACATGTAAAGCGAGGCGAGGTGATAGGCTGGGTAGGCAGTACAGGCAAAAGCACAGGGCCACATTGCCATTATGAGGTAATAAGAAACGGTGAAAAAATTGACCCTATACATTATTTCTTTAACGACCTAACAGCATCAGAATACGACCATTTAGTACATATCGCCGCTGCAGGAAATCAATCGTTTGACTAATTATTCCTCATTGTAAAACAAGTCTCCCTGTACCAGTCTCGCCGGAGATGTATAAGGATGTTCTGTGCTTTTACCTTTATCCATAATGTGCATTACAGTCCATCCATGCACTTTTAAATAATCTGACACAAGCGATCTATGACATCGCCACCAGACAGCCTCTGAACACATATATGCAGTTCGTTTAGCCTGAGCCAGTCTCCCTAATTGTTCGATGGCATTCTTAAATGTATCCGTTTCCATATAGTCTGCATATCCCTGGAATGCCTTATTTCTCCATACTGTATTTTTTGAATCCGGCCGGGGTCTTCTTCTGCCACCAAGGTCTGGTATATGTATATAATCAATGCCAGCTGTGTGAAGCGATTGTTCCAATGCTGGTTTATTAAAATGAGGAAATCGGTTTGAGCCGGGCAGTGTTCTTATATCTGCAAGCAATTGTATTTCAAAAGATTTCAGCAGAGA
>Ga0134128_10003021_pt1 | contig 20622 bp, 14 predicted proteins | sample KB31754_FD_96462 | JGI IMG/M metagenome (GOLD analysis project Ga0134128, IMG submission 96462) | Terrestrial soil microbial communities with excess Nitrogen fertilizer from Kellogg Biological Station, Michigan, USA - KB3-175-4 | ecosystem: Environmental > Terrestrial > Soil > Unclassified ...
AAAAATCCGGTCTCGATATTTTGTTTGGCAAACTTGCCGGCCGGAATCAGGAAGGAACTCGATACCACATTCTCGGTGGTGAACCCCAGCGGAACCCTCCCCAACGCCTGAAGTGTGCGTAGCATCAGTCCCGCCCCGGCCAGCAGCGCAAGCGCCAGCGCAATCTCCGCCACCACCAGCGCATCATGCATGCGACGCTGCGCGCGCCCGCCGGCCACATCGGCGCTGCCCCGCAAGTCCGCCAGTCCGGCTCCGCGCGCGGCCAGTAGCGCCGGCACAGCGCCGATGAGACCCACCGAGATCAGCGTCATCGCCACCAGGGCCAATAGAACGGCTGGACTCAGGCGCAGTGTGAGTGGTAGCGGCAGCTGTGCGGTCACATACTGCGCCAGCATAGCCAACCCCAGTTTCGCGATTCCCACGCCAGCCCCACCCGCCAGCAAGCCCAGTATCAAACTCTCCGCCAGCATCTGCTGCAACAATTGTTTTCGCGTCGCGCCCAGCGATGCGCGCACCGCCAGTTCCCGTCGCCGCTGCGCGAAACGGGTCAACAGCAGCCCCGCCACGCTGGCGCACGCAATCAGCCACACCAAAGCCACTCCCGCCCCCATCGCCTCTACCGACGGACGCACATCGGCCGTCAGTTCGTCGCCGTAGCCGCGCACCACAACATGGTTTGGCACGTGAAGGCTCGCGTACTGCCGCCCAAGCCGCCCTTCAATGCCATCCATCTCAATCTGCGCGCTCCGCAGGCTCACCCCCGACTTGAGTCGCGCAATGACGCTCAACGGCGATGCGTCCCGCCCCCCGTCGTCCGGCCCGGGCACCCACGGAACCCACACGTCGGCCGGGCCGCTATAGGGAAATTCGAATCCGGGCGGCAGCACGCCGACGATGGTGTAATCCTTCCCGCCCAGCTTCGCCACCTGCCCGAGTACGGTGGGTGATGCCCCAAACGCCTGCCGCCACACCCGGTCACTCAGCACCGCCACCTGCGCGTGCGTCGCCGCGTCTTGCGCAACCAGTCCCCGCCCCATGGCGGGCGCGCTACCCAGCGTACTGAATAAGTTCTCGCTCGCCGAGTAAATAGTCTCAATTTGGGTCAGCCCCGGTTGCTCCAGGTTAACGTTCCGACCATACGCATAAAACGCGATCTGCTCAAAGCTATGGCTCTGCTGCTGCCAGTCCCGGAAGTCGGGCGGAGCCACGCCCCAGAAACTCTCGACAGGTCCCCGCGGCTCGGAGATGGTGACTAACTGCGAGGCATGTGGGTAGGGAAGCGGCGGCAACAACACCGGGTACAACACCGCCACCATGGCTGTGGCCACGCCAATTCCCATCCCCAATACCAAAACAGCCGTCAACGCCCACGATACATTTCGCCGTAACTGCCGCCCCGCATATCGCAAATTGGTCCACATAGGGCGAATCTATCATAAGCTCCACCCAAGTCTGCTCCGAATGGGCATATGCTGTTGGCATGAAGCCAGCCTTGGTTTGTTCCCTTGGTCTCAGCTTGCTAACGTGGGCGGCCGCACAGCAGCCCGGTGACGGTGCTGCCGTCAAGGCGGATCGCAACATTCATCAAGTTGTAGTTACAGCCATACCGCGTCGCGACGAGGGCGAGCCGATTGAGCGCGGCTCCATCGTGGTGCAGCAGAGCGGCAAGAACGATAACGTTCGCGATTGGCAGCCGGTTAATTCACACACCACCGTGGACCTCGCCATCATCATGGATGAGGATACGCAAAACATCGGCGTACAGCTCGGCGATGTGAAGAAGTTTATAACCGAGTTGCCGCCCAATGTTCGCGTGGGCGTCGGCTATATGAGCGCCGGTGCGATCTTATTCACGCAATCCGCGTTCACACCCGACCGCAATCTGGTTCTTCTCAAGCTGCGCCTGCCCAGCGGCGGCGGAAATTCCTCGCCCAGCCCCTACGGCTCGGTGCAATACCTCATGCAGAAATGGCATCCCCGTCCCAACCAGATTCACGAGATGCTGATGATCTCCGACGGCGTCGAGCACTTGGGCGGCGGCAACACCCAAAACATAACCTTACGCAAGGCGGTTGCCGACGCCGTTCAGGCTGGCGTGGTCGTCTACGCCATTGCTGCCCCCGGCCCGAGCGGCGCCGTCGCCTCGGCGGACGGTGAGCCCCCGCCCTTGAGCGGTCCGCCTGACGCCAGCTTCCAACCGCGCCGCGAGATGCCCTCCGCACCTGCCGCCGTGTCGTCCGATAGGGGCATCATCAACCTCAATGAGTTGACCGACGCCACCGGGGGTGTTACGTATTCTGGAGGCAATGGTACGCCGGCGCGCTTCACGGACTTTCTCCAGGACCTGCTGCAACGACTCAATCATCAATATTTGCTGACCTTCGAAAGCGCCAAGGCGCCGTCGGGGATTGTTCCGATCAAAATTGAAGTCCGCGCGCCGGATGAAAAAGTAACCGCCCCCAAACAGATTGTCATTGCCAATTAATGTACCTGGAGCTCCTGGTTGTAGATGGAGAGGCGAGCGTCGGTTGATTCACCGATCACCACGCGAAGGCGATAGTTGCCAGGCCGCTCGGTGTAAAGCGTCAGCCGGGTTTGCAAGCCCTCGCTATTGAGACGCCTCCGCGTCGCGGGTAGAAGCCACATATCAAGTTCGCCGCGCTTGCCTTCGGCCAGTTGACCCCGGCTGTCGAAAAGAGCGGCCGTAACGATCAGTTTCTGGTCTGACCGCCCCAAATGTTCGATGAACGGCAGTTTGGCGATGTTGAATGCGGCGGTGAGATCCACTTCCTGGTGGCGCTGTGCAACGCCTAAAGTGGCGGGCACGTCGGAGCGTTCGTCATTGCCGCGCATGGCGTTGTCCATTGCGGTGAAAAACTCGCCTGCCGAAATCCCTGGTATCGGCGCGAAGTACCCCGGGCGCGCCTGTACAGTCAGAAACTTGCGGTGCGGCAGCAAATCCACTTTGAGCGTATGGAATTTACCGTCGCGCGGAACATCCAGCGGAAAGCCGAGCTGATAAGCAATGGCGGGAGAGGAGGCGAGTTGCTTAAATCCGAGGGTCAGGTCGTTGCTGTTGTGAAAGAAATAGCCGCCGGTGCCCTGGGCGAGAGTCGCCAGGGCGTCGACCTCAGCCTGCTCGCTCGGCATACTGGATTCCTCTTCGTACATGAACGTTGTGTTGTTCAGGGGCCCGTCCAGTTCACCGGAGGGGTCGTTAAAAGACCGTGCAGGGTCCTGTGTAAACACGCCCTTGGTCTCGAGGGAATTAATCACCACGTCATTGCGCAAGGCCTCTTGGATGATGGTTTCCAAGGCGCCGCCGAGCTCGTCGTCGATGAAACCATCTGAGGTCAGCAGCAGGGCGCGCTGGCCGAGTTGGCGCGCCAAGTACTGATTCGCCTGCCGCAGCGACTGCAGGATATCGAGAGACGCGGCCCGTTCCTTGTTCCAGATAATATCGGCTTCGGCTTTAATTGCGTCGGCGCCCCGAAGCATGGGACGGATACACTGGGCCGCTTCCGCCGCAACCGCGCTGAGTGCCAGCGTGTCGTTGTAGTTCACAATCTGAGCGGCCTCGTAAGGCGAGATCTTCGGGCATGAGAGCGTGTCACCGCCATATAGGGGATGGGTGTGGATCCGGCCGATGGTTTGCTCCAGGCTGGCAGCCTGATTGGTGCAGTCCAGCGCTTGGGTGGCCGACGCCGAAAAAATGCAGACGTGGTCGTTCGCGCCAAGGCCGGCGCGGATCATTCCCAGTGCGGCGTTGCGCGCCATCGCCAGGTCGCCAATGCTGGTATCAATGTCGTCAAAAAAAATAGCGAAGTAGCGCGGCGGCGTAGCCTCGGCCACGTCGGCCGAGTGCGAATTGTCCGTCGAGTCGCCGACCGGCGCCGCCGGCGCCGGTCGGGCGCCATGCGCGGCGATGACCGAAAAATAGCTCAGGGGCCGCGGCTTGCCATTGTCCAAGAGGACGAAGTTGCTCTTTTGCAGGCCCGCCACTGGATTTCCATGCGAATCGCGCACAGTCACATCGACTTGGACGATGTTGGCCTGAGACGCGAGCTGCAGCGGCGCGAGCGTCCAGGGAGTGGAACTGGGAAAGATCTCGGGCAGGTTCGGCGGTAGCGGGCCCTTCGACTGAAGCAGCATCAGGCAGGCAAAGAGTAGTGCGGGCCCGCGCATTGCCGCCAGTATACGCCTAACACCCCTCCACGCGACTCAGCCTCTGACTGTCCCTACTCCGCGCGCGGCCGCCCCAGCAACCGCGCCACCCGGTCCGGAATCGGCGGATGAGTCGAGAACAACCCCGCCAGCATCTGCCGCGTCCGCGGCGCAATGATGAACAAGTGCGCGGTTGACGGCGTCGCCAGCATCGGCCGCTGCTTCGCGTATGCGTCCAGTTTTTCCAGCGCCGAGGCCAGCGCCTGCGGGTTCCCCGTCCATTGCGCCCCCGAGGCATCCGCCGCGTACTCGCGCGAACGCGAAATCGCCAACTGGATCAGCGTCGCCGCCAAGGGCGCCAAAATCATCAGCGCAATCGCCGACAGCGCGCCGCCCTCGCCCTCGTTGCGCTCGTTCCCGCCGTAGCCGCCGAACAGCGCCGCCCAACCCGCCATGCGCGCAATCAGCATAATGGCGCCGGCCACGGTCGCGGCGATGGAGCTGATTAGAATGTCGCGGTTCCGCACATGCCCCAGCTCATGCGCCAACACTCCCGCCAGCTCGTCGTTGGTCAGCAGCCCCAATATCCCGCGCGTCACCGCCACCGACGCGTGCTCCGGGTTGCGCCCGGTGGCAAACGCGTTGGGCGAGTCGGTGGGAATCACGTAGACCTTGGGCATCGGCAACTGCTCCCGCTGTGCCAGGTTCTCGAGTATTGCGTACACCTCCGGCAGCTCCTCCCGCGTTACCGGCTGCGCGTTGTAGGTGCGCAGCGCGATCTTGTCGCTGAAGAAATACGAAGTGAAGTTCAGCCCCGCCGCGAAGATGAGCGCGATCACCATCCCCGTATTGCCGCCCAGCCAGTCGCCAATCAATAGAAACAGCACCGTCAGCGCGGTCAGGAGGAAGGTGGTCTTGAATATCTGCATAAGGATGCCGTCCGTCTCTGTTTATGCTACCGCCTTCGCCTTCTCCCGGAACATCAACGCGTCCCCCGCCGGCGCCACCACCGCCTCGACGTTCTCGCCCGGTCGCACCTCGCCCTTCAGCAGCGCCGTCGCCAGCGGGTTCTGCACCAGCCGCTGCAGCGCCCGCTTCAGCGGACGCGCCCCGTACTGCGGGTCGTATCCCTGCTGCAAGATCAACTCCCGCGCCGCCGGCGCCAGCGTCAGATGAATATCCTTCTCCGCCAGCCATTGCCGCAAATGCCCGAGCTGCATCTCGACAATCGGTCCCAGTTGCGCCCGGTCGAGCGAGGTGAAGTTCACAATCTCGTCAATCCGGTTCAGGAACTCCGGCCGGAAGTGGCTGCGCAGCTCGCCCGCCTGCAGATTCGAGGTCATGATCACCACCGTGTTGCGGAAGTCCACCGTCCGCCCCTTCCCATCCGTGAGCCGGCCTTCGTCCAAAACCTGCAGCAGCACGTGAAACACGTCGGGATGCGCCTTCTCAATCTCGTCCAGCAGCAGCACCGCGTACGGCCTCCGCCGCACCCGCTCCGTCAACTGTCCGCCTTCTTCGTAGCCGACATACCCGGGCGGCGCGCCGATCAGCCGCGCCACCGAGTGCTTCTCCATGTACTCGCTCATGTCGAGCCGGATCATCGCGTGCTCGTCGTCAAACAAAAACTCCGCCAGCGCCCGCGCCAGTTCCGTTTTCCCGACGCCGGTCGGGCCCAGGAACAAAAACGACCCAATCGGGCGATTCGGATCGCCGAGCCCGCTCCGCGACCGGCGCACCGCGTCGCTCACCGCGCCGACCGCTTCATCCTGGCCCACCACGCGCTGGTGCAGCCGCTCCTCCATGTGGATCAGCTTCTCCTTCTCCGCCTCCATCATCCGCTCCACCGGAATGTGCGTCCACTTTGAAACAATCGCGGCAATCTCCGCCGCTGAAACCTCCTCCCGCAAAATCCGCTGCGGACTCTCGAGCCGCTGGCTCGCCTCCGCCAACTGCCGCTCCACCGCGCCCCGCAGGCCGTAGCGAATTTCGGCCACGCGGCTCAAATTCCCGCTGCGCTCGGCCTGCTGCTCGTCAATCTGCAGGCGCTCCAGCTCGGCCTTCAAGTCGCGCACTTTCTGGATCTCGTCCTTCTCGTTCTGCCAGCGGCTGCGCAGCCCCGCCACCTGCTCGCGCAGGTCGGCCACCTCGCGCTCGATCGCCTCGACGCGCGCCTTCGCCGCCGGCGTTTTCTCGGCCTCCAGCGCCGTGCGCTCGATCTCCAAATGCGTCAGTGCCCGCTCCAACGTTTCAATCTCGACCGGACGGCTGTCCAACTGCATCCGCAACGCCGCCGCCGCCTCGTCCACCAGGTCAATCGCCTTGTCCGGCAAAAAGCGGTCGGCGATATACCGGCTCGACAGCCGCGCCGCGGCAATCAGCGCCGCGTCCTGAATGCGCACCCCGTGGTGCAGCTCGTAGCGCTGCTTCAACCCGCGCAGGATGGCGATGGTGTCCTCGAGACTCGGCTCGCCCACCATCACCGGCTGGAAGCGCCGTTCCAGCGCCGCGTCCTTCTCGATGTATTTCTTGTACTCGTTGAGCGTGGTCGCCCCGATCGCGCGAAGCTCGCCCCGCGCCAGCGCCGGCTTCAGCATATTGCTGGCGTCCATCGATCCTTCCGCCGCGCCCGCGCCGACCAGCGTGTGCAGCTCGTCAATGAAGAGAATGATCTCGCCCTCCGACTCGGTGATCTCCTTCAGGACCGCCTTCAGCCGGTCCTCGAACTCGCCGCGGTACTTCGCTCCCGCCACCAGCGCGCCCAGATCGAGCCCCACCACGCGCTTGGTTTTCAAAACCTCGGGCACGTCGCCCGCCACAATGCGCTGCGCCAGGCCCTCGACAATTGCCGTCTTGCCCACGCCCGGCTCGCCGATCAGCACCGGGTTGTTCTTCGTGCGCCGCGACAGCACTTGTATAACTCGCCGAATCTCGTCGTCCCGCCCAATCACCGGATCGAGTTTGCCTCTCCGCGCCGACTCGGTCAGGTCGCGCCCGTAGCGCTCGAGCGACTGATACTTGGCTTCCGGATTGGCGTCGGTCACGCGCTGGTTCCCGCGGATCGCCTGCAGCGCCTGCAACACCCGGTCCTGCGTCACCCCCGCGTTCTTCAACAAAGGCAAGTCCACCAGGCCCAGCAGCAGGTGCTCGGTCGAGACAAACTCGTCCTTGAACTTGTCCGCCGATTTGAACGCCCGCTCCAGCGCCGCGCCTAGCGCCGGCGACAGCGGACGCTCGACCGATGCCCCCTCCACTCGCGGCCTCCGCGCAAGCTCCGCCTCCGCCTCCGCCCCGAGGGCGCGCGCATCCACGCCCAGACGTTGCAAAGTCGAGGGGATCACGCCTTCCTGATCCCCCAGCAACGCCGTCAAAAGATGAAGCGGCTCGATCGCCGCATGGCGGTGTTCCGCCGCCAGCGATCGCGCCGCTTCCAGCGCTTCCTGCGCCTTGATTGTCAGTTTGTCAAAACGAACCGCCATTGGTTTCCTTTCTTGCCTTCGTCGTGTTAATTGACAGTAATCGGTATCGTCTTCGGCTTCGCCGCTTCCTTGCGCGGCAGCGTCAGGTTTAACACCCCGTCCACGATCTTGGCTTGAATCCCCGCCTGGTCAATGTAGTCGGGCAATACAAACGCCCGCGCGTACTTCGCCGTCGGACGCTGCTTCCGCTCGGCCCTCAGAACAACAGTGTCGTTCTCGACTTTGATGTCCAGGTCCTCGCGCGCGACCCCCGGCAAATCCACTTGCAGATCAAGCCCTTGCTCGTTCTCCTGCACAAACAAAGATGGTTGAAAGTTCATTGAAACTTAGTTCCTCCTGGGGAAAAATATGCTACGTCAATAATCATAAAAGCTGAGTGTTGTCGTGTCAAGTATTTTCTTAAAATATTTTAAGTACTTTGTAATCATAAGCTTATGCTAGAATTCAGCCAATGCTGGTTACTTTAGAACAGGCCCATGCTGCCCAGAAAGCTATCGCCGGTACTGCCATCCGTACGCCACTCGTTCGCCTGCAAGCCGACACGGCCACCGAAGTCCACCTAAAGCTCGAGAATCTTCAGCCCATCGGCTCCTTCAAGATTCGTGGCGCCGCCAACGTAATGGCCAACACGCCCGCCGCCGATCTCGCCTCCGGAGTCGTCACCGCTTCAGCCGGCAACATGGCCCAGGGTGTCGCCTTCTGCGCCCGCGCACGCAGCATTCCCGCCACCGTCATCGCGCCCGACACCGCGCCCGCGACCAAACTGCAAGCCATTGCGCGTCTCGGCGGGCGTGTCATCCAGGTTCCCTTCGCCGAATGGTGGCAGTGCTTCGAAACGCGCCAGTTCCCCGGCATCACAGCGCGCTTTATTCATGCCTTCGACGATCCTTACGTCATCGCCGGCAACGCCACCATCGCGCTCGAAATTTGCGAAGACCTACCCGCGCCCGCGGCCGTCGTTATTCCCTGGGGCGGCGGCGGACTCGCCTGCGGCATCGCCTCCCTCCTGCGCCAGATCTCGCCGCGAACGCGCATCTACGCCGCTGAAGCGGAAACCGCCGCGCCGCTTGCCGCCGCCTGGGAAGCGGGTGAACCCAAAGAGGTCAACTACACGCCGTCGTTTGTGGATGGCATCGGCAGCCGCCGCGTGTTTCAATCCATGCTCGACAAAGCCCGCCCGCTGCTCGACGGTGTGATTGTGGTCTCGCTCGCCGAAGCCGCCGCGGCCATGCAACTCGCCGCCGAGCGCAATCGCGTGGTCCTTGAAGGCGCCGCCGCCTGCGCCGTCGCCGCCGCCATTTCCGGGCGCGCCGGCGCCGGACCGGTCATTGCCATCGCCAGCGGCGGCAATATTGATCTCGCCAAATTTTCCGAGCTAACGTCTGGCGGCAAGGCCCGTCCCGGCTCAGTCTGAACCCAGGCGAGACCGCGGGGCCAGGGCGACAGGACGACGCAATGTGCCCCTTATCGCCTCGCCGGCACCTTTGCTAAACGATCGGCTGATTCCAGCCCTCAAGCCGTCCGCGCATAAACGCCATCGCCGAATCAGCCGTTGCGCCGTCCACCACGCGATGGTCGAAGCTCAAGGTCAGGTGCACCACCGACCGAATCGCGATCGCATCGTTGATCACCACCGGCGTTTTGTGAATGCCGCCAATTCCGAGAATCGCCACCTGCGGCTGGTTGATCACGGGCATTCCAATCAGCCCGCCATAAATGCCGTAGTTCGAGATCGAGAAGGTTCCGTCCTGCACCTCATCGGGCGAAAGCTTCTTTGATCGCGCCCGCTCCGCCAGGTCGTTGACCGCGCGCTGCAACCCTAAAAAGTTCTTCTCCTCGGCGTGCTTGATCACCGGCACGATCAGTCCCCAATCGAGCGATACCGCAATGCCCAGGTTGATGTCGTGTTTATAGACGATCGAATCCTCTTGCATCGACGAGTTCAGGATCTTGAACTGTCGCAGCGTGTCGACCGCGGCTTGGCAGAAGAACGGCATGAACGTAAGCTTCTGCCCGGTGGACGATTCAAACTGGGCCTTGCTCTGATCGCGCAGCTTGGCGATTTCGGTGACATCCACCGCGAAAACGCTGTAGACGTGCGGCGAAGTCCGCTTGCTCATCACCATGTGCTCGGCGATGCGCTTCCGCATCAGCGTCATGGGAACGATCTCCACCGACCCCGGAGCATACGTCACCGGCGCCGGAGCGGGTGACGCGGCCGGCGCCGACGCCGGTGCCGCGGCCGGAGCGGCCGCCGACGCCGGTGCCGACTCCAGATAGGCCATCAAGTCGCGTTTCGATACCCTTCCACCGTCGCCCGACGCCGGAACCCGAGACAGATCCACCTTGTGTTCTTCCGCCATCCGCCGCACCAAGGGTGACGAACGCACCGCCGCTGCCGCCTGCGTCGAAGCCGCCGGAGCGGGCGCTGCCTGCGCCGGAGCCGGTGCTGGAGTCGGAGCCGGAGCCGCCGCCACCGGAGCGGGTTTGGGCGCCGGTGCCGCGGGCGCGGCCGCCGCCGGAGCCGGCGCGGCGGGTGCCGCTGCCTGGCCGGCGCCTGCGCCGCCGCGCTCGCCCCGTCACTCGCTTCCAGAATCGCGACCACGGTGTTGATTTGCACCGTCTGACCGGCCGCGACCTTAATCTCTTTCAGCACCCCCGACGCCGGCGCCGGAATCTCCGCGTCCACCTTGTCGGTCGATATCTCAAACAGCGGCTCATCGCGGCGCACCGACTCACCCGGTTTGCGCAGCCACTTGGTCACGGTGCCTTCAAAAATCGATTCCCCCATCTGGGGCATGATGACGTCAACGGCCATTAGATAATTTCCTCGTTTGTCAGCGTTCCCTTCAATCGTCCCATGAAACCGGCGCTTCCGCCAGTTGCCGCTTAAATATTTCAGCGAACCTCTCTCGCACCCGCGCCGCCGCCTCCGCCACCGTCCACCGCCGCCCGCTCGCCTCGCTCAGCGACGTCACCCCCCGGTCGCGAATCCCGCACGGCACAATCGCGCTAAACCCGTCGAGTGGGCCCTCGACGTTGAGCGCAAACCCGTGGCTCGTCACCCCACGCGCGACGTGAATTCCAATCGCCGCCAGTTTCTTTTCCGGCATCATGCGCGTCCACACCCCGGTGAGTCCCGCTATCCGCGCCGCCTCGACGCCGCAATCCGCCGCGACCCCGATCAAGACCTCCTCCAGCGCCCGCACGAAGTCCACCGGGCCCAACTCCAGCCGCCCGGTGCGCGCCGGCAAGAAATCCGGCCTCGCGCACCCGCGCAAGTCGAAGATCGGGTACCCCACCAACTGCCCCGGCCCGTGGTATGTCACATCGCCCCCGCGGTCGCACTCGACCACGGCCACGCCGCCCGGCGTGAGCACATTCTCGGCGCGCGCGTTCCGCCCTAGCGTTATCACCGGCGGATGCTCGACCAGCACCAGCACATCGCCGGTCCCTCCCGCCTGCCGCCGCGCGACCAGTTTTTGTTGCAGTTGGAGGGCGCGTTCGTACCCCATCACGCCGACATCGAGAATGGCCAGCGTCTGCACGGACTGCTAGGCGTTGATCGTCAGCCCGTAAATGTTATTCGCCGCGTCGAGCATCGCCTCATACACCGTCGGATGGGCATGGATCGTTTCCATCAACTCGTCCGCCGAAGCATTCATCTGCAGCGCCAGCGTCGCCTCGGCCACCAGCTCCGTCACCACCGGGCCTATCATGTGAACGCCCAGCAGCGTGCCGTCCTTGGCGTCGGCCAGCATCTTGATAAAGCCTTCGTGCGAGCCCAGAATCGTGGCCTTCGAATTCCCGACGAACGGGAACTTCCCGACCTTATAGTTGAGCCCCTTCGCCTTCGCCGCCTGTTCCGTCAATCCCACACTCGCCACCTGCGGTTCGCAGTAGGTGCAGTTCGGTACCCGCGTGTAATCCATCTGCCGCTTCGATTTACCGGCGATGTGCGCCACCGCCACCAGGCCTTCCATCGAGGCCACGTGCGCCAATTGCGGCGAACCCGCAACCACATCGCCGATCGCATACACGTTCGGCTCCCCGGTGCGCATGTAGCCGTCGGTCTTGATGAACCCGCGGTCAAGCACGACTTTGGTCTTCTCCAGGTTCAATCCCTCGGTCACCGGGCGCCGTCCCACCGCCACCAACAACTTGTCCGCCTCAATCACTTGTGACTTGCCGTCCGGCCCTGTGTAGGTCACCTTCAACCCGCTCCCGGTTTTTTCGACCTTCTCGAACTTGGCCGACGTAATGATCGAGATCTTCTGCTTTTTCAGCGACTTTTCCAGTTCCTTTGACACGTCCTCGTCCTCGACCGGAACAATCCGCGGCAGCATCTCGAGAATCGTCACCTCGGTGTCAAACCGCCGGTAGATGGAGGCGAACTCAACCCCCACCGCGCCCGCGCCGATGACCACAAGCCGCTTCGGAATCTGATCGAGCGCCAGGATCTCGACGTTGGTCAGAATGCGGTCGTCGGCCGTCATGCCCGGCAGCAGCCGCGCCGCCGAACCGGTGGCGATCATGATGTTCTTAGCCTTTACCCGCTGCGTTGCGCCGTCCGGCGTCTTCACCTCGACCACGCCCGGGCCGGCCAGCGACGCCGCCCCGCGCATCCACTCGACCTTGTTTTTCTTGAACAGGAACTCAATGCCTTTGGCGTGTTTGCTGACAATCTTGTTCTTCCGCGCCTGCATCTGCGCCCAATTGACGGCGAACTTGTCCACGTCAATGCCCAGGTCCTTGGCATTGCGAAACGTGTCCATCACGTCGGCGCTATGCAGCAGAGCCTTGGTCGGAATGCAGCCGACATGCAAACACGTCCCGCCCAGCTTCTCGTCGCGTTCAATGCACAGGGTCGAGAGACCGTATTCGCCGGCCCGAATCGCGGCCCAATATCCTCCCGGACCGCTGCCAATAATGACTAAATCGTAGTTCTTTTCAGTTGAAGGCATGGTCAAGGATAGCAACTTTATCGCTGCTTATCGCTGACCGTCTTCAAGTACACCGCATAGCGCTCATCCATCACCTGATACAGCGGCGCGAGCGACGCCGTCTCGACGGCCCCTGTCATCGGCTTCTTGGTCTTGAACTCGAGCGGCGCCGCTCCCGGCTCAACCCCCGAGCTCACATCGCCCGAATCCGCAATGACCTCCGGCGCCGCGCCCGGACGGAAGCGCGGCGACAGCCCGCCCCGTATCATCTCCGGCGTGAGCCCTTCCTTGCCCATCCGCGAAGCCAGCACCAGCGGACCGTACATCGGCGCCTGCAGCGCCTCATCGCCCGCGTTACGCACCGGCATCACCAGGCCAGACGAGTGCAAATGCATCGGCAGCGCCAGTTCGATCTTGTCGCCGTCGTTCCATGTCCGCGTTAGCTTCAAGTAGCTGCTCGGCGAGGCAAACGCCGGCAGCGTCTCGCCGTTGATCTTGACCGACCCGCCCTCGCCAACCCACTCTGGAATGCGCAGGTTGATGTCCATGCGCGTCGGCTTGGCCACCGCGACCGTGATCGTCGTCCCCTGCCGCGTCGGGAACGTCGTCTCCTGCCGCAGCTTCACGCCCCGCTCCGCCCAGTCCAAATCGCTTGCGATGAACAGGTTCACGTACACGCCGTCGGCGTCGTGGTAGTAAATCGTGTTGGCCAGCTTCGAGTACTCCTCCACGCCCGTACCCACGCAGCACCAGAACGAATTGTCGGGCGTGCTGAAGGTCTTCCATCCGCCCGGGCTGAGCGAGAGGAAATACATCAGCATCCCGTCCTTGTTCTGCGTTCCCAACCGGCTGTTGAACAGCGTCCTCTCGTAATAATCCATGGCGCGGGCCTCGCCCTCCCAGCCGAAGATGTGGCGGGTGAGCTTCAGCATGTTGTAGCCGCAGCAGCACTCCTCGCTCGACGGCGAGACAATCAGCTTGCCTGGATCCTCCTCCCAATGTTCGCCGTTGCTCGTGCCGCCGGTGGCGTACGTCCGGTTCGCCACCACTTCATTCCAGAAGTAATGCGCAATCGCGTGCGAGCGCGCGTCGCCGGTCAGCTCGTAGGATCGCGCCGCGCCGATCACCTGCGGAATGTGCGTGTTGGCGTGCAGTCCCTTTAGTTCGTCCCGCTGCCCCGCCAGCGGATCGAAAAAGATCTTCTTGTCAAACCGGTGGCCCAGCCCGATGTAACTCCGGTTCCCGGTCACCGCCGCCAGGTTGAAAAGTACCTCGCCCATGCCGCCGTACTCTTCGCCCAGCACCCGCTGCATTGAGGCGTCCGACAGCGGGCTCGCCCACTGCCCGACCCAGCCCGCGAGTTTCACGTCCATCTCCAGCGCCTGCTGGTTGCCGGTCAGCATGTACATGTCGAGCAGGCCGGCCATGATTTTGTGCAGCGTGTAAAACGGCGCCCACACCGTCACGCCGTCGCGCAGGCGGTCGAACTCCTCGACCGGGAACGCCGATAGATACCCGTTGCCGTTCTTCACCTGGCACTCGCCCAGCATCTTGACCAGGCCGTCGGCCTTGGCCTTGATCTCCTCGTCGCCCGCTCCGGCATACTGCTGCGCGCAGGCCGAGAGATAATGCCCGCCGGTAAAATGTCCGCGCAACTCCGCCGCCCGCAGCGGGTGGCCGTCCCGCGGCCCCGGCTGTTCCCAGCCGCCATACGGTTGTCCCGTTGTCGAAAGCCCCGCCGTCACCTGGAAGCTGTATGCCAGCCGGTCATTGGGCAGCGACATTAGATAGGCGCGATTGGCCTGCATCATGTCCATGAACATGCCCGGTCGCAGCCGAACCTGCCGCATGGTGAACGGCGTGACCGCCGGCGCGACCGCGTCCGCGATCGGCCCCGGCCGCCGCGCCATTTGGCCCAGCGCCAGCCTCGCTCCCGCCATCGCGCTCACGCTCACCGCGGCGCCGCTGATGATGAATTGCCGTCTCGTAAATCCGTTTAGTGGTTCCATGCCGGAGGCTCCCTTCCAATCAAATGCCGTACAAAGAAATCCTGCAGTAAATGCTGATAGTATGCACCGCCCGCCCCGTGCCCGCCACCGGGAACCATCAATAGATCAAACTTCTTGTTGTGCTTGATTAATTGGTTCACCACCTGCGGCGTTGACGCCGGGTCCACGTTGCTGTCCATCTCACCGTACACCAGCAGCAAATCGCCCTGCAACCGGTAGGCGTTGTCCACGTTCGACGACTCCGCGTACTGCGGCCCCACCGGCCATCCCATCCACTGCTCATTCCACCAGATCTTGTCCATGCGGTTATCGTGGCAACCGCTGTTCGCCACCCCGGCTTTATAAAACTCGGGATGAAATAAAAGCCCTCCCAATGCGTTCTGGCCGCCTGCCGAGGTTCCATAAATCCCAACCCGCGTAATGTCGTACCACGGATAGCGCGCGGCCACCGCCTTGTGCCACATGATCCGGTCCGGGAAACCGGCGTCCTTCAGGTTCTTCCACGCAACATCGTGAAACGCGCGCGAACGGTTGTTCGTTCCCATCCCGTCAATCTGCACCACGATGAAACCCAGGTCGGGTAGCGCCGGTAATCTCGCGTTGAAATTCTTCGGTACGAACGAGCCCTGCGGTCCAGCGTAAATGTTCTCTACCACTGGATACTTCTTGGTTGGATCAAAATCCTTCGGCTTGAAAATCACGCCCCAGATGTCGGTCTTTCCGTCCCGGCCTTTGGCCACGAAAACCTCCGGCGTCTTCCATCCCGCCGTCACCATGGCCGCGTCGTCGCCGGTCTCAAGCGGCGTGACCAACCCTTGGTCCGACGTCCGCCGCAGTTCCGACCGGTTTGGCAGATCCACCCGCGACCAGTTGTCCACATAATACTTGTGGTCGCTCGAGAAGCGCACGTTGTGATTGCCGTCGGCGGTTGTGTATTTCACCAGACCGGTGCCGTCGAAGTTGATCCGGTAATAGTTGGTGAAATAAGGATCTTGTCCCGGCGTCATGCCAGCCGCCTCAAACCAGATCTGGCGCTTGGCCTCGTCCACGCTGTCCACCGCGCGCACCACCCACTCGCCCTTCGTGATCTGGTTCTTCACCTTCCCCGTCAGCCCGTCGTATAGATAAAGCTGTTCCCACCCGTCCCGCTCCGAGCCCCAAATGATTTCTTTGCCATCCGCCAGGTCGTAGCGGACTTTCTTTCCCGTGTCGGTCAGCGTTCCATTCAGCGGACGGTAATCAATAAAGGTCGGGCTCGTCTCCTCGATCAGCGTGCGCGCCGCGCCGGTCGTTCCATTGACCTCGATCACCCGATAGACCTGGTGCCCCCTCTGGTTGTACTCAAACGTAAATCCGCGCCCATCCTGCCACCAAACCGGCGGTGTTATCGAAAAAGCGTTGGGGAAAAGCGTTGGGTCAATCTCGATTTCCGCGCGCGTCGCCACCGTAAACAGCGCCGGGCGCGCCACATCCAGCACATCCCCCGGCTTGTTATACCGCGGTCCCTCTGAGACTTTCGGCTGTATTTGGTCGGCCGGCGAAGACTCCACGTAATGGATCCGGCGGTCGTACCCCGGACGCGTCTTGTACGCGACCAGCCGCGTCGAATCCGGCGACCACGCCAGCGACCGCAGCGAGTAGTAATCGCCCTCCGAACCATCCGTGCTCAGCGCCTGCGCCCCACCGCCGTCATGCGCCTCGCCGCCCCCATGCGGCTCGAGAAAAATGTTGTAGTTCTCGATAATCGCGTCCCACTTTCCGTCAGGCGACGTGCGCATCATGCGTTCGTTTCTCGCTGGCGCATTCCGCAAACTCTGAATTCCATCCTGGATCTCGACATCGTCCATGGGTGGCGCATCAAGCTCAGGATCAAACGGCGGTTCCTCCGCCGGATCGAGCACGCCCCCGCGGCCAAACCCACCCGTCCCCGGCTGCAACTCCGCGCCCTTGGCGCAGGTGTAGTTATCGAGATCGCAGGTATAGCCAAATCCCGCCAGCGCAAACGCAATGCCGTGTTCGTCGTTGGTAAAGGTCAATCCGCCCGCGCCCGTGCCGCCCCGGCCGCCCCGCGCCGGCGGATCAATAAACGGCAGCGTCAGCGCCGTGTACGTTTTCCGCACGACCGCCGAGAGCGCCTCCGCCAGCCGCGCGTGATCAAACGCCGGCTTCTTCACTCCGCTGTCCGCATCCACCAGCACGAACTGCGTCCCGCCCTCGACTGTCTTGGAATACCAGAAGTGGTGCGAGGTCCCGATCCAATTCGTCGGCCCAGGCACATTAATCGCCACCATTGGCGTCGTCTGGGCGGCCAGCACAGACAGGAAGAAGCACACCAAAAGCCCCAGGCAGAATCGTTTCATGCCCGCCAGTATACTTTATCCGACCGCAGACAGCGACCGACTCCTCCGCGGAGGAAAGCGAGGTCGAGGACCTCGCAATTCCGAAGGCGGTCCGCTGTCCTGAAGCGAATTGCGCCAGACTTCGCCCCACCATCGCCGAAGGCGAGGGCCAGCGACGTAGCATCGCGGAGTCGCGGCGGGTTGGAGCGAAGCGAGGCGCGCCTCCGCCTACGCCGCTGACGACACCTTCTGGAACTCCTCGTAATTCGCCTTGAAATCCTCGAGCCGGTGCTGGTCGTCGAAATGCCAGATCCGCGTCGCCACTTCGTCGATCAGATCGTGGTCATGGCTGACCAGAAACACCGTCCCCTGGTACCGCTGCAGCGCAATATTGAGGGCGTTGATGGACTCCAAATCCAGGTGGTTCGTCGGCTCGTCCAGCACCAGCACGTTCGGCTGTTGCAGCATCAGCATGCAAAACAGCAGACGCGCCGCCTCGCCGCCCGAGAGCACGTCCGTCTTCTTGTTTGCCTCGTCGCGCTGGAACAGCATCTGCCCCAGCAGCCCGCGAATCTGCTCCTGCGACGCTGACGGATCAAACTGATACAGCCACTCAAACACCGTCGTCCCACCCGTAATCAACGCGCGGTGGTCCTGGGCGAAGTACCCGACCTGCGCCTCGTGCCCCCAAACCACCTTGCCGCCGTCGCGAAACGCCCCGTCGTAGCCGGTCGTCTGCCGCAGCACCGAGGTCGGCACCGTGGGTGAATCGGCCAGCAACGCATTGAGCAGCGTGGTTTTCCCCGAGCCGTTCCGCCCCATGATGGCGATCTTCTCGCCCCGCCCGATGCTCGCCGTAAATCCGCGCAGCACATGGTTCGTGCCGTACGATTTTTCCAAATTCTCGATCTCGAGCAAATGTTTTCCGCTCGGGCGCTTCATCTCAAACTTGATAAAAGGGCGCGCGATGTTCGACCGCGCCAAATCCGTCACCTGCAGCCGCTCGACTTCCTTGCGCCGCGATTGCACCTGGCTCGACCGCGTGCCCGCCGCGAAGCGCGCGATGAACTCGTTGAGCTGGGCGATCTTCTTCTCCCGCTGCGCGTTCTGCGACTCGATCTGGCTCCTGATCTGGGTCTTCGCCATCACCATGTCGTCGTACGTCCCGGTGTAGGTAATGATGGTCTGGTAGTCAATATCGGCGATGTGCGTGCATACGCTGTTCAGAAAATGCCGGTCGTGGGAAATCACGATCAGCACGCCGTCGTAGTGCAGCAGGAAATCCTGCAGCCAGTGGATCGAGTCCAAATCGAGGTTGTTGGTCGGCTCATCCAGCAGCAGCGCCTGCGGATGCCCAAACAGAGCCTGAGCCAACAGCACCCGCACCTTCTGCCCGCCTTGAAGCTGGCTCATCGGCAGCTCGTGCAGCTCGCCGGGAATATCGAGCCCCTGCAGTAAAATCGCGGCGTCGCTCTCGGCCGAGTAGCCATCCTCTTCGCCGACAATGCCTTCGAGCTCGCCCAACTGCATGCCGTCGGCGTCGGTCATCTCCGGCTTGGCGTAGATCGCCTCGCGCGCTTCCATCGCCGCCCACAGCCGCTTGTTGCCCATAATGACGGTGTCAATCACGCGGAACTTGTCGAACGCGAACTGGTCCTGGCTCAGCACGCTCAGCTTTGGCGGACGCACCACGTTGCCCTTGGTCGGCTCGCTCTCGCCCGACAGCAGCTTCATGAAGGTGGTTTTCCCGCTCCCGTTGGGACCGGTGAGGCCGTACCGTTTGCCAGGCGTGAACCCGGTGGCAACGTCTTCGAACAGTATTTTGGCGCCGAAGCGCATGGTCACATGGCTTACTGAAATCATGGCAAGTTGAAGGGCAAATTGTGGAAATGAAGTAGATCTAGATTATCACGCCCAACTTGCCAATTCACGCACGCTCAAGTTCCCGCCGCACAGCACCAGGACCAGGTGACCGTCCTTCGTCAGCCGCGTTTTCAGCCGCTCCGCCGCCGCCAGCGTGCACGAGGCCGCCGGCTCGGTCAGCACCTTCGCTCGTTCCAGCAAAAACTTCACCGAGCTGATCGCCTCCGCGTCGCTCACCACCTCGAGCCCGTCCAAATACTTCTGTGCAACCGCAAGCGTGAACTCCGACGCTGACGGCGCACCCAGCGTCCGCGCCACCGAGGTCATCTTCTCGAGCGTCACCGGATGCCCCGCCTTCAGCGCCAGCGACATGCAATTGGCCCCTTCGGTCTCTACTCCCCAGACCTTCGCGCCCGGCTTCGATTCTTTCACCGCCACCGCAACGCCCGACATCAACCCACCGCCGCCCACGCTCACAATCACGTCGGTCACCTCCGGGATATCGGCCACGATCTCCAACCCCACCGTCCCCTGTCCGGCGATGATATCGAGGTCGTCAAATGGATGCGCCATGATCCATCCCTCTTTAACCGACGCCGCCGCCCGCGCAAATCCCTCTGTATGGTTCTCCACTAAGACCAACTCGCCCCCGTAACCCCGCGTTGCATTGAGATAGTTCTCCGGCGTATCGCGCGGCATGATGACCCGCGTCTCAAGGCCCAGCACGCCGCCCACGTAAGCGACCGCCTGTCCATGGTTGCCGCCGCTGACCGCAACCACGCGGCTCCCCTTGGGAAGTTGCAGCATTTTATTGAGGGCGCCACGCACCTTAAACGCCCCGGTCTTCTGAAAAATCTCCAGCTTGAGGTAGACGTTCGTCCCCAGCCGCTGGCTCAATGTCGACGACCGTACCACCGGCGTCCTCGTTATATAAGGACCGATCCGCTCCGCCGCCGCTTTAATCTGCCCCAGTGAAAGTTCCTGCAATGTCACCCTCTTCCTCTCGCGGGCTGCCTCGCCGCAAGAAAGCTAAGCGCCGCCACAACCGTGATAATCACCTGTGAACTGACGCAGTAAAGACACCAGACCTGGAGCACCCGCCACTCCACATAGGAAAACCGCAGCGAGAACGCAAATCCCCCAAGCGCCAGCCAAAACAAAAACCACGGCGCCCGCCCCACCATCGCAATCAGCAGTCCATAACCCACCACCCCGATCAGCGCCACCGGAACCCCGTGCAGCACGGCAAACGGACTGTGATTAACGATTCCGCAATCCCAAGTCGCATTGATCTGGCACGGCGAAGTCCCGGTGTTCAGATGCTCGCCGTATGCCAGCGCGGCGACCAGCACCCCAGCCATGCAAAACGCGATGATTGCCCCGTGAACAACCTTAAGTCCCATCTCGCGAGTATAAGTTAGCGGCGCCTGCTTCGGGCCACGCAGACAGCGAGCGTGTCCTCCGCGGAGGAGATCGAGGTCGAAGTGTGAAGCCTCTCCTTCCTGTGAAACCCGCGCAGCGCCAGCGTGGGGCAATGGGGCCCCCACGCTGGTGGTGCGCGTAAGCGGGTGCCCGGCGGCAGCCGGGCGGGGACCGTGCCTCCGCGCAGCGCCGGCGTGGGGCAATGGGGCCCCCACGCTGGTGGTGCGCGTAAGCGGGTGCCCGGCGGCAGCCGGGCGGGGCCCGTGCCTCCGCGCAGCGCCAGCGTGGGGCAATGGGGCCCCCACGCTGGTGGTGCGCGTAAGCGGGTGCCCGGCGGCAGCCGGGCGGGGCCCGTGCCTCCGCGCAGCGGCAGCGTGGGGCAATGGGGCCCCCACGCTGGTGG
>Ga0134128_10003022_pt1 | contig 20619 bp, 19 predicted proteins | sample KB31754_FD_96462 | JGI IMG/M metagenome (GOLD analysis project Ga0134128, IMG submission 96462) | Terrestrial soil microbial communities with excess Nitrogen fertilizer from Kellogg Biological Station, Michigan, USA - KB3-175-4 | ecosystem: Environmental > Terrestrial > Soil > Unclassified ...
CCTGATTCTTCTGTCTCAAGAGTAACTTCTGCAACATCCTCCGCTGAGGCGACAGCAACTGTTGCTGAAACACCCAGCATTGAGAGCACTTTTTCTGCTACTTCTTGGATTTTTTGTAGTGATTCTTGCTTCATAGTTATTTCTTTTTAGGAAGCCAGTCTGTGAGCCCACCCAAGCCTCCAATCATGTATTGCTGCAGTATACCAAAAATTGTGAAAGTATTCCAGTACAAAGATAGGCCGATTGGGAAACCCCATGAGAGATATCCAATCATCAGAGGAAAAATGTAGAGAGACTGACTCTGAAAAGCTGTAGCAAAATCATCTTCTTTTTTCACTTCTTTGATAAGTGCCTTATTTTTTGTTTTTGCTGCGTCTTTTTCTACTTCACCCAACTTCTTTTCAACAGAAGCAAACATCATCTTTGACTGGAGAAGCTGAAGCACAGCTGTAAGAAGAGGGATAAGGAGAATCAACCAACCATAATGTCCAAGAAGCTCAGAAGGCTTAAGTCCTAGGGGAAGGCCAAAAAAACTTTGGTCCCACATTTTATGAAGTTGTAGATGGGAAAAAACTGGGTAAAGTGCATTATTGATATAGTGAAGCACTGCTTTCTGATCGGTCTTGACTGCCTCTGTTAAGACTGAATAAAAGCCTGCAATAAGAGGAAATTGGATAAGAAGAGGTAGGCATCCTGCTGCTGGATTCACTCCATGCTCTTGATAGAGCTTCATTGTTTCTGACTGAAGACGGGCTGCATCATTTTTGTGTTGTTCTTTCAAACGGTTAAGATGAGGTGTTAGCTCCTGCATTTTTTTAGAGGTTTTTAGTTGGGAATGAATCAGGGGAAAGAGAATAATTCTGAAAAGTGCGGTGAGTGCGAGAATAGAAAATCCGAAAGCATACGGAATATGCAAGGCAATAAAACCACTATACAGAAGTACCAAGAGATTGATGACTGGATTAATAAATAGTACTGAAAAAATTGTTCCAAATGTGCTGAATGCTCCCATAATTATTTTTTCAAAGCAGGCGGTAATTCATCAACAAACGGCTGGCAGTATAAAACCCGTAGCAATGATTTGAGTCCTCCTTTTATTACTCCTTCTTTTTGTATATGTATTGTAGCAAATTCGCTGCATGTTGGCGAGTAGCGGCATGCATGCTTGGTTCCTAGTATCATATGCAGGGCAGGAGAGATATATCTCTGGTAAAAAGAGAGTAACGCTAAAACTGCATTTCTCATAGATTTTTTAGGACTTCTTCAGCCTTATTTCTTAGAGATGGCTCTTCTTTTTTTGCGTCAGGTTTTACAATAAAGAGCACGTCCTGTCCTTTCTTTTCCCAGTTATCTTTGGTGATGCAGGAGCGAATCTTCCTTTTTATGGAGTTTCTTACAACAGCTCTTTTATCAATTTTTTTGCTCACAATAACTCCAAATCGAGAATAATCAAGGTTGTTTTGAACAATCTTAACAGTAAAGAGTGGGGTAAAAACACTTCTGGGGTGGATGAATTTAATCTGGGACGGTAAACGAAATTTTTTGGGTAGCATTAGATAGCTAAGGATTTGCGGCCTTCTGCTCGTCGTCTTTTAATGACATTTTGTCCATCATGGGTTGCCATTCGTGCCAAAAAGCCGTGTTTTCTCTGTCCTTTGGTTTTTTTGTTTTTTGCTAGTCCTTTTTTCATGGTAGATGTAGTATAGCAAAAACTTTCACCCCTGTCTATCCTCCCCTTGACAAAAAGTTATCCACATTGATAAAGTTCACATACAATGACGCAGCCTACTCAGCAACTGTGGGAAGCAGTACTTTCAGATATTGAGCATGAAGTTTCCCGAGCTAACTTCTTGACGCTTTTTAAAAGTACTGCGCTCCTGTCTCTTGAGGACAATATTGCAACCATTGCTGCCCCCTCAACAATGATGATTGATTTGCTACAAAAGAGGTTCAAAGACACCATTAAAACAGCTATTGAGAGCCACACCAAAACAGAAGTGGATATTTTCTTTGTTGCCAGGACTGTTGCCAGAGAAAGTTTGCCCAAAGAGGACAGCTCGCCTCTTTTTGGCCCAACAGAAATACAACGTCCGAAAATGCCTGTGGGACATCTCCCGAGAGTTCGTGCAGATTTTACCTTCGAAAGCTTGGCAGTGTCTGATGCTAATAGGCTTGCATATGAATCCTCGCGGAATGTTGCCAAAAATCCAGGTCGGTCATATAACCCGCTTTTTATCTATGGTCCAGTCGGAGTAGGGAAGACCCATGTGATGCAGGCAATTGCGAATGAGGTCTATTCTCAGGATCCAAATAATAAAATTATTTATATCACCTCTGAGGAATTTACCAATGAGGTGGTTGAGGCAATTCGGAGTAACGACACCGCACGGATGAAGAAGAAATTCCGATCAGCAAACCTGCTTATTATTGACGATGTTCAGTTTATTGCAGGCAAAGATAGGGTTCAGGAAGAACTCTTTCATACCTTTAACAGTCTTATTGACTCTGGTGCACAGATTGTTTTGTCGTCCGATAGACCACCGAGTGAAATAAAAAAACTTGAAGCTCGCCTCTCTTCCCGGTTTGCCGGAGGGCTTACGGTTGATGTTGAGGCACCTGATTTTGAGCTCCGAACAGCCATTGTTCTAAAAAAAGCAGAAAAATTTGGCTACAACGTGTCTATGGACGTGGCAAAGTTTATCGCAGAAAAAGAACAGGATGTCAGAAGCTTGGAAGGAACGCTCCTTCGGATTATCACTCAGACTGCAGCTTCGGGAAGCATTGAAATAACAGAGGCTGTTGCCGTAAAAGCGCTGGGGAATGGGGGAGTGAAGGATAAATCACACATGCTTCATGCAGAAGACGTGATAGAAAGTACCTGCAGTTTCTTTAACATTAAACCCACACAACTCAAGGGACCAAAGAGAGATGCCTCACTTGTTAAAGCGCGACAAATTGCTATGTATCTGCTTAAAAACGAGCTTAAGCTTACGTACGTTGAAATTGGGAACATTTTGGGAGGTCGGGATCACACAACAGTTATGCACGGTGTGGAAAAGATGGAGACATTAGCCTCCGAGGAAAGTGTATTACATGAGGAAATCATGGGGATATCTAAAATGATGAGGGGATAAAAAGGGGAGAAAGACGAAGGAGTGGAGTTATAAACAAGTTATCCAGAAAGTTTTCAACACGTTATCCACACGATTTTCGAAGCTACTGCCTTGCTTTTTTCCACATTTCCAGATACACTACTACAACTACAAGAATATATATATGAAAGTTACTCTACTATCCGAAAACCTCCAAAAAAAATTAAGTCTAGCAAATCATGCCATCTCTTCTCGAAATCAATTACCAATACTTGCCCATGTCTTACTGGAAACGAAAGAAGGGAAGCTTTCTTTAAGCAGTACAGATTTGGAAATAGGAATTGAGACAACTGTTCCTTGCCAGGTTGACGAAGATGGAGCAACAACTGTTCCTGCTAAGCTATTCTTAGAAATAGTTAATTCACTTCCTCAGGACAAAATTATTTTGGAAACAAAAGATGGGACTCTCCACATTATTAGTAAAAGAACAAAGTCAGTTTTGCAAACAACCCCAAAAGATGAATTCCCTATGCTTTACAGTGAAAAAGGAGAAAAACTTCTGACTTTTGTTAAGGGGTCTTTTAAGGAGATCTTTAGTAAGGTAGTTTTTGCGTCCAGTGTTGAAGCCACGAGACCTGCCTTGTCTGGGGTTTTAGTGAAAAAAACACATAACGGGTTTGTTGTGGTGGCAACGGACGGATATCGGCTTTCATTAGACGAAGTAAAACAAAATGAAGAGGCTCAGCTCCAAAAACCTGTCATTATTCCTTCCCGCCTTATTAAAGAAGCAACAAATCTTTCTGAAGGAGGAGACGTGACTATGTATATTTCAGAAAAAAATAACCAGCTTCTTTTTGAACAAGAAGAAACAGTGTTAGTGGGAAGAGTTATTGAAGGAGAATTCCCTCATTATGAAAAAGTTGTGCCAACAGACGTGGCAACAAAAGCCTTCTTTGACAGGGAAGAAATGCAAAAAGCAGTAAAGCTTTGTGCTATCTTTGCGCGTGAAACAGCAAATATTATCACACTCTCTCTTCTTAAAGACAAAATTGTTGTTGCAGCCAAAACTCCTTCACTTGGTGAAAATACTGTTGAGGTTGAAGCACGGCTGGAGGGAGAGGAAAATGAGATAGCCTTTAATGTCCGCTATATTGTCGAAGCACTTTCAAACATTCCAGATAACGATATGGCTTTTGAAATGACCGGACCTCTTAATCCCGGGGTATTTAAAATTGTTTCTAAACCAGAATTTCTTCACCTCATTATGCCTATTCGGATCTAAATTACTGATAATATATTTGTAGTCTATCTATCTGAGTTTGTGTCAGCCCCAATTGCTTTATCCATAGTAGGAAATCTTCTTTTGCCGTCTTTGTTATTTGAGTAACAGTAAATTCATAATGTCCACTTGGAGATGCCGAGAAAGAATCAGCAACAGAGAAGGATGATGTACTGAATGGCACATAGCTTGCTAAAAATAAATCGGGAAATTGTTGTCGTTGATCAGCTTCAGAAACAGTATCAAGATTTGGATATCGGCCAGTGAGAGGTTTGACAGGATTCGGAGAAAGACCCGCAGAGAAGGTTCCCGTTGTGAGGGATTGCCCGTCCTGAGTGAACAGACTATACGTATAAATAATATTTGCGTCATATGGTGTTGTTGGGGTAATAATGAGTGAATAAAGTCTGGACGAAATTGTATAACCAATCTCTGGGAGAATAGCAAATGATACGCTCTCAGTTGCAACAGATTGGTTAAAGGTAAAAATAATCGGTTGGTTAATCTCTACCCCCACAGAACCATTTACAGGGCTTGTTTCCAAAAGTTTCAAAGGTGTTTTGATATACCCACCCGGCTCATCTATCGGATTGGGAGTTGTAAAAGATGGAAGGGAAACATCCTGCGATCTTTTAGATCCTGCTAGAAGCAAAATGCCTAAAAAGATAAAAAATAATAATCCTGTACTTGTTATTGCAATAAATAGATTCTTCTTAGTCATAGTACATTATGGTGTCGGTGTAACTGTTGGAATAAGTCTCCACCAGCCAAGAATATTTGCTCCTCTCCCTAAATTATCCAAAAGATTTGTTGCCCGTATATCAACAGCTCCATGATGATAATTTGCCTCAGTTACATTGATAGTAAAGTTATCAGACTCCACTTTTGTGACGAATGCTATATGCCCGGGGTCATTCCCCCCAGTACTTCCATAGAGAATAATATCACCAGGCGCTATATTGGCAGGGCTAGTTGACCGCGGAAAAATATCAGGATTGGGTATCCACGTGTAACCCGGAAGATTATGGTTGGGATAGAGTCTATACCAGGCATAAACGGTAGGAACATTTCCTGGAAAAACAGGCCAATGAAGAATATATCTTTCGGCAGCCCAAATATATTGGCCACATTGATAATTGGGAAATGCCGTAATCATTGTTTCAGCAAAACCATAAAGATCCTTTCCTGACAAAATGCCCAGCGAAAGAATGCTAAGTGAGCATGTAACAGGAGGAGGAATGAAAAATCCAGTGTGAGTTCGTTCACAGGTTTCAAGCGTGCTCGCAATAGTGATCAGAGATGTTATATCTTGGCCCTGGTCCGAAGGTTGGCTAGTTTTGTTGTTGTTTAGCAAAGAGGATATGGCAAAAACAACAACAAAAAGTATGGCAATGGCTAGAAGGATAGCACCTATCGCTATCCATACTTCTGAAGTGAGTCCCATAAAAGTTCCCGCAGCAGCATCTGTCGCTGCTTCTGCCGCAGTGCTCGCGGCAGCTTTCTCTGCCCCTTCAGCTCCGAGCTTCCCTGCATTTTGAATATCTCGGGAAATGTTCTTTGCATTCCTTGCTGCATCACCCGCTTTTTTAGGATTGGTCTTTCTATTCCTTCCACCAGATTGTTGTGGGGCATTATTTTGCGCTTCTTCTTGATCTCCCTGCTGTTGGGCTGCCTGTTGCATAAGAGCTATTTCTCTCTGTTCAGCCATTTGAGCAGCCTCTTCTGCCATTTGAATATTGGTAAATTGAAGCATGCCATGGAGTTGGGCAATAAGCTGAAGTTGCATTTGCTGAGCTGCTCCAGTGTCTTCGGTCTCAAAGAACTCGACGGTTCTTGTAACATAGGTAAATGCACTGTCTCCAAGTTCTTCGTGTCTTTGTGTTAACAAATCCTGAAATTGTTGTCTGGCAAGTGCTGCATTCTCTGGGTTTCCCTGCCGAAGCATTTGACGCAAGTCTTCCAAGCTTCCCCGTTCTGGCCCTTGTGGGTCATCTTGCTGTTTTGTTAGTCCATCTTTTTGTTGCTGAAGGAGACTATCTCGGTGATCATTAAATTTTTGGGCTTTTTCTTCATCCTCAATGCCAAGAGTTTTCCCAATCTCTGTCTGTACCAAATGACCATGAAGAATTTTATACTGTCCTTCAAGGAGCTTTTTTGAGTCAAGATTAGAAAGAAGTTTTTCTATAGCCTGATCTCTTTCCTCTGGTTTAAGATCTTTATTGGCTAAAAGATCATCGAATTCCCTAAGAAGTTGCTGCTCCTGAATAGAACGGATAGTATCCATGGGTGTTTCCTCTTTTGGAGGCGCACCTTCACTGCCTTCATCTCTCCTTTGTGGGCCAGATGAATTACTAAAAGCTTGAGGGCTGGAGCCACTACCAGATTGCCTTCTAAGAGGATCTCGGGCAGCAAGGGCTTCATTCTGAAGTTGCTCTATCTGGTCTTCTCTCGTAATACCGTGTTGTTCAGCAACTTCTCTGAGATGCATTTTAAAGTTAGATTCATTATCTGTCGATTTTGCTAAGTAGCGTTCAAATGACTCATGGGGTTCTGTATCTCCACCTGCTCTTTGTGATTCACTAAAAAGCTGAGCTCGAAGCTGTTGAAGAGGTGTTGGTTGGTTTGCCATATGCTTTTATTATAACCATTATTTCCCATCATTTGCAGAAGGTTGGGAGACTGTTTCTGGGGAAATTGTCGTAGTAACCGAGGGGTCACCCATGTGAGGAGACTGTACTGTTGTTGGTGGTACGGAGTTTACCTCTTGAAGCTCGGCTGGATTAGAGGTGATAATACCGTGTTCAAAAGGAGCTGCCACGATTTGGATAGCAACATGAGACTGTCCGGCAAAAAAGAGTCCTTGTCCTACCCCCGCAGAGAGCAGGAGCTGTCTTTCTCCCTCGGTAATATAAAATGTTTGGGCAACAGTGTCAATTTCTGATGGTGATTGCTTGAGTAGGATTTGGATAGACGAGTTAGAAAGGATGGCACGCCCATAATCACTCGAAAGAAAATCCTGCACGTCCTGGGTCGCTGTAGTGAGTCCTAGATAGTATTTACGAGCCCGCTTAGCAATGCCAAAAAGGAAAGAGGCAGAATCCTCATGACGCATCAGATACCAGGCCTCATCAACTATCAGTAATCGTTTTTTCAAAGACTTTCTTACTCTTGTCCAGACAAAATCCAAAATAATATGCATGGCAATAGGACGAAGCTCATCCTCCAAATCCCGAAGGGAAAAAACAGTGAGGGGATTGGTAATATTAAAATTTGATTGCTGATTGAAAATACCAGACAGACTTCCTTTCACATACTTTTCCATACGAAGGGAAAGCTGTTTTGCTAGTGGGTCATTCTCAGATGCAAGCGTGTTATACAAGTCCTCCAAGATAGGAGGGGCTTTGGTTTGAGACGAAGGGTCAGAGGAAATACCCTTAGCAGCATAGGTGGCAACTAATGCTTTATCCAAAGTTGCGTCTTCAGAAGGGGAGAGTTCACCCAACATGATTTTGAGTAATGCCCGAAGAGAAATAATTTTCTGTCCTAATTCATTTTCTCCTTCTTCATAGACTCCGGCCAAATCAAAAGGATTAATTCTGACAGGAGAAGTGGCGGAAAAATTAAGATACTCGCCCCCTAATGTATCTGCCAATTTTCCGTATTCATTTTCCGGATCAATCACAATCACCTCTGTGCCAAACATAAATTGGCGCATGATTTCTAGCTTGATGGTAAAAGATTTTCCAGACCCTGATTTTCCAAAGACAACCTCATTGGCATTTTCCAAAGAAAACCGGTCAAACACAACCAGTGATCCATTCTGCTGATTTACTCCATATAAAATCCCTTTATCTTGCGTTAAGGTTGCCGAGGTGAATGGGAAGGTCGAGGCTAAACTAGAGGTATCCATATTGCGAGTAATAGAAAGCTTATCTTGTCCCATGGGAATGACTGTTTTAAAGCCTTCTTCCATCTGTAATGTTGTGGGTTTGGCTGTGACAAGAAGTGAGCCCAAGGTGCTGGTAAGTTTTTTCGTTGTTTGCTCTAAATCCTCTTTTGTTTCAGAAGAAATAGCAATATACAGACTGAATTGGAAAAACCTCTCGATTCCTTTCGCAAGTTCTGCCTGAAGACCAAGTGCATCATTCAATGCAGCGCTAACTTTTGGGTTTTCGGGCTTGCCTGCTTCATCATCTGAGGAGAGGGTTGCCTCCATTTCAGCAATTTTTCTTTTGAGGTTGGACAACACATCATCGGTGTAGACAGGGTAGACAAACATACTAATGGTGAGTGAATGGTCAAAATCAATAACAGGGGCAAGCCAGCCAATAGAAACATAGCGGGGATAGCCAACAATAAAAAATGTTCTATAAAACTCATCCCCAATCCTGATCGACTTAAAATCCACCTCAATAGAAGGGGGAGCAATCATATCTGCAATAGAAAGCATGCCTTTCTCCATAACTGGTTTTTTGAGAGAGATAGGTTTTATTTCTTGTTTTTTCTTTCCAAAAAGCACTTATCTACCTCCTTTCATGGCTGTTATTTGCTGTTCTTCCAAGGCAATTGCTCTATTAGACTGCCCATTATAAATATCGTGGAAGACATGAACCAGGCCGTCATGATCGAGTAGTTTTGCCCGAATATTCATTCTGTCTATTTGAGAAATCAACTCATCAGCTTTGGTATGGAGTCCTGCTTGGGCTTTGATAAAAAAATCATCAGTTGTGGACGAACCCAAATGAGCGGCTTGGGCTGCACCACTAACTCCTTCTTCAAGAGAGGAATATGAGATAACAATGTAGAACTGCTTGTCCAAAATAGTGGTAGTTGTGACGAGGTTCTCTACAAATTGCTTATATCTTGCAATATCAAGAGAAAGCTTTTGGTTGGCTGTTTGTTTGGCTGCATCAGCCAGAGACGCAATATAGGCACTGATCTCCACCTTTTTACTTCTAATAATAATTTGAATAGGAAAAGAAAGAGAGTTAAGGAGTGCTGCATAGGCATAGACTTTTGCATCCTGTTCTTCACTCGAAAGAAGGGTGAAATTCACTGCCTGAAGCTCAAGGACAATACAGGCATTGCCGCCCTGCAGTAAAACAATATCTTCGCGGATATCGAGGATTTCTGTAAATTTTTGCGTGCTGGTACTGGTCGTTTGGGCAGTTTTTTTCATAGTTAGGTTCCAAATAATTCTTTCCGAAGATTTTCCCTCTCGTCAGTAGAAATAACTTCAAGCGGAAGCATGACTTCTCCGTTGGCAGTAATTTCTATTGCATCAAATTTCTGCTTATTTTGAGGATCTTCAAATGTCATTGTGTAGACGCCATTAAGAATTGGGGTGGCTGAGGCAAACTGTCCCAGGGGATTTGTCTTAAATGCTCGAACCGGATTATTGTCCTTGTCTTTTACCTCAATAAGGATATTTGGTAACACATTTCCCCGTGCATCTTTAATAACCCCGATAATAAGATTGGGAACATCATTGGTAAAAGGTGCTCCCACGACAGTTCCCATATTGGCAGGGACTTTTCTGACATGAGCAGTCTCTTGAGGCTCCTCCTTAATAGTGGAGGGAGTGAAAACATTCTGCTGCTTTTGAGCAAGACGTTGTTCAAGTGCCAACAGCTGTTGCTCTAAGGCTTGTTTTTGCTTGAGAATCGTTTCCATCTCATCTTCCAGTTGTGCTACTTTTTGGTGTGCTCCTGCCTCCAGAGCTGTGCCTTCTTTTGTTTTTTCTTCCTCTTTGGCATGCTCAAGTTCCTGCTGCACCTCTTTTACTTCCTGACTCAGTACCCGAGCATCTGGGTCAACTTGTTTTTGAACGACAGGAGTTGCCACTAGTGGTGCCACTACTGGAGCAGCTGACGATTTCTCCGCTTTTGGAGGGTCTTGTAAAACAGTTTGGGCAATTGCCGCAGGAAATGCTTCAAAATGGATTTTTTCATTCTTCTTCTCCTCAGGTGCTTTCTTTTCCTCGTGCTTTTGTTGTTTAACGTACTCCTTTTCTTCTATTTGTGGGGGAATTGCCTGAGCTCCAGCTTGCTGGTAAACAAATTGACTTGGTGAAAAAAGTGCTTTTAAGAAAAAAAGAAGCATGCTGTCAGCAGGACGCCCTCCAATAGGAATAAAAGCAAGAAGTGCCCCGCTCCCTGCAAAAATAGCCACAAGGATGAATTTAATCAAAAAGAAAACAGGAAGAGCAAGGCAAATCCATGCAAGAATAACACCTGCTGCGAGGTAGGCAAATTGTTTGAGAGTCATATCCCCAATAAGTCGGAACTGAAAACCTGTTACGTCTTGGGGAATGGGATGATTATCCATATAAAAAAGCGTACTATGTGAAAAATATCATTGCAAGATTATCAAAGTAGATCAACTTTAGCCTTAAATATCATGTGAAAATAAAAATAGTGTTTTTTTGAGAAATTCGCTACACTAAAATCATGCCAATTATTCTTTTTCTTGTCCAAATTCTCATTCTTTTTTTTGTCTCGCAAATGCTTACCAAAACGCTTTCTCGTCTTTTTTACCATCTCTTTAAAAGTCAAAAAATTGTTATTCATTTATTGTCCTTTTTATTTCTTCCGGGGGTAGTCGTTCACGAATTGTCTCATTTACTAACTGCCAATATGTTAATGGTGCCAACAGGGGAGGTGGAATTTTTGCCTGAAGTTCATGGAAATGAGGTAAAAATGGGAAGTGTTGCTATCGCTCGGACAGATCCCTTCAGGCGGTTTCTTATTGGGGTAGCACCCCTTATTCTTGGTCTTATTATGCTCTTTATTTTCTTTTGGTATTTTTATCCGCTGAAGGCACTTTTTTCTTATCCTACCGTGCTTCTTTTTTACGTTATTTTTGAGGTGAGCAATACCATGTTCTCAAGCAGGAAAGACATGGAAGGGGCACTGGGTTTTGGGATTGCTGTAGCATTTTTAATACTAGTTGGGTTTTTTGCTGGACTTCGGTTGCCAGCTTCATTTTTCCAATTTTTTCTCCAGCAGTCTCTCCTTCACGTGGTGAGTCTGATCAATATTTTTCTTTTCGTGGGGATTGTTCTGGATGGCTTTGTTGTTTTGCTTTGCTACACGTATCTACACTGGCGAACTAATTACCACAAGTAAAGCCGAAAGTCCTGAGGCAATGGACGCCTGTGATATAGGAAATAATATTAACAATAAAAACAGCCAGGAGGACAACAACAAGCCCAAGAATTGCATACGTCAGCATGTTTTTTGCCTCATCTACTGCTTTTCCTCCACCTGAGGTAATATATTTCACTCCTGCTGCAAGAATAAGAAGAAGGGAAGCTGTCCCCGCAAGACCTAAGGCAACTCCAATAATTCGCGAAACAAGAGGAATGATACAGCCAAATGTAACAACGCCGTTATTAAGACAGCTTTGCCCATTAGAGTATGCCCAGTTCATGTTCATAGGAATAGCCTAGCAAACAAAAAACAAAAAAACAATGAGAATATCTTTGATGACCGAAGAATTTATTGAGAACCGGTGATTGTTGGAAGCCGTAAATTAAAGAGACTGACGCCAACAAAGAGGTTAAGGATAAAGTTAACAATAAGATATGAAAGAAAGATAATGATAAGTCCCACGACTGCTGCAACAATTGTTTCTCTTGCCTTGCCGATTCCTTCTTTTTCTCCTTGAGAGGTAAGCCACTTGACTCCTCCGATGACTAAGAAGACGAGTGCCATAAGTGCTGCGACAACAAAAAGAAAGTTAATACCATTGGCAATAACCCGCCCTAAATCATTTGCTCCAAGACAAAGACTTCCAAAGGCTGTCCCTGTCGGACAAGTATTTACATTAATAGGAGTCTGTGCAAAAGCGGGAAGGGCTGCCGAAAGAAGTGCTAAGCCTGGAAGTGCAAGTGAGAGAATCTTTTTCATAATCTATAGCAATCGTAAAGTTATTCCTACGCTTTGTCAAGGGTCTTTAGTGTCCTGTATAGGGATTTCCAATAAGATGGGCTCCAAAGGCAAAACCGATGATGTTAATAATAAAAAATGAGAGAAACATCACGATAAGGCCAATCACAGCATAGGTAATTGTTTTTTGTGCTTCCTCCACTTGCTTTTTATCTCCTTGAGACAGCATCCATTTCATGCCTCCTATTAAGACAAACACGAGTGTCAAAATAATTGCAACATAAAGCAGAATATTGATGCCATGCTGAATCAGTGTTTGCCCAAATGGTCCTGCAGAGTTGCTAATATTCTGGATAGGGCCAGGCAAAGGAATAGGTGTCCCCCCAATTGATAGTGCAAGTTGGTTCATATTATTTGTTAAAGCCTGGTAAATTAAGAATATTTACCCCAATAATTTGTAAAATCGTTGCTGAGAAAATCATAAAAAGAAGTCCGACAATAGCCGAGGTAAGTCTTTCCCGCGCTTCCTTTACTTTCTCAGGATTGCCCTGAGACATCATCATTTGATAGCCTGCAGCAATAATAAGAAGGATGGCAATGCCTCCACCAAGCCCCAAAAGAATGGTAAAAATAGTGGACACCAGAGATGGAACATTGGTATTAATTATTCCGATGGCTGTATTGACAGAGGAGCACCCGCCATCTGTAGATTTGTTGGTACAACCAGTAATAGAATAATTCTGATCTGTTGCAGGGTTCAATGTTGCCGGTCCGGGCTCACAGCAGAACCTTCCAAATGCTCCACATGTGGGGACTTCTGCTGGGCTTTTCCCATCCGTTGCAAAATGCCAATCTGTGAGTGCACCACATTGGTACCCAGGCCTAAGCTTGGTTGCATTATAGTTTCCATCATAGCAAATGCTCCCGCCTGAGCAGGCCCCTTGCCCATATCCATGGGTTTCAATGGCATAAGCAGGCGTAGAAAATACAAACAATATTACTGGTAATAGTAAGAGAATTATTTTTTTTACTTCCATGTAGGGTTATCGTGGCATATGGGATATTTGCTTGTCAAGAAAGTTATGGTAAAAAGGTAATGCCTCGTCCCTTGACTGTTTGAATATGCTTTGGATTATTCGGGTCATCCTCAATTTTTTTACGAAGACGAAAAATGAGTTGATCCACTGCCTGATCCGACACTCCTGCAAAAGATTTGCTGTCTTTCCAAACTGTCTCAATAATTCTTTCCCTATCAATCACTTCATCTCCACTCTCCAGAAGGAGCCGCAAAAGTCGAAATTCAGAAGCAGTGAGTTTATTGGATAAAATAAGATCACCTTTTACAATAGTATTTGTCTCTGCATTATAAGAAATATGTGTTTCTTTGGGCGTTGTTGGGGCAACTCTTTCCCTCACAAACGTGGCAAAAAGAGGAATAGTGATGTTGTTATCATGAATAAGTCCCACGTCACGCAAAAATTGGCTCGGAAGAGGGCACTCCTTTGCTTGGCAAAGTGTCAGCATGTCTTGTTGCTCATCGGGTGTTAGGAAGTACCAGATTTCGTATAATGCTCCCTGGATAGTCTTGAGAGAAAGCAAAAAGTTTTCAGTTATTATTTCCTCTTTGTACTGCTGAGAAGAAGCTGCTTCCATGGCAAGTCTGGTGAGTTTGCCATGACCTGCAGTGAGCCTGAGAATAGCAGCAAGCGTTTGCTCTGGGATTTTTTGCCCAGTTAATTTTTCTAAATATGCAGACCTGAATGAAATACCTGCTCTATCTAGCAAAGATAAATAGACATGATGTCCGGCCACAAATTCATAAAAATCTGCCATCAGCGTTGGCTCAAGCATATCCTCCAAGGGACGGGTGAGTGAGAAAATAACTGAAAATTTGTATTTGGCACGGCTCCTTATGCTCCTGAGATTGGTAAAAAACTCAGAAGTAACAAGGGGGATATATGTTTCAAACCGCTCAAGGAGGAAAACAACTGAAATACGCTTTTCCAGAGTCAGAAAATCAATTGCTTTTTTAAAGCCTTGAAATAAGACCAACTCATCCTGATAGGAAAGTGCATATTTAAACATCTGGTCGACTACTACAAATTCTTCTTCCTTGCGTCTTTCGTGAAGAGATGAGGACAACTCAAGGAATAAAAACTTCATCACATCAAAAAGAGGTCTGTTTTTGATTTCTGAAAAATTACATAACACAAAATGATAGGCAAGCTGCTCATTTTCTCCCAAATGTTTTATGCGGACATTTCTATTGTAGGCTAAAAATCCTAATAAATTGCCTCGGCCCACGCCAGGAAGACCAATAAGCTGGGCAGAATTTCCCTCTTTCACGTATGAGAGAAGCTGGCCAATCTCTTTGCCACGAGAGTCCTGGGGGTACAGCGATTCTAAGTGTTCTGGCTCCATATGTATTATCGTATCAAAAGGATGATGTGAGGTAAATATCAAGTGAAAAAATAGTGGATGCTTTAGACTGCAGCTATGACAGAACAGGAATTGACAACTCAAGGCCAAAGCAGATACGATGAGTATATGGAACCGACGAGACAAGAAGGGCAAGGAGCAGAGTTTAATAGCACAGCAAGGGGAGACGATATTGAGGCTGCTAATACAGAGAACTTAAGGACAAATGCTAAGAATGAGGCTGAGCATGCAGATACAGAATCAACAGACCCTATGGAAAGTGTACGTGCAAAGGCTAGAGAAGCTCAGGCTGATAAGGCAGGGAAGCTTACTAGAGAAAGATTGCTCCGCATTGCTAAGGAAGTTCATTCAGCGAGTCCAATACAAGTGGTCTCGATGGTTGAGCAGGTAAAAGCTGCTGTGTCCTATGCAAGAATAGCAATAGAGAACAATCTTTCTTCAGATAAAGATAGCCCCGCTTATAAAGCAGCAAATGAAAAGCTTAAAGAGTTGAGCGAGATTAAAGACGTATGGGATAGACTCCTCAAATACAAAGATCAATTTCGAGGGGATAGAGAACAAATGGGAAGTGCAATGCGAGGAGAAGCTGATACCGTTGCACATCTTGCTAAAGAGGTTAACAATTTTTTTGAGCATGAGAAAATCGCCCAACCGGAGACAGATCCTTATCGACCAATACGATCTTTTGAAGAGCTTATGACGAAATGGGTGGATATTCAAGAGGATGATCGATTTAAGCCAGGGGGACAGTTTGCCTTAATCGATGTTGAGGAAGTGACAGACGAGTTTGGACGGACACTCTTAAAAGAAACCGCACATCCTGAAAATTTTCTCCGTTGGGTTCGGGAGAAAATAGAATTTTACCATGATTTTGATCCGATGGCTCCTATTGACCTTTTTAAAAATATTTATATCCCCATTGGATTTAGAACAGTTAATTTATACGAAATGACCGTTGATAATCCTATCCCTTTTAACCATAGGATCCCTGCAGATACGTCCTTACAGGTTACGGAAGAAGATATGGATGTTGCAGCGGAAATGAAAACCTTCGTTAAGACGGGAACAGGCGAGCATACAATGCCAGATGGCAGAATTATCTCTTTCTACCAGGGATACTATAAGGTAGAAGATCCTTTGACGGGAAAAGAGGTATATGCATATGTTAAGTATGAAGGGGGGAGAAACCGCTATGGTACTCCTCTCTATAACGTTTCTTATGAGCGAGTAGAAGAGGATGGATCAAAGCAGAATATCTCAGTAATGGCTCCTGAAGAAGATAAAGACCAATGGAATAGTGTCCACAATGACCGATACGATAAGATACGTGAACGCGTTATGTACGAAATGTGGCTTATGACCTACGCCCATAACTTTGACACGAAGTATAGATTGGAAATGATGCCTACAGAAGGGAAATTAAAAGAAGCATACGCAGAGATCTGCTCTCAAAATCTTTTTACCCGGGGGAGAGATAAGCTTTTAGGAATCCTCAGTATGCCAGCCACCTCCAGAAGAGAAGAGATTACTGGTTTTATGGATGGGGGAATGGAGGAGAAAAATAAACAAGGCTCCGTTGGAAAGGCAATGCAGAGGTGTCTTGCTGCACTGTATCATATCGCTGAAGCAGACGCTTCTAGTTCTCAATTGGTTGGTGATATAAATCCTTTTACAGAAGTCTTAAAAAAAGATGGAATCAGCTATCGGGAAACTTTTTCAAAATCCCTCCTTCGCCAAACATTGGAGGAAAGCTATAAAGAGCGTATTCCTCAAGCAGCGAGGGATATTCTCGAAGCGCTGAATGAAGGAAGATCGGATTGGGATAAGGCAGAACTTATGGATATTCTTGTTCTTGGAAAACCTGAGATCACCGCAGAACTTCAGAAATTTGGATTCCCTGCAGATGCACTCGAAAGAGCGACACAGAAGGTCCGGGCAAAATATCAAAAAGAGTCATCAGTCCAGAGTCAGGAACGACTGAGAGAATTATCAGATATAGAAGGCCTATCAACCGAGCAGAAAAAAACCAGGTTATTCAATGGTCTGGTAGGGAGAAGTGGCATAACAAAAGCAGATGTTGCAGGAAATGGAGATGTTATTGGTACAAAAGACGGGAAAGATATCCTAGCAAAATCAGATGGATACATATACGCCTTTCTCAATAATCCAGGACTGGAGGACCTTGATTCTTTTGCTCAAAAATTCTTTACTCAAGTCTTTCAGTCAGCAGATACGGCAGGTGTTAATATATATGCACATATTAATTACAATGATCGTGCTCGGGATAGGGTGAGAAAGGCTCTGCGGGATGTGGTCCGGAGGACAGAGAAATTGGATAATTTTGAGGCAAAATATGCAGAAGAATGGGCATTTTCTCTTAGCTATTTTACTGGAATTAGTGCAAGGAATGATACAGCAGGGATTGGACATGATTCGTGGTCAAAAATAATTAATACGGAAGCATATAGACTTAGGCAAACGAGTGGAGGAAATTATTATGGGAATCTTAAGAACCTCTATGGTATCCGTCGATTAGGTGTAAATCTTTGGGAAGGCTTATTAGTTCAGCCTAATGACGGGGTAAGTGGTTACAATAAAACTTTATATGAAGAATTAGTCGGACTAACGGAAGTAAGAGACCAAAATGGTCAGGTTATTGGGGTCAAATTTGATATTAATAAGGATCTTGAAACATTTGATTTTCAACAAAATGCAATGAGGCAGTTTTATGCAGATCATATGACCCATGTTATAGATCTATTTGGAGATTTAACTCAAAAACATGAATTTAATATAGATCAACTCATGGGTGAGGATGGTTTGGGGCAATATGCGGTAAACCATGCAGAGATGCAGAAACTAATTGATGGGCTTTGGAAACACCTTCGCTATGGATATGATAATCGTAGTTTCCTTTACAATAATTATCTTTCTGGGTGGTGGTTGGAAGAAGCTATTGACACCAGCGAACATAAAGAAGGGCAGATTAAAAGAACGCCTCACTTTGGAGTAAAAACGCTTCGGGAACTGATGTTCAGCGAGAAAGTTCGGTCTATGCATATGTATGAACGAGAAGATGTTTCTGGATGGGCTCCTGGACAGGAGAAAACAAAAATGGCACGAAATGTCTTTGGCTATTTAATTGCTATGCAGATACGAGAACATCGGGATAAAAATAGCGGCTCTAAACAGTGGAGTGCAGATGAAATATCACTTATAGCAAAAGCCTTAATGCATTACTCAGCCCGAGTCATAGAGGGGCCAAATGAGATACCCCTTATTTTGAGTGGCTTCTTCTCTCCTGAGGAGCTCCATAAGATGCTAGTGATAGGCAATGCTTTACTCTGGGCATTATTTGCTGAGGAATATGGTGAAGATATCCTTGGTGGTTTTCTAACCGGACTTTTCGAGGCACTCTCAGTTATTTTGAAAGAAACAGGGTCTACAATAAAGCTCTAAAAAAAACTTTTAGTTAATGCTTAAGTGGTGGGTTTGGCTTAGTAAAAGTGTGTCCATTATAGTCCACCTCTTTCCCAACAATAATTTTTCTCTGGAAAGAACCGACTGGCATGAGGAGTTTTCGTGCCCATCCCTCATCAAGGTTGTGGAGGGTATCTCTTGGCCGCCATGCTCTGTTTATAATTCCTCCTGCTGCATTGCCATAATATTTAGCCCCAACCCCAATTGATTGACCAACTCCTGCTAGATATTTCATGTCCGGCGCGGAGAGAGCATCTTGCACCATGGTGAGTGCTTGTGGAAGCAGCATGATAATGGCAAAACCCAAAAGTGGCCCCAGCGACCCAGCTGTCCCTTGTGCAGCACCTATAAGAGGGGGAGTGAAGCCCCTGGTTCCCGCAGGAGAGGAATACGTGTCCATAATAACCTTGCCCAAGAGGAGAATAGCAATTGCCGTCGGAAAAACAGCAAGGTAGGCAATAATATGACGTACCCAATTCTCAAAGTTGACCTTGCTGCCTGGGATGACCCCACCCATGATCATCAGGGGTCCGAATATAACGTAGATAATGAAGAGAGCATACGCTTTAATAAGTGTCCACCAGAGCTTAATAAGAACAACTAGAAGTGCGATGCTAAAAATAATAAAAGCAATAATGCCTCCAATGGTAGAAAGCATAGTGGCTACCCCCCCATTAAGACATGCCCCAAAGTCCACTGTTTTTCCTGCTTCTCCAGTCAAATTGAGCAATCCACCAAGAATAAATGTATTTGAATTTGCCCCAATAATACTTCCCAACATATTCCCGCCAAGGCCTGCTAGACAAGCAGCAAAGACGGGAACTGGGAGGACCATGTCTCTTATGAACGAAACTCCAATATTGTTTTGGGAAAAGAACGCAAGGCTTAACGTATTCGTTATATCCTTAATTCCTCCGGCAGCTTGCGTTGCAAGCCCAAAAAACCCGCCAAAACCATTATTAAGGCTATTTGCCATAGAAAAGGGGTCTGTGCTTGCTGCTTGAGTAATACTACCTATTTGGCTCTTAAGCACTGGATCAAGCCCAACAAAGAGGTTGATAATAACATAAACCATTACCCACATAAAATCTATTACTAGCCCTGCTATTGCAAAAGAAAAAGTGATGAGGATAAGTGCAATAATGAGCTTGGGGATTTGATTCTCAATGCTCATAACTGTCCGAGGGTCTATCTTTGCCCGTATCATAATTGCAAAGCCAATAGCCACAAAAATTAAGACAAAAAGGAGATACGCAACATTTCGCATGGCTATCCAAATATTCATAAGTGGAGACAGTTGATCAAAACCCGTGGCATTTGCTGCATAGGCATTTTTCGTCAGCCCAAAATTACTCGATAAATACGAGAGGTACTCCCCTGAAGTGATTGGCTTGGTGAATGTTGCACTAATACCATCTGCAAGCATGCCATTTAAGCCCTGGGAATTGTCTGTATAGCCTAATTTTCCTGTTGTTTGATTGTATCCAAGGCATTTATGATTTTGAGAGGTAATGCTTACCCCCTCTACGGCACAAGTCAGGAAGGAAATCCCGCTTAAGAAAATACTTTGGGTTAGGGTATTTACGTCCATAGGGACACCAGGATCTGCGGCAGGGAGGGAAATAGAAGAAGTTGTTTGAGCAAACGAGACTGTTGAAAATATGTTGAGGAAGAGTATGGAAAGAATAATAACAGATAAAACTTTGGACAGGATTTTCATGCTTATTCTAGTGTGGACAATTTCAAAAAGAAAGTCAATACGAGGAGCATTTCATGCTTTTTCTTTTGGGTTGGTTTCTGAGGGTATTTCTTATATAATAGGGGAGCTCAATGGAGAGGTCTCCCCGTAAAGGAACTACTCTCATTGTATTTTCTGGAGAGGTCGCATAGTTGGTCTAGTGCGCTCGCTTGGAAAGCGGGTATCGTCGTAAGATGATCACGAGTTCGAATCTCGTCCTCTCCGCCAGGTTACTTTTTACCCAACTTGTGAATTTTTTCTTCTGCCTCTTTCCACACCTTTTTGTCCCCTGGATAGGTAAGCCTTTGTTTTACCTCGCCCTCAGGAAGCCACTCCACCTTCTCCATTTCAAAATCATGGTGAGAGGTGTCTCCGGAAACATAATCCATCAGAAAATAATAAACAGTTTTATGCCTTTTTTCTTCTCCAAACACATACCAGTACTCAATAGGAGCTAATGGTTCTAGAATGTTGCCAGTAATTCCTGTCTCTTCCTGTACTTCTCGAAGTGCAGCACTTTCTTTGGTTTCTCCTTCTATTTTATCTCCAATATGGCCTTTTGGGAAAACCCAGCCATAGTGTTTGGAGTGCTGCGCAACAAGAATGCATATTTCTCCATCTTCTTTTTTGAAAACAATACCTCCAGCTGAAAATTCAAATAACATATCTTCTTTATAAACTTTTTGTGAGGTAAATATCAAG
>Ga0134128_10003025_pt1 | contig 20605 bp, 16 predicted proteins | sample KB31754_FD_96462 | JGI IMG/M metagenome (GOLD analysis project Ga0134128, IMG submission 96462) | Terrestrial soil microbial communities with excess Nitrogen fertilizer from Kellogg Biological Station, Michigan, USA - KB3-175-4 | ecosystem: Environmental > Terrestrial > Soil > Unclassified ...
CGCCGCCGGCCTCAAGATGTATTACGTCTCCTTGGCGCCGTGATACTGGCGTACCTTCAATACTTCTTACGATTCCTTCTGGTGCTGTACCGGAACCGGCGCCGAAGAATTTTCCAAATTCAACGATAGCATCTACTTTCACGATGATGACGCTATTTACGTCAACCTGTTCATCGGTTCCCAGGTGAACTGGCCGGAGAAAGGCATTCGCCTCACCCAGGAAACTGACTTTCCCCAGCAGCAAGGCACACGCTTGACCATGCAGGCCGTCCAGCCTGTGGAGATGGCTCTCCATCTGCGCGTTCCTTATTGGGCGGCCAAGGGAGCCACTGTGAAGGTGAATGGCAAACCAGAGCATGTCACCGCCACTCCTTCCAGCTATCTCCGTCTGCAGCGGCGCTGGCACGATGGCGACCAGGTAGAGTACGCCCTCCCTATGAGCCTGCACCTCGCGCCCACTCCTGACGATCCTTCGCTGCAGGCCATGATGTACGGCCCCCTGGTGCTAGCCGGAAAACTGGGCAGCGATGATCTTTCCCGCGACCTTATTTATGGTCCTATGGAACCGAGTGGTACGCCGGCACCGCTGCCGCCCATTACCGCCTCTTCCAAAGATCCGGTGGGTTGGGTAGAGCCCGTGCCCAACCAGCAGTTGGCCTTTCGCACCACAGGCCAGTGTGAGTCCATACCTCTGGTCCCGTTCTACAAAATCGCCGACCAGAAATATGTTGTCTATTGGAAAGTGCGCGGCAGTTCGTCGTAGCGCGCCTCACTCGGTGCTCCAACAAACCTCTCCATTGCCATCCTCCGCCGAGCGCCAACCGAGAGCACGAGGCGAGCGCGAGACGAAGGACCTGCTTTTCATGCAGGCGTTCGGCAAGTCCCAGGATGCGCAAAAGCCCAACATGGCTTACCAGGGCGATCTTGGATAAAGTATACGGGCCAGCATTCCACCCGGGCTGCGCTACACGAGGCACATCCATGGCACTCTCCCGCTCCCGCTTGTTACTGTTTCCAGCCATCCTTCTCTGCCTGGCTCTCGCTGCTTTTGCTCAGGAACCCGATCACAAAAAGAAGGAAGAGGGCTTCCGCTTTCGCTTTGTCGGCCCGGCGGTTGGCAACCGCGTCGCTTCCATCGCCGGCGTTCCCGGCGACCCCGCTACCTATTACGCTGGCGCCGCCTCGGGCGGCGTGTGGAAGTCCACCGATGCCGGCAACCACTGGGCCCCCATCTTCGATAAAGAGCCCGTCGCCGCCATCGGCGCCCTCGCGGTCGCGCCTTCCGACCACAGCGTCGTCTGGGCAGGAACCGGCGAGGCTTGGGCCATCCGCGACACCGACGTCACTGGCAACGGGGTTTACAAGTCCCTCGACTCCGGCAAAACCTGGACTCACATGGGCCTCGACAACACCGGCCGCATCGCCCGCGTGCTCGTGAACCCGCAGAATGCCAACATCGTCTTCGTCTGCGCCCTGGGCCGGCTCACCGGCCCCCAGCAGGAGCGCGGCGTCTACCGCACTACCGATGGCGGCCAGCACTGGGACCGCGTCCTGTTCGCCGATGAGAACACCGGCTGCTCCGGCCTCTCCATCGACCCGCAGAATCCTCTGGTCCTCTTCGCCGGCATGTGGCAGGCGGAGATGCACACCTACGCCGAACTCAGCGGCGGACCCGGCAGCGGCATTTGGGTTTCGCGCGACGGCGGCTCCAACTGGTCCCGCATCCAGGGCCACGGCCTGCCCAAATCGCCCCTGGGCAAAATTGACATCGCCGTCGCCCCTACCGATTCCAGCCGCGTCTATACCCTCATTCAAACCGCCGACCAGGGCTCCCTCTGGCGCTCCGACGATGCCGGCGAAACCTGGCGCGCCGTCAATTGGGACCGCTCCCTCATCGGCCGCGCCGGCTATTACATCCGCCTCGCCGTTTCACCGCGCAATGAAGATGAAGTCCTGGTCGCCAACAGCGCCTTCCACCAGTCTCTCGACGGCGGCCACACTTTCCGCGACGTTCCCTGGGGCGGCGACACTCACGACATCTGGATTGACCCTAAGAACTCCGACCGCTTCGTCATCACCGACGATGGCGGCCTCATCATCACCACCGTGCATGGCCGCGGCTTCCATCGCGTCACCCTGCCCATCGCCCAGATGTATCACGTCGCCGTGGACAACCAGGTTCCCTATTACGTTTATGGAAACATGCAGGACGACGGCACCATGCGCGGCCCCAGCGTTTCCCCGCCACTCGAATACGGCCAGAGTCCCGATACCGGCTGGACCCACCACATGGGCGGCTGCGAATCCGGCTTCACTCTGCCCGATATCACCGACCCCAACATTGTCTGGGCCACCTGCTATGGCGACGAAGTTACCCGCTGGGACGCCCGCTCCCAGATGGCGCGCTCCGTCAGTCCCTGGCTGCACACTCTCGATTCTCCGCCCACAAATCTGAAGTATCGCTGCCACTGGACTCCTCCCCTGGCCATTGATCCCTTCGACCACAACACCGTCTACTACGGCTGCCAGGTGATCTTCAAAACCACCAACGGTGGCCAGAGTTGGTCCGTCATCAGCCCCGATCTTTCCACCCATGACCCCAGCCGCATCATTTCTTCCGGTGGAATTGTCGGCGACAACCTGGGGCAGTTCTACGGCGAAGTCGTGTACGCCATCGCCCCTTCCACCATTCAGAAAGGCCTCATCTGGGCCGGCACCAACGATGGCCAGGTCTGGAACACCCGCGATGGCGGCGGCCATTGGGAGAACGTCACCAAAAACATCGCCGGCCTGCCCGCCTGGGGCGCCATCACCAGCATTCAGCCATCATTTTTCAATCCTGGAACGGCTTACGTTTCGGTTGACCTTCATCTCATGGACAACCGCGACCCCTACATTTATAAGACGGCTGACTTCGGCCGCTCCTGGAAACTTATTAGCGGTACCCTGCCCAAAAGTTCGCTGGCCTATGTGCGCGTCATCGCCGAAGATCCCAACCAGAAGGGCCTGCTCTTCGCCGGCACCGGCAACAGCCTTTACTACTCGCTCGACGACGGCGCCCACTGGACCGAACTGCAGAAGGGCCTCCCCCACGCCACCGTCTCCTGGGCGGTGGTACAGCGCAATTTCCACGACCTGGTGGTTTCCACATACGGCCGAGGCATCTACATCCTCGACGACATTTCGCCTTTGGAACAGTTGGCTCGCAAGCAGTCGCAGACCGGCGTGCGTCTGTTCGCCTCCCGCCCCGTCTGGCGCTTTCCGGACATGGGCCGCGCCTTTCTGACTTATTCTTTGCCGCAGGCCGCCAAGGATCCGGTGAAGATCGCAATCCTGGACTCCGGCGGCAACCTCATCCGCGACCTCAAAGCCCCGGGTAAGGCCGGTCTCAATCGCATTGGCTGGGATCTGAACTACGAAGGCCCGCACCTGGTCGCGTTGCGCACCGCGCCCGAGGTCAACCCGCGCATCTGGCAGGAGCCGCGCTTCTGGGGCAAGGAATCGCGCCCCATTACCCATTGGGGCATGGAATCCAAAGACCTGCCCGGTCCCATGGCCGCGCCCGGCAAATACACCGTGCGCCTCTCCGTAGACGGCCACACGTACACCCAGCCGCTACAAATCGTGCGCGATCCCCGCGCTTCCGCTACTGACGCTGAAATCCAGGCCTCGGTCAAGCTGCAGTTGCGCATCCGCGATGAGGTCAGCCAAGTTGCCGACATGGTCAACCGTCTGGAATGGATGCGCAAGCAACTGAACGATGTGACCGGAATGTTGCGCGCCGAAAAGGGAAATCCCGAGCTTCTTCAGAGTGCCGAGAAGGCTGGCCGTCAGATGGAAGACGTGGAATACAAGTTAGTGTCCAAGTCTCTCACCGCCAGCGACGACAAGTATTTCGTCGAGCCCTATCAGATCTACTACAACCTGCTTTGGCTGAACGCTGAAATCGGCCCCGGCGCCGGCGATGTGGCCGGCGGCGCCAATTTCCCGCCTACCGACACCGAGTACGCCCTGCTCCAGGACATCGAAAAAGACTTGGCGGGGGTGAAAATCGAATATGCCGCGCTCATGGACAAGAGCGTGCCCGCCTTCAACCGCGCCCTGCTGGAGCACGGTGTCATGCCCCTGCCCGGTGCGGCTCCCGCAGTGGAAGTCAGCGCTCCCGCCGCCGGTAAGGCCAAGCCGGAGGTGACCAGGCAGCGATGAGCCCTCCTCTTCCCTCTGTCATTCCGAGTCAGCGCGACCGGACAGATGCGAAGGGGAGCGCGAGTCGAGGGACCTTGTGCTTTTGCAGCCCCTTCATTGGCGTGATAGTGAAGCCCAGGACGGAAGTCCTGGAAAACAACGCGGAAAATAAACGAGCCCCGTCGGGGCCTCACCGATTGATCTGGGTTGCACCCCACGGAGCGGCGCGAAAATGACCTCTCGCACCTATGACGTCCTCATTATCGGCGCCGGCATCATCGGTGCTGCCTGTGCCCGCGAATTTGCCCGCGCCGGCCTGCGCATTGCCGTGGTTGAGGCCGGCTTCGGAGGCGCCACTTTCGCCGGCATGGGTCACATTGTCGTCATGGACGATTCCGAACCGCAGTTTGCCCTCACCCGCTACTCGCAGCAGCTCTGGCATGAGCTCGCCCCTGAACTGCCGTCCGACGTCGAATACATGCCCTGCGGTACCCTCTGGATCGCCGCCGACGACCAGGAAATGCAGGAAGTCCGCCGCAAGCACGAGTTTTACGGCGCGCGCGGCGTGCCCACCGAAATCCTTGACCCGCGCGCCTTGTACGAAGCCGAGCCTCATCTTCGTTCCGGACTGCTCGGCGCGCTGCTCGTCCCTGAAGACCTGGTCATCTACGCTCCCTGTGCCGCCCGCTTTCTGCTCCGCCAGGCCCAGGCCTATTCCTGTGAGCTCTACCTCGACAAAGTTCTGCAGGTGCATGATGCAGGCCTTGTTCTTCAAAACGGCGGCGGCCTCCATGCCGGCGCTGTCATCAATGCTGCTGGAACCTGGGCGCCACAACTCACACCCGGCCTGGTGATGCGCCCGCGCAAGGGACAGCTCGTTATCACCGACCGCTATCCTGGTTTCGTCCGCCACCAGTTGGTGGAACTAGGCTACTTGAAGAGCGCACACACCCTCACCGCCGAGTCCTTCGCCTTCAATGTGCAGCCGCGCATCACCGGCCAGCTCCTTATCGGCTCCTCGCGTCAGTTTGGCGTGGAAACCAATGCGGTGGATAACCACATTATTGCCGGCATGCTGGCCCGCGCCTGCCACTACCTGCCGGAGTTGTCGCGCATGTCCGCCATCCGCGCCTGGACCGGCTTTCGCGCTGCCACTGCGGACAAGCTGCCCGTCATCGGCAAGTGCCCCGGCCGCGAGCATCTTTATCTCGCCACCGGCCATGAAGGCCTGGGCATCACCACTTCACTCGCCACCGCCCGCCTTTTGCTCGATCAATTTCTGCGGCGCGCGCCCGCCATTCCCACGGAACCTTATCTGCCCAACCGCATCATGGAAGTTGCCCATGCCTGAGTCCGTGCAGCTGAAGATCAACGGCGTGCCAGTGCGAGTGCCTCTCGGCTCCACCGTTGCCGCTGCCATCCTGCTGGCCGGCCACTCGGGTTTCCGCCGTTCCGTCTCCAGCCAGGTGCGCGGACCTCTATGTGGCATGGGCATCTGTTTCGAGTGCCGCGTCGCGGTTGACGGCCAGCAGTATGTGCGCAGCTGCCAGTTGCTCTGCCGCGAAGGCATGGAGGTTACGCTCGATGCCTGACCGCCGCCGGTTCGATGTGCTGGTGGTTGGTGGGGGACCCGCCGGCATCGCCGCCGCTTGTTGCGCCGCCAAAGCCGGCCTGCGCGTCGCCATCGCCGACGACAATCCCGCCCTCGGCGGCCAGATCTGGCGCGGGGAACACCTCTACCCCAGCACACACGAATTCGCCCACTGGTACCGGCGCCTTCGGGAACTCAGCGTGGAGCATCTCCCCGGCACCCGCATCTTCGCCCAGGCCGGCGTACGTACCCTGGTCGCGGAAACCGACAGCGGAGTTTGCCAGCTTGGCTTCGAAAAATTGATTCTTGCCACCGGAGCCCGTGAGCGCTTTCTTCCATCTCCCGGCTGGACCCTGCCCAACGTCATGGGCGCGGGCGGCCTTCAGGCCCTGGCCAAGTCGGGACTGGATGTGCGCGCCCGCAAAGTAATCGTCGCCGGCACGGGCCCGCTGCTGCTCGCCGTTGCCGCCCACTTCAAGCAATACGGTGCGGAGATTCTCCTGGTCGCTGAGCAAGCTCCCCGGCATCGCCTGCTGCCCTTCGCTCTTCGCCTGCCGCCCTCAAAGTTGAAGGAAGCCCTGTCTCTTCGTCGTGCCCTTGCCGGCGTGCCCTATCTCACCAGTTGCTGGCCGCTTGCCGCCGATGGCGAAAACAAGTTGGAGCGCGTCACCTTGCGCCGTGGTGCCAGGACCTGGAGCCTGCCCTGCGATTACCTGGCTTGCGGCTTTCACCTTGTGCCGAACACCGAACTGGCCACTCTCCTGGGCTGCGCTTTGGACGATGGCAAAGTCCGCGTGGATGATTTTCAGCAGACCACCATTCCCGCCGTCTATTGCGCGGGCGAGCCCACCGGCATCGGCGGCCTGGAGTTGTCTGTTGTCGAAGGCCAGATTGCCGGCTTCGCCGCCGCCGGCCGCCTCGATTCCACCCGCCGCTTGTTTAAAAAACGCAACGGGCTTCGCTGCTTTGCCGCCCGCTTGGAGCGCGCCTTTGCCCTCCGTCCTGAGCTGAAGCACCTGCCCCAGCCGGAGACCCTGGTCTGCCGTTGCGAAGACGTCTCCCTCTCGCGCCTGCGCGAGCATCCTTCCTGGCGCGCTGCCAAGCTGCTCACCCGCTGCGGCATGGGCCCCTGCCAGGGCCGTATCTGCGGACCCGCGTTAGAATTTATTCTCGGCTGGCAGCCTGAGTCAGTGCGCCCGCCCGTTTTTCCGGTTCGCGTGGAAAGCTTGATGGCCGCCGCCGCGGGTGCCATGTCTGAAACATCGTCGCCGAATCCTGTCTCGAGGAGTTGATCATGGAATGGAAGGGTGTGATGCCCGCGATTACCACCTGCTTCGATCAAGATCTCAGGGTGGATTTTTCTTTTCTTGCCGGCCATTGTTCGTGGCTGGTGGAGAACGGCTGCACCGGCATCGTTCCTCTCGGCTCCCTGGGCGAAGGCGCCACCCTCACTCCAGACGAGAAGCTGGCCATCGTCAAGACCTGCGTAAAGGCGCTGGGCAGCCGCGTGCCCGTGGTCGCCGCTGTCTCCTCGCTCAGCACTCGCGAAGCCGTGGACCTGGCCCGCGCCTTCGCCGATGCCGGTTGCCAGGGTCTTATGGTGCTGCCCCCCTATGTTTACCTGGGCGACTGGCGCGAAACCAAGGCTCACGTCGCGGCCGTCTTGCAGGCCACCAGCCTGCCCTGCATGCTCTACAACAATCCTGTTGCCTATGGAGTTGATTTCCTTCCGCAACAGATTCAGGAACTGGCCCGCGAGCACCACAACCTGGCGGCAGTTAAGGAGTCGAGCACCGACGTGCGTCGTGTCACCGCCATCCGCACTCTGCTTGGCGACCGCCTGGCCGTGCTCGTCGGCGTAGATGACGCCATTGTCGAAGGTGTCGCCGTGGGCGCGGTCGGCTGGATCGCCGGCCTGGCCAACGCTCTGCCCCGCGAGTCGGTCGCGCTTTTCAACTTGGCGCTGCGAGGCGAATCCGAAAAAGCCCTGCAGCTTTACCGCTGGTTTCTTCCCCTGCTCCGCATGGATACCGTGCCCAAGTTTGTGCAGCTCATCAAGTTGGTGCAGCAGGAGACGGGCATGGGAAGCTCTCGCGTGCGCCCCCCCCGCCTCGAGTTGGCCGGCGAGGAATTGGAAAGCACCTTGGCCCTTATTCGCGCCCTGCTTGCCAACCGTCCCGCCGGCTGCCGCACTCCAACCAGGCAAGTGACCTATGCCCAATAAAGCCGCCACCACCCTCACCGGTAGCGAACTGCGCGGGCTGTCGCTTCTGGGGTCCCGCCTCGCCTCCGGGCGAGGCCCGTCCTTTCACGCCCTGAATCCCACCGACGGCCAGCAGCTTCTCCCTGCTTATCACTCCGCCACACGGGAGGAGCTCGACTCGGCCGCGTGCCTTGCCGCCGAAGCTTTTCCCATTTACAGCCGCTTGCCGGGGAAACAGAAGGCGGAATTTTTGCGCAGCATTGCCGCCCATATTGAAGAGATCGCTGAGCCCCTGGTGGTGCGCGCTATGCGGGAAACCGCCTTGCCCGCCGCACGTCTTGGGGGGGAAATCGCGCGCACCTGCAATCAATTGCGCTTGTTCGCTGATCTGATCGAGGAAGGCTCCTGGGTGGGTGCGCGTATTGATCCCGCCCTGCCCGAGCGCAAGCCGCTGCCGCGTCCCGATATTCGCTCCCTGCTGCGCCCGCTGGGCCCGGTTGCCGTCTTTGCTGCCAGCAATTTTCCCCTCGCCTTTTCCGTCGCCGGCGGCGATACCGCCTCCGCCCTCGCTGCCGGCAATCCCGTCATCGTCAAGGCTCATGCCGCTCATCCTGGAACTTCCGAGTTGGTCGGCCATGCTGTGCGAGAAGCCGTGCGCCAGCACTCGCTCCCGGAAGGCGTCTTCTCGCTGCTTTTCGATGCTGGTTTTGAAATCGGAACGGAGCTAGTCAGCCATCCCGCTATCAAGGCCGTGGGCTTCACCGGCTCCCGCGCCGGCGGCGATGCCCTCCGCCAGGCCGCCGCTTCTCGTTCCGAGCCTATCCCGGTGTTTGCTGAAATGGGCAGCATCAACCCGGTATTCATTCTTCCCGGCGCCATGAGCCAGCGCGGCGAACAGATTGCCGCCGGCCTCCATGCGTCCATGACCCTGGGTGCCGGCCAGTTCTGCACCAAGCCGGGATTGGTTCTCCTCGCCAATGATGACCCGGCGCGGCTCTTTGCCCGTAAGCTATGCGACCTTGTCGCCGGCCCCAGCTCCTTCACTTTGCTGAACCCGGTGATTCAGTCTGCCTATAAGAAAGGTGTTGCGGCGCGTTCTGAAACTGGCTTTGCTCAGAAGGTGGCGGAAGGCCCGGCAGTTGCCGGGAGCGGCTGTGGTGCCGCTGCGGTTCTCTTTCAGACCGACGCCGAGAGCTTTCTGCGCCATCCCAGTCTGGGGGAAGAGTTGTTCGGCCCTTCCACCTTGCTGATTAATTACTCCACCCGCGAGCACTTGCTCCAGTTGGCGCGCCGACTCGAGGGCCACCTCACCGCCACTATCCACGGCACCGAACAGGATTTGGCCGGCTGCGGCGACTTAGTTGAGATTCTCGAAACCAAGGTCGGCCGCATCATCTTTAATGGCTTTCCCACGGGAGTGGAGGTCTGCCACGCCATGGTGCATGGCGGCCCTTATCCCGCCACCTCCGACGGCCGCACCACCTCCGTGGGCACGATGGCCATTTTGCGCTTCGTCCGCCCCGTCTGCTTCCAGGACTTCCCCCAGCAGGCTCTGCCCGAAGAGCTGCAGAATTCCAATCCCCTCGGCATCTGGCGCCTGGTGGACGGCCGCCCCACCCGCGACCCGCTCCGCAGCTGAGTTAGCCGTCTTCCTATAGTGCAGATGCTCCGTACGTAGTAAGTGGAATACAGCAGAGAGTTGACCGTTGGGCGACTCGCCGCTTGCACCCTGGAATTAAGTTCGGATAATATTCCGCCCCCCATGAGATCCCGAGCAATTCTTCTTGTCGCCGCCGCGCTGTGCCTGGCGAGCAGTGTGGTCGTTAATGCCGCCTCGCAACCAACCGCTTTAATCCAAAAACCCAAATCCCGCGCCGTAACCGGAGGTGGGTGCCGTATCTTCCACGGTGACACCTTCTCCGGTACGTGGGGCCCCAGCACTCTGCCCATTCTCGCCTTAACTGTCGGACCAAGTTCCGCCATGGCCGACCAGATGCACGCCAATAAGACTAAATTCCACGGCCCCGGCACCTACGCCAACGAAATTATCGCCGTCTATCTGGGGAAGACGGCACTGGAGGACGCCTACGCAGGCCTGGGCACCGTAGTCCTTAATGCTGACGGTCACACCGGGAAGTTCTCGCTGAAGGATGGCTCTGCCTCGGGAACGTTCGACTGTGGCCGAGTCCCCGCCAATCAGTGAGGAGCGCGCCTAGCCCGAGCGGGCTGTTTTCCATTCCCCAATTACTCAATTCCAAACATCGGCACCTGGCCTACATCGGCGGCCGCCGCCTTGCGTTTCCGCCCGCGGCCTACTCCGATCACGCCCAGCACGGTCACTCCCGCCAAAGCTGTCCGGGGCACGAACATGCGCTGGGTGTTAGCCCGCAGATCGGGAGGGTTCAACAAGAAGCCCTCCCCCAATACCTGCGTTAAGTCGTTTGGCATCAATCCTTCCATGACTTCACCATCTTTAAACTTCAGGCGCACCCACAGGCCCTCGGTGCGGGGCCGGTTGGTGAAAGTCTTGCGCTGCGGCGCGCTGGCCTCGGTAAACTCCCGTACAAAATAGACAATTTTGATTTCCCGCAAATCCACCGCAACCACGTTTCCGGCCGTGTTCATCATCTCTAACTTGCCTTCTACCAGGAAGTTAGCAGGCGCCACGTAGCCGTTTACCGTGTCCCGGTCCAGTTTGCGAACAATCACTTTTTTGTGGGTCGAAACCATGGTTTTTGGGGGAAACCGTGAAAGCTCGCCCGCTCTCACTTCCCGGATTGTCGCATTTTGCCCTATTTTTTGCCTCAAAAATGCGCACTTTTGTAGCCAAACCATCGTTCTTTATGGTAAGGTGAGGGGTTTATTGCGCCCTCGCAAAACCGACTTAAGTCCATTGGAAAGAGAAGCTTACCCGCAGTTGAGCGGCTTCGGCGAGCGGTCCGGAACCGGGCCGCACCAGGGTGTGCGTGTGGCAGGTAAGTCCTTTAAAGTCTGAGACATGGCAGATTACATCTACACCATGGAAATCCGGCTTACCCCGGAGCAGCAACGCGCCGTTGGCGCGTTGCAAGATGTGGTGCGTGCTAATGAGATGAACGTATATCTCACGGGTGGGGCTATGCGCGACATCATCAGCGGCTTCCCCATCCGCGACCTGGACTTCACCGTTCAGGGCAATCCCCTGAAGCTGCAAAAGGACTTAGAACGCGCCGGGGTGGTGGTGCAGGGCGTAGATGACGACCTGAAGACCCTCTACCTGATGTTTCCCGGCAACGTGCGCGGCGAGGTGGCGATGGCGCGCTCGGAGCGCTATGACAAGCCGGGCAAGCCTCCCCAGATTGTTCCCTCCACCATCGCTGAGGACCTGCGTCGCCGCGACTTCACGGTCAACGCCATGGCTTTGTCGCTGAACCCGGGCTCACGCGGGCTGCTGCTCGACCCCTTCAACGGGGCGGCCGATATTGAGGCCAAGGTGCTGCGCATCCTGCACAATTACGCCTTCCTGGAGGAGCCCTCGCGGCTGCTCCGGGCCACGCGCTTTGCCCATCGCTTCCACTGGCCGCTGGAGGAGCGCACCCAGGCGCGTTATGACTCGGCCAAAGAGAACACCTACATCGAGAACATTAGCGACCGCGCCATCGGCTACGAAATTGAGCAACTGGCCTACGAAGAGGACCCGCTGCACATCCTGAAGGCGCTGGAAAAAGAGGGCTGGCTGAAGGTGCTGAACCCGCACTGGAGCGTGGCCAAGGTGGATACCTCGGAGCTGGGGCAACTGGCCAAGGCGCGGCAGCAGATGGCGGAGCTGGGCTACACCCTGGATACCGGCCCCATCGTGCTCTACTTCCTGACCAAGCGGCTGAACGACCACGACATTGCCGACATGCAGAAGCTGATTCCGCGCCGCGACCTGGTGGAAAGCTGGCGGCGCCTGGAGTCGGACGCCAAGGAACTGGCAAAGAAGCTGACCGGCAAGGAAGCGGCCACGCCTTCGCGCACCTGGGAGCTGCTTTCTAAAGCGAAGGCGGAGACCATTCTCTTTCTGGAAATGACGACGCGCCAGCAGGCGGTGGAACAGAAGATCAAGAACTTCTTCAGCAAGTGGCGGCAGGTGCAGCAGAAGCTCCCCTTGCCGGAGATGACGGAGCTGCACATCACGCCTTCGTTGCCGGAGTATCCCAAGATCGCGCACGACGTCTTCCTGCTGCTGCTGGACGGGAAGATGCGCTCGCGCACCGAAATTCTAAAGTACCTCAAGCCTCTGGCGCCTCCGCCACCGCCGCCTCCGCCTCCGCCTCCACCCAAGCGCGGACGCGCGGCCAAGGCCGCGGCTCAGGCCGCAGCCGCCGCCGCACAAGCGGCGGCAACGCCCGCAGTTGCTGGCGCGCCCGCAGGCAAGAAGCGCAAGGGTAAGGGCGGGGAAGTTGCGTTGCCCGCGGTAGCCGCTGCGGCAGCGCCCGCGGTGAGAGCCGCTACGCCCAAGCCTGCCGCGAAGGCTAATCCGGCGCCCAACTCCGCCAAGCCGGCGCCTCCCAAGGCCGCCGAGCCCAAGCCCAAAGCCAAGGCCAAGCCGCAGCCGCCCGCCAAGAAAGCTAAAGGGAAAAAGAGATAGAAGCGGGCAGCAATTAGCACTTAGTGATTAGCATTTGGCCACTGAACGTCCCCGCCAAATTGAGAAAGGGCGCGCGGCGTTTCAAAACCTGTCATCCTGAGCGCAGTGGAGCGATTCGCGGGCGAATCGCTCTACGAAGTCGAAAGACCCCCGCGCAGATGGCAGTCCACAACTGCTCCAGGGAGTTTTCAACAGCATTTCGACGCCAGGACTTCGCAGTTCACAGCGAGCGGCAAAAGGTTTCCCGGTGAACCCATAAGCCCTTGGTAAAAACTCCCTTCAATGGTTCACCGTATCCACCAGCTTGGGCTGTTTCGACTCGGGCATTCGCCCTCGCTCAACATGACAGCCACTATTTGGATTTGAAAGGCGCGGCTTGCCCGGTACGGCTCAAGAATGAAAGAAGCGCTCGATCTGGGGCCATCTCGTGCGGACCACCGTCTCAGTACGCAGATGGCCGCCGCGGCGGAGAAGGCGCAGTTTGATTCCTGCGGCGGCGGCAAACCGGCTCACCGAGCGCCAGGGAATGTAGGGATCGTCCTTGGCGTGGAACATCAGAATTTTTGAAGGCGTGAATTCCTTAAGGTGGTGTCCGGGATTGAAGAAGACGCCGGAACGCAGCTTGTTCCAGTCGCGCGCGCTCAGGCGATAGCCGTTGCCGAAGGCCTGGCGGATGTAGGCGGGGTAACTCTTGTTGGAGGTCTCCTTTTTCTGCTCCCGAGGCAGGATGCTCCAGTCCACGACCGGGCAGTTGGCCAGCACCTTTTTGACGCGCCGATCGAGCGAGGCCAGTAGGGCGGCGGCGCCGCCGAAGCTGCCGCCAATGACGAAGATTTCATCGGGCGAGAGGCGGAACCTGCGGCCGAACGCGAGTTCGCGGACGCCACCGGGCAGTTCGTCAATGATATCGGCGAGATCCTGCTGCGGCGGACGCTGCAGAAACTGGCCGCCGCTTTCCCAGGCCCCGCGCCAGCGGGGATAGAAAACCCAGTAGCCTTTCCGGGAGAGGAATTCCACCAGGGGTTGTTTGCGAGGGATGGAGGGCATACCGTCGCAAAGGAGAATGACACGCTGGGTTTTGCGGGGGCGGGCCGGGGGAAGAAATTCGGCGACAATTTCCTTTTTGAAGCGGGTGCGAAACATGAGGGAAGTATAGGGCAGAGCAGCAATGTGGGCAGGGTCAGCGCATCCTGGCACAGTGATGCCTCAAGAGCAGGTTCTTCGTCGCGCTCGCCGGGCTCGGCCCGGTTCGCGCTTCCTCAGAATGACAAAATTGAGAAAGCCGCGAATGCAGCGCTGAAGCGCTGCGCCACCCAAGCAGCGAGGAGTGGCCAGAGGCGAGCTGCGCTTGCCCGCGGGCGAGGGCGTCCGCACCCACACAAAAGCTCCGAGCGAGCGCCCTCAGGCCACACACGCCGTCCCCACACAAACTACGGCATTGGTACAATTCTCCCGCTACAACGCAAGCGAGGAGAACCGATGCCAAGCGAACCCTTCTTCGCTGTTTTGCGGAGCACGACCCGGCGCACGGTCCTGATAATCCTGAGCACGATCCTGATCATGACATCAGCAGCGGTGGCGCAAGAGGCGGCGCCGCCTCCGCCGCCCATTCTGCTGGGCACGGCATGGTATCCGGAACAATGGCCGGAGTCGCGCTGGGCCGCCGACCTTACTCTCATGCAGCAGGCCGGCATTCACATGGTGCGGGTGGGCGAGTTTGCCTGGAGCCGCATGGAGCCGAGCGAGGGTCAGTATGATTTCGGCTGGCTGGAGCGGGCCATCGCGGCGGCGGCGAAGCATGGCATCTACACCGTGCTGGGGACGCCCACGGCGGCGCCTCCGGCGTGGCTCACGCAGAAGTATCCGGAGACGCTGCGGGTGGACGAGGAGGGGCACCGCGCCGAGCACGGCAACCGTCAGCAGTTCAATTTCGCCAACGCCAAGTACCGCGAACTGGCGCGCGACATCGCCGAGCGCATGGCCAAGCAATTCGGGCACAACCCTTACGTGATGGGCTGGCAAATAGATAACGAGTACGGCGAGATCTCGTTCGATCCGGATACAAAGGCGCAATTCCAGCAGTGGCTGAAGGCGCGTTACGGCACCCTGGACAATCTGAACGCGCGCTGGACCACGGCTTACTGGAGCGAGACATACTCCGATTGGAGCCAGATTCCCATCCAGACCAAGTACGGCAACCCCGGGCTGCTGCTGAGCTGGATGCGGTTTGTGAGCGATACCTGGCGCAGCTACCAGAAAAACCAGCTGGAGGTGATCCGCGCCAATGCTGACCGGCGGCAGTTCATCACCACTAACACCATGGGCTGGTATGACGGCTTCGACCATTACACGGTGGAGCAGGATCTGGACCTGGCGGCGTGGGATGACTACGTGGGCCAGGGGCATTTGAATCCGGCCAGCAACGGGGCGGCCCACGACCTGACGCGCGGCTTCCTGCGCAAAAACTTCTGGGTGATGGAGACGCAGCCTGGATCGGTGAACTGGGCGCCCATCAACAATTCGCTGGACAAGGGCGAAGTGCGGGCGATGGCATGGCACGACGTGGGGCACGGCGCCGACGCGGTGAGCTACTGGCAGTGGCGCAGCGATCTGAACGGTCAGGAGGAATACCACGGCACGCTGGTGGGAGCGGATGGCACGCCGGTTCCCCTGTATTCGGAAGTGGAACAGATAGGCCGGGAGTTCACCAGGGCGGGTCCGGCGCTGGCCAGGACCACGCCCAAGTCGGAGGTGGCGATCCTGCACTCCTACGACAGCCGCTGGGCCATTAACTGGCAGCGGCACAACGATAAGTACGATCCAGTGAAGGAAATCATCAGCTACTACGGGCCGCTGCGGGCGATCAGCCAGTCCATTGACATCGTTCCGCCCGCGGCCCCGCTCAGCCAGTACAAGTTGGTGATGGCGCCGGGACTGAACGTGCTGTCGGATGCGGCGGCGCAAAATCTGATCGCATATGTGCGCCAGGGCGGGCATCTGGTGCTGGGGCAGCGCTCGGGGATGAAGAATGACGACAACGGGCTACAGACGGAGCGCCAGCCTGGCCCGCTGGCGCCGCTGCTCGGCGGGCGGGTGGAGCAGTATTACGCGCTACTGAAGCCGGTGCCGGTGGCGGGCAGCTGGGGCTCAGGCCAGGACGAGCTCTGGGCGGAACTGCTCAGCGCCAACAGCGCGGATGTGCAGGTGCTGGAGCGCTTTGGCAAAAGCAACGGATGGCTGGACGGGCAGCCCGCCGCCATTACCCGCAAAGTGGGCAAGGGGCGGATTACCTATATCGGGATCTGGCCGGACGAGCACCTCATGCCCGCCATCGCTAAGTGGATGACGGAGGTGAGCGGAGTGGAGCCGGCGCTGGGTCCGGTGCCGGAGGGAGTGGAGGTTGACCCGCGCTATGGGCCGGGCGGCGCGGTGTACATCCTGGTGAATTTTTCCAAGTCGCGGCAGACGGTGACGCTGCCTGCCGCCATGCAGGATGTCCTGAACGGAGGAAGCAAAACTTCGGTGACATTGCCGGTGTATGGGGTGGCGGTGCTCTCGAAGCCGGCGCGCAATGAGTCTTTCCCACTCAAGCCAAAAGCAGGCTTGAGTTGGGGCACCAGCTCTCCTAGGCCGCGGTGGTTTCGCCGCCCAGAAGGGTGAGCACCTCGCCGGTGATGTAGCTGGAATCGGCGTCGGAGGCAAAGAAGACGAAAGCGGGCGCGACCTCCTCGGGCTGAGCGGGCCGTTCCATGGGTGCCTTCCCGCCGTGTTTAGCGGCTTTTTCCGGGGGCTGATCCACAATGTTGAGAGGGGTCCACACCGGTCCGGGAGCAACGCAGTTCACGCGAATGCCGCGCTTGACCAGATTTTGCGCCAGCGACTTGGTAAAGGCGTGAATGGCGCCCTTGGTGGAGGCGTAATCGAGCAACTGCTTGTTCCCTCGCAGGCCAGTAATCGAGCCGCAATTCACAATGGCGCTTCCGGGCTGCAGGTAGGGAAGGGCCGCCTTCGCCATGTAGAAATAGCCGTACACGTTGGTGCGGAAAGTGCGGTCCCACTGCTCTTCCGTAATTTTCTCCAGCCCTTCCTGGTGCTGCTGGAAGGCGGCATTGTTGACCAGAATATCGAGGGCGCCGAGTTCCACAACCGTGCTCTCCACCGCTTGCCGGCAGAAATCGGGGTCGGTAACATCTCCGGGCAGCAGCAACGCTCGTCGTCCTTCCTTCTCCACGGCGCGGCGGGTTTCTTCGGCGTCACGCTGCTCTTCGGCCAAATAGACGATGGCGATGTCAGCGCCCTCACGCGCATAAAGCACGGCCACGGCGCGGCCAATGCCTGAATCCCCGCCGGTGACGACGGCGACCTTATCTTTCAGCTTCTCCGATCCCTTGTAGAGGGGTGCGTTATATTGCGGACGGGGTCGCACCTTGAATTCCAAGCCAGGCCGGCGCTGGTGTTGCGGTGGAAATGGCGGCCGGGGCTGCTGCTGCCCCTGGCTACGCTCCTCAAGAGAAGGGAACTGGTGGAGCTTTGCTCCATCTCTGGGTGAATTCTTTTTGCTGCTTGAATTCTGTTTTCGCCCGGTATTATTGCTGCCCGCCATTCTGACTCTCCTCATACCATTACCACGAGTTACAGGTATAGATGCCGGCGATGTTGCGCGATGCTGTCAGGGCATTTCATCGTCCAGCTCTGGAGTTTTTGTTCTCCACAAAACTCATGAATAGGGCGAGGCATCGTAGAGTGAAAGTCGCGAAGGAGAGTCCCACCTCATGAGTTCCCAGTTTGCTGATTTCCCCTCCTTGAGAGCCCGCAGACACGTCAACCAGAGAAGAAAAAGAGTCTCCAAGGCGCTGCGCATTCCCATGATCGCGGGCGGAGCTACGCTGGCAGCTCTGGGCATCAAGCGCCGCTCGCTATTGGGAGCGGGCATGGCGGCCGGAGGAGGCCTGCTGATTTACCGCGGCATCACCGCCCAGGGCGCCTGGCTGTCCACGCTGATCAGCGTGCGCAAGTCCGTCACCATTGCCAGACCGGTGGAGGAGCTTTATCGCTTCTGGCGAGAGTTCGAAAATCTGCCCCGCTTCATGCGCCACCTGCGGTCGGTGCGCAGCAGCGGCGGGCAACTGCAGTGGGTGAGTAGCGGCCTCCTGGGTAAAAACTTCAGCTGGGAGGCGGAAATTGTGGAGGAGCGGGAGAACGAGCTCATTTCGTGGCGGTCGCTGCCTGGTTCGCAGATTGAAAATCAGGGCGCGGTACGCTTCCAGGCGGCTCCCGAGGACAGGGGCACGGAGGTGCGGGTGGAGCTTGTTTACCGGCCGCCTGCCGGGCGAGTGGGCGCGGCTTTTGCCATGCTGTTCGGGGAGGAACCGGAGCAGCAGATACGGGAAGACCTGCGCCGCTTTAAGGAGTTGATGGAAGCCGGCGAAATCCCCACCACCGATGGGCAGCCTCACGGCCGCCGCTCCAAAGTCACCAACATCTTGAAGTCAGTGAGCGGTTACGGCCGCAGCGACGAAGAGATGAACGCGCAGCGCGTGATCAGCTGACACGCCGCAATTCCAAGTTCCGGAGACGAGAGAGATGAAAGCACTATGCTGGTATGGCAAAGAAGATGTGCGAGTCGAGACCGTGCCCGACCCGAAGGTTCTTAACCCTAAGGACGCAATCATCGAAGTTACCCGCACCGCGATCTGCGGTTCCGACCTGCACCTTTACGACGGCTTTATTCCCACCCTGGAGGCGGGCGATATCCTCGGCCACGAGTTCATGGGCGAGGTGGTGGATACCGGCCAGGAGGTGAGGAAATTGAACCGCGGCGACAAGGTGGTGGTGCCCTTCACCATCGCCTGCGGGCAATGCTTCTTCTGCAAACGCGGGTTGTGGTCCGCCTGCGACAACACCAATCCCAACGCCTGGATGGCGGAGAAGATGTACGGCTATTCCGGTTCCGGCCTGTTCGGCTACTCGCACATGATGGGCGGCTACGCCGGCGGCCAGGCGCAGTACGTACGGGTGCCCTTCGCCGACGTGGGCCCGCTGCAGATTCCCGACGGGGTTCCCGACGACAAGGTGCTGTTCCTTTCCGATATTTTTCCCACCGGCTACATGGCGGCGGAAAATTGCGACATTAAACCCGGCGACGTGATTGCTATCTGGGGTTGCGGTCCGGTGGGGCAGTTCGCCATTCGCAGCGCGTTGTTGCTGGGCGCCGCGAAAGTGATTGCCATTGACCGCTTCCCCGAGCGCCTGCAACTGGCGGAACGCGGAGGGGCCGAAACTCTCGACTATTCACGCTGCGACGACGTGGTGGAAGAGCTGAAGTTCCGCACCGGCGGCCGCGGCCCTGACGCCTGCATTGATGCGGTGGGCATGGAAGCGCACGCCACCAGCATCAGCGGTTTATACGATGAAATCGAGACCCGGCTGATGCTGGAGACAGACCGCCCCATGGTGCTGCGCCAGGCCATTCAGGCTTGCCGCAAAGGGGGCACGGTCTCCATTCCAGGGGTGTACGCCGGTTTTATCAACAAGCTGAACTTTGGCGCCGCTTTCGGCAAAGGCCTGACCTTCAAGATGGGGCAGACCAACATGCACAAGTACATGCAGCCATTGCTGCAGAAGATCATGGACGGGGCCATAGACCCCAGCGAGGTGATCAGCCATCGCGTGGGATTGCGGGATGCGCCGCGCATGTACAAAGTGTTCCGCGAGAAGCAGGACCATTGCACCAAGGTGGTGCTGGATCCTAAGGCGGCCTGAACGATCATTCTGGTGGGTTTGGCGCGGCAGAGAATGTCTCCGTATACGTCCGCTGATACATCTGGTGGTCGTGGCCGGAGAAAGTTACGATCTCGATGAGGTCATACGCGTCCGGGTGTTGGCTGATGAACTTGCGGATAGTTTGGAGCGCAATGCGGCTGGCCTCTGCGAGCGGGTAGCCGTAGGCGCCGGTGGAGATGGAAGGAAAGGCGATGCTTCTGCAGCCGTGCTGGGCTGCGAGAGCGAGAGACTGGCGATAGCAGCCGGCCAGCAGTTCGGCTTCGCGGCCCTGTTCCTCTCCGTAAACCGGGCCGACGGTATGGATCACGTGCCGGGCGGGAAGGCGATAGCCGCGGGTGATCTTGGCGTCACCGGTATGGCAACCGCGCAGCTTCCTGCATTCCTCGAGGAGCTCGGGCCCGGCGGCACGATGGATGGCGCCGTCCACTCCGCCTCCGCCGAGTAGCGTGCTGTTGGCGGCGTTCACGATTGCGTCCACCTGACGACGGGTGATGTCGTCGCGCAAGATGATGATGCTGGTCATATGGCGAGGCTAAACCCTTTTATCAGATATTTAAGAGCAGATTCTTGCTGAAAACGGGGGAGAGTTCAGTCGTGCCCCCAGGCAAAGCAGGTCCTTCGCTGCGCTCAGGATGACAAAAAAAGCAGGTCCTTCGCTGCGCTCAGGATGACAAAGAAAAAGCAGGCCCTTCGCTGCGCTCAGGATGACAGTGAAGAGGGCAGCGGCCTGTGATCAAGTGCCCGGGCGGCCATGTCCACAATGGTGCGGCCGATGGGAATGGAAGCGGTGGCCGCGGGAGAGGGCACATTGCAGACGTGCAGCATGTTGGCGTTCTGTACAAAGTAAAAATCATCCATCAGGGTACCGTCGGAGCGCACCGCCTGGGCGCGCACGCCGGAGCCACCGGGGTTCAGGTCTTCCTTTCTGATCTCCGGCAGAAGCTTCTGCAGAGAATGAGTGAATTCCTGTTTGCTCAGCGAGCGGTAAAACTCATCTATGCCGGTGCGCCATTGCTTCATGCCCATGCGCCAGAAACCAGGGAAGGTGAGCATGGTGAGAATATCGCCGGCATCGGCGTCGCTTCGCCGGTAGCCTTCGCGGCTGAAAGCCAGCACCGCGTTAGGACCGCATTCCACGCCTCCGCGCACGTGGCGGGTGAAGTGCACGCCCAGGAAGGGCAGCGCCGGGTCGGGCACGGGATAAATCAAGCCGCGCACCAGGTCCTGGCGC
>Ga0134128_10003026_pt1 | contig 20600 bp, 16 predicted proteins | sample KB31754_FD_96462 | JGI IMG/M metagenome (GOLD analysis project Ga0134128, IMG submission 96462) | Terrestrial soil microbial communities with excess Nitrogen fertilizer from Kellogg Biological Station, Michigan, USA - KB3-175-4 | ecosystem: Environmental > Terrestrial > Soil > Unclassified ...
AAGACCCGCGTGCTCATCACCACCAGCAACGGCCAGCGCGAATGGGGCACCGTCGGCGTCAGCGAAAACATCATCACCGCCTCCCTCCAGGCCCTGGCCGACAGCATGGAGTACGCATTGATGACGAAGTGAGCAGGGGCTTTACGCGAATTACGCCAATGAACGCGAATTCAGATGAGTGAACTGCTTTACAAAGATGAAGTTTTCAAGCTGGTCGGGTTTTGCATGGAAGTCCACCGAGAACTCGGCAAAGGCCAGGACGAAGTTTTGTATAAAGACGCCTTCGTTGTGGAATTACAACGCGCCGAGCTTCCATTCACACGCGAACTCAAATGCGAGGTGAATTATAAGGGTGTTATCCTGCCGCATTATCACTACGCCGATTTTGTCGTTTGGAACAAAATCCTGTTTGAGGCCAAAGCCGTCGAACGTTTGACAGACGCTCACATCAAACAAGTGTTAAACTATCTCGCAATCTCAAAGCTCGAATTGGGCTTGCTCGTTGATTTCGGCGTTGATTCGCTGGAATGGAAACGCGTGATTCGCAGTCATAAAAACAAACCGGCAGCATCGACCGCCGATTTTCGCCTTTAAAAATTCGCGCGAATTAGCGTAATTCGCGTAAGTCCGTTTTTTGTCATGGAAATTCCAAAAGCATACGAACCACAAGCCGTCGAAGATAAGTGGTACCAATTCTGGCAGCAGAATTCGTGTTTCACCGCGAACGCGAAATCCATCAAGCCCCCGTTCTCCATCGTCATCCCGCCGCCGAACGTCACGGGCATGCTCCACATGGGCCACGTGCTCAACAACACCATCCAGGACATTCTGAGCCGCAAAGCGCGCATGAGCGGCAAGGAAGTGCTTTGGCTGCCCGGCACCGATCACGCCGGCATCGCCACGCAGGTGCAGGTGGAAAAGGCGCTCAAAAAGGAAGAACGCAAAACCAAATACGATCTCGGCCGCGAGGAATTTCTGAAACGCGTCTGGGCCTGGAAGGAAAAGCACGGCGGCATCATCATCAACCAGCTCAAAAAACTCGGCTGCTCCTGCGATTGGACCCGCGAACGGTTCACCATGGACCCGGAATATTCGCGTTGCGTCCAAAAAGTGTTCGTCGACCTTTACAAAAAAGGTCTGATTTATCGCGGCAAACGCATGGTGAATTGGTGCCCCGTGTCGCAAACGGCGCTTTCCGACGAAGAAGTGGAAATGAAACCGCAGAAAGGTTTTATGTATCACTTCAAAGTGCAGGTGGCCGACACTGGGAGCGCCGGCGTCTCGCCGGCAAGTTCCTCCACCAAGACTGCGGCGCTCCCGGGGAAGGACGGCAAAATCTGGCTCACCATCGCCACCACCCGTCCTGAAACCATCCCTGGCGATACCGCCGTAGCCGTGAACCCGAAGGACCCGCGTTACGCGCACTTGATCGGCAAGCACGTGATCCGTCCCCTGCCCGTCCATTTGCCGACGGAGAAAAAGCTCATCCCCATCATCGGCGATGAACACGTGGATTTTGAATTCGGCACGGGTGTGCTCAAAGTGACGCCCGCGCACGACAAAGACGACTTCGAAATCGGCCAGCGCCACAGCCTACCCATCGTGGACATCATGAACTCAAACGGCACAATGAATGATCTTGCCGGCGAAAGCCTGGCCGGCCTGGACCGTTTCGAAGCGCGCGATGTCGCCGTGGAACGTCTCAAGGAACTCGATGTGCTCGTGAAAGAAGATCCCTACGAACACAACGTGGGCTTCAGCCAGCGCGCCGACGTGCCCATCGAGCCGCGCCTTAGCGAGCAATGGTTTTTGAAATATCCCGCCGTGGAGCAATCCAAAGGGTGCGTCGAACAATCCGACGAAAAGGGGAGCGCGCCCGCCTCGGGCGCCGCTGCCCGCGCCCTCGCGGGCAGCACCGAGCGTGTGACCAGTTCCACGGGCACCGATTCGTTCGAGCGCCCGGATGCGCCGGACGAGGCGTCCGCCGCTGCGCCCGGGGCGGGCGCGCCCCCCAAAATGCACTTCCACCCGCAACGCTGGGCGAAAGTTTACGATCACTGGCTCACGAACATTCAGGACTGGTGCATCAGCCGCCAGCTTTGGTGGGGGCATCGGATTCCGGTGTGGTATTGGCGGGGAAGTGACGCGGCGCTGCCTCCTACTTTTCACCACATTGATAAAGTCGAATTAAAGAATGATGCAGAGCACGAACAAATCATGGCGATCACTGCTGACGAAGCAGCAGCAAAAGAGCTAGAGCAATTCGGCTTCACCCAAGACCCCGACGTCCTCGACACCTGGTTCAGTTCCTGGCTCTGGCCCTTCGCCACAATGGGCTGGCCGGAACAAACCGAGACGTTGAAGAAATTTTATCCGACCACCGACCTCGTTACCGGGCCTGACATTATTTTCTTCTGGGTCGCGCGCATGATCATGGCCGGCTACGAGTTCATGGGCGACATGCCGTTCCGGAATGTTTATTTCACCGGCATCATCCGCGACAAGCAGGGCCGCAAGATGTCCAAGACGCTCGGCAACTCGCCCGACCCGCTCCATTTGATCGCGAGTTACGGCGCCGACGCGCTCCGTTTCGGCACCATGCGCAGCGCGCCGCTCGGCCAGGACGTGTTGTTCGATGAGAAGGACGTCGAACTGGGCCGCAACTTTTGCAACAAGCTCTGGAATGCCTGCCGTTTCCGACAGATGCAGGGGAGCGCAGCCGCCTCGGCTGCAGGCGAGGGCGCCCCGCCCGAGCAGTTCCCGATTCAGGGCGAGATCAATCCCCAACTGCTCTCCAGCGATGACAAATGGATTTTGCTGAAGCTCAACGCCGCCATCGCCGAAATCACCGAAGCGCTGAACGCCTACAACTTCAGCACCGCCGTGCAGGCGCTCTATCGGTTCTTCTGGAGCGAATACTGCGATTGGTACGTGGAAGCCAGCAAAGCCGTGCTGCACGGCAGCAACGCCGCGCGCAAAGCCAACACCCTCGCCGTCATCGACTTCATCCTCTCGCACACGTTGCGATTATTCCATCCCTTCCTTCCCTTTATTACCGAGGAATTATGGCACGGGATGGGTTACGCCGAAGACATGCCTGCCGATCAGGGCGGCAAAACCATCATGTACGCGCCCTGGCCCAAGCCGCTCGATGAAGACTTCAAAGGCCATTACGGCCTCGACGATTGCTATCTGGACATGGTCAACGCGAAATACGACCTCGTGACCCAGGGCCGCAATTTGCGTCGCGCCGGAAATATCTCCGCCAGCAAGAAAGTGAAATACATTTTCAAGCCCGTGAATTTCACCGCGCCGCAGGACTTGGATGTCATCAAACTGCTCCTCAACGCCGAAGCGCTGGAAGTGAACGAGAATTACCAGGCCGCCAAAGGCACGCCCGCCGTGCGCGCGGAATTGGGCGAGCTTTTCCTGCCCCTAGAAGGCCTCGTGGATGTGGCCGCGGAAAAAATTCGCCTCGGCAAGGAGCGCGAAAAACTGCAAGGCGACATCGAAAAAACCGAACAAAAACTCGCAAACCCGAATTTCGTCCAGAAAGTCCCTCCGCAAGTCCTCGCCGAGCACCAGCAGCGTGCCATCGATCTCAAAGCCAAGCTGGAGCATGTGCTGGAAGCCCTGAAGGCGCTGGAACGCTAATCTATTTTCATGCAAAACGTTTCATCAAACAAAGCCCTCGCCAGCGCCGTCGATGCCGCAAAAGCCGCTGGCGCGTTGATGCGAAAGAATCTCATGGCGGAGAAAAAAGCCAACGAAGTCACCGCGCACGACATCAAGCTCGAATTGGATGTGCGCTGCCAAAAGTTAATTGAGAAAAAACTCCATGCGGCGTTTCCCAGCATCGCTCTCCTGGGCGAAGAAGGAGAAGCCGGCGACACCGGCGCGGAATATCGTTGGGTGGTCGATCCGATCGATGGCACCGTGAATTTCGCGCGCGGCATTCCGCACGCGAGCGTGTCCATTGCGCTGCAGCGCAACGTTTCGAGTTCGCAGTTTCGAGTTTCGAGTCGGAAACCGCGCGGCGCTCAACTCGAAACTCAAAACTCCAAACACGAAACCATCGTCGGTGTCGTTTACGATCCGTTTCAAGACGAGTTGTGGACAGCGATTCGCGGGCAACCGGCGCGATTGAACGGCCGGGTGATTCACGTCAGCCAGCGGCGTCAATTGAGCGAATGCATCGTCTCCATCGGCTTCGCCAAAAATCATTCGAATCTGAAGCGCGCCCTGCCCTATTTCCTCTGGCTCTCGCGGCGCGTGATGAAAATTCGCATGCTCGGATCCGCCGCGCTCGCGCTGACTTACGTGGCCAGCGGCCGGCTGGACGCCTATATCGAACGCGGCATCAGCCTTTGGGACATCGCCGCCGGCGGACTGATCCTCGAATGCGCCGGGGGAAAATTCTGGCACGAACCGACGCCGGGATTTCATAAGTTCCGGATGATTGCGTCCAATGGACTCGTTCATTCGAAACTGCCGAAACCAAAATAAACGCCGCAAATAAGCTCCAAGAACTAAGTTCCAAAGTTTGCGCGCTTGTTGGATGTTGGAGCTTGAGGTTTCTCTGGGGCTTGGACGCTTGGTCCTTGGAGCTTTTACAACTTGGCGAGACTTTTTTTCAATTTTGCCAGCGCCTTCGATCGATGACTCAATCCGTTTTTCACATCTTCTCCCAACTGCGCAAAAGATTGCTCAAATCCGTTCGGAATAAACAAGGGATCATAACCAAACCCGCCTTTTCCGCGCGGCGCGAAATCGATGCGGCCTTCGCACGCGCCGTCGAAAATTCCCGTTTCCATTTCCAATTCATCGGCGTAGCAGACCGGGGAGGAAGTTTCGGGTTTCGAATTTTGAGTTTCGAGTTGGACGGGCGTCAGGGCGATGACGCAGCGGAAACGGGCCGTGCGCTTTTCCTGCGGCACATCTTTCAATAGGCGCAGCAGCTTGGCGTTGTTCTCCGCGTCCGGCGAGTTCCCGGTTTTTCCCGAATCCAGCGCCGCGAACCGCGCCGAAAACACTCCCGGCGCGCCATTCAACGCATCGACTTCCAGGCCGGAATCGTCGGCCAGGATAAACAGGTTTCGGGTTTTGAGTTTCGAGTTTCTAGTCGAAAGCCATCGCGCGAGTTCAACCGCCTTCTTGGTCGCATTACCCGCAAAGGAATTGGCGTCCTCGATCACGTTCGGCGCATCCGGAAAATCGGCGAGCGTGAGATAATGATATTGGCTTCCCAAAATGGCGCGGATTTCACCGACCTTGTGGGTGTTGCGCGTGGCGATGAGAAACGTCAATGGCGTTGCATTCATTGAACCCCGCGAATGCTACAGGGAGGGGGAAGCGATTGTCACGCTCTTGAAACGAATTGGTCTCGTCGGAGTGGCTATGAGGACTATCGTGCCGTTTCGTGCAGCGCGTGAATCCACAAACCTCGTAGAAGCCGACGTGAGGAGGCTCTGATCTTCTCCGCGCAAAAGTCGAAAGACTCCTTGCGTCGTCTCCTACACTGTAAATCGATGAAATGCACCCGGAGCGCCGAATCCCACGAGCGCCCCGGGTTCGCTTGCCGGCACGTCGCTTCTCGGATGATCGTGCGCAAACGAAATTGTTGAAACTGGCGAATCCCCAGGAAGACGGCCTCGATGCCGGCGTGCATGACGGGTTCGATTGGTTGTTAACCTTGTGGCCGTTTCCATCATATAACCCGGAGTAAGAGGCATCGAGAATCAAATGGTTCCAAAAATTTTGTGAATGGCGCCTCGCCGGATAAAATAAAACCCGGAGCGCGATCCCACTAACGCTCCGGGCCTCGCCTGCCTACAGCGTTCGCTTCATGGGTGAACGGTTCTGTCGGGCAAACGAAAATTCTCAATCGTTCCGCCGGCTCCCGCGCCGGAATGCCTGCAATAATCCCAAGACCACCAACGCCGCGACGCACAAAGCAACGCTGCCCGGTTCCGGCACCGCGACAACCTGCATCGTGAGCGTTGGTTCATCGGCAGTGGACGAACCGCCGGTCCGCGAATCGAACAAATAGCTCACCGAACTGTCCGCGGCGTACAATCGCAGGCTCGCATCGCTCCCGGACGTCACATCCGAAACCAGCCCTGACGAAAGCGTCAACCCATAGCTGTCTTGTCCGCTCGTAGTTCCGGCAAAACTGAAAGTGCCCAGGCCCTGATCGGCGGCGTTGTTCACATAAACCGACAAAAGGCTGTTGAAGGAAATGCCATCCGTCGTCGGCTTGCCGCCCGTGCCCGTTCCTTCCACCCAGGAGTTGTTTTGCATCAGCGAAACATTGAACTGTCCCGCCGCGACGTTGTTGAAAATCGCGTTGCCGTGCGGCGATGCCGTCAATTGCAACGTGACTGATTGCAAGGCCCAACCTCCCACGCCGAACTGCGCATTGAACGAGTTCGCGGCGCCCGACAGGTCAAAGAGCAGCACACTTTGAAATTCTCCCTGCGGCAATCCGCTCGCGCTCACCGCCATCGCTCCGGCAGCGCCAAAATTGCTGTTGGGCTGGCTGCTGTCCACGAACGCATCGGCGCTGGATTGCGAACTGAACGAAGCGGTTTGCCCGAGACAAACACCCGAGGCGAAAACCGCGCCGGCCATCGCCGCCAGGAATTTAAAACGCATTCTCATGAACGGCATTTCCTCCCCACGAAGCGGAGGCGGAGCATTGCTCCGCATGGTTTGGACGGAACTGGCGGAGCAATGCTCCGCGCTCCGTTCCGAGGTTCATTGCGCGAGTTTTTCGGCGAATTCTCACATCATTATGGATTCGGCAATCGTTCAACCCGATAATAAACGTCGCCATCGACGATGCTCGTGCTGAACGACGCCGGATTGCCACTGGCGACATTCGTCACGAGTGGCGTCCAGTTGATCAAATTTGAAGAGCTTTCCACCACGTAACTCAGCCCCGGGTTCACGCTGTAATTAAAAGAAAACTCGTTATTGTTCACCGCGCTGGGCACCGCCAATGACGTTGCCACCGGGTTTACCACGCTGATGTTCACCACCGAAGACGTGGCGGAAATGCCGGCCGCCGTCGCCACAGCCGTGAACGCGTACGATCCCGCGTTGAGATCGGCAGTCGTGACGGCAAAGGGATTCCCAACGCTCGAACCAATGAGCGAGCCATTCACAAAAAATGAAACGTTCGTGACCGAACCGCTGCTGACCGTGGCGCCCGCCAGCACGTTAACCTCCGCCGGCGCGGCAAAGACCGCATTGTTCGCCGGATTTGTGATGGTGACCGAGGGCGTGGGTGGCGGAGGCGGCGCGACGGCTGCCGGTGTCGAGCGCGTATAGGCAAACGCTCCGCCCCCTTGCGGCCACGCCGTGAACGTCACGGAAAAATAAATGTGTTCATTGATCAAATGCACGATCATGAAAGGGCCCGGGTTGGGCGAATCCGGAGCGAGCAAGGACGACAAATTCCCGCCGGAGGTGACGCGGTAGGAATAGAGCGGTTCAAAATCCAGTTTGGGGTTGAGATTTTGGTTGGTGGCATCCGTGATATTGCCGCCCGGATCAAAGGCCCATTCGGTATCAGCGGGACAACCGGGTTCCGCGCCCGCTTCCAAAACAGAATTATAAAGGCAGTGAGTGCCGGCCCGCGTCAACACCACTTTCCCCGCCAGCACCACGTCCGAGGCCGCCACGCTCTGGTCGAAATTTGTGTCCGGCCCGTCCCAAATGACGGCGTTGGTGTCGATTCCGCGGGAATTTATCACCGCGCCGCAAACCAACAAACCGAGTAACAGAGGGAGTTTTGTAAATGAAATGGTGGGTCTGGCATTCATTTGACGGTTAGGACGCGCTTCGGGGTGGTTTGTTCCCGAAATTTTGAATTTTTTCCCAATCCGAAATTTTTTTCTGGAACAAATGCGTAAGTTGGTGATTCTCAATGGAAATGTCCGTCCCAAGCATCCCCAATCCATGCGTACACCCGAGTTGAAGCGCCGGCGTTATCTCGTCGCATTGGGCCTGGTGGCTGGAACGTTTTTTTTATTGCTCAATTCCTGTTCTACGGACCGCTCGGTCGTCGTGCCCCTGCAAATCGAAGGCGCCACCTACGTCGGCGACAAAGCCTGTTTCGATTGCCATCCTAACATCTCGCGCGTTTTCCCGTCCAGCCCTCATGCGCGATTGCGCGTGGCGAATGCCGCCCTGCCCGGCCTGAGCGGCTGCGAATCCTGCCACGGCCCCGGAAGCAAACACATCGCCATGGCCGGACGCGGCGGCCTGGAAAAATTCATCATCAACCCGGGAAAGGATCCCGAAGCCTGTTTCCGGTGCCACGAGGAAACCCGGGCGCAATTCCATCTTCCACAGCATCACCCGGTCATTGAAGGCAAAATGAGTTGCGTCCAATGCCACGACCCGCACGGAATGGACATCATGAAACCGGCCGGCGGCCTGGCCATGGCTCGCGTGAATGAAAACTGCGCCACCTGCCATCGCGAGCAGACCCGGCCCTTCATTTTCGAACATGCCGCCTTGCGCGAAGGCTGCACCGTTTGCCACAACCCGCACGGCTCCATCAACGCCAAAATGCTCGTGGAACGGAATGCCAATCTTTGCCTCAAATGCCACGCCCAGGTGGCGGACCCGGTGGCTCCCAGCGAAATTTTTATCGGCAACATCGATCACACCGCGTTCCTTCGCTACGGCACCTGCTGGACCGCTGGTTGCCACGCCGCCGTCCACGGCTCCAACACGCAACCGTTCTTTTTCTATTGAAGCCGCCATGAGCAAGGAATCCTCCTCGTCCTCCTTCTCCTTCTCGTTCTCGACAGTTCGAGGAGGAGGACGAGCACGAGGACGAGGGACGAATGGATCACGCGCTCTGATTTGCGCCCTCCTGTTTCTGTCTTCCCGCCTGTTCGCCGACTCCACGAACATCGATCTCTCTCGATTGCCGCCTCCGGCCACGAACAAAATCGATTTCGCGCGCGACATTAAACCGATTTTTGACGCTTCGTGCATTCGCTGCCATGGACCCGTGAAAGCCAAAAGCAGTTTTCGTCTCATCAGCCGCGCCGCCGCGCTGAAGGGTGGCGATAACGGCGTGGACATCCTGCCCGGGAACAGCGCCAAAAGTCCTTTAATCCATTTTACCGCCGGCCTCGTCGAGGACATGCAAATGCCCCCATCCGGAAAGGGCGAACCGTTGACGGCGGCGCAAATCGCCCTGTTGCGCGCGTGGATTGATCAAGGCGCGTCCTGGCCGGCCGCCACGTTGAGCAATTCCGTCGCGGTTTCGCTGTCGCCCACCATCGGCGGCACCATCGTCAGCGGCGACAAACATAAATTCCGCGAACTGAATTGGCGCGAGGAAGGCCTGGACGGCGGCCTCGCCGATTTCGACATTTCGCAACCAAAAGGGCCGGACACAACGCTATCCGCCTCCGGTCATGTTTTAAATAATGACTACAAGTTAAAACTGTCCCTCGACCGGAATGATTTGGGCTTCATTCATTCCGGCTGGGAACAATATCGCAAATACTACGACGACACCGGCGGCTACCGCCCCACGTCATCCACGCCCCACGCGCTGAGTTTGGACGAAGACCTGCATCTGGATATCGGCAAGGCCTGGGTGGATTTTGGCCTCACCCTGCCGCACTGGCCGCGCCTGGTGCTTGGCTACGAATACGACTACCGGCAGGGCAACGAAGCGACCCTCAATTGGGGCGCCGGCGGAACCGGCCTCGACGAACGAAACCTGGCGCCCACCAGCGAGGCCATCCACGAAGGCACGCACATCATCAAATTCGATTTGGATGCTGAAGTGGCAGGCGTGTCCATTGAAGACCGTTTCCGTGGCGAGTTTTATCATCTCAATACGCATTACACCAACTCCGCCGCGCGCAGTTCGGTCACGCAGAACGTGAAGGAGGGAAACCAGTATTTTCAGGGCGCGAATTCAATCGTGTTGGAAAAGCAGTTCACCGATTGGCTGTTCGGTTCCGGCGGCTATTTCTACAGCCATTTGAATGCCGATGCGAATTTCACGAACGTCACCAGCCTCAGTTCCCTGACTTTCGCCGGCTCAATGCCGAACATCACACTTGAAAGAGAATCGCACGTCGGCAACCTGAACGGAATCATCGGGCCTTTCGGCGGCCTGACGCTCTCGGGCGGCGCGCAAGGCGAATGGACCAGCCAAAGCGGGCTTGCCATGGGAAACCTCAACCAGTTCGACTTCACCCGAATCGCGCCCAATACCCTCGCCATCGTTCCCACCATCCTGAGTTCCGACTATGACGAGCAATCGGCAATGGAAAATGTCGCCCTGCGCTACACCAAAATTCCTTTCACCATCCTGTTCGCTGAAGCGCGCCTGGAACAGCAAAGCATCGATGAGACGCAAAACGACCTGCAGCCCAGCGGCAATTTCGCCGAGAAAACCGCTTTTTCCAGCCAGTTGACCGATTTCCGCGCCGGCTTCAGCACCTCGCCTTTGCGGTGGATCTCGCTCAGCGCGCATTATCGCCGCTACGAAAACGACAGCCATTACCCCAATGCGGAACCGCCATCGCCGGCCGGCGGTTATCCCGGCTTTTTCCGCTACCGCGAACTGCTCACGGATGAAATGGAAACAAAATTGGTCGTGCGTCCGTGCAATTGGCTCAAGACGACTTTCTCCTATCAAATCGAAACCACCGATTATCGCGATGTCTCCAACGTCGCCTCCAACGTCGCCCCGGCCGTCGTCTTTTCACCCGGCGGCTCGCTGCTGACCGGAAAATACGAAACCAAAATCTATTCTCTCGGATTAGTGCTGACGCCGCATCCGCGGATTTACATTGATGGCAACTTCACCTATCAGCCCTCCAAAACCCGCAGCGCCTTCAGCGACCTGGCTCCCGTCGGCAAATACGATGGCGATACTTACAGCGCCGGCGTCAACACGACTTACGTGCTGAGCCAGACGACGGACATTTGGATCGGCTGGACGTTTTCGCAAGGCGACTTCGGCGCCAATCACGCCTTGGCCGCCGCCACCGTGCCCGTCGGCATTCGCTATCAGGAGCACAGCCTGCAAGCCGGACTTGGACGCAAGTTCGGAAAAAACGTTTCCGGCCGCCTGCAATATGCCTTCGAATATTACCACGAACCCACCAGCGGCGACGCCAACGATTTCCGCGCTCACACCATCTTCGCGACTCTGAACTTCCGCCTGCCGTGATCTGTTTTTAGAATGAGGTGAAATGGCAGGTGTCCCGGAAGGACATAATAGCCGAGTATTGTAGGGCGTGCCACACGCACGGAGCGCGGCTCTGTGAGCCGCAGCAACATTCTATTTTACAGGTTGCCTAATTTTTTCACACGCATTCCCTTCCCCGCTGCGGTCACAGACCCGCGCTCCTATCGATTTGGGCAACACGCCCCTTAACGTTGTGTTTTGATTGCAAATTTACGCAAGCCCCGAAGAACGAACTCAAAATCCGCGGCCTCCTCAACACTTCACCACCAGCGGCTGAACCCAAAACTTCGCTGGACGGAACACCACATGCAGCCGAATCTTTGCCGCCTCGCCCTCCGGCCAAAAGTCCAGCCTCGCCCCGCCGCACACGCGCCACGCAGCGCGCTGTTCGCGAATCGCGGCGAGATTTCGACGGATTGGCATTGGGTTGAGGTTAGAGCGTCTCACGAAATCCCTTTTTGTTTTCGGCCTCTCCGCAATAAGAGGCGCCAGCCAGCCGGTTTGTTCCCCGGAAAAAGACCACTTTCGGCTCGAATGCCGTTTCCAACAGGGCATAATGGCACTATTACAACCAAGCGTTAAACCGGAACATTTTGCGAGGTGGTTGCTCGTAATAAAGATGACATTGTTGTATGGGTCCAGGCCTGAACTTTGAAAGCGTGGTGGAGCGTTTTTACGAGCCACTGTACCAATTTGCTTTCAGCCTGACACGCTCCGAGGCGGATGCGTGCGACCTCACGCAGCAAACGTTTTATGTGTGGGCCACGAAAGGCCACCAATTGCGAGACCCTACGAAAGTGAAAACCTGGTTGTTTACCACGCTGCACCGAGCCTTCCTGGAAAGCCGGCGGCGTCAGGTGCGGTTCCCGCACTACGAACTCGAAGAAGTGCCCCTCGATCTCCCCACCCTCTCACCGGCAACGGTGAATCAACTGGACTCCGCCCAGGTCCTTCAGGCACTGACGCAGGTGGACGAAATCTACCAGGCGCCCGTGGCGCTTTTTTATCTCGAAGATTGTGCCTACAAAGAAATCGCCGAAATTCTCGCTGTCCCCATAGGCACGGTCAAATCACGCATGGCCCGCGGTATCGCTCAATTGCAGAGCATCCTGACGCAGGGCGAGCGGGAAAGCCGTCGTGAAAGGCAAAATGACTAACCAGCAGGCAAAGGAAATCTTGATGTTGTACCGCCCCGAAACCGCGGATGCAACCGACGCGGGCTTTACCGAGGCGCTGGCGCTGTGCGAGCGCGAGCCGGAACTCAAGGCATGGTTCGCCGCCCACTGCGCGCTGTACGCCGCCATCCGCGCAAAATTCAAACAAGTCGCCGTCCCGGAAGGTTTCAAAGAGCAGATCATTGCTGAACGGCAGGCCCACACCACACCGCTTTGGCAGCGGGCCGTCCTCGCAGTGGGAGCCGTGGCGGCTGCCGTGCTGGTTGTTTTCACCATCCAGCAACACCTGCCCTATCACGAGCCGCAAAACTTTGCCGTTTATCGCAGTTACATGGGCGGCATCGCGCAACGGGCTTACGGCATGGATACCAACACCTCCAACCTCGATTACATCCGCACGTCGCTGTCGCAAAGTCACGCCATTGCCGATTATGTGCTGCCGAAAAACCTTCAAAAAAATGCCAAGGCAACCGGATGCGTCGCCACCACCTGGCGCGGCAGGGAAGTTTCCATGATTTGCTTCCAAAGCGGCCGGCCGCTTCCCAATCCAAGCAGCTCGGACCTATGGCTCTTTATTTCTGACTCGACGATCGCCAAGGATGCGCCGCGGAAAAGCACTCCCGCCTTTGAAACCTCCAACGGCCTCACCAGCGCCAGTTGGACCATCGGCAACCGCACCTACATCCTGGCCACGACGTCGGGAGACGAAAAGTTCCTGGAAAAATTCCTGCCCGAAAAAGCCGTGCTGTAGCGGAGGTTGCCGGCCCGCAGCGCAATCTCTCGAATCAATCCCATGCCGGAGGCGGGCCAGGCGGATTGTATGAAGGATACCCGGCCGGACTTCGTTCCGTGCTCATCCTCGACAAAACCCACGTAAAATCGTCCAACCCATCGGTGATGGGCATCGGGAGCGAACCCGCTATCCCATAAGCGCGCGCCGGCTGTTTCGTGCTCGCATTATGCCAGCGATGAAGCTGCGAATGGCCATCCGCAAAAGCAAAACTCGCCGCGCCATCATGATACGACGCCGGCAGGTCCGTCCATTTCGGCGGGTCCGACTCCGAGTCCAAAAAATATCCATCATCGATGCTGTCCGGATGTTCATCCAAAAAAACAAAAATATCCGACGGATGCGGAATGCTGCTCGCCTTGAAAAACTGGACGTAGCCCGGATTGTTGATGTTCACGCCGGTGTGCGTAAAATTTCCCGCATCGCCGATCATCGCGTTCATCGAATAACTCCGCACCCGCCCCGACCACCCCGCGCTGCGTTGCAAATCGCTGACCACCCTGTCCGACGGACAACGATAGAGCGCCGCTGACTTGCCGGCGAAAGGTCCCAGCCCGCTGCGAACCACCGCCGAAGCATTCGTATTGTCCGGACTCAATTCCCAATCCAGAACATTGTTCACCCAATTGTCGGCCATGGTCGGACCCGACGCGGTTGCCGGAACTGAAATGGCCGCCGTGCGCGTGCTCTGGCCCAGATTGTAAGCCAGCAACCCATTATGATCATCCGCGTACAACATCCACGCCACCGCGAGTTGCTTGGTGTTGTTGAGGCAAAAACTCGCCTGCGCCCGCTCCTTCGCCCTCGCCAGCGCCGGCAAAACCAGGCTCGCAATGATGGCGATGATGGAAACCACCACGAGCAATTCGATCAAAGTGAAAGCGCGCCCGTCGCTCGGGCCGGAAGTCTTGAATGCTCGCCGGACGTTCATGAATGAGATTTTCTTAACGTGGCTGCAAGCATGATAGCACATTCCCGCCGGGAGGAAAGCCTTTTTCAGATTGCCCCAAATCCAGTTTTTCACGCAACGTTTTAAGCTCCAACCGTCCAGGCGTCCAAGCACCAAAGAAACTCCAAATCCCAAACTTCAAAAACCGTGCCGTGCGCATTCGAGATTTGGAGCTTGAAATTTCTCTGATGCTTGGACGCTTGGGATTTGGAGCTTTTCTCCCGAACGGGATTGTTTATGTTCACCCGGCATTATTATGTCAGGACGCAGGCAATACCCGTTTCATTTAATCGAGCCCAAATGGCAGCAACATTGGGATCAGCAACAGACTTTTCGCGCGTGGAATCCCGGCGAAACGCTGCCGCAAGAGCATCCGTTTGCAATTCGCCACGGGTTGCAGGGCAAATCCGTCACCGCCGCCCAACTCCCGCCCAAGTTCTACATCCTCGACATGTTCCCCTACCCCTCCGGCGCCGGCCTGCACGTCGGCCATCCGGAAGGTTACACCGCCACGGACATCCTCGCGCGCTACCAACGCGCCCGCGGCCGCCACGTGCTGCATCCGATGGGCTGGGACGCCTTCGGTTTGCCCGCCGAACAATACGCCATCAAAACCGGCCAGCATCCGCGCAAAACCACCGAGGCCAACGTCGCCAATTTCAAGCGCCAGATAAAATCCCTCGGCTTCAGCTACGATTGGTCGCGCGAGGTGGACACCACCGACCCAAATTACTTCAAATGGACGCAATGGATTTTCCTCAAGCTCTACAACAGCTACTTCGATCCCGAGCTCAACAAAGCGCAGCCGATTGAATTATTGGAAGACGCGCTTTCCGAAAATCCCCAATGCAAAAACGAATGGAAGACCAACGCGTTCCTCGTCGGCACGCATGAAGGATTTTTGAGCCTCAAAGAAGCGGCTCGCCCGGCGGCGCGCCAGGCATTCATCACCGGAAAACGCCTCGCCTACGTCAGCGAAGCGCCGGTGAATTGGTGTCCCGAACTCGGCACCGTGCTCGCCAACGAAGAAGTCATCGATGGCAAAAGCGAAGTCGGCGGTTTCCCGGTCATCCGCCGTCCCATGCGCCAATGGATGCTCCGCATCACCGCTTATGCCGAACGTTTGTTGCAGGACCTCGACACCATCGACTGGAGCGAATCGCTCAAGGAAATGCAGCGCAACTGGATTGGCCGAAGCGAAGGCGCCGAAGTCGACTTCCTCGTAGCGGCGACTCAGCAGAGCGCCGCTGAACCCCTCAAAATTCGCGTCTTCACCACCCGCCCGGATACGTTGTTCGGCGCCACCTACATGGTGCTCGCGCCCGAGCATCGCCTCGTCGACGAAATCACCACGGAAGAACAATTGCCAGCCGTGGAAAATTACCGCGAGCACACCGCCCGCAAAAGCGATCTCGAACGCACCGAACTCGCCAAGGAAAAAACCGGCGTGTTCACCGGCGCTTACGCGATTAATCCAGTAAACGGAGAAAAGATTCCCATCTGGATTGCCGATTACGTCCTCGCGACGTATGGCACCGGTGCCATTATGGCCGTTCCCGGCCATGACGAACGCGACTGGGAGTTCGCGAAAAAATTCGATCTACCGATTGTGCAAGTCGTACTTCCAAAGGATTTGAAACCAATAGCGCTTCCTGACGGCAGGCAAATCGGCGGCGCGATCGGCCCAATGAAGGAAGCATTCTGTGAAGAAGGAGAGGCCTTCGAATCTCCTCCTTCCGGCTGGCGGTTGAAAGATCCAACCGGCGAACGTTGCGATCTCAACGGCCTCCCCACTCAGGAAGCCAAAAAGAAAATCACCGCCTGGCTCGAATCCAAAAATCTCGGCAAGAAAACGATTAATTACAAACTCCGCGACTGGCTCTTCAGCCGGCAACGTTACTGGGGCGAGCCGTTCCCGATTATTTGGAAACGCGACGCCGCCGGGAATCTTTATCACGAAGCCCTGCCCGAAAGCGCGCTCCCCGTTTTGCCGCCGAAACTCGACGATTATAAACCCACGCCCGACGGCCAGCCCCCGCTCGCCCGCGCGCAAGATTGGGTAAACCTCCCCGACGGTTCAACTCGCGAAACCAACACCATGCCCCAATGGGCCGGCAGTTGCTGGTATTATCTCCGCTATCTCGACGCGCGGAATCCAAATGCCTTCGTCGCCAAAGAGGTCGAGCAATACTGGATCGGCCCAAACACCAATTCACGAAACACGGAACACGCAACACGCCCCTCCCCCGGCGTTGACCTCTACGTCGGCGGCACCGAACACGCCGTCTTGCATCTCCTGTATGCCCGTTTCTGGCACAAAGTCCTCTTCGATCTCGGCTTCGTCTCCACCGCCGAACCGTTTTTCAAACTGGTCAATCAGGGCATCATCCTCGGCGAAGACGGCCAAAAGATGTCCAAATCCCGCGGCAACGTCATCAACCCCGACGACATTTTGAAGGAATACGGCGCCGACGCCTTCCGCCTCTACGAAATGTTCATGGGCCCGTTGCAAGACAGCAAGCCCTGGAGCACCAAAGGCGTCGAAGGCGTCTATCGGTTTCTCGGCCGCGCCTGGCGATTGTTCGTGGATGAACAAAGCGAAACTGAATTTGAACAGGCGGAAACAACCGCGACCGGAGCACAGGCGGGTTTGCTCGAGATTCTCAAGCTGAGTTCCTCGATCAAAGACGTTCAACCCGCTCCCGCCCAGCTCAAAACGCTCCACGCCGCCATCAAAAAAGTCACCGAAGACCTCGACCACCTGCGGTTCAACACCGCCATTTCCGCCATGATGGTCTTCATCAACGAAGCCATGACCTGGGAAACGAAACCCGTTTCCGTCCTCCGCGATTTCTTGATCCTGCTCGCGCCTTTCGCTCCGCACATCGCCGAGGAATTGTGGTCCAAAGTCCTTTCCACTTTCCGCCTTCCGCCTTCCGCTTTGAGCTACGCTCCCTGGCCAAAATTCGATCCCGCCCTCCTCGTCGAAGACACCTTGGAAATCCCGGTCCAGGTCAATGGCAAGCTGCGCGACCTCATCAAGGTCCCCGCCAATGCCGACAACGCCACGATCGAAGCCGCCGCCAAAGCTTCCGAAAAAGTGAAGCCCTTCCTTGACGGCAAGGCCATCAAGAAAGTGATCATCGTGCCCAAAAAGCTGGTGAATATCGTGGCGGCGTAAGGCATTTGTTGGTAGCGCAGGCGTCCTCGCCTGCGAGTTCCGGCACCGTCCCGGTGCTAAGAAAAAGCCCACCAACAACGGCGTGCTCGTCGAATGGACCACCTCCGGCGGCAGCACTGATACCTTGCAAGCCGCTCGAATTATCTCGACACCAGAGCGCTCGCGAACGCCCCGGCACGCTTCTACCGCATCCACAGCTCACGCTGAGGGGCCGTCTGTGAACCTCGGAGCGCCGATCTCCTGATCGGGACGAACACACGTGGCAGCATAGGCCGGCTGCCAGCCTGCGGGCGTGACCAACCCAAAAACCCCTCTCGCAAAAACCGTCTTGCAATCCGATTCTCCAGCCATTACCCAGCCTGCCCGCTCCCCAGCACCAACTCCCCCGCGAACCCCTGTTGCCGAAGCGCCTCAAACAAAACGAGCGCCACGCAATTGGAAAGATTCAGCGATCGCGCCTTCGGATGGAACATCGGAATGCTCAGCCATCGCTCGCGGTTTTCTTCCAGCAATTGTTTGGGCAACCCCGCCGTTTCGCGCCCGAATACGAGGTAATCGTCCGCCAGAAATTTCGCGTTGGAATAAATTTTCGGCCCGTTGGATTCCACAAACCAAAGCCGCGCGGAGGGCGCCAGGCTTTGCGCAAACGCGCTCCAGTTTTTCCAGCGATGCCATTCGACGTGCTGCCAGTAATCCATCCCCGCGCGCTTGAGCTGCGTGTCGTCCAGCTTGAAACCGAACGGCTCAATGAGATGCAACACGGTGCGCGTGGCCGCGCAAAGCCGCGCCACATTGCCCGTGTTCGGCGGAATTTCCGGTTCGACTAAAACGACATGCATACCAAATTTTAACGCAAAGACGCAAAGGAGCGGAGACGCAAAGCCGGCCGCCGATATTGCAGATCACTCCTGACTCTCGTTTCCCTTTTGCGCCTTTGCCTCTTTGCGCCTTTGCGTTGAATAAAAAACTTTCCACAACACCAACCCATGCGCCGGCGCGGTCATCCCGGCCACCCGCCGGTCCTTTTGCGCCAGCATCGCTTTGATGTCCGTCGACGGAAATTTTCCCAACCCCACCTGGATAATCGTGCCCACAATTCCACGGCACATTTTGTACAGGAAACCGTCGCCCTCAATAAAGAACGTCAGCAGCGGCCCTTTCTTTTTGAATTCGCAGCGCCGCAAACTCCGCACCGTCGATTCCATTTCATAATTCCGGTTCGCCGCGAACGATTTGAAATCGTGTTTGCCCACGAACAACGCCGCCGCCGCCCGCATCGACTTCAAATCCAGCCCGCGCGGCACATGCCACGCCGTTTTGCGCAGCAGCGGATTCATCGCTGTGTGATTCCAAACGAAGTAACGATATTGCTTCCCCTTCGCATCGAACCGCGCATGAAATTTCTCCGGCGCGCGCGCCGCGGAGAGCACCCGCACGTCCTCCGGCAGCCAGTGATTGAGCGCGAGGACCAGCTTGCGCGTCGTCAAGGTGCACTGCTCGCGCGGCGCATCAAAATGCGCCACCATGCCCAGCGCGTGCACGCCCGTGTCCGTCCGACTGGAACCGTGCAACCGCGGCTTGCCGGGAAACAACTTCGCCAGCGCCTGCTCCACTTTTTCCTGCACGCCCGTGCCAATCTTCTGCACCTGCCAGCCCTGGTAGGCGGACCCGTCGTAGGCGATGATCAGTTTAAATTTGAGGGATGTCATTTGCCAATCGGCAGCATAAAACGTGATGCGTGAAACGTGAATTCACGTTTCACGTTTCATTCTGACAGACTATCCAAATAACTCTGCAACAAAATCGACGCCGCCATTTTATCCACCTTTTGTTTCCGCTCCGCGCGCCGCACCCCACCCTGGATGAGAAATCGCTGCGCCTGAGCCGAAGTCAGCCGCTCGTCCCAGGACTTAATCGGAATCGCCACTTTATCTTTCAGCACCGCGATAAACTCCTGCACCTTGAGCGCCGCCGGGCCATAACTGCCATCCATGTTCCTTGGCATCCCAATGAGGATCAATTCCACTTCCTTTTCCCGAATGATTTCCTTCAACCGCGTGACGAAATCCAGGAATGGCTCGGCCGGAATGAACTCCAGCGGCTGGGCAATCATCTTCAACTCATCGCTCAGCGCGATGCCGATGCGTTTGGTGCCGTGATCGAGAGCAAGAATTCTCATAAATTCAAACCACGGATAAACACGGATAGACACGGATAAAGACGCTCAAACTTTTGCGCACTGGGAAACATGGCTTCAGTTGACGGCGATTTCCAAAATGCATCTGCTTTCTTTCCTTCCCAATCCGTGTTTATCCGTGTTCATCCGTGGTTAAAATCTTGTAGTTTTCTTGCAAGCTCCTCCGGCACCCGTTTCGGCTTTTCATTCAACCCCGTGCACACGTGGAACGTTTCGCCTTCGAGCACCAGGATATTTTCCGCTTTCAAAATCCGGCACCCAACATTGAGCCGTGCGCCCTGCACCAGCGCGGGCCAAAGTTCAATCGTCAAAATTTCATCATATCGCGCCGGAGATTTATAGCGGAGACGGCATTCCACCACTGGAAAAATGACATCCCGCTCCTGCAACTTCCGCAACGGAACGCCCAGATCGCGAAAAAATTCCCCGCGCGCCGCTTCCAGGATATCGAGGTAACGCGCGTAATAAACATGATTGCCGATCGTGCAATCGGCGTAGACAACCCGATAAGTATGGCGGAAAACCGGTGCGGACACGCCGGCTAATCTAACGATGCCCTCGAATGGCCGCCATGCGAAAAAAAGGCCCGGAGCGCCGAGCACCAGTTCGGCCCGTTTGGAGAAACCCACATTGCCGCGCGGGCCCTCGGCGCTCCTGAAGCGAAATGTTAGTTGCGCGAATTCCATTTCAGATTATCTTCCCACCATGGATTGGCAGCAGTTGGTTTCGTTGATTATCGTTGGCGCGGCAGCCGTGTTGTTGTTGCGCCCCCGGTTTCGTCCCCGGAAATTCAGTTTTCAACGCGACACGCATTGCGGCGGCTGCTCGGCGGCAAACGCCGCGCCTCAACACTCCATTATTTTCCACGCCCGCAAAGGCGAGCGGCCCCGGATCGTGATTAAACCCAGATGAGCGCGCTTGCTTATACCAACCGCCTAATATAATTTTTCGCTGGAATGGCCATGTGCAAAGTCAGTTCGACCGTGCATTTTGTGACCCGCTCCGCCGGTGGCCGTGAAGGTTCGGCGCGGGCACATTGGGTCCCAAACACCGATGTCTATGACACCGGAAA
>Ga0134128_10003030_pt1 | contig 20592 bp, 19 predicted proteins | sample KB31754_FD_96462 | JGI IMG/M metagenome (GOLD analysis project Ga0134128, IMG submission 96462) | Terrestrial soil microbial communities with excess Nitrogen fertilizer from Kellogg Biological Station, Michigan, USA - KB3-175-4 | ecosystem: Environmental > Terrestrial > Soil > Unclassified ...
CCCGCAGCCCATAGCGTCGCACCATTCAGAAGCCCCTCCATCGGCTTGTGAACAGTGAAGCACAATACGCTTCCTGTGTGAATCCGGAAAACGCTCAGGCCGCTAATTGACGACACGCCCTAGGACATCTTGATTCAGCGATTGCGATATGAGGAGAGAGCCATCGTCCCCAAAGGATATCCATCCACCATCGAACAAATGATCAATGTGGGGAGCGAGCAAGAGACCGTTATGCCCGCTTATTCGTTCCTCATCCGTCGATTCATGCCATGGTTTGATTGTGGCTTGCAATAAGGTGCTCTGGAATTGATATGCCCGTTACTCTGCACGCAGTCTCGTAATGGCTCACGTTGGCTCTAAAAATACCTTGCTTGCGTCGAGCTTGGATGAGTTGCTGCTTTTCTGTTGGCCCGATATCCGCTCGTTTTATGATTTCGGCATCCTCGCGCTCTAGGCCGGAAAGATCTGATGATTCATCGAGTTTGGACGGGGTTAAGGGGAATTGTTCATTGATAAACTGAATCAGACTAGGAGAGTGTGATCTTGCGTAACTTGTTCTTCGTCCCTCAGCAAGAGCCTGGTTTATAAAGGTCGTATGAGGTCCTCTTAAGTCTTCTGCGATCACCAAGAACTCTTGGTGAGGCATATTAACGGAGATTGCGCCGGGGATCGCTCTATACCACCCTCGATCAAAATTCCCGATCTTTTCCCGCAATCCTTGGTTCACCTTGGAATCAGATATGAGCACCCTCACCTTGTCCTTATCAATTTTAAAGGCCTCAATACGACCAATATTCAGCCGAACATAATTTGCTCTCAGAGTCAGCGCCCACCGAATCCCCTCTTTCTCTACGGGTAGGGTGCTGATGGATTTCGCCAATTCTTCTAGGATCAATCGCTGAAGATGCTGATTTGGCAATAACTTATTTAGGACCGAGGATGCTGCGTCTGGCGACGTTCTGGCGATGTTTGCAAGTCTGGGCATTGTGACAGGTGGGCCATTTTCAATCAGCTTTTTGAGAAATGCGGGCGTGAGACAAATCGCATATGGTCTTCTAAAGTTTTCGTCGATACGTTTTCCGGTCGATTTGAGCGTTAACCGAGTTATGGGGAAGCTGCCATCTATCGGAGTCAGTCTGGCAAAGGAATAGGTAGTCGTGTTGTGGCGTAGTGCGATGTTTGTGATCTCAGCGTAATAAAGGAGGTTTTTGATATGCTCTGCGGCAGCAAAGATGATGGGTACCTAGTGATTCTCTGATTGCGCTTGTGCCAGGAGTTGCTTCGCGGTAGACCACGGTTTCCTCTGTGATAATTCGGCTGTTCCGCCGTTCTTGCTAATCTTGCGTAACTCTCCTAATCCCAGAATGGTATAGACGCAGAAGCATGACAAGTTGTTGTGTGTTCGCATATGCATGCAGGCTCTATCTATAGATATGTGGTACGTACGAGAGCTTCTGAAGCTGCCACCGATTAATCCTCAGAACCTGCCTCCAAACGCACGCGCTGTGGCTCAATGCGAGTTCGGTCAGTTGCTGGGCGCCGCCGCCGTTTTCTGTTCCAGCGTCACGTAGACCTTATCCTCGAAGGTGTAATAGCCGCCGTTGTCTTTGTCGGTGGAAATACACGCAGAGGAGAAGATGACGGCGCAGCCGAAGACATCGCCGAGCACCCACCAGGACCAGGTTCTGGTCAGAGTCATGGTCTTGGATTCATAACCGTCTTTGGTGATGACTGCCTGGTGGTTCTCTTTTCGATTGAGAGAGACGGTCCCCGGCGCCAGCAAATGGACGCGGTCGTCGACCACGACCTGCGCATCGAGAGGTGTCGTGAAGATCGTGACGGACTGATGGTCTCCGTGCCACCAGGTCCCGCAGCCGGAGAGCGAGACAAGTCCCAAGAGCAGAGCGATGCTCCCAAGTCCTAATTGGCCGGCCCAGTGCGTCATAGCGACCTCTCCTCGCTGATAGGTATCCTGCGAGGCATTTTTTCACTGACTTGGTTGTTCTTCTAGCGGATTCGCAAATCTTGCAGGAAGGATTCAGTGAGAGAGAGGCGGGCTAGATCTTCATGGCTTCGTTCACTTCTCGAAGAGTCGCGCTGGCGACCGCAGCTGCTCGTTTGCTGCCGGCCTCCACGATTTCTTCAACGCGGGATGGATGTTGAGTCAGCTTCGAACGTGCATCCCAGATCGGTGCCAACTGTTCCACCATGCGGTCCGCCACGAGTTTCTTGCAGTCGATACAGCCGATCGCGGCAGTTCGGCAGTCCTTATTGACCTGGTCCTGAATCGCCTGTGGAGAATAGATCTTATGGAATTCGTAGAGGGGACAGAGATCCGGGTTGCCTGGATCGGTTCGTCTGACGCGTGCCGGATCGGTGACCATGGTCTTGAGCTTTTTCCGGACCACCGGCTCGGTGTCCGACAGGTTGATCGTATTATTGTAACTCTTGCTCATTTTCCGGCCGTCGGTACCGACCACCTTGGGAAACTTGGTCAGATGTTCCTTCGGCTCGGGGAATACGGCTGTTTTGTAGATGTCATTGAATCGCCGAGCTAGTTCCCTCGTCAGTTCTAGATGGGGAAGCTGATCCTTTCCTACAGGTACGAAATCCGGCTTGTACAAGAGGATGTCGGCGGCCTGCAGGACCGGGTAGCCGAGAAAACCGTAGGTAGTGAGATCCTTCTCTTTAATCTCTTCTTGTTTTTCCTTGTAGGTCGGATTGCGCTCGAGCCACGAGATGGGCGTCATCATCGAGAGCAGGAGGTTCAGGATGGCGTGTTCTGGAATCCGGGACTGGATGAAGATCGTGGATCGTTCCGGATCGATACCGCCAGCAAGCCAATCGATCAGCATCTCACGCACGAATGTACGAATGCGGCTGGTGTCGGCATAATTCGTCGACAACGCGTGCCAGTCGGCGACGAAGAAGTAGCAGTCATACTGTTCTTGCAATGCCTTCCAGTTTTCTAAGGCACCGAGATAATTGCCGAGATGCATGAGGCCGCTTGGTTGCATGCCGCTGAGGACTCGTCTGCGTGCCATGGTCATTCTGCGACTCCTGGACGGAGACTGAGCGCGGTTGACAAGATCGTCCCGGATAGACCCTTGGCGAAAGTGCCGGTGATCGTATGGATAATGCCCAGTTCTTTGTCGAACACGATGAGTCCCACCAGGATGAGCATGCCATAAGGCTCCAACCGCGCCAAGGCCATAGCCGGTTTCGGCGGCAGCAACGACGTCAGGATCCGGCCGCCGTCGAGCGGTGGGATCGGAAGCAGGTTGAACAGTGCGAGAAACACATTGATCATCACAGAATACAGCGCCATGACGGCGATCGGACGGAGAAACATGGTCCCAAAGAGGCTTGACGAAGCATCAGCTTCAGCCGAACTTTTGAATGATAAGGTCGGTTCGAATGTCAAGAGTAGTGCTAAGAGCAAGGCACTCGCGACGGCAAGCAGTAAATTCATCCCCGGTCCGGCAGCCGCCACCAATGCCATGTCACGTCGAGGCTGGTGCATATTCCGAGGGTCAATCGGAACCGGCTTGGCCCAGCCGAACAGAAAGCTTCCGGGCAACATCAAACAGATCAGCGGCAAGATGACGGTGCCGAACGGATCGATATGAGCCAATGGATTGATGGTAAGACGTCCTTCACGTTTCGCGGTCGAATCGCCGCATTTCTCCGCCATCCATCCATGCGCATATTCATGGAGCACCATCGCGAACAACAGGGGAAGTCCCATATACGAGATCGTGTGCAGAATCTGTGAGAGAGAATTCATGAGTGATCAATCCAACTGCACAAACTTACCCTGTTTGACTTGCAGAAGAAAGAGCGGTCGGTGAAGGGTGCCGTCTGGTCCGAAACCAGCAGGTCCGGCGAGTGTCGGCAAGTTGCGCTGCGTCATGAGGAAATCGTGGAGCGCTTCGCCGGAGGTCGCCCCCTGACGGATTCCTTCGATGACCACTCTGGCAGCATCATAGCCTTGCATGGTGAAGAGTGACGGGGTTGATTGAAAGCGCTTGTGGTACCGCTGCACGAATTCCTGCACGGCGGGATTCGGGCTGTCGACGAAAAAACCATCCACGAATGTTGCGCCGTCGACTGTCCGATCGGCGGTACGGGCAAAGTCCTGAGAGTTCCAACCGTTGGTGCCCAGCAGCGGGACTTTGATGTCATGAAACGCCAACTGAGCGGCGAGGAGGCCGATCTCGTGCGAACGACTGGGGATGAAGATCGCGTCAAATCCCGGAGTATAGAGGACGCGCTTTTCGTTTCGGCTGAGGGGTTTGCCGGGCTGTCGTGGCACGTCAACCGGAACGGCTAGCCCATATTTTTTCAGGTCTTCGGCCTTGAGCCGTTGGATCTGCGGACCAAAATCCGTTTCCCCTTCCTTGAACGTTTCGATGGAAATGATTTCACCGTCCAGCCGGCGCACTTCCTGTGCGAAGAGACGGGCGAGTTCTCGTCCATAGACGGTGTCGGGGTGGAGAATACAGAACCGTCGATAACCCTGTTCTTTCGCCGCATAGGTTGCGATGCGCTCGGCCTGCATGGCATACGTCAACGATGTGCTGAAGAGATAGTTGCCCAACCGGCGGACATTGGGGAGTGTCGCCGCCGGTGTAATCAACGGGACTCTGGTCTTTTGCGCCATTTCGGCCATGACCGGAAGATTTTTTGACAGCATCGGCCCGATGACGACGAGCGGCCGATCGTCATTGAGCAGCGTCGAGAGATCGTCTAAAAAGCCCTGCCGGTCGGCATCATGATCCTTCACGATCAACCCAATGGATGGGGTTCCCGGTTGTTCTCGAGCCCGTTCTACCGCCAACTGAATTCCTTCCAGGACGTCATTGGCGAAGGCGGACAACTGTCCTGACAACGGAAGAACCGCCGCGATAAAATATTGATTGGCCTTCAACCTCGATTTGATGAGTTCCAGCGATTCGCTTGCCTTCGGGACAGAGGGATGAGCAGGAAACGCAGTGAGAAAATGCCGGGCCTCCCGTTCTGCCAAGTGGTCTTCGCCCCGTCCGATGTAGTAATCGATCAGTCGTAGAGACGCGAGGTCGCCAGGGTATGAACGAGGATAGGCATCCCGCACGCGGGTCAACCCTTTTTTGTCCAGTTTTTCCGTGATGAATTGACGAATCTGCTCCCGTGTCTCCGCCATCTGCGCGTCGGAGCTGCCGGCCATTCCCTCCATCAAGGTATGGATGGCCCGGACATAGTCCTTTTTTTGAGCCAATGCCTCGGCAGTCAACTGCTGCGCCTCACGTTTGGCTGCGTCGTCGGGTGCCGTTGTCCGTACTTGCGCCAGCAACGGCAGCGCCAGATCGATATTCCCCATGGCGACATGGATGCGGGCCGACATGAGCTTGCCTCGGTCCACGAGGTCAGATTCAGGAAGCTCCGACTGAAGTTGGTTCAGGTAACGGAGCGCTTCTCCATAGTCCTTCATCCCGTAGAGCGCGGCGCCCAGCAGTAGGTAGGCATCATCCAAGTGTTCGGGTGGCGGAGTGGTCGTCAAGAATCGACGCAGGACTGTGGCGGCTGATTCCGGATCGCCTTTCTCGATCAACTGTTTGGCCTGGTTCAAGACCGGCGGATTCGGAGGAATGATCTTTACGGGATCCGCCGCCTCTGCCTGGCCCGATTGGGCCGGAATGAGGCCGATGCCGAGCACCAGTGCAAGGGCGATGGCGACCATCAGCGGCGGCCATATAGAGATGGAAAAAGAATTATGAGCGTGGGCGAGCATTCTGTTCGACCGATGGTAGGCCGTAGGCAGACTAGTATCGGAAAGGTTGCGACCTGTCAAGGAGAACTATGCCGGCATCATTGTGCGGATGAAGGGAGTTCGCTATAGTTCATCATCCGACGTCCATGACTGAATCAACGGTACCATTGCTGGATCCTCTTCTTGAACGGTATCTCAGCGAGCTGCGGATTGAAGGTGGGCTGGCGACCAACACGCTTGAGTCCTATCGGCGCGATCTCTTGCGGTTGCAGCGATACTTGAGGCGGCATCAGCTCAGCATAGGAGACTCCGTTTCACCACATAGGATACGATCCTTTCTCTCATCGCTCAAACAAGAGACCCTCTCGGCTGCATCGATTGCCCGCCTACTCTCGGCGATGCGAGGGTGGTATCGCTTTCTGGTTCGGGAAAACCTCGTCGAGATCAATCCTCTCCGTGATATGACGACGGTGCGTCGGCCGGTCCGATTGCCGAGGACCCTGACGCATCAAGAAGTGACGGCGTTGCTGGAGTTGCCGGTTCGCGATCGCGCCGAGAATCAACGCGACTGCGTGATGCTGGAATTGCTGTATGCGGCAGGTCTTCGTGTGTCGGAGCTTATCGGACTCACCCTGTCGCAGATCGACGTGAATCTGGGCTGTGTACGAGTCGTCGGAAAAGGTGCCAAGGAGCGAGTCGTCCCGATCGGACAGACTGCGGGCAAGATGTTGACTGATTACTTGGAACATGTGAGACCGGGTCTACTCAAAGGGCGAACGTCCCGCGTTCTGTTCATCAGTCGGCGAGGACGAGGACTCACGAGGCAGGCATTTTGGAAGCTGCTTCTGCAGCGGGCGCGCCGCGCCGGTATTTCCAAGCCGATCTCCCCGCACATGCTGCGGCATTCTTTTGCCACGCATCTGCTGGAAGGTGGGGCCGATCTGCGAGCCGTTCAATCCATGTTGGGGCATGCAGATATCGCGACGACTCAAATCTATACGCACGTGGAAAGCAGCCGGTTGAGACACATCCATCGTCGATATTTCCCCCGCCAGCTCGGTCGACGGCGGATACGCATAGAAAATTCGGTGAAACGGCCATGATTAGGAATCGGGATATTACAGAACTGGACAAACAGTACGCGAACCCGTTGACAAGGAAGTATGGACTTGATACGCTCCGCTCAGGTTGCTAAGAAAATCGGGCGGATAGCTCAGTTGGAAGAGCGCTGCCCTTACAAGGCAGAGGTCACAGGTTCAATCCCTGTTCCGCCTACCATTCGGAGCGATTGGTACGCAGGGACAGGAGGTGTGCTTACCGCGCGGGGGGTCTGTTCCTACACGCAGGAATTGATCGGCGACCAACGATTTCGTCTTATCGTGCCGCTGTTCTGCCAGAGATAGATTTTGCGGGGCCGTCGTTCAGCCTGGTTAGGACGCCAGATTGTCAATCTGGAGGTCGCGGGTTCAAATCCCGTCGGCCCCGCCATTTTCTTCAGAGTTTGGTACAATTCCATTTTGCCAAGAAATCATGGGTGCTGAGGGAGAGTAGAGACTCGTATGTTTCAAACCGGCCCACTGGGCGTCGTTTTATCGCTCGGGATCGTATCCAAGGTGGTCCTCTTACTCCTGGTCTGCTTTTCGATCACGTCATGGGCCATCATCTTCTACAAATTGGCCGTATTTCGCACCGCTGATGCAAAAGATCGTCATTTTATGACTCTGTTACTTCGGGCCAGAGATGTGGAAGAAGTCACTCGGCATGCCCAACAAACGATTGGGAGTCCCTGCGCGAAGATTTTTCATGCCGTTATTCAACGGATCGGCTATATTCCCACCGAGGTGAATGAAAACGGTTCCGTCGCGTATGATCGACATGTGATGGAGCGGACGGCGGCCCATCTGGCTCAAGGTCAAATCGCCAAGTTGGAATCGTTTCTCCCGTTTCTTGCGACGACCGGAAATATCTGTCCGTTCGTGGGCCTCTTGGGAACGGTGATGGGCATTATCGACTCATTCCGGGAAATCGGCACACAAGGCACCGCCAGCATTGCGGCCGTGGCTCCCGGCGTCTCCGAAGCGCTGATTGCGACAGCAGCCGGATTGTTTGCCGCGATTCCCGCCGTCGTCGCCTATAATTATTTTCTCGTACGTATCAGACGTTCGGCCATGCACATGGATTCGGTTGTGGTGGAGCTCCTGGCCTTGATTCCAGCTCAAACGAGACCTGTCGTTCCGATTTCCGTAGGAGCGAAGGGATGATCTTTGAGGCGAGGCAACGTCGATTTTTAGCGGAGATCAACGTGATTCCGCTCGTGGACGTTGTGCTGGTGCTCCTGGTGATCTTTATGGTCACGGCACCGATGCTCTATCGAGGCATGGATATCAAGTTGCCGACTTCAGCATCGAACACGATCAAACCGGAGATCCGAATGGTGCTGACGATCGAAAAGGATCAACGCCTGTATCTCGACAAAGATCAGGTGAGCGTGGCTCAACTGGAGCGGAAGCTGCGTGTGATGAAAGAAGAACATGCCGATGTCTCATTGTATTTACGCGCCGACCGCGACGTGCCATATGGAATTGTGGTTCAGGTGATGGATGGAGTCAAAAAGGCCGGTATCGAAAAGCTCGGCATGGTGACTGATCCCACCGGACTCGAACGTGTCAGTGAGGGTATGCCATCCCAACACAACCAGTAGGATAAGGTCCACAGTGCAGGCTTGGGCATCGGCCGGCATGGTCTCGGATGATGAACGGCAGGCGACCCTGACTCGTCGCCTAGGCGTTGCTGTCGTCGTCTCTCTGGTACTCCATATCGGCATACTGGCGATGGTGGCTTGGGTTCGACTGCCGCGACATGACGAACGTCCCCTGACATCCATTGAGATCTCCCTCGCAAGTCTGCCGACTTTTCCTGAAAAGACCGTCGAACCTCAGAAAAGTCAGCCGATTAAAAAAGAGGTACAACCACCCAAGCCGGTACAGCAGACTAAGCCTATCGAACAATCCAAAGCCGTTGCCAAAGCCATCGAGCAGCCCAAGCCCATCGAGCAACCCAAACCCATCGAGCAACCCAAACCTGTTGAGTCACTCAAACCTATTGAACAGCCCAAATCTGTTTCTCCCGTGAAGGCAGCGCCTGTGCCTCTTCCCCCTGCGCCGTCCGTCCCCGTCCCTCCGGTCGCGCCGGCAAAATCGTCGAATGATCTCATGCGCGATATCATGAAAGATATTGAGTTGCCTCCGGATGCCCCAAAGCGCGGCGACATCAGTCCGGAGGACAGGCCAAGAAAAACACCGGTGATCAAGCTGCCCGATGTGCCGGTTCTCACGGAAACCAAGGAAACAACGCAAAAAAAGCTGGTTGCTTCCGCGCAGTCGTCCTCTTTAACGGAAGATTTGGCGAAGGAATTGGATGAAGAACTGAAGAAGATCAAAAAACTTGAGGTGCCCAAAGGAGCGCCTCCGGTGGAAGTACCGTCAAGACCCGCCCCTCAAGTTGAAGCAAAGGTCCAGAACGTCAAAGCTGTTGACACCACATTGAAGGTTCCAGGGATGGCTCAGGGATCCAATGCGTATCTCGCGCTTGTACGGCAGCGAATCAGTAATTCTTGGAATGCTCCGCCCCTGGATCTGGCCAGCCAAGCCTATGTCGTTGTCGTACAGTTCAGACTCCATAAAAACGGAACGGTTACCGGTGTGACGATCGAGCAATCTTCGGGAAACGAGTACTATGATTTAGCCGGGAAACGAGCGGTTCTCAGTGCAAACCCATTGCCCGTGTTTCCGTCTGATATCACTGATCCGTATTTTGATGCTCACTTTACTTTTACCGTCGGAGAGCCACAAGGATAAACCATGACGTTTCGAGCCGTTGTCTTTGTCAGTCTGTGTGTATCGATCGGCGCCGCTTGGATTATTGAATCCGGTGCCGCCGACGTCTTTCTTGAGGCAACCAGACCGGATTTTCGAAAGATTCCACTTGGGATCGCCGGGATTGAAAACATGAGTGGATCGGAGTCACCCGAAGGACGCGTCAAGCTGGGCACGCGTATCGAGGATGTACTCAAGGCGGACGTGCGACGCTCGCTGGTCTTCGCTCTTGTCGATTTGCCGAGTCTTGGCATCAAGGTCAGTCATCTCGGGGTGGAACCTGATGCTTCTTTCAAGCAAGCCGCTGAGAACGGGGTGTCGGTTATTGTCTGGGGTAAGGCGGGAATCAAGAGTGGGAGCAAGGACGCCGATCTCAGCATGGATGGGTACGTGTATGATGTCGGCAGCAATGAAATCGTGGGCGGGAAACGATATATCGGCTCGACATCGGTGGCCCGTCTCATGGCCCATCGTTTTGCGGATGAGTTGGTTTTTCGCTATACGGGAGAACCGGGAATCGCACGGACGAAGATCGCCTATGTCTCAGAGCTGGGGACGGCCCGCGAGTTGTTCGTGATGGATTACGATGGGTACGATCCGCGTCAGTTGACGGCCGACGGGTTCTTGAACCTGATGCCTCGTTGGTCGCCGGATCGCCGATTTTTGGTCTTCACGACGTACCGCAATCGGAACACGCAGGATATCGACATGATCGAGCTTGCCACGGGAAAGCGTTGGACCCTTGTCGCGCAAGGAGGGTTGAACATCACCCCGGTGTTATCTCCCGATGGCAATTCACTAGCCTACGCATCAAGCCATGAAGGAAATGCTGAATTGTACCGTTTGGATACTCACACGAAAGCCGTGAAGCGACTGACCACACATGCGGCCGGGGACTTGTCTCCCTCGTGGTCTCCATCGGGTCGGGAGCTCGCATTTACATCCGATCGAAGCGGCGGACCGCAAATTTTTCTTATGAGTGCGGATGGATCCAACGTACGTCGCTTGACGTTTGATGGAGACTATAATGCGGCGCCGGCCTGGTCGCCTCGAGGAAATTGGATCGCCTATGTGTGCCGGACTCCCAAAAAAGAGTACAAACTGTGTGTGATCACCCCCGATGGTCAGAAACATCTGCAACTAACGACAGGACTGGGAGTGGATGATTCTCCGTCCTGGTCTCCGGATGGACGGCATCTGGTCTTCAGCTCGACGGTGGATGGTAAGAGTCAGATCTACATGATCAATGTGGACGGTAAAGATCTTGAGCGTATTACGTTTACCGGGACGCACAATAGCGCACCGTCCTGGTCCCCAGCATCGTAAATATCCAGGAAGGCATTGACGGCAATCGTCCTTCGCTGTAAGAAAAAGGGACGATCTTTCACAGGAGGAAAGGAATCCAATGAAAACGTTACCAGCCGGCTACTTGCCGTTGATTCTTGGTGTCATCATACTGGGAATTCCAGCGTGCTCGAAGAAGGCGGTCCGATCAGGAGGCGATAGTCAGGCTTTACAAGAAGAGATGGCCAGAGGAGAGATGGCCAAGGGAGGAGCGACTAAAGAAGGGACAAATTCAAGTTTTCCCGATACGTCGTTCTCCGGACGTGAAGATTCGAACAGCCTACGGGGATTGGATCGCAATCCTTCGGAAGAACGGCTGGGCGGAAATGCCGCTAATGCCGGTACTCCCGGTGGCGGCCACACCAACGCGCTGATCGCAAAAGCAGATTCCGGCGCGGCCGCTCGCCAGTTGGCTGAAATTCGTGCGGAGCAAGTGGCTTCGGTGGCAGCCGGACTTCGGGATGTCTTTTTCACGTACGACAGTTTTTCGATTACCGATGAAGGACGCCATGCCCTTTCCGGCAATGCGGAATGGGCCAGATCGAACTCGTATGCACAGCTGAAAATCGAAGGACATTGTGACGAGCGCGGCACATCAGCCTATAATTTGGTGTTGGGTGAAAAGCGTGCGAAGGCCGTTCGGAATTATCTCGTCGAGCTGGGAATGGCCCCCACTCATTTGTCGGTCGTCTCCTACGGCAAAGAACGGCCGTTCTGCACGGAACATACGGAGTCTTGTTACTCGCAGAATCGTCGTGGACATCTCGTTGTCAAAACAGGAAAGTAGTGTGCTGGTAGTGCTCGTTCACCTGAACGAGCCTTGATCGTCGGCGGTCGTTTGGAACTCAAGACATGACATCTCAGCTACGAACCACGCATGGTATGCTCCTCGGTATCGCCGTGGGAGGTCTCCTTCTGCCGGGGTGTGTCGCTCAGCAGTCCGACCTGAAAAAAGCCGAAAAAGATCTTCAACAACAGCTGTCCCAGACCAGAGCCAGGCAGAGCCAGGAAATTTCGACCTTACGCGAACATGAACTGCCGCAGCTGCGAGGAGAGCTGGAAAAGGCTCTGCACCAGGCACGAGAGCTCCAGAACAAGCAGGAAGATTTTAAGCATCGGTCGGTCCAGTTGGAGCAGCAGACAAAAAAACTGGAACAATTGGCGGCCAAGCTGGAAACCGACAGCAGCACACGTTATCTGTGGATGCAGAAGAGCTTCGAGACGCAGGACGCGAAGGTATCCACCCGGCTCGACGAGTTATCGAAAGCCATGGAAGCTTTGAAAAAAGAAGTTATTGATGTCGTCCAACGCACGAACGAAGGGTTGGCAAAACGTGTCGATGTCAAGCTGGACGGGCATCAAAAGGAGTTGACGGATCACCAGAATAAGATCGAGCAGATCTCTCAAAAGTTCACTCAATTCAATCAGGCGCTGACAGGATTTCGGGAGGCGCTGACCGGTCTGAATGATCGCGTGGGTGAGCACGAGCAAACCGTGAAGCATCTCACCTCGAGAATCGATGTCGATTCAAAAACGACGGCGACTCATGCGGAGGATGTCAACCGAAGCGTGATTTCCATCACGAAGGCGCTTGAAGCGGTCGGGAAAAAAGTCACGGCTCGCCTTGACGATCAAGACAACCGAATCGATGCCTTGGCGAAAACTCTTGAACAAGTATCAAATAGGCCTGCTCCTCTGCAACAGACGCACAAAGCGGCGCAACACTCCGCGCTGGGGCCGAATGAGCTCACCGTGGAAGGAGGGGAAACGGCAAAGTTGTCCCCTGGGCCGGAAGCGGCGGGCGGTGCGACCACGATCGTTCCTCCTCAAGAATCACCGAAATTCGAACCGGCTCAGGCCAGCGCCGATCCCCCTGATCGGACTCGCTATGAGCGGGTGTTGGGCCTCTTTCGGGATGGGGATTTGGAAGGCGCTCGGCAAGGATTTACCGGATTTCTTGAGGACTATCCCAACTCAAACCTCGCGCCGAATGCCCGCTTTTGGCTGGGGGAGTCGTACTTCGGCAAGAAAGAGTTTCAGCGAGCGATCGATGCCTACGATAAAGTGGAGATCGATTATCCCGGCAGCGAAAAGATACCTGCTGCAATCTTAAAGAAAGGGTATGCGTATTTGGCTTTGAAGGATAAGAAGCGAGCGTCGTCCGCCTTTAAGCAGGTGGTTACGCTCTACCCGAAAACCACCGAGGCGGGAAAAGCGTCGGACAAACTGGGTCAACTCAAGGAGGTGCGGTAGCAATATGCGTGTCCGTACACTCGTGTCCGGTTCTGCGGCAGGGGGATTGTTGGCGTTGGCGGTCGTGCTCGTCGGCTGTGCCAAGCATGCCGATTTTCTGGAAATGCGCAATCAGCTCTCGATCATCTCTAGAACGCAGGACCAGGATCATCAACGGGTGGATGCCGTGATGCGCCGATTGGAGGCAGTAGAGAGGAGTAAGGATACGGATTCTGGGAAACCGCGATTCGATGATGTGGGGGCACGTTTTCAAAAGCTTGAAAGTCGGTTGGCAAAGCTGGAAGAGGCTGTCAGCCAGGCAGCCGCCAAGGTGGATTCCTCGACGGACCCGCGTGCGTCTCGGTCCGTTAAGCAGACGCAATCCGCAGAACCGACGGCGACGGTGTCAGGAATCACACCGACGTCCGCCTTCAATCTGGCCTATAATGATTATCTCAACGGAAAATACGAGCTTGCGGTCGCAGGGTTCCAACGGTTCATCAAAGATTTTCCCGGTACGTCGCTGACCCCCAATGCCCAATATTGGTTGGGAGAATCGTATTACAACTTGAAAGACTATGGGCGGGCCATCCAAACGTTCGACTATCTCGTGGCGGAATATCCGGGGAACGAAAAAGTTCCCGCGGCGCTGTATAAGCTTGGTTTGGCGACGGCCGAGATCGGCGATCTCGGCAGGTCGAGAAAGACGCTGAAGCGTGTGCTTGAAGAGTTCCCCTCATCGGACGAATCGAAGTTGGCAAAGAATAAGTTGGCCGAAATCCGATGATCGTCGCCGTGGCGCGACGCCCCGTCCCATTACCGTCTTATCCCTTGTGAGGAGCATCGTGGCGTGCTGAGAACCGACGGCGGTGGCAAGATCTGTATTCTTCCGGAAGAGGTCATCGGTCGCATTGCAGCGGGAGAGGTGGTCGAACGCCCGGCGGCGGTCGTCAAAGAGCTCCTCGAGAACAGTCTCGATGCGGGGAGTCGGTCCATCACGATCGACGTGAAGGCCGGAGGGCTCGCCTTGATTCGGGTGAGCGACGACGGGGAAGGCATGAGTCAGGAAGATGCCCCGCGCGCGTTTCAGCGGCATGCCACGAGCAAGCTCCAGTCCGATCTGGATCTCTGGTCTATCCGAACGATGGGTTTTCGGGGCGAAGCACTGCCGAGCATCGCCGCGGTTGCCCATGTTCGGCTGATGACTGCGATTCGTTCCGCCGACATAGGGACCGAGTTGGAAGTTGTGGGAGGAGCGATCGGGAGAATCGCCGAAGCTCCTCCGATCACCGGAACACGTATCGAAGTTGCAGAGCTGTTCCACAACCAGCCCGCCCGGAAGAAGTTCCTGAAGTCGACCCTCACGGAGTTCTTGCATATCAGCCGAGTCGTACAGCAGGCATCGCTCGCCTGGCCGTCCATCCATTTTCGTTTGACGCATAACGCCGAGGAGATCATCAATTACCCGTCCGCGCTGTCGGATGATGATCGGATCGCCCAGGTCTATCGACACTCCTTTCTCGACCAGTGTCTTCGGATCAAGGCCTCGCTTCCGGGGGCCTGTGTCAGCGGGTATATCGTGGATGCTGTTCATGCAAAGTCAGCTCGCATACCGCAAGAATTGTTCGTGAACCGTCGTCCTGTACGCAACGCTGCAGTCTCTCATGCCGTCGGGGAAGGGTATGGTTCATTCCTCGCCAAAGGCAGCCAACCGCGATTCGTGCTGTTTCTGGACATTGACCCGGACCGCCTCGATGTCAATGTCCATCCGACCAAGCGGGAAGTGAGATTTTCGGACAATGAGTTGATCCACCAACTCGTACGGCGAGCGGTCCGCCAAGTCTTGAGTGGCGGAAAGACGGATGAGCTTGGAAAGACTCCGTTCGTAGAGTCTTCCGTGCAACGGACCTCGGGTTCCATCGTGACAACTCTCCCCACGTCCGAATCCGTTGAAGCGGAATCGGCGATCCTGCAGCCCGGCCCCGAAACTCAATTGCCGTTGGTGAGCGAAGCGGCGGAGCCCTACGTTCAAGTGCCTTCAGTTGAGGTGACCGCGCTGGGGCAGATCAATAGGACATTCCTCATCGCTCAAGTCGGGGGTGATTTGACGGTGATTGATCAACACACGGCTCACGAGCGGGTCCTGTTTGAGCGACTGTATCGCGTTTGGACCACTCGTGGCATTCAGGCCCAGCCATTGCTGATCCCCGATCCGGTGGAACTGTCGCCACCTCAGACTGCATTGCTTCAACGTTACCAACATGACCTGGAACAATTGGGAATGGAGATTGAACCATTTGGTTCCTCAACCGTCTTGATCAGGGCGATCCCGGTCGGTTTGGGCAAGATCGATCCGACCTCGTTTCTGCAGGACCTCATTGAGGATCTCACGCAATGGGATAGTGCCTCTAGTGGGGAAGTAAGAGTGCGGTCGGTCCTGGCATCGTTGGCGTGCCACGGAGCGGTTTGGGCCGGTCGCTCGATGAAACTGGAAGAAATCAAAGCTCTGGTTGAGGACTGGCGTACCGAAGGGGAGATCACAACCTGTCCACATGGACGGAGAACATCATTCCGACTCAGCATCCCAGACCTGGAGAAAATGTTCGGACGAGCCGGCTGGTAGCCGATGATATGGGCAGAGGCTACGGTTAGTCGGTGGAGGGTTTTTATCCCGGCGGGTAGGTGTATCATCGGCTCTGCAGCGTTCACGTGACATGCGATCAGACCAGTTGCTCCACTACCGTCCACTCGTCGTGCTGCTCGGTCCGACAGCCGTCGGTAAGAGTCGAATTGCAACACAAGTGGCCAAATACTTTGAGACGGACGTGCTGGCGGCGGATTCCCGTCAAGTGTATCGCGGGATGGACATTGGAACGGATAAGCCGACGGCTGAGGAGCGTCAGGCGGTGCCGCACCGACTGATTGATTTGGTCGCCCCCAGCGAAACGTTCAACGCTGGTTGGTATCGGCGAGTCGCGATGGTAGAAATCGAACGCTTATACAGTGTGGGGCGGTTGCCCTTCGTGGTGGGTGGAACGGGGTTGTATATCCGAACCTTAGTGAAGGGGTTATGTCCGGCGTCTCAAGCCGACCCGGATGTGAGGGCAGACCTTAGGAAATTGAGAGATGACGGGGGGCGAGACGGTCTCTATGCAGAGTTGATGCGTGTCGACCCTGAAACGGCAACACGGTTGCACCCTAATGATGAATCCAAAGTCATGCGCGCATTGGAAGTCTATCGGCTATCAGGGCGCCCACTGTCGACCATGCAAGCCGAACACGGATTTCACGAGACTCCGTTTTCGGCTCTTCTGATAGGCCTTGAGCGAAGGAAAGAGACCCTCTATCGAAGAATTGAAGAACGAATCGATTGGCAGCTGACTCATGGAATGGTAGAAGAGACTCGATTATTGCTCGATCAGGGATATGGGCGCGAGCTCGGTTCGATGAAAGGTCTCGGCTATCGCCAGGTCGGAGCCTATTTGGCGAATGAGTGCGATTACGCTGAAATGGTGCGTCGATTCAAGCGCGACACGAGACGTTTTGCGAAACGGCAGATGACCTGGTTTCGAAGCGAAGCGGGAGTAGCATGGTTGCCGATCGAGGACAACGAGCCGTATGAGCGGACGGCGGAACGAGTGATCGCACGCATCGAGCAATTTATGAAAGCCCTTGTGCAACCTAAATAACCTGCTGCATTGCAGCAGGCCTTTTAAGAAAAGGATCTCTATGAAGAGAAAAAGGCAGGATGAGCGGGTGACCGTCGGAGTGATCGGAGGAAGCGGGCTGTATGACATCGAAGGGCTCACCTCGACTCGGTCCATCCGAGTCCGTACGCCCTTTGGGGCACCTTCTGATGCGATTACCGTGGGCTCGCTGGAAGGAATTCGAGTCGCATTTCTTTCGCGACATGGGCGGGGGCATTTATTGAATCCGAGCGGGATCAACTATCGCGCGAACATTTTCGCGCTCAAGTCCCTGGGGGTGTCTCATGTGATTTCGATCAGCGCGGTAGGCAGCATGAAGGAATCAATTCACCCGGGCGACGTTGTTGTGCCGGACCAGTTCATCGACCTCACGAAGCGGCGTGTCTCGACATTTTTTGACGACGGAGTGGTGGCGCATGTCGCCTTCGGCGAGCCGATTTGCGCCGAACTGGGACAGACTCTCCTGGCGGCTGGAGAAAAGATCGGCGCCAAGTTGCATCGCAGTGGGACCTATCTCTGCATGGAGGGGCCTCAGTTTTCGACGAAAGCGGAATCACGGCTCTATCGGCAATGGGGCGTCGATGTGATCGGGATGACCAATATGCCGGAAGCGAAACTGGCCCGTGAGGCGGAGCTCTGTTACGCGACCTTGGCGCTGGTGACCGATTATGACTGTTGGCATGAGACGGAAGAAGCGGTCACGGTGGAAGCGGTGTTGGGCACGCTTCATCGCAATGTCGCCTTGGCTAAACAAATACTCCGCTCGGCCATGCCGTTCTTCGCCGATCCAATAGACTGCCCCTGTCATCGGGCTTTGGACGATGCCATTCTGACTGCGCCGAAACGAATCCCTATTGCTGTTCGGAAGAAACTCGCCGTGCTCATTGACCGTGCTCTGATACCAAAGAAAGGAGTCCGTTAGCCATGGGGAAACTGTTAGTCGTGGGATCGGTCGCGCTTGATACGGTCAAGACCCCTTTCGGCGAAGGAACCGAGATTCTTGGAGGGTCGGCTACCTATTTTTCAACAGCTGCCAGCTTCTTTACCTCGGTGGCGCTCATTGCCGTGGTTGGAGAGGATTTTCCTCAGCAGCACATCGCGTTTCTCAAAAGCCGAGGGATCGATCTCACCGGCTTGGAACGGCGTCCAGGAGCGACGTTTCGTTGGAAGGGTGAATACACGCACCAGCTGAACGAAGCCCATACCTTGGATACCCAGCTCAACGTGTTCGAGACGTTTCGTCCTCAGATTCCTGAAGCCTATCGCGCGCCGGACGTGCTGTTCTTGGGGAACATTCATCCGGAGCTTCAGCTCGATGTTCTGCATAAAGTGAAACGTCCCGCGCTGGTGGCCTGCGACACGATGAATTTCTGGATCAACGGCCAGCGCGAGGCGCTCTGGAAGGTGTTGGAGAAGGTGGATATTCTGATCATCAACGACGGCGAGGCACGTGCGCTGGGCCAAGATTCCAATCTAGTGAAAGTGGCGAAGCTCGTGCTTTCACGAGGGCCTAAGCATCTCATCGTGAAGCGGGGCGAGTATGGTGTGCTCATGTTCACCGAAAAACACATTTTCGGCGCGCCGGCGTTTCCGCTGGAAGACGTACGCGATCCGACCGGCGCCGGAGATACCTTCGCCGGTGGTTTTCTGGGCTACTTGGCGGCGACGGGAAACCGGTCTCCAGAGGCTATGAGACAAGCCATCATCTTTGGCAGCGTGATGGCGTCATTTACCGTAGAATCCTTTAGTCTTGACCGATTGCGCATCCTGGATTACAAAGAGATTCAGGCTCGGTTCGCCGAGTTTAAGCGGCTCACGCATTTTGAGGATGTTCAATGAGCAGATGCGATCGGCGGTTCTATCGGCAGCGAGCGTATTGCCTGCTGGCCTATGTAGGACTCATAAGTATCTGTGGAGGATGTGTAAACGACAAAGAAGTGCTGCAAAAATCGCAAGGGCATTATCAAGAGGGCGTCGCCAGTCTTCCGGGAGATCGTCAAAAAGCTTTTGTCTCGTTCCAGAAGTCCGTCCAGTTGAATCCGGCCAATAAGGAGGCGCGGTACGCACTGGGACATGTGTACGCGTTGCAGGGCAAGTTGTCCTACGCAGAAGAGCAATTCCGCGCGGCGATCAAGATCGATGAAACCTACTCCGAAGCGCATACGTATCTGGGACAAGTTCTGGCCAACCAGGATCGGTGGGATGAGGCGATCCAATCCTATCGTCAGGCCCTAGCGAATCCCCTCTATCCGACGCCGGACTTAGCTCGATTTCATCTCGGTCGAGCACTGGCACACCAGGGCGATCTTCAGGGTTCGATGGAGGCGTTGGAAGATGCGGTATCGGCGAGTCCTCCAAGTGTCCCGCCCGCAATGACTCATCTTGAGCTTGGTCGGGTGTATTATAAATTAGGCTATACGATCAGAGCCCGAGAAATTTTGAAGAAAGTGGAGACCTGGGATAAGGGTGGAGAGCTGGCGGCTGCGGCATCGGAACTCTTGACACGATTGAAGTAGGAGACTTATGGAGTCGGTCGGCGAATTCTTCAGGCAAGTCCGAGAAACGAAAGGGTTGACCGTTGATGAGGTGGCGTCGAAAACCCGCATTCGCACGGATTTCGTCAAGGCGCTCGAGGACGGGAATTTCGCCAAGTTGCCCGACCAAGTCTTCGCCAAGGGGTTTGTGCGTTCCTATGCCCGATCGCTGGGCTTGGACGAAGAAGATGCGATTCACCGCTTTATTCAATCGGCCGGCTCTTTTTACGAGAAACAGGACGAGCGTGAACGGCTCAAGGTACGACAGATTGAAGAAGACCGGAAGCGTCAGTCCAATCGAAAAGCGGTGACGATTGCGATCAGTATCGCCGTGCTGACGCTCATCTTTCTTCTCAGTCGAGAGCAATCGTCGGTTTTTCGGCGCGGAGCTCCTGAGCAAGGCCCGGCGACGAAACGCACGACTCAAGCGGCGAAAGAGGTTCCGTCCTCAACGGCCCGTGAGCCTGAGCGTATGGCGGAGGTTCCGAAACCGACTGATACGCCTGCCGGAGCGCCGAAGACAACGACCGAAGCCCCGCCGCGACAGGAACCTGTCACGCCTACCGGGACAGGTTCTCGATCAGAGCCAGAAATGGTTTCGACAAGGTCGACAGCCTCTCCAGGCAGCGATGGCCCGTTAGCCGGAATCGCTCTGAACGCAACGGAAAGTTCTGGGGATGGTCAGCTGGTATTGGACTTGGAGGCGACGGAATTGAGCTGGGTCGTCGTGCAGATCGATAACGGGAGTCCTCAGGAGTCGTTGCTACGACCAGGTGAAAAGGCCCATTGGAAGGGGCAGGACCAATTCATCTTGACCCTTGGGAATGCCGGAGGAGTGAAGGCCGAGTTAAACGGCAAACCTCAAAAGCCATTCGGACCAAGCGGGAAAGTTGCCCGAGATATTGTGTTGAAACGATAGTACCGTGCTTCTCCGATCGCATTCAGTCAATCTGTCCGTCCTTGCCTTCCGGCCATAATCTCCTAACAATCCGATCAAGCGCTCCTTGTCGGCCGCTGGTTTTTTAGAGGGATTTTCATAGCCATATTTCAAGATGCCGCAGTTATAGCTAAGTCCACAATCGTTGATAGGTCTTGACGATAGCGTCGAGGGTGGCCTGCTCCTGATACTCCCGGCGCTTCTTCAGAGCGGC
>Ga0134128_10003031_pt1 | contig 20590 bp, 19 predicted proteins | sample KB31754_FD_96462 | JGI IMG/M metagenome (GOLD analysis project Ga0134128, IMG submission 96462) | Terrestrial soil microbial communities with excess Nitrogen fertilizer from Kellogg Biological Station, Michigan, USA - KB3-175-4 | ecosystem: Environmental > Terrestrial > Soil > Unclassified ...
GTCGGTGATATCCGGGTCGTCGAGGACGTGGTAACGGTAGTTGGCCTGCTCGATCTGCGCCCGCAGTTCGGCGACGCGGGCCAGGGTTTCGGCGGGGACGGTGGGTTCGGCCATGCGGGTCTCCTTGTCCCCGCAGTTTAGCGATACGGCCGACGCGAAGTCTCAGCGATGAAGATGACCAGACGCTTCAGGCTGGTAGGTGATTTCGAGCACCTTCAGGCGACGCTTGCGTCCATCCGGCATGGGCCAGTCGATCTGCTGGCCGCGCGACAGTCCGAGCAGGGCGCTGCCGACCGGGGCCAGGATGGAGACGGTGCCCGGCGCACCGGCGGCAGTCGGGTAGACCAGGGTCAGGGTCAGTCGCTCGCCGCCGTCCTCATCCTCGAATGCCACGGTGGAGTTCATCGTCACCACATGCGCAGGCATGGCGGCGGGCTCGACCACCTCGGCGCGATCGAGTTCGTCGCGCAGCGCATCGAGCTTGCCGGCTTCGGCGGCTGGCAGGCGCTCCAGCAACGCCTCGATGCGTTCCAGATCGATACGCGACACGGTGATGGCTGACTTGCTCATGACTTTTCCTGATGCTCGCGGCTCCTGCCGCACAAAAACACGCGCCAGAACGAAGACGTCCCGGCGCGTGGGGTCGGTAATTGCCTGCCACGCCTGACCGTACGTGGGTGGCAGATGAAACTGGCCTGACTCTGCGAAAACGCCGCATGAATTGCAAGCTGTCATAACAGGTATCATCCGCCTCCATGTCGTCTCCAGCCGCCGCGGATCCCCGCGCTGCCGCCGCTGCTCCCATTCCAGCAACGGTTTCTCCCGCGTTGACCGAGCCTTCCACGCGCGAACGCTTTCGCGGCCTGCTGTGGCTGGTTGCTGCGGCATTCTTCATGCAGGCGCTGGATTCCACCGTGGTCAACACGGCCGTGCCGGCGATGGCGGCAGCTCTGAATGTGACACCGCTGGGCATGCGCACCGCGCTGACCAGTTATGTGCTTACCTTGGCGATCCTGATACCGGCCAGCCCATGGTTGTGCGACCGGCTGGGCACGCGCCGCGTGTTCGGCGCCGCGATCGTGGTATTCGGATTGGGCTCGCTGCTGTGCGGGCTGGCCCAGACACTGCCGCAGCTGGTTGCCGCACGTGTGCTGCAGGGCATCGGCGGAGCCTCGCTGATGCCGGTCGGGCGTTATGTGCTGGTACGCAGTATCGACAAGCGCGAATTCGTGCAGGCGATGAGCACAGTGGCCACTTTCGGCCTGCTCGGCTCTGTGCTTGGCCCCCTGCTCGGCGGCGCGCTGGCGCAATTCACCTCGTGGCGGCTGATCTTCCTGATCAACGTGCCGGTGGCGATCGCCGGCGTGTGGATGAATCGCCGTGACATGCCCGAATACCGGCTTGCACGGGCCAACCGTTTCGACTTTTCGGGGTTCCTGCTTTTTGCCGCCGCCTCGGCACTGCTGCTGACTGCCTCGGAACTGGCCGGCGATACGCCGGTGCCATGGCTGCGTATTGGTCAGTGCAGTGCGATCGCCTTGTTGCTCGGTGCAGTTTACGTGTGGCGCAGCCAGCGCATCGCGTTCCCGGTGGCCGACCTGGCGTTGCTGAAAGTGCGCAGCGCATGGGTGGCTCTGGCAGGCGGGCTGTCGACCCGGCTTGGCATCTCCGGCATGTTCCTGCTTCTGGTGCTGTTCCTGCAGGTGGGCTGTGGCTGGTCCCCGTTGATGGCCGGGCTGATGATGGTGCCGCAGGCGCTCGGATCGATCAGCGCCAAATGGATAATCAACCGGGTGCTGGTGCACTTCGGCTATCGCCGACTGCTGCTTGGCAATACCGTGATCGTGGCGTTGCTGTTGGCGGCGTTCGCCCTGCTCGGACCGACCACGCCGGCATGGGCGATCGCCGCACTGACATTCTGCTACGGCATCTCCACCGGCCTGCAGTACACCACGATGAACACCCTGATCTATCACGACCTCGATATCCGGCACGCGTCGATGGCTTCATCGATGGCCTCGACCGTGCAATACCTCGCGATGAGCTTCGGCATTGCGTTGGCCACCCTGCTGATGCAGGCCCTGCTGAAGGGACATGCCAACGCGGACTATGTGGTCGCGTTTCGCTGGACCGTCCTGCTGCTGGCGTTGATTACGGCCGCGGCGAGTCGCGTGTTCGGCCAACTGCCATCCGACAGACCGAGGTGAACGAACGGCGCGGATCTTCGGCGCCATCCTGCGCGGTACATCGGGCTGTTACTCTACGAAGCACCTCGCCCGACGCGATCAATCCCGCCTGAAGGAGTGCCGATGCGCAGGCTGTTTGCCCTGGCTGCCCTGTTCGCCTGCGCCCCGGTGCAAGCCACCGAAACCGGTGTCGACGTCAACTTCCATCTGACCGCGCATCCGGTCGGCTGGCTCGCGCTGGCGCTGTTCGTGCTGGCCTATGTCGCGGTGATCCTGGAAGAGCGCATCCACGTCGCCAAATCCAAGCCGGTGGTGCTGGCGGCGGCCTTGATCTGGGGTCTGATCGCATGGCAGACCGGCGGCGCCAGCGGCACCCAGGAGGCCGGGCACGCATTCGAGGCGATGTTCCTGGAGTACTCGGAGATCTTCTTCTTCCTGGTGGTGGCGATGACCTACGTCACCGCGATGGGCGAGCGCGGCGTGTTCGAGGCATTGCGCAGCCAGTTGACCCGGCGCAACTTCAGCTATCGCTCGTTGTTCTGGATCACCGGGCTGCTGGCGTTCTTCCTCTCACCGATGCTGGACAACCTGACCACGGCGCTGGTGATGTCGGCGGTGATCCTGGCGGTCGGTGCCGGCAACACGCGTTTCGTCACGCTCGCGCTGATCAACCTGGTGGTGGCGGCGAATGCGGGCGGCGCCTGGAGCGCTTTCGGCGACATCACCACGCTGATGGTATGGCAGGCCAACAAGGCGCAATTTTTCGAGTTCTTCCACATTTTCCTCCCCGCCCTGATGAACTGGCTGGTGCCGTCGGTGGCGATGTTTTTCGCGCTGCCCAAGGGTCGCCCGGACCCGGTCGAAGGCAGCAACCCGATCAAGCCTGGCGGCATCAGCATCTGCCTCACTTTCGCGCTGACGATCGCGATCACCGTGGTGGGACGTCAATGGCTGGGCATGCCTGCCGCCTATGGCATGCTGACCGGGCTGGCCCTGCTCAACCTGCTGGCCACCCGGATCGACTACCGCCAGCGCCGCTATGCGCTGGCCCAGGGCATGGAGCCGCAGACCTATTCGATCTTCCGCATCATCGCCAATGCCGAGTGGGACACCTTGCTGTTCTTCTATGGCGTGTTCGCATGTGTCGGCGGCCTGGCGGCACTGGGTTATCTGGAGCTCGCCTCGACACACATGTACGGTGATCTCGGCTATACCATTGCCAACTCGACCATGGGCCTGCTCTCGGCGATCGTGGACAACATCCCGATCATGTTCGCGGTGCTGAAGATGAACCCGCCGATGGATCACGGTCAGTGGCTGCTGATCACGCTCACCGCCGGCGTCGGCGGCAGCCTGCTGTCGGTCGGTTCGGCTGCCGGCGTGGCACTGATGGGGGCCTCGCGCGGGCACTACACCTTCATGAAACACTTGCGCTGGAGCTGGGCGATCGCGCTGGGATACATCGCAAGCATCGCCCTGCACATGTGGATGAACGCCCACCTGTTCGGCGGTCATTGAAGTATCAGACGCCCCTCGGTCACCGGAGTCCCTTGCACTGATGCACCATGCCAGCGAAATCCTGCTCACCCTCTTCATCATCTTCATCGCCGCCCAGCTCGGTGCCGAGGTGGCACAGCGCCTGAAACTGCCTGCCGTGGTCGGCGAAATCGCCGCCGGCTGCGTGGTCGGTCCTTCGATGCTTGGCTGGCTCACGCCCGGGCAGATCCTGCCAGGCACGCCACTGGATGTGCTGGCCGAGATCGGCGTGGTGGTGCTGCTGTTCTCGGTAGGCCTGGAAACCCGGCTGGACGACCTGAAGAAAGTCGGCAAGAGCGCTTTCCTGGTCGGCGTGCTGGGGGTGATCGTGCCGTTCGTCGCAGGTGCGCTGTGGGCGCATGGCGAAGGTTTCGAGTGGGTCAAGTCGTTGTTCGTGGCCGCCGCCTTCGTGGCCACCTCGGCCGGCATCACCGCCCGCGTTCTGCAGGAACTGGGGGTACTGCAGCAAGCCGAAAGCCGGGTCATCCTCGGCGCCGCGGTGATCGATGACATCCTCGCCATGCTGTTGCTCGGCGTCGTTTCCTCGCTGCAGGGCGGCGGCTCGCTCAACCTGCAATCGCTGTTGCTGACCCTGGGCGGCGCGATCGGCTTCGTGGCGATCGTCGGTTGGGGCGGCACCCGCGTGATGCGGAGCAAGTCGGGTTGGCTGGAAGCGCCGATCAGCCCGCATTCGGCGCTGACCCTGGTGCTGGCGCTGTGCCTGGGATTGGCATGGTTGTCGACGCGATTCGGACTGGCCGCGATCATCGGCGCCTTCCTCGCCGGCATGATCGCGTCGGAAACGCGCCAGCGCGACGAGCTGGAACACCAGACCCTGCCCTTGCTGGCCTTCCTCACTCCGTTCTTCTTCGTGGTCACCGGCGCCAAGATCAACCTGGCCGAACTGGCCAGCGCCCAGGCGCTGTGGATGCTCGCCGTGGTCACGCTTGTCGCGATCGCCTCCAAGCTGGCCGGCGGATTTCTGGGGGCGCTGTCACTGGGCAAACGCAGCGCAACCATCGTCGGATTCGGCATGGTGCCGCGCGGGGAGGTCGGCGTGGTGATCGCCAGCCTGGGGCTGGCCGCCGGAGTGTTCAGCGACCAGATCTACGCGATCATCGTGGCGATGTCCCTGCTTACCGCGATGGTGACGCCACCGGTGCTGGCGTGGCTGCTGCGGCGCCAGCGCGACGACGGGAAGATGGCTTCACTCGGTGACTGAAGCCCGGGCGGCCGGTCGCGCGCACGCTTTTCCCTTCGACTGGAGCTATGCTCCCCCGCGTGGAAGGGTCCGCGGGGATGACATGAAGACCGTACTCATCGTCGACGACGACGCGCTGGTGCTCGAAGCGATCGACCTGCTGCTGTCACGCGCCGAGGGTTTCCGAAGCATCCGTGCGCAGGGAGTGGCCAGTGCCCGCAGCGACCTGCGGCACGCGCGCATCGACGTGCTTGTCGCCGACGTCATCCTGGCCGGCAGCACTACCGGCATCGAGCTCTGCGAACATGCCATCGAGCGCCACCCGACGATCGCCATCGTCGTGATCACCGCCGACAACGAAGTGCAGTGCGATGAGATACCCGCGCGCGGCATCTTCCTGCGCAAGCCATTCGGCGGCGAACAACTGCTCGACGCCATCGATGCGGCGTTGAAGCGGGCCGCCGCGGAACCGCACAAGTCGACACGCGCGGATTGAACCAACCCTGGTCGCGAACAGAAACGGGTCGGAAAACCGGCCCGTTTTCGTTGCTCGATCAAATCCCGGCGACTGTCCGCAGTCGGCGCGGGGAGCGAAGCCAGCTCGGCATCACTTGGCGAAAAGATGCTCCACGCCGGCGCGCTCTTCGCGCAGTTCCTTGTCGGTGGCATCCATTCGCGCGCGCGAGAAGTCGCTGATCGCCAGCCCCTGCACGATCTCGAACTTGCCGTTCTTCACCGTCACCGGGTAACCGTAGATCACCCCCGGGCCAATGCCGTAGGAGCCATCGGAGGGAATGCCCATCGAGACCCAGTCGCCTTCGGCGGTACCCTGCGCCCAGTAGCGCATGTGGTCGATCGCGGCCGACGCGGCGGATGCCGCCGACGATGCGCCGCGCGCCTTGATGATCGCCGCGCCGCGCTGTTGCACGGTGGGGATGAAGTCGTTCTCGTACCAGGCCTGGTCGATCAGCGACATCGCCGCCTTGCCGTTGACGGTGGCGTGGTGGATGTCCGGGTACTGGGTCGAGCTGTGGTTGCCCCAGATCGTCATCTTCTTGATGTCGGTGGTGTGCGCGCTGGCCTTTTCGGCCAGCTGCGACAACGCGCGGTTGTGGTCGAGCCGCACCATCGCGGTGAAGCATTTCGGATCCAGGTCGGGGGCGTTTTGCTGAGCGATCAGGGCATTCGTGTTGGCCGGGTTGCCGACCACCAGCACCTTAACGTCACGCTTCGCATGCGCATTCAGTGCCTTGCCCTGCGGGGCAAAGATCGCGCCATTGGCTTCCAGCAGGTCCTTGCGCTCCATGCCTGGGCCGCGCGGGCGCGCACCCACCAGCAGGGCGTAATCCACGTCCTTGAAGGCCACGTTCGCATCGTCCGTGGCGACCACGCCGGCCAGGGTCGGAAAGGCGCAGTCGTTCAGTTCCATCACCACGCCCTGCAGCGCCGGCAGCGCCGGGGTGATTTCCAGCAGGTGCAGGATCACCGACTGGTCCGGACCCAGCATGTCGCCAGCAGCGATGCGGAACAGCAAGGCATAACCGATCTGGCCGGCGGCGCCGGTAACGGCAACTCGAACGGGGGCTTTCATCGTGACAACTCCTTGGGGGAATGAGACAAGGTCCGCGTCCTGCGACGCAGGCCAGAACCAATCGGTCAGCTCAGCTCGGCGAAGAACTCGGCGATGCGCTCGAGTCCCGGCGCCAGCTGTGCGGTCGGGCAGGTGTAGGAAATGCGCAGCGCGCGCGGCTCGCCGAACGCCGAACCCGGCACGCAGGCCACGCCCTTGGCTTCCAGCAGTGCGGCGCAGAACTCGACGTCGTTGCTGATCTTCACGCCGTGGTGGCTCTTGCCGAATGCCACCGAAACATCCGGGAAAGCGTAGAACGCGCCCTGCGGCCGCGGGCAGACCACGCCGGGAATCGCGCTGAGCGCGGCGAACACCGTGTCACGCTTGCCGGCAAATTCGGCGCACCTGGCCTTGGGAATATCCTGCGGGCCACTGAGTGCCGCCACCGCCGCCGCCGTGATCACTTCCGGGAGGCTGGTGATGTGGTTGGAGTTGAGCGTGGTGATCGCCTTGGCCACCACTTCCGGCCCTGCCAGCAGACCGACGCGCCAGCCGGGCATGCCGTAAGTCTTCGAGACGGAATCGACGAAGATCACGCGCTCACTGAGCTCGGGCTTGGCGAACACGAAGTTGTGGTAGCCGAGGCCGTCGAACACCATCGAGTTGTAGATGTCGTCGGTGATTACCCAGGTGTCCGGATGCTTCACCAGTACCTCGGCCAGCGCGGCGATCTCCTCGCCGGTGTAGACCATGCCGGTGGGGTTGGACGGGTTGTTGAACAGGAACACCTTCGGCTTGCGCGCCAGCGCGGCATCAAGTTGTGCCGGGGCGAGCTTGTAGTTCTGCTCCGCACCGCAATGCATCACGTTGATCTTCGCGCCGACGATGTCGGCGATGTCGCGGTAGCTGGTCCAGTACGGCGCGGCGAAACAGATCTCGTCGCCTTCGTCGAGCAGCGCCTCGGCCAGGTTGTACAGCACCTGTTTGGCGCCGATGCCGATCGACAGGTTCATCCGCGTGTAGCCGCTGAAACCGAGCGCCTCGATGTGCTTGAGGAACGCATCCAGCAGCGCCTCGGCACCGCGGTTGCTGCCGTACTGGCCGGAGTCGTGCGACAGCGATTCGCGCGCCGCGGCATATACATGCTCGCCTGGCAAAAAGTTCGGTACGCCGATCGAAAAGCTGATGATGTCGCGGCCGGCAGCCTTGAGCTGCCTGGCCTTTTCGGCGATCACCATGATCGCGCTGGGTTTGGCGCGGCCGACGCGCTGGGCAAGCTGGGGCATGGGTTCCTCGACGTCAGGGGATGAGGTCAGCAAACCCGGGAATTTTAGCATGCGGCGATGCGGCATCCGGCATGCCCGCAAAAGCTTGCGCAATCTGCCGCCTATGGTGCTATCGGATCGAGTCGTTGCATGATGCGGACGCCGCAGCGCCAAACAGCTCTCCGGTCGACGGCGGCATCGTTCGATTCGAAAACAACCCAAGGAGGTAGGTACCCATGTTCCACCTGATTTGGTCCATCATCGTTGGCTTCTTCGTGGGCCTGATCGCCCGGGCAATTCTTCCCGGCGCGGATCACATGGGCTTGTGGATGACAGCTGGCGTCGGCATCGTGGGTTCGCTGATCGGCGGCCTGATCGGCAACATGATCAAGCCACCCGAGCCTGGCGCCAAGTTCCATCCAGCGGGCTTTCTGATGTCGATTGTCGGTGCCGTTGTCCTGTTGCTGGTGTTGCGCTACGCATTCCACATGTAGATGTCGCCACTGACCGGCGCATGCGCACCGGCAGACCCGGCAACACGCTCGAAAATCGGCGGGGTCAATTCCCCGCCGATTTGTTTTCATGACGCAGAGCTCAGGCTTGACTGCCGCCCAGCAATTTGCCGGCCAAGCCTTCGAGCATGCCCAGATTGAAGCCACTGGCCTGCCCGGCCGCCGGCACCTGGCCGTCCGGCGTCAGGTGATCGACCGCATGCGGCAATACCTGCGAAAGCTGGCCGAGCAAGGCATTCGGATCAACACCGAGTTTGCTGGCCGCCTCCTGCACCAGCGAACCCATGCCGCCGTTCTGCAGCGCCTGACCGAGCTGGTCGCCTGAAACCGGCTGATTCGCGCCCGTGCCGACCCACGACTGCACCGCTCCACCCAGCCCGTGCTGCTGCAACATGCTGACCAGGCCCTGCACACCACCGGCCTGCTGGATCAACTGGCCAGCCACGCCAATCAGCGAACCGGTATTGCCTTGCTGTCCCTGACCACCGAGCAGATCATTGAGGAATGACATGGTCTTTCTCCTTGACGAGTGGATGAAAGTGAAGCCTGCCGATCATAGGCCCGCAGCAGCGACCCTGTCATGACATGGACGCACAAAAAACCGCCGGCTGCGAACCGGCGGTTTCTCGCGAATCCGGGCCTGGAACTCAGCCGCGCTGGTCGAGGACCGCATTCCACTCTTTCACCCGATCGGACTGCGCCGCCAGCAGCGCGTCGACGTCGCCTTCGACGGTGACTTTCTCGATCGTGTCGCCCTGCTGGATCGCATTGACCACGGCCATGTCAGCCGTGTCCAGTACTTCGCCGAAGACGCTGTGCTTGCCGTCCAGCCACGGCGTGGCGCCATGGGTGATGAAGAACTGGCTGCCATTCGTGCGCGGGCCGGCATTCGCCATCGACAGCACACCCGGCTTGTCGTGACGCAGCGACGCGTTGAACTCGTCCTCGAACTTGTAGCCCGGGCCGCCGCGACCGCTGCCTTCCGGGCAGCCGCCCTGGATCATGAAGTCGGCGATCACGCGGTGGAACGACAGGCCATCGTAGTAGCCGCGCTTGGCGAGGTTGACGAAATTGGCCACCGTGACCGGCGCCTTGTCTTCGTGCAGACGCAGGTGGATCGGGCCGCGGTTGGTGGTGAAGGTGACATGGATGGTCATCGCAAATCCTTGGGTTCGGAAGCTGCAACGTGCCACGACTGGGCACGCGGGTTGCCAAGAATAACCCAGCGGGCTTGATGAAGCAGCGGCGTGGGCTATATCTGGCCAGCTCAGGGCAGCCCCAGCGTGCCGTGCTCCAGCGCACCGGCGCCACGCGGCTGTGTCGCCGGTGTCGGCACATCGGTCGGCCACGCCGCACCTTCATACAGATGCGCCCACAACCGATCCAGCGCCGCATAGCCAAACGGCAGCAGCGGCACGTGGTGCTCCCCGAAACCGGGCAGCTCCAGGAACGCATCGAAGTGCTGCGCGTACGGCACCTTCCAGTAGATCGGCTCACGCCCTTCCTCGCGCAGCCATGCCACATAAGGCTCCGAGCTGAACGCGGTCGGCAGCAGCCCGTCGCTGGCGCCATGCACCACCCACAACGGAAGGTCGCCGCGCGGCAGCTTCGCCGCCGTGGCGGCAACGGAGGCGCGCAGCGCCAGGGCCTCATGATCGTCGCCGGTCCACAGTTTGCGCAGGCATTCGCTGCCGGTCAGGGTCGGATCGGTCGATACATGGGTGCCGCCGAGCAGGCCGATGCCATTGCCCGGCGGGATACCCGAACCATCGGCCCACCATGCCGCCCGCGCGGCGGGGTCGGTGGTGCTGGGCGCACCCTTGGCGTCGATCGCCGCGTAATGGAAACCGCAGGGCATGTCGGCGGCGCCACGGCGCAGGTACGACGAGGCATAACCCGCGGCGATCACCCGCCACAAGTCGAACGCGGTGGTGCTGGCCGCCGTGCTCATCGCCTCGTCGGTCCAGCCGCGGGCATGCAGGTATCGATACGCCTGCTCCGTCTGCTCGGCCACGGTGTTGCCGCTCGACTTGCCCTGCGCGCGCAGGCTGGCACAGCGCACCGACCACGCCGGTGGCAATACGCCGCGTGGACCGCGTGCGAAGGGCGCCGCCGCGAAGCGCTCGCTGCTCAGCGCGCATGGCAACCAGATCGCCGCCTCGGTCGCGTAGTCGTATATCGCGCGACCGTGCCCCGCCACGCAGACGTTCGGTTCCAGCGCCACCACGCCGGCAAAGAAGTGCTCATGATCGAGACCGGCCGCCTGCAACACCGCGCCGCCGCCATTGGACAAGCCGGTGGCGATGATCTTCGTGTTCTGCGACGTGAACGGCGCCTCGCCCGGAAACGCGCGATCGAGCATGGCCAGCCCGAACTGCGCCGCCTGGATCACATGCCGGCCCCAGTCGGCCTCCGGATTGTCGCCGGAGTGCATGTGCTTGATCGCGATGCCCGCGCTGGCCGGTGCCGGCAATGGCTGGAACTCCAGCTCCGCCTCACCGCGTTTCGCGCGACGGCCATTCAGCGCCACACCGCTGTTGTCCGCGTAGTCGTAGTAACCGGAGCCGGTGCCCTTGTCGGTATACGCCACCGCGCAACCGTGCGGCAGACCCCAGGCACCGGCCAGCGCGATCGCACCGTAGATACCGCGCGAACCGGACGATGCGGTGACAACGAGACAACGCTTCCGTTTGTCGAAGTGATCTGGCAACTGCAGCAGCACGCGGTGCGGCGCACGCGCGCCGGGAATGCGCGCAAACGCCTGATACTCCCGACCCGCCACATCCGGTACGCCGCCATACACCGTGCCGTAGCCGCCCAGCGGACCGAGATCGGCGATGCCCTTCCAACTGGTCTGGACGGCGCGACGGCGCAATTCTTCCGCCGTCGGCTGCAACCGATCGGCGAATGCCGATGGCGCACCGGCCAGGCCTGCCAGGCCCAGGCCGGCACTCAACAGATCATCGTGACCGTGATGTTCGGTCACACGGACTTCGCCGTAATCAAGCTCAGGCATGACAGATTCTTTCCTCGCCGCATCGTCGGCACAAGCCGACAGCATGCCCGATGGCAGCGCGGACAAAAACAGCGGGAGCGACAAACTCCATGGGCGTCAACCTGGGGATGCGCGGGATCGACAAGCTCAAGCTGGCCGGCAAGGTCGACGTGTCCATCGGCATCGCCGGCGCGATACATGGGCTGGGCATATCGCCGCGCACCGTTTCGCCACCCACATGCACTCGATGAATCCATGGGTCGGTGAGATCGACTGCCATGAAACCTGCCGCGTCTACGGTGTGCATGCCTCGACGATCCCCGGCGAGGATTACGGCTTCGACTATCCATGCAGAGGGCGACGCCTGCTCGCTGCCCCGGTCGGACGGCAGCCAGCCAACCTCGCCGGGACCGGCCCAGGGCTCCGGCGAGGTTGCGTGCCTGAACCCGCATCGCGGGGGCGCACGCACGCAGTCGCGCAAACCCGTATAATCCTCGGGTTAACCCTCCGATAACCCACGTGGTGGCCGCATGCGCCACCCGAGTCGATCCCATGTCCATCGAAAACCTGCGCAATATCGCCATCGTCGCCCACGTCGACCACGGCAAGACCACTCTCGTCGATCAGCTGCTGAAGCAATCCGGCACGCTGGCCGAGCGCACCGTGCTGGCCGAGCGGGTGATGGATTCGAACGACCAGGAAAAAGAGCGCGGCATCACCATCCTGGCCAAGAACACGGCGATCACCTGGAAAGGCAACCGCATCAACATCGTAGACACGCCGGGACATGCGGACTTCGGTGGCGAAGTGGAGCGCGTGCTGTCGATGGTCGACTCGGTGCTGATTCTGGTCGACGCGATGGACGGCCCGATGCCGCAGACCCGCTTCGTGACCCAGAAGGCGTTCGCGATGGGCTTCAAGCCGATCGTGGTGATCAACAAGGTCGACCGCCCTGGCTCGCGTCCCGAGTGGGTGGTCGAGCAGGTGTGGGATCTGTTCGATCGCCTCGGCGCCACGCCGGAGCAGATGGACTTCCCGATCGTCTACGCTTCGGCACTGAACGGCTATGCCGGCCTGGACGAGAACGTGCGCGAGGGCGACATGACCCCGCTGTACGAAGCGATCATGCAGCACGTCAGCAAGCCGGACGTGGATCCCGACGGTGCGTTCCAGATGCGCATCAGCCAACTCGACTACAACAGCTTCGTCGGCGTGATCGGCATCGGTCGCATCCAGCGCGGCACCTTGAAGAAGGGCATGCCGGTCGCCGTGATCGATCGCCATGGCAAGAAGCGCCAGGGCAAGGTGATGCAGGTGCTCGGCTTCCTCGGCCTTGAGCGGATCGAGCAGGACAGCGCCGAGGCCGGCGACATCGTGGCCATCTCGGGCATCGCCGACCTGACCATCTCGGACACGATCTGCGCGCTGGACACGCCGGAGGCGTTGCCTGCGCTGACCGTGGACGAGCCGACGATCTCGATGACCTTCCAGGTCAACAATTCGCCGTTCGCCGGCAACAAGGATCTCTCCGGCGGCAAGTTCCTGACCAGCCGCCAGCTGCGTGAGCGGCTGGATCGCGAGCAGGTGCACAACGTGGCGCTGAAGGTCGAGGAAGGTTCCGACGCCGACAAGTTCCTGGTCTCCGGCCGCGGCGAGCTGCATCTGTCGGTGCTGATCGAGAACATGCGTCGTGAAGGTTACGAGCTGGCCGTGTCGCGCGCGGAAGTGATCATCAAGGAAATCGACGGCCAGAAGATGGAGCCGATCGAACAACTGGTGGTCGACGTGGAAGAAGTGCACCAGGGTGCCGTGATGGAACGGCTCGGCGTGCGCAAGGGTCAGCTGAAGAACATGGAATCCGACGGCAAGGGCCGCGTGCGGCTGGATTACGAAATCCCGGCGCGCGGCCTGATCGGCTTCCAGAACCAGTTCAAGACCCTGACCCAGGGTTCGGGTCTGCTGTTCCATGTGTTCGACCATTACGGTCCGAAGGAAGAAGGCCAGATCGCCAAGCGCCTCAACGGCGTGATGATCGCCAATGCCGGCGGCACCACGCCCGCCTACTCGCTCGGGCCGCTGCAAGATCGCGGCAAGCTGTTCGCGGCCGAGGGCGACAACGTATATGAAGGCCAGCTGGTCGGCATCCACGCCAAGGACAACGACCTCACCGTGAACGTGATCAAGCCCAAGCCGCTGACCAACATGCGCGCCTCCGGCAAGGACGACGCGATCCAACTGACCCCGGCAATCAAGTTCACGCTGGAGCAGGCGCTGGACTTCATCGACGACGACGAGCTGGTCGAGATCACCCCGAAGGAAATCCGCCTGCGCAAGAAGCACCTGACCGAGAACGATCGCAAGCGCGCTTCGCGCGGCTGAGCTGTCGTTTCAGGGAAGTCGCGCAGGAGCCGGGAAACCCGACTCCTGGCAGCCTTGCGGCTGATGGTTCAGCGACGCGGATCGAAATCCGCGAAACTCGTGCGCAGGCCCTCATAGGCGGCACGCTGCTCGTCGGTGTCGGCTGCCGGCGTGCGGATCGACAGCTCCACCAGCTGATCGCCCGGGTTGGCGCCGGGCATGCCACGCCCCTTCAGGCGCAACTTGCGTCCCGATTGCGAACCGGCCGGAATCCGCAGGTCGACGGCACCGGCCAGCGTGGGCACCGGCACCGTTGCGCCCAATGCAGCTTCCCACGGCGATATCGGCAACACGTGCACCACGTTGCGGCCATCGAGGCGAAAGCGCGCATCGTCGCGAATGCCCACTTCCAGCAACAGGTCGCCATTCGGGCCGCCGGCCATGCCGTGCTGGCCCTGGCCGGACAGCCGGATCACCTGACCGGGCTGGATGCCGGCGGGAATCTTCACTTCCAGCACGCGTTCGCCACCTGCCGGATCGTGCATCGCCAGGCGCGTGCGCCCACCGTCGAAGGCGGTCTGCAAATCAATCTGCACCGAAGCCTGCACGTCCTGCCCGCGGCGCGGCCGCGGCTGGCCGCGCTGGCCACCGGCGGATGCCCCACGTCCGAACAGGCTCTCGAAAAAGTCGCTGAAGTCGCCCTCGTCGCCACCGAAACCCTGCTGTTGCCCCTGCCATCCCGGCGGCGGTCGAAATTGCTCGCCCTGGCGATAGCCACCGGCACGCAACTGGTCATAGGAACGCCGCTTCTCGGCATCCTTGAGGACTTCATTGGCTTCGTTGACCGCCTTGAATTTCTCCTCGGCGCCGCTTTCCTTGTTCTTGTCCGGATGGTATTTGCGCGCCAGCTTGCGATACGCCGCCTTGATCTCGGCTTCGCTTGCGTCCGGCTTGACGCCCAGGATTTCGTAATAGTCTTTGAATTCCACACCCGCTCCCGATGATCGGCATCCCGCAACACAAAGCCGCGCCCCGCCGCGGAACATTATCCACGCCGGGGCGGGCTTTCACACCGTCCGCGTCAGGAACGCCGTGCTCAGTTCGCGGTATGGATCGTGATGCGACGCGGTGTCGTTTCCGCCTTCTTCGGGATCGAGATTTCCAGGACCCCATGCCTGCCATGCGCGCTGATGCCATCGGCATCGGCGCTTTCCGGCAATGCGAAGCGGCGATGGAAGGTGCCGTGGACACGTTCCTGGCGGGTAAGCTTGCCGGCGCTTTCCTCGCTGTCGACCTTGCGCTCGCCCTTGATGGTGAGGATGCTCTTGTCCATGCTCACCTCGATCGTGGACGGGTCCACGCCCGGCACATCGACCAGGATCATGAAGCGCTTGTCCTCATCGCGGATATCCACGCGCGGCGACCACTGGCTGGTTTCCACGGTGGACTGGTCGCTGTCGCCGGGGCCGAAGAAGCGGCCCATCACCTGACGGAAGTCATCCGAAGGCAGGAAATCGCGGCTCCAGATGGATTGACGGCCATGGTTCATGTCACTGTCTCCTCAAAAGTTCTGCGGCACGATCGCCGCCTGTTCCGGAGATAGGTGCATTCGCCGCCGATTCAAGGCAATGCCTCCCTGCACGCATTAGCATGGGGAGCCTCCTCCCCTCCAGCGAGCCCCGAATGAGCGTCCAGCCCGGCGACACCATCCCCGACGTATCCATCAAGACTATCGACGGCGACATCCAGCCGGCACGGACAGGCACCATATTCGCCGGCCGCAATACTGTGCTGTTCGGCGTCCCCGGCGCCTTCACCCCAACCTGCTCGAACCGGCATCTGCCCGGCTACGTCGATCGTTTCGCCGAGTTCCAGACGCGCGGGATCAGCGTGATGTGCCTGGCCGTCAACGATGCCTACGTGATGCAGGCCTGGGCAGCTGCGCAACAGGTGCCCAGCGGACTGCTGATGCTCGCAGACGGCAATGCCAGCTTCACGCGGGCCCTGGGCCTGGAGCTCGACGGCACCGAATTCGGCATGGGGTTGCGCACCCGACGCTTCGCCCTGTACGCCGAAGATGGCGTGGTGCGCCAACTGCACGTCGAGGCACCCGGCGAACTGCGGGTCTCCACCGCCGAAGCGATGCTCGGCGCGATCGGTCGCTGATGGCCCCGCTGTCAACGATTCATCGGGCGTGACGACGCGGCGCCAGCCGGCAGCGGAGGATGACGGAAACCGAAGCGCCGTTCACGACTGATATGCTGCGCCGATGGATATCGTGAACAACAGCAACGCAGCCCGCATGGCCGAGCGGTTTCGTGGATTTCTGCCGGTGGTCGTCGACGTGGAAACCGGGGGTTTCGATGCCGAGCATGATGCGCTGCTGGAAATCGCGGCGATACCGCTCTGCATGGACGAGTCCGGCTTCATGGCGCGGCAACCGGTGGTTTCCACGCACGTGGAACCGTTCCCCGGCGCGAACCTCGACCCCCGTTCGCTGGAAATCACCGGCATCGACCCGGACAACCCCTTGCGCGGCGCGATGCCCGAACGGCGGGCGCTGGATCACATATTCCAGGTCGTCCGCGAGGCGGTGCGCGAGGCGGGCTGCCAGCGGGCGATCCTGGTCGGCCACAACGCCGCGTTCGACCTGGGTTTCCTCAATCAGGCGGTGCGCCGCTGCGGACACAAGCGCAACCCTTTCCATCCGTTCAGTTGCTTCGACACGGTGAGCTTCGCCGGCCTGGCGTATGGCCAGACCGTGCTGAGCAAGGCCGTGCTCGCTGCCGGACTGCCCTTCGACAGTCGGGAGGCGCATTCGGCTGTCTACGACGCCGAGCGCACGGCCGACCTGTTCTGCAGCGTCGTCAACCGCTGGCGGCAGCTCGAGCTGATCGAGCTGGCACACCCCGACGTCAGTGACGCCTGAACACACCGCTCGGGAAGATCAGGCACGCGAACGCATCTGCCGAGCACGCATCACTGGCACCAACACACGCGGCAGTTCCGTTCTAACCCTGACTGCGCGACGGATCGGGTGGTTGGCGGGGACGTGCCGAGCCGCGCATCTGCAATCCGTGCAGGATGCCGTAGCCGCTGATTCCGATCCATGCCACCTGCATCAGGAAGGCCGGCCAGTTGATCGGGCTGGCGCCGAACAGCAGCGACATCATCACGCCCAGCGCGCCGAGGATATTCATCAGCTGATAGATCAGGCCATGCCCCTGCAGCTTGCGCGCCTGCAGCAGGAAGAACGCCAGCAACACCAGGGCCACGCCGACATAACCGGCCCAGTCGTACCAGAAGATATTCATCGCTTCGCACTCCGCTGTCGCAGGGCCTCGAACAAGGCGACACCGGTGGCCACGGAAACGTTGAGGCTTTCCATGCTGCCAGGCATCGGAATTTTCGCCACGAAATCGCACAGCTCACGGGTCAGCCGGCGGATACCCTCGCCTTCGCTGCCCAGCACCAGTGCCACCGGCCCCTTGAAGTCGACGCCATAGATGGTGGTGTCGGTATCGCCGGCCAGGCCGGTGATCCATGCACCGGCGTCCTTGAGCTCACGCAACGTGCGCGCCAGGTTGGTCACCGCGATCAGCGGCACCCGGTCCGCCCCACCGGCGGAAGCGCGACGCACCACCGGGGTCAGGCCGACTGCGCGATCCTTCGGCACGATCACCGCCGTGACCTTGGCCGCCGCTGCGCTGCGCAGGCAGGCGCCGAGATTGTGCGGATCGGTGACGCCATCGAGCACCAGCACCAGAGCGTCGGCGCCATCGCGCTCGAGCAGGCCGGCCAGATCATTCTCGTGCGCCGCCGGCGCCGCTTCATAGCGCGCCACCACGCCCTGGTGGCGCGCCTCGCCGGCCAGCTTGTCCAACTCGTCGCGCGGACGATGGCGCACTGCGATATTCAGCTTCTTCGCGCGCTCGGCCAGTTCCAGCACCCGCGCGTTGCGCTGGCCGTTCTCGACCAGTACTTCGCGCACGCGCTCGGCATCGTTGCTCAACGCACCTTCGACCGGGTTGATCCCGACGATCCAGCTCTCGCTCATGGCTTGCCTTTCGGTTTCGGCCGGCGCCTGGCTTGCTTCTTCTTCGGTGCAGGCGCCGCGGCGGGAGCCGGACTGCGCCGGGAAGACCCTTCCTGGCGCGGACCGCGGGAAGATGACGGCTTCGACTTGCGGGCCGCACGTTGCTCGTCGCGTGCCGCTGCCGACGAACGCGACGGCGGATTATCGCTCACCGCCGGCTTGCGTGGGGCCGGCGTCGGCGCGGCGACCTCCGCTTCCTTGCGACCGAACGCGCGACCGATCGCCCTGGTGGCGCGCCCGAACATGCCCGGTGCCTTGGTCGTGGCAGCGGCTTTCTTCGGCAGCGAATAGCGATCGCCGCTGGCGGCATAGTCGTACGCCTTGACGCTGCCCGACGCCGGCGTGGCCGCCGTACGCGGCGAAACCAGCCGGAAGTCGATCTTGCGATCTTCCAGACTCGCGCGCAGCACCTGGATGCGCACGTGGTCGCCGAGGCGGAACTGCGCACCGGTGCGCTCGCCCTTCAGCAGTTTGCGGGTCGCATCGAAATGGTAGTAATCGTTGGCGAGCTGGCTGATATGCACCAGGCCCGACACCTTCGATTCGTCCAGTTCCACGAACAGGCCGAACGAAGTGACGCCGGTGACCACGCCCTCGAATTCGCTGCCGATGTGCTTTTCCATCCACGCGCACTTGAAGCGCTCGTCCACATCGCGCTCGGCCTCTTCGGCCCGACGCTCGCGCTGCGAGCAATGGATCGCCATCGCCGACATCTCGGCCGGGCTGTAGGTGTAGTCGGCCGGCTTGCCGTTGGTCAATGCGTAGCGGATCGCACGATGCACCAGCAGATCCGGGTAGCGACGGATCGGCGAGGTGAAGTGCGCGTACGCCTGCAGCGCCAGGCCGAAGTGGCCGCGGTTGTCCGGCTGGTAGGCCGCCATGCTCTGCGAACGCAGCAGCACGTTCTGGATCAGCTCGCGCTCGGGGCGGTCCTTGACCAGCGCCAGGATCTCGGAGAAATCCGCCGGGGTCACCTCGTCCACCGACGGCATGCGCAACTTGAACTCGCGCAGGAACTGCTGCAGGTCCTCGTACTTCTCCGCCGGTGGCGGCTCGTGCGCGCGGAACAGCGCGGGGATTTTCTTCTTCTCCAGGAACAGCGCCGCCTGCACGTTCGCGGCGATCATGCATTCCTCGATCAGCTTGTGGGCGTCGTTGCGCTCGGTAGCTCCCATCGACTCGACGCTGCCCCCCTGGTCGAGGCGAAACTTCACTTCCGGTGTCTCGAAGTCGATGGCACCACGGCGCTTGCGCTGCTGCGCCATCGCCTTGTACAGCGCGTGCAGGTTTTCCAGTTGCGGCAGCACGTCGGCCACCTCGTGGCGTGCGTCCGGCTCGCGCAGGCCGACCGCCTGCCACACCTTGTCGTAAGTGAGCCGCGCATGCGACAGCATCACCGCGTCGTAGAACTTCGACTTGGTGACGTTGCCTTCGGCGTCGACCAGCATGTCGCACACCATGCACATCCTCTCGACCTTCGGCATCAGCGAGCAGATGCCATTGGACAGCGTCTCCGGCAGCATCGGCACCACGAAGCCGGGGAAGTAGGTGGAGGTGCTGCGCTCGTATGCCTCGCGATCCAGCGCGTTGCCGACCTGCACGTAGTGCGAGACATCGGCGATCGCCACGATCAGGCGCCAGCCGCCGCCACGCTTCGGTTCGGCATACACCGCGTCATCAAAATCGCGCGCGTCGGCGCCGTCGATCGTCACCAGCGGCAGCTTGCGGATGTCGGTGCGGCCCTCGCGTTCGGCAGCGGTCACCACCGACTCCACCTGCGCCGCATCGCGCAGCACCTCGGCCGGCCACTCGAGCGGCAGGTCGTGGCTGGCGATCGCCATCTCCACCACCAGCGACGGCTGCAGGCGCTCGCCCAGCACGGCGCGGATCTCGCCCAGCGGTCCGCGATGCGGGGTCGGCGGATCGGTGATCTCGACCACCACGATCTGGCCCGACTTCGCGCCCTGCTCCTGGCCTGGCTTGATCATCACGTCCTGGTTGAGGCGGCGGTCGTCGGGCGCGACCAGGGTCACCCCATCTTCGATCAGCACCCGGCCGACCAGGCGCGGCGAACGTCGTTCCAGCACCTCGGCAATCGCGCCTTGCTTGCGGCCGCGGCGGTCGATGCCGACCACGCTGGCCAGCACGCGGTCACCGTGCAATACCGTGCGCATCTGCTGCGGCGACAGGTACAGATCCTCGCCACCCTCGTCCGGGCGCAGGAAGCCGTAGCCTTCGGCATTGGCCAGCACTCGGCCGGCGATCAGATCGAGCTTCTGCGTGGGCGCGTAACCGCCGCGCCGACCGAGCAGCAACTGGCCATCACGCACCATCGCGGCGAGGCGCTTGCGCAGCGCCTCAAGATCGGCCTCGTCGTCAATGGCCAGCGCTTCGGCGATGCGCGCCTCGGTCAACAGCTCGCCTCGCTCGTCGAGCAGGGCAAGAATCGCCTCGCGGCTGGGGATGGGGCGCGCGTATCGCTGCGCCTCGCGATCGGCATGCGGATCAGGTACGGCGCCTGTGGCGGCCTTGTTGCGTCGCTTCGTGGGAGCGGTGCCCGAGCGCCGCCTTGAATCGGCGGCTTCGTTCCGCGCCTTGGACGAATGACGAGCCGGGACCTGGCCGGGCTTCGGGGGAGTTTTTCTGGTCACTAAATATCCTTGTGGTGCAAGCGCCGCGCAGAATGACACGACGCGTTCGGTGAATGTGGAAAAGAGTTGACAAGCCGGCGGCCGATGCCTACATTACGCGGCTCACGCAACTCGCAGAGCGGTGTGACACCTGCCCAGGTGGCGGAATTGGTAGACGCACTAGCTTCAGGTGCTAGCGGGGGCAACTCCGTGGAGGTTCGAGTCCTCTTCTGGGCACCAA
>Ga0134128_10003033_pt1 | contig 20586 bp, 21 predicted proteins | sample KB31754_FD_96462 | JGI IMG/M metagenome (GOLD analysis project Ga0134128, IMG submission 96462) | Terrestrial soil microbial communities with excess Nitrogen fertilizer from Kellogg Biological Station, Michigan, USA - KB3-175-4 | ecosystem: Environmental > Terrestrial > Soil > Unclassified ...
CGTGAGCAGCTTGGCACCAGCCTGACTGACATGGTGGTCATCACGACCGGCAGGCACGCGTACCGACGGCAGGATGGTGTTGCCGTCGTCCCCGCAGTATTACTCGGTCCGTAGCAACTGCAGCCACGACGCGCCTTAGTTAGGCTTCCGCAATCGGCCATGAGCGGCCAGTCGCACGCGCTCCGGAGTACCCCGATTCCGGACGTTCGGTATCGGCGGGGTCCGTCATTCGAAGGGTTGGACGCTTCACCTCGAGTCTATGCCGCGCTCGATCCGTAGTAATATGGTGAAGCCAACCTGGAGATCGAGGCACTGAACAACATGCCAGCGGGCGAATACTTGGTTCCGCGCAACTGGTGGCGTCTCCTCGTGCTCGTCGTCTGCGTTCTGATCGAAGGCACTCTTCTCTGGTACAACTGGCGCGGAACTCTGGAGCATCCATGGCTCCTGACCGACTTCACGTTCGCACTGCTATTCGGCCTCACATCAACGGCAGCAATGCCTATCCTGAAGGGGATGAGGATTCCCTTCTTCAATGTGTGGCCGAGTCTCGCGGACTCGACAAAGGCAGCGATCTCGTTTCTGCTGATATTCCTATGGACGCCCACTGCGATGAAGTTAGTGCCAGATTCGACAATAGGGGCCGTTATCATCCTTGCTCCGGATGCTATCTTTCTATTTGCCGCACTGGTCTACCTTAGCAATGGCTTGAGTCGATAGATAAGACCCGGCGCTCCAGTGCGACCATGGACGGCTGTGAGCGCCCAGAAGCCGACATTGGGGCACGGACAATGCGCCGCCTGGATCCAGTCCATTCGCGGCACTCAACAGCATCTATGCGGGAGGTAGGTCGGTGAAGCCGGGTGTTTGGATATTTGCAGTGATTGCGGGCGTGAGTCATTTAGCCGGTGTGTCAGCCGCGGAGAACCCTGTTCTGACCGTCAGAGCGCTTCGTGCACAATCTAACGCGGCGATCGCGGCTCACGATGTTAACCTCCTGCGGGGCTTATTGGACGATGATTACCATGGAATTCAGGGAACTTCGGGGTCGCTCGACAGCGGCGGCGCGGCCACAGCGCGCAGCTACGGCGACGTAGAATTCAAGGATCCGACGTTTGTAACTTATCGCCGCACGCCGGAGTCTGTCGTATTAGCCCGATCAGGGAAACGGATTGCCGAAACGGGCCATTGGGTAGGGGAATGGCGAAAGTCGGACGGCATCATGCGCAAGACTGGCATCTATCTCGCAATGTGGATCCCTTCGGGAGGCACGTGGCGGTTAAAGGCAGAAATGTTCGTGACTCTGTCCTGCACCGGTAGTGTCACCTGCAAGGAGTCCGGCTAACGTCTGATGAAAGAACGATGTCCGTAAAGCCGACATTCGCAACGTCTGCAAGGGGGTCGATACCGGCCGGTCAACTTCGCGCGGTCTCTCCGGTGCCCTCCTGTGAGGAGGGCAACTCGGGCAGGGCCGCGAGGGACGACAGGCGCAAAGGAAGAGTCGGTCGTTGCCGTGGCAGCACGGAAGAACCGTGTGTCGGCCAAGATGAGGTCGGTGCGTTCCAGCACCAGCCGGGCGGATGAGTTCCGGATACCGCCTGCCGCTGCCGTCCGGCAGCCAGCGGAGGCCAGCGGACGTCAGCGCAAGGATGTGGGAATGCCCGAGGTCGGAGTCGAACCGACACGCTTTTAAGGGCGGCGGATTTTCATCCCACTGCGGCTTTCGCCGCCCCGCACGGTGGGACCGTGGGGTTCGTGGGCTGGAGCACGCCTTCACCGTAGCCTTGCGGCCTTAGGTGCCCGCCGTCTGCTCTCTACACCTTCCCCGCACACTCCGGGGCTTGGCTCGGCATTAGCTCGAAGCGGTCCGCTTCAGGGCCTCTACCGACTTTGACGGGCTTCACCCTGGGGATTTCTCCCCGGGGGCTCAACTGAAAATGGTCTGAGTCCGCTGCGTCTACCAATTCCGCCACTCGGGCACTGGAGCGCAAGTATAGGGGAGGGGGTAGGGGAAGCATATGGATGCGACCTTTCGCTCCGCTCACGCATCTAAGGGATCGTGAGCCGCCTTGCCGACATACCGATTTCCAGTGAGCTGATCGAGCGGGCGCGCGGCGGAGAAGAGGCGGCGCAGGCGGCGATCTATGGCTCGCTCGGACCGGCGGTGTTCGCACTGATTCGCCGGCTGGTGGCAAATAGAGCGGTCGCCGAGGACCTCTTTCAGGACACCATGATCGTCCTCTTCCAGCGGCTGGCCGATTTTCGCGGTGAGGCGCCCCTCGGCGCCTGGCTCCGCCAGATCGCCGTCACCCGGTGCCTGATGTACTTACGGTCGCCATGGCATAGGGCGCGGCTGCAATGGGATATGGACGAGGACGCACCGCTGAGCACGACAGTGTTACCGGTCACGCCGGCAACGCCTGCTGATGCGGTGGACGTCGAGCGCGCGATGGCAAGTCTGACGCCGGTCGGGCGCGCGGTGGTTTGGCTGTTCGAGGTCGAAGGTTACTCGCACGAGGAGATCGCGCGCCTCTTTGGACGCTCCGTCAGCTTTTCCAAGTCGCAGCTTGCACGCGCGCTCGTGCGACTGCGCCAGACTCTGGCGCCGCAGGAGGAAGAGGCATGCACAACGATCTAGTCGAGAAGCTCATCGCTCGCCGTCTGCGGGCGCTGAGCGATGAGACCCAGGATCATGCTCCCTATGGCTGGGCTGAGTTTCAGCGCAGGCGGGATACGGGCGCTGTCGCTACGAGGCCCGCCGGCCGCATTCGTCCTGCTGCTTTCGCCATTGCCGCTGCTGCAGCCGTACTGGTGGCCGGGATTGCCATCGCGACTCTGAGCCACTACCGCGCATCGATGCTGGCACCGATCGGAACGGTTGCGGGAGGCCATGGGGGCCACGACAACACCCCGCCTGCAACACCGGATCCCCTGGCGAGGCAACGCACCCGCGCGCTCGAAGGATGGCTCGCGGACCTGCCGCACGACCCGGCAGTGGTCAGAGTCGGCGAGCATGCGGCGGTAAGCCGCCTTCAGGACCAGATTGCCGCATTGGATGACCTGATGAGCGCGGAGCGGGCGGCGGGCGCGCAGCCGAGCAGGCTCGACCCTCTCGAGCGCCAGCGGACGCAGCTCGTGAGCTCGCTGGCCCAGGTCCGATACGCGGAGATGTTGGCATCGGCGACCCTTTGAGAGACAACCCATGAGAATGCATCCCAGACCCCTTTCGACCGCCCTGACCCTGTGCCTCTCGCTTGCTGCGGGCGCCGTGTTCGCTGGCGATGGGCCCGCGGCGCCTCCGGCGCCTGCGTCACCGGTGTCTCCGGCGTCGCCTCCGGCCCCCTCGACTCCAGCTCCTCCCCCGTCACCGCCCGACTACGCCGTCGCGGTCGATGTCCCGAACGTGCCAAACCCTCCAAACATCGACGAGGCGGCAATGCAAGCCCGTCTGAATGACGCGCAGCGGCGACTGGAAGTGGCGGCGCAGCAGCTCGCGGAGCTCTCGGCACAGATGTCAGGCCCGATGATGAAGCGGATGCAGCACTTCGAGATGTTGGCGGGTCCGCCGCACGCGCTCATCGGCCTGCAGCTCGAGAGCTCGAGAGGCGAGCAGGGGGCGCGAGTCCGGGAAGTCAGCCCCGGAGGTCCGGCAGAGCAGGCGGGTGTCCGCACCGGAGATTTGATCCTGGCAGTGAATGGAGCAGATGTGCAGGGGAAGGATCCTGCACTGCGGGTCATCGAGCGGCTCCATGGCGTCAGGCCGGGAGATAAAGTGGATCTGCGGGTGTCGAGGGACGGCAAGGTACGCACGTTCACCCTCACCGCCCGTCCGAGCATGAATGAGATGTACTTCGCGGGCCGATTCCGGCCCCCTCACGTGAGGATCCCGGACCTCAAGGGACTCTCGACCTGGGAGGGACCTTTGATCATCGGTGGTCCCGTGGCCGATATGGAGCTCGCCAAACTCTCCCCGGGGCTCGGCCGTTATTTCGGGACGGATGCGGGTGTACTGGTGGTGCACGCGCCGTCCGATGGTGCGCTCGGCCTTCAGGACGGTGATGTCATTCTGTCGATCGATGGGCGCAAGCCCACCGACAGCCCCCACGTCATTCGCATCCTCGCGTCCTATGACCCAGGAGAGAAGGTCCCGATGGAAGTCATGCGAGCGCATCGGAGGGTTTCGGTCACGGCCACCATGCCGGCGCAGCCCGGGATGGCCATAACCGCCCGGTAGTGGGGCCGCATAGCCGACCTCCATGCGGCCCGCACGCGCCTCCTGCTCATCGGATTCACGCTCGGCATTGCTCTTTCTGTAGTGGGATCGGGACGAGCGCGCCCGGCGGGCAGTGGCGGGAGGGCCGCGCATGGCGGCGGCGGCGGCATCGCCGGTACCATGCGCGCGTGCTGCGCACCGACTTCGCCTATGACCTGCCACCCGAGCTGATCGCACAGGCTCCGCTCCCGGAGCGCTCCGCCGGGCGGTTGCTCGTGCTCGACCGGCACACCGGCGCCTTCGCCGACCGGAGGGTCCGCGATCTGCCGGCCTTTCTCTCGCCCGGCGACCTGCTGGTGCTGAACGACACCCGAGTCGTTGCAGCACGGGTTTTTGGCTCGAAGGCCTCCGGCGGGCGAGTCGAGATCTTTCTCGAGCGGCCCGTGGGCGAGCTCGAGGCGCTCGCCCAAGTGCGCGCCAGCAAGCCAGTGCGTGCGGGCCTCGAGATCGCGACGGCGGGCGGCACCGTTCAGGTGCTCGCTCGAGAGGACGACCTCTGGCGGATCCGTCTGCCAGGGCCGGTCCTCGATTTCTTTGAGCGTTGGGGCCAAGTACCACTGCCTCCGTACATTCAGCGTCCGGCGGGCGAGCTGGACCAGCGGCGATATCAGACCATCTTCGCGCGAGAGCGAGGCGCCGTCGCTGCGCCGACGGCGAGCCTGCATTTTGACGAGCCCCTGCTTGCGGAACTCAAGGCGCGTGACGTCAGTCTGGCGTTCGTGACCCTGCACGTCGGCGCGGGTACATTCCAGCCGGTGCGGGCCGATGAGCTCGAGTCGCATGTGATGCATGCCGAGCGCACACTCGTGGGTGCGGACACGTGCGAAGCCATCATGCGGGCACGTGGCGCCGGGCGCCGCGTCATAGCCGCCGGGACTACGGTCGTGAGAGCCTTGGAATCTGCGGCTTTGAGCGCGAAAGAAACGAGTCAGGAGGTTTCCGACGAGCCACTACCGCCGCTGCGGCTTGCACCCTGGTCGGGTGAGACGAGACTCTTCATCAAGCCGGGCTTCAGGTTTCGGGTGGTCGACGCGCTGCTCACCAATTTCCACCTTCCCGAGTCGACGCTGCTGATGCTCGTCTGCGCGTTTGCGGGTCGTGAGTCCGTTCTGCGGGCGTACGAGCATGCTGTCGAGGAGCAGTACCGTTTTTTCAGCTATGGCGATGCAATGCTGGTGACGACCCGGGTGAGCCCTTGAGACCGGGCTTCGAGCTGACTGCCGCGGACGGCGCAGCCCGGGCTGGCCGCCTGCGGACCGCGCATGGTCTGGTCGAGACCCCGGCCTTCATGCCAGTGGGCACGTACGGCACGGTGAAAGCCATGACGCCGGAGGAGCTCTACGGTCTGGGTGCGGAGATCGTGCTCGGCAACACCTTCCACCTGATGCTGCGCCCCGGTGTGCAGATCGTCGCCGCCCACGGTGGCCTGCACGAGTTCATGAGCTGGAAGCGCCCGATCCTGACCGATTCCGGCGGCTTCCAGGTATTCAGCCTCAAGAGCCTGCGCCGGATCACGGAGGAGGGGGTGCGATTCCGCTCGCCGGTGGATGGGAGCGAGGTGCGGCTCACGCCTGAGGACTCCATGGAGGTGCAGTTGGGGCTGCGCTCGGACATCGCCATGGCGCTCGATGACTGCACGCCCCATCCGGCGACGGAGGCCGAGGCAAGGGAGTCGATGGAGCGTTCCATGCGCTGGGCGGCTCGCAGCCACGAGCGCTACCACCGTGATGAGCCCCCGGGGGGACTCTTCGGCATCGTGCAGGGAGGCATGCACGGGGCCCTGCGGCTCGCGTCGCTCGAATCCTTGCTGCGGCTCGACTGGCCCGGCCTCGCCGTGGGCGGCCTGGCCGTAGGAGAGCCCGAACAGGAGCGTCTGCGCATCCTGGAAACGGTCGTCCCTCACATGCCCGCCGATCGCCCACGGTATCTCATGGGTGTGGGGCGGCCGGAGGACATCGTGGCGGCGGTCCTACGCGGGATCGATATCTTCGATTGCGTTATGCCGACGCGTCATGCGCGCAATGGACACCTCTTTACCGAGGCTGGCGTCATCAACATCCGCAACCGGGTCCATCAGTCGGCCCTGAGTCCCATCGATCCGGAGTGCGACTGCTACACCTGCCGGCACTACACGAGGGCCTATCTGCGGCATCTCGACCGCTGCAACGAGATCCTGGGCTGCCGGCTGAATACCATTCACAACCTTGCCTTCTACCTGCGCCTGATGCGGTCGCTCCGGCAGGCGATCGCCGAGGGCCGGATGGCAGCCTTCGCCGCGGCTTACCTTGCCCGGCGGGCGGCGGCGGACGCTGTGGCATAATGGTATGTTTCATGGCAAGTAAACGACTTCCCGACGTGGTGAGTGCATGAATTCATTGATTCCCCCCGCCTGGGCGCAGGGCGCGCCGGCCTCGGCAAGCGGCGAGTTCGCACCGCTGCTGGTGATGGTGGTCTTCATCGTCATCTTCTACTTCCTGCTGATGCGGCCGCAGCAGAAGAGGCAGAAAGAGCATCAGACGCTCGTTTCGAAGCTGTCAACCGGCGATGAGGTCGTCACCACGGGTGGGGTCCTCGGGAAAATCACCGACGTCGGCGACAGCTTCGTCACCCTCGAGGTTGCGGACGGCGTACGCATAAAAGTGCAGAAGGTCCAAATAAGCGCCCTGATGCCCAAGGGCACGCTGAAGAGCGCCTGAGACATGCTCGAATACGCCCGTTGGAAGTACATCCTGATCGTCGCCGTGCTGCTGGTGGCGCTGATCTTCGCGCTGCCCAACGTATTCGGCTCGGCACCTGCCCTGCAGCTCGCCCACAGGGACCACAGCCCGGTCACGGCGGACGAGGCAACTTCGATCTCCGGATACCTCAGACAGCATGGCGTCCATGTCGCCAAAGCATACGTGGATGGCAGCGGCCGCTTCATGGTGCAGTTTGCCGACGTGGCGGATCAGCTCCAGGCTCGCGACGTCACGGACGCCAAGTATCAGGGGACCTATATCTCCGCCCTGTCGATGGTGCCGCGCGCGCCGGCATTCTTCCGCGCCGTGGGACTGAAGCCCATGCCGCTCGGCCTCGATTTGCGTGGCGGCCTGGATCTTTTGTACCAGGTCGATGTCAACAGCGCCGTCGCGCAGCTGCTGCAGGTCTACTCGCAGGATGCCGGCCGGGCTCTCGCGGCAGCGAAGATTCCCGTTCGCAACATCAGCTTCATCGCGACCGGCAGCAGCCGCCTGCAGAACGCGCTCAGGATCGACCTCGGGCCGGGTGCCGATGCAGCTGCTGCCCAACAGGCGCTCGCCAACCCGCTGCAGGGGCTGACGATCACGACTCAGACCGGCGAGGATGGCCCCCAGCTGGTGGCCGCGATGACCGCCGCGCAGGTCAAGCAGCGTCAGGATTACGCCATCGAGCAGAGCGTCACCATCCTCAGAAACCGCGTCAATCAGCTGGGGGTCTCGGAGCCCATCGTGCAGCGCCAGGGGCTCGATCGGATCGATGTGCAGCTGCCGGGCATCCAGAATGCCGCGGAGGTGAAGAACCTCCTGTCTCGGTTCGCGACCCTCGAGTTTCGACTGAACGACACGACGGCGAACGCGGTTGCGGCGGCGCAAACCGGCAATGTGCCGCTGGGTGACAAGCTCTACACGAAAACGCCGACCGGCCTGCCCTTGCTGCTGAAGCGTGAGGTCATCGCCACGGGTGATCAGCTAACCAACGCGACCGTCGGGCAGAGCCAGCAGGGGCCGGCTGTCGACATCACACTCAACAGCAAGGCCGGCGACAACATGCTGCGTACCACGCGGCAAAACGTCGGCAAGCAAATGGGGGTCGTGCTGATCGAGAAGCAGCAGCAGACCTCCACAGTCAACGGTAAGAAGGTGACGCACGAAGTCACCACTGAGCGGGTCATCAACGACGCCACCATCCAGGGCGTCTTCGCCAACCGCTTCGAGATCACGGGCCTCAGCATGGGCGAGGCGCGGGATCTGGCCATCCTTTTGCGCTCCGGCTCGCTTCCAACGCCGCTCGTCCAGATCGGAGAGCAGGTGGTGGGTCCCAGCCTGGGCCGGGAGAACATCAGGATGGGTATCGCCGCGCTCGTGATCGGCATGGCCGGAGTGCTCGCCTTCATGGCGATCTACTACAAGGTGTTCGGCCTGGTGGCGGACCTCGTGCTCATCGCGAACGTGGTGCTGCTCGCGGCGCTCCTTTCCATGATGGGCGCATCGCTGTCCCTCCCCGGTATCGCGGGCATCATCCTCACGGTGGGTATCGCGGTGGATGCCAACGTGCTGATCTATGAGCGCATCCGCGAAGAGATCCGCAAAGGCGTCACACCGCAGGCGGCCATCCGCGCGGGCTTCGAGAAGGCCTTCTCCGCCATCGCCGATTCCAACGTCACGACGCTGATTGCCGGGCTGGTGCTGTGGGTGTTCGGCACGGGAGCGATCCGCGGCTTCGCCGTGGTGCTGACGCTCGGCATCATTACCTCCATGTTCACGTCACTCATGGGCAGCCGCGCGCTCGTGACCCTCATGTACGGCCGCAAGCGCAAAGTCGCCCGGCTGCCGATCTAGTCAAACTTCGAGTCGGTCCCGAACCGACCCCAGGACGCTCTCGTGGAATTCTTCAGTCATCAAACCGATTTCAAGTTCATGGCCACGCGGCACGTGTGGTATGGCCTTTCGGCGATCCTCATGATCGCCTCGATCGTGATGCTCTTCACCCGCGGCCTCAATCTCGCCACCGACTTCACGGGCGGTGTGAGCGCTCAGGCCACCTTCCCCGTGACTGCCGACCTCGGTGCCATACGCAGGCAGCTCGTCGCCGCGGGCTTCCGTGATCCGCAGGTGCAGAACGCCGGCTCCTCGCGCAGCGTCGCGATCCGCCTGCCGCCGGAGTCGAAGATGACCTCGCAGGCAGCCTTGCATGAGCGCCTCGAGACCGCCCTCAAGGCAGTCAACCCGGCCGCCACAGTGCCGCAGCTCAATGTGGTCGGACCACAGGTCGGCAGTCAGCTCGAGACCAGCGCCGCCTGGGCGCTCGCCTTCACGCTGATCCTGATCTTTCTCTACATCGCCTTCCGCTTCCATACGTGGCGGCTGTCCCTCGGCGCCATTCTCGCGGTGCTGCACGATCCGATCCTGGTGCTCGGATGGTTCGCGGTCTCGCAGACCTCGTTCGACCTTGCGGTCGTGGCGGCCATCCTCGCCGTCATCGGCTACTCTTTGAACGACACGGTGGTGGTGTTCGATCGGATCCGTGAGCGCTTCGAGAGCAACCGCCGGCTGGCGCCGAACGTCGTGCTCGATCAGTCGATCAACCAGACGCTGTCACGGACCATCATGACGAAGGTGGTGACCTCCATCGTGGTGGTGGCGCTGCTGATCCTGGGCGGCCCCGTCCTCAAAGGATTCTCTGAGGCGCTCCTCATCGGGATCCTGGCCGGCACGTACTCCTCGATCTACATCTCGAGCGCGGTGGCTCTCGAGTGTGGTCTGACGGCCGAGCATATCTTCCCGACGGTCAAGAAGACCGCCGTCGATCACCTGCCTTAGCTTTCGGGCTGAGTCAGCTCGTCGTGGACTGGGCGGGCCGGGTCGCCCCGTTGAGTGCTCTGACCCTGCTGTGCTGATAGCCGTAGAACGCATACACCAGCGCACCGATGATCGTCCAGGCGACCAGGCGTATCCAGGTGCCGATGCCCAGGAAGACCATCATTGCGAAGCAGATGATGGCGCCTGCGATGCAGGTGAACCACGGCCACGGCGCCTTGAAGGGGCGGGACAGGTCAGGACGCTTGTAACGCAGGACGAGCACGCCCAGGCAGACTGTGACGAAGGCCGCCAGAGTGCCAATCGACACCATCTGGCCGAGGATGCCCACCGGAAACAAGCCGCCAATGATGGCCGCCGCGATCCCGGTAATCACGGTGCCGACGGAAGGCGTCCGAAATGTCGGGTGCACCCGACCGAAGAACTTCGGCAGCAGACCATCCTGTGACATGGCCAGGAAGATGCGGGCCTGCGCCAGAGTCATCACCAGCATGACCGAGGTCATTCCGGCGATGGCGCCGATGTCCACCACCACGCTGAGCCAGCGGTGCGGCTCGTAGGTCGTGAGCGCCAGCGCAATCGGTGCGGGAACGTCGAGCTTCGTGTAGCTCACCATGCCGGTGAGGATTATGGAAACGACCACGTACAGGACCGTGCAGATGATCAGGCTCGCGAGGATGCCGATCGGCATGTCGCGTTGCGGGTTCTTCGTCTCCTGCGCGCAGGTGGAGATGGCATCGAAACCGATGTAGGCGAAGAAGATGACGCCCGCGGCCGCGAATATGCCGCTGATGCCATAAACCCCCGACACGCCGGTGTTCGGCGGAATGAACGGGTGCCAGTTGTGCGGTTGGATGTAGCCGACGCCCAGGAAAATGAAAAGCAGCACGACCAGGACCTTGATGGTCACGATGATCGAGTTAAACACCGAGGACTGCTTGATTCCGATATAACAGATGGTGGCGAGCAGGGCCACCACGGCCACCGCGGGCACGTTCAGGATCGCCCCCGTGCCCACCATCCTGTAGCTATCGATCGCGGCTTGTCCGAAAGGAGCATGCGACAACGCATAGGGCAGGTGGATGTGGTATAGCTCGAGCAGGTTCAGCAGGTACCCGGACCACCCGGTCGAGACGGTGGCCACCGCGAACAGGTACTCGAGGATGAGGTTCCATCCGATGAACCAGGCGATCCCTTCCCCGAGTGTCGCGTAGCAGTATGAATACGCGCTCCCTGACACCGGGATCATGGCTGCGAACTCCGCGTAGCAGAGTCCCGCGAATGCGCAGCCGATGCCGGCGATGATGAAGGAGAGCGCGAGCGCAGGTCCCGCGTGCTCGGCTGCCGCCGTTCCGGTCAGAACGAAAATTCCGGTACCGATGATTCCGCCGATACCGAGCAGGGTGAGCGCTGTGGCCGAAAGGGTGCGGTGCAGTTGCTGCCCCTTCGCATCTGCTTCCTTGAGTTCGGCGATCGATTTGGTGGCAAGGAGTTGGCTTGGCATGCGCCGGGACTCTACACAAGCGGTCCCGGTAAAGCCAGCAAGGGCCCTGGTGGCGGACGCGCTGCCGCAAGTCGCCGCAATCAGGCGGTACGCAGGACTTCCGGGACGTACGGTGCGAAGAGCTCCAGCAGCGCCGCATACACCTTCGGAGTGCCGGCGAGCACATCGCCACCGAGGGCATACTCGCTCCCCGTGAGCGTGCCGATGCGGCCGCCCGCCTCCTGGATGAGGAGCGTTCCGGCCGCGGTGTCCCAGGGTGAGAGGCCGACTTCCCAGAATCCATCGATCCTGCCGGCTGCGACATAAGCCAGATCGAGCGCCGCGGCACCGGGGCGGCGCACTCCGGCAGTACTCTGCATTGCCGCTTTCAGCATCTGAAGATACGCATCGATGTAGCTCGTATTGGCGCGGAACGGAAAGCCAGTGCCGATGAGCGCGCCTTCGAGCGTGCGCTGCTTGCTGACCCGCATCCGATGGTTTTCCAGATGTGCGCCGCTGCCGCGCGTCGCGGTGAAGATCTCCTGGCGCATGGGATCGTAGACCACCGCGCACTCGAGCCGGCCTTTGTGCTGGCAGGCGATGGACACCGCGAAGGTCGGAAAGCCATGCAGGAAGTTGGTGGTACCGTCCAGCGGATCGATGATCCAGACGGTATCGTGCTCCCCGCTGCGGCCGCTCTCCTCGGCGTGCACGGCGTGGTCCGGATAGTGGCGGCGGATGATGCCGATGATCTCCTGCTCGGCGGTACGGTCGACTTCACTCACGAAGTCGTTGCGCCCCTTCGAGGTGACGGTGAGGGACTCCAGCCGGTTGAGGCTGCGGACGATGACTTCGCCGGCACGGCGCGCGGCGCGGACTGCGATATTGAGAAGCGGATGCACGGGAGCTCGCGTGAAGGGGCGGGGCTCTTGCGGCCGCCGCTGATCCGCGTAGGGTAGCAGATCGTCATGGATCATCCGGATATCCGCATCGTTCTCGTCGAGCCCTCGCATCCTGGCAACATCGGCGCCGTGGCCCGTGCCATGAAGAACATGGGGCTCGATCAGCTCGTGCTCGTCGCACCGCGGCAGTTCCCCCACAGCGAGGCGATCGCGCGCGCCTCCGGCGCGGACGATGTGCTGGCGGGGTCGCGTATCGTGGCGACGGTCACGGAGGCGCTCGCAGGATGCGGTTTCATCGTGGCCACGACGTCGCGGACGCGGGACCAATACTTCCGCGTGGCCGATGTGCGGGATGCGGCGCAGCGGGTGCTGCAGGAGTCGCGCCGAGGTCCGGTAGCGGTGCTCTTCGGCGCGGAGCGCGCCGGCCTGACCAACGAGCAGCTCGAGGCCGCCCATCTGCTGATCCGGATTCCGGCGAGCGACGCCTACCCTTCGCTCAACCTCGCGATGGCGGTGCAGATCGTGGCTTACGAGCTTTTCCGCGCGCGCGGCGTGCAGATCGAGACGGCACCGGCAGCCGGTCCGCTCGCCGACCCGGTGGAGATGGAGCGGCTCTACGAGCATCTCGCCCAGGTGTTGGAGGAGATCGATTTCCGCGACCGCACTCAGGGCGGTACGCATCTCATGGCGCGTCTGCGGCGCCTCTTCCAACGGGCGGCGCTCGATCGCAACGAAGTCAACATCCTGCGCGGCATCCTGACCGCGGTGCAGACCCGCCGGCGCCGCGCCGGCGCTGCCGCCGCCGAGCGGCAGTGAGCGCTTCGGAGCCGGTTTATCTCGACTATGCCGCCACGACGCCGGTGGACCCGGCCGTGGCCGAGGCGATGCGCCGCTGTCTGATCGAGCCCGGCAACGCCTCTTCGGTCACACACGTCTTTGGCCGGCGGGTGGCGGAGCGCATCGAGCAGGCGCGCGCCGAGGTCGCGGCGCTCATTGGCGCCGCACCCGAGGAAATCATCTTCACCTCCGGCGCTACCGAGTCCAACAACCTGGCGATCCTCGGCGCCGCGCGCGCCGATGCCCGACAGCGGCGGCACCTCGTGAGCTCGCGGATCGAGCACAAAGCGGTGCTCGATCCGTTGAAGCGCCTGGAGAAGGAGGGCTTTGCCGTCAGCCTGGTCGCGCCCGACCGCTCCGGCAGGATCGATCCTGACACGATGGCCGCGGCGCTACGCCCCGACACCGCGCTCGTATCCGTCATGCTCGTCAACAACGAGATCGGAGTGATCCAGGATGTCGCCGCGATCGGCGCACTCTGCCGTACCCGCGGCATTCTGTTTCACACGGACGCTGCGCAGGCGGTCGGCAAGATACCGCTCGACGTTCATGCATTGCCGCTGGACTTCATGTCCATCACCGCGCACAAGCTCTACGGTCCCAAGGGCATCGGAGCGCTCTACGTACGGCAGGAAGCTCGCGCGCATCTGCAGCCCATCGTCTTCGGCGGCGGCCAGGAAAGAGGACTGCGTCCCGGGACTCTGCCCACCCATCAGATCGTCGGTTTGGGGGCGGCCTGCGATCTCGCACGCCGCGGCCTGGCCGAGGAGTACGCGCGCCTCGTCAGGCTGCGGGAGCGTCTCTGGCAGGGTTTGGTCACACTGGGTGGTGTGCATTTGAACGGAGAGGGAGTGCCCTGCGTTCCGGGGATCCTCAACGTCTCGTTCGAGGGCGTCGAGGGCGAGAGCCTCGTAACGGGAGTGAGCGAGGTCGCGATCTCCACCGGATCGGCGTGCAACTCGGCATCCGCTGAGCCCTCCTACGTGCTTCGCGCTCTGGGCCGGGACACGCAGCTGGCCCAGAGCTCGCTGCGCTTGAGCTTCGGGCGGTTCAGCGAGCCGGCCCATATCGACCTGGCGGTGACTGCCATACACCGGGAGGTCGCGCGGCTCCGGGCACTCTCGCCCGCCTCAGAGCCTCCGGAAGGCTCGGATGAGGAGGCCCTCGGGGAAGCCGGGGGTCCAGGACAGGAGGTCTGGGTGAGGTTCAGGCTCAGCATCGAGGATGGCATCGTGAAGAGGGCACTGGTCAAGGCGTACGGCTGTCCCCATACTCTGACCGTTGCCGCCTGGGTAGCCGAGCGGCTGCGCGGCCGGGGCCGCGCGGACCTGGCACCGGGGACGCCTGCGGAGTGGGCTCGAGCCCTGGACGTTCCCGTCGAGAAGCTCGGCCGCCTGCTGGCGATCGAAGATGCGCTCGCGGCCTGCACCCGCCACTGGCCCGAGCCAGGGTAAGATCACGCTGACATGGCCATTTCACTGACCGAATCCGCCGCTGACCGAATCAGGACCTTTCTTGCCGCCCGCGGGCATGGCGTCGGCCTCAGGCTCGGCGTGCGCAAGACGGGCTGCTCCGGGTTCGCCTATGTCGTCAACTACGCCGACGAAGTCCAGGCAGGCGATGTGGTGTTCGAGGATCGGGGCGTGAAAGTTTACGTCGACCCCGAGAGCCTGACGCTCATCGACGGCACCACGGTGGATTTCGTCAAGCAGGGTCTCAACGAGGCTTTCCGCTTCCGCAACCCCAACGTGAAGGGGGAGTGCGGCTGCGGGGAAAGCTTTAGCGTATAGCGGCCGGGGCAGCCCAAAGGGTAGACTGTAGGGCTAGCTTCCGACCAGTTACCCCCCGAAAGGACCCCCGAATGGCGCTAGAGCGCACCCTGTCCATCGTCAAGCCCGACGGCGTCAGCCGCAATCTCATCGGCGAGGTCTATCGCCGTTTCGAGGAGGCGGGCCTCACCGTCATTGCTGCCCGCATGATCCGCCTGTCCGAGCGGGAGGCAGAGGGCTTCTACGCCGTTCACCGGGAGCGTCCCTTCTTCAAGGATCTGGTGCGCTACATGACCTCCGGGCCGGTCGTGGTGCAGGTGCTCGAGGGGGAGAACGCCATTGCCCGTAACCGCGAGATCATGGGCGCCACCGACCCGAAGAAAGCCGCTTCCGGCACCATCCGCGCCGACCTCGCGCTCAGTATCGAGCAGAACGTGGTCCACGGCTCCGATGCGCCGGACACGGCGGACCGTGAGATCGCCTATTTCTTCAGCACGACGGAGCTGCATCCGCGCGGCTGAAGCCGCCGAAGTCCGCCATGACATCTTCCGACACGACCGCGACGAATCTGCTGGGCCTGTCGCGCCCGGCGCTCGAGGCGTTCGTGGAGGAGCTGGGCAGCAAGCCCTTTCGCGCCCGCCAGCTGATGAACTGGGTGTACAAGCGCGGCGAGTCCTCGTTCGAGGCGATGACCGATCTCGCCAAGGACTTCCGCACCCGGCTTGCCGAGCGCGCGTGCATCGCCACGCCGCAGATCGTCACCGCGCAGCAGTCTGCCGACGGCACCCGCAAGTGGGTGTTGCGGGCCGATGAGTCGCAGGCTTTCGAGATGGTCTTCATCCCGGAGCCGGACCGCGGCACGCTCTGCATCTCCTCGCAGGTCGGCTGCGCGCTCGACTGCTCGTTCTGCTCGACGGCGCAGCAGGGCTTCAACCGCAATCTGACGACCGCGGAGATCGTCGGCCAGGTCTGGCTCGCCAACCGCGAGCTTGCCGGTTCCTTCTCGCACGACCCGGCGCGCGAGCGCATAGTCAGCAACGTGGTCCTGATGGGCATGGGCGAGCCGCTCGCCAACTTCCGCAATGTCGTGCCGGCGCTCGAGATCTTCCTCGATGACTTCGGCTTCGACCTCTCGCGGCGGCGCGTGACGCTGTCGACCTCGGGGCTGGTGCCGCAGATCTACAAGCTCGCCGAGCGCAGCAATGTGGCGCTCGCCGTCTCCCTGCACGCCCCCGATGATGAGTTGCGCAACGAGCTGGTGCCCATCAATCGCAGGCATCCGATCGCGGAGCTGCTCGAGGCATGCTGGCACTACATCGACGAGCAGAACGGGCGCAGCGTCACTTTCGAGTACGTCATGCTCGCGGGCGTCAACGACTCGCCCTCCCAGGCGCGTGCGCTTGCAAAGCTCCTCGCCGGCCATCCGGCGAAGGTGAACCTGATTCCGTTCAATCCCTTCCCGGGCACCCGCTATCACCGCTCGGCGCCCGAGGCGGTGCAGCGCTTCCGTGACGAGCTGATCCGCCGTGGCGTGTTGGCGACGGTGCGCCGCACCCGTGGCGATGACATCGATGCGGCCTGTGGCCAGCTCGCCGGGCGGGTGATCGACCGCACGACGGTGCGGCTCGGCAGCCGGGTGTTCGGACTCGCGGTGCAGGCATGACCGCCGAGCGATCGGGTCTGCGGTGTCTCATCGGCGTAGTTGCCGCCACGGTGCTTGCAGCGGTGCCGGCGGGCTGTGCAACCCAACAGCAGATGCAGCAACGCAAGGACGCCGCCGTCTACAACACGGAGCTGGGTATCGCCTATCTGCGCCGGGGCGATCTCGCCGTCGCGCAGACCAAGCTCGACCGCGCGCTGGAGGAGAACGCGGATGATCCCAACGTGCACAGCGCGCGTGCCCTGCTTTTCGCGAGGCTCAGGGATCCGAAGCAGGCCGACCGCGAATTCCGCGAGGCCCTGCGGCTCGCGCCCAAGAACCCCGACTACCAGAACAACTACGCGGTCTATCTCTGCAGCGTCGGCCGGATCGATGAGGGCGTACAGAGCTTCCTGAAGGCCGCGCGCAATCCGCTCTACATGACTCCGGAGATCGCGTACGACAATGCGGGTGTGTGCCTGCGCTCTGCGCACAAGGATGTCGAGGCGGTGCAGATGTTCGGCGATGCGCTCTCGATACGGCCCAACTTCGCGCAAGCCCTGTGGCAGCTTGCGGATCTCGACTTCTCTCAGGGGAAGCTCACCGAGGCGCGGCGGGACATCGACACCTACCTCGCTTCCAACCAGGCGACCCCGGATCTGCTGCTGCTTGCCGTCAAGGTGACGCGGGCACAGGGGGACAAGCTCGATGCGGAGCTCTATGCGCGCCGGCTGCAGCTCGATTTCCCGGATTCGGCCCAGGCTCGCGCGCTGGCCGAACTCGGTCATAACCCGGGCTGACCGTCGTGGCGGAAGGCATCGGCGCGCGGCTGCGCAGCGCCCGTGAGCGCAGCCGCCTCACCATTCTACAGGCGGCGGAGAAGCTGCACGTCGACCCGGATATCCTCGAGGCCCTGGAGGCCGAGAATTTCGCGGCGCTGGGCGCGCAGGTCTACGTCAAGGGACATATGCGCCACTACGCAGAGCTCGTGGGCGAGTCGCCGGAAGCGCTGTTCGATCTCTATTCGCAGGGCGCGCGGATCCCACAGCCGGACCTGACACGCATCCCCAAGGCGCCGCCGCAGGATCCCGGCAGGCTCGTCGTGCCGGCGGTGACCGTAGTGATCGGATTTGCAGTCGCAGGTACCGTGTGGTGGATCCTGTCGCTGTCGCATGAGGTGTGGAGCTCGGTTACCCCACGTCCGGTGCCGGTTACTGCTCAGGCCGAAATGCCGGTGCAGCAGGAGGAGCCTGTCCGGGTGGCCCTGGCCAGCGAAGGGACAGCAGCCGCGCGTGCTGTTGGCACCGTGCCATCCAAAGCCGCCGCGGTGACACAGAGCAGCATCGACGTCGTATTCACGTACTCTGCCGACAGCTGGACGGAAGTCTATGATGCTACCGGCCGACGGTTGCTCTATGGCCTCTCCACGGGCCATGCGAGAGCCAAGTTGGAAGGGGTGCCGCCGCTCAGCGTCATGCTGGGAGATGCCAGCGACGTCTCCATCGAGATCGATGGCCATGCGGCGTCGTTTTCGCGCTTCGTGCGCTCCGATCACACGGCCCGGTTCCTGATTGCGGCCGACGGACGCGCACTCGCCGCGCCGCGGAAGAACGGAGGTTGAGTTGACGGTCGAAGTCCAGCCGGTCCGCGGAATGAACGACGTGCTGCCCGCCGAAATCGGCGCCTGGCAGTGGTTGGAGGCTTGCATACGCGAGTTGCTCGCGTCCTATGGATACGAGGAGATCCGCGTCCCGGTGGTGGAGCACACGGCGCTCTTCAAGCGGGCGATCGGCGAATTCACCGACGTGGTCGAGAAGGAGATGTACACCTTCCCCTCCCAGGGTGGCGAAAGCCTGACGCTGCGCCCGGAGGCGACCGCCGGCATCGTGCGCGCGCTCATCTCGAACGGCATGCTGCGCGGCCAACGACACAAGCTCTGGTGCATCGGACCGATGTTCCGGCACGAGAAGCCGCAGAAAGGTCGCTATCGCCAGTTCAACCAGCTCGACGTGGAGGCGGTCGGCATTGCCGGCCCCGATGTCGATGCGGAGCTGATCGCTCTCACGGCGCGGCTCTGGCGCCGGCTCGGCATCGAGCGGATACGGCTCGAGGTCAACTCCCTCGGCACGCCGGCCTCGCGGCGTGCCTATCGCGAGCTGCTGGTCGGGTATTTCCGGGCACATGAGGGTGCGCTCGATGCCGATAGCCGGCGGCGCCTGGAGGGCAATCCGCTGCGCATCCTCGACAGCAAGAATCCGGAGATGCGCGAGATCATCGCCGGTGCGCCGCTGCTCACCGATCATCTGGACCCGGAATCGCGCGAGCACTTCGATGCGTTCTGCGCGGCCCTGACGTCCATGGGGATCCCGTTTCGGATCAACCCGCTGCTGGTCCGGGGCCTGGACTACTACACCCGCACGGTGTTCGAGTGGATCACGGACGCACTCGGCGCTCAGGATGCCGTATGCTCCGGCGGCCGCTACGATGGCCTCATCGAGCAGCTGGGCGGCGAGCCGACGCCGGGGATCGGATTTGCAATGGGGATGGAGCGGGCCGTGGAGCTGGTCGTCCAGACCGGACGGGTGCCATCGGCACCTGTAGCGGACGTCTATGTGGTGGTCAGTGGCGCCCGCGCGACGGCCGCGGGCATCGGGCTGGTCGAGCGGCTGCGGGACGAGCTGCCGGCACGGAGGTTCGATCTCAATCTGGGCGGCGGCAATTTCAAGGCACAGTTTCGCCGGGCCGACCGCAGTGGCGCGGCGCTCGCAGTGATCCTGGGCGATGATGAGCTGGCGCGTGGTGTGGCGGCCGTGAAACCTTTGCGCCGTGAGGCAGGTCAGAGCGAGTGCCCACTGCCCGAGCTAGCCGCGGCCATCGAAGCGGCACTTGCCGGCGCCGCGGCGCGTAGAGAATGATTCCGGAGGGGTGGTGGACGATTACTTATTGAGCGAACGGGAACAGTGGGAAGCCCTCAAGCGCTGGCTGCGTGAGAACGGGCCGGCCATGGTGGCCGGCGTCGCGATCGCCGCCCTGGGGCTCGGGGGCTGGCGCTGGTGGCAGGGCCACGAAAACAACGTCGGCCTCGCGGCCGGATCGATGTACATGCAGATGGAGAATGCGTTCGCGCAGGGCAACCGCACCCAGGCGTTCGTTCTGCTCGGGGAGCTCGAGCGCCAGTATCCTTCATCCCCCTACGCGGATCAGGCGAAGCTGGCCTCCGCCAGGGCGTTCGTCGAGGACAACGAGCTCGGGAGGGCAGCGGATGAGCTGCGGGATGTCATGCAGCACTCTCGGGATGCTCCCCTGACTCTCATTGCCCGCCTGCGGCTCGCGCGAGTGCAGACTGCACAGCACCAGGCTGCGGCCGCACTCGCCACCCTTGCCGGCGCCAATCCGGGCGCATTGGCACCGCGGTACGCAGAGGCGCGGGGCGACGCTTATTACGCCATGGGCGATAAATCCGCGGCTCTCGCGCAATACCGTCTGGCTCGCGCAACCGGCGGGGATGCCGCCGACTCGGGCCTCCTCGATCTGAAGATCTCCGACCTCTCGGCCGATCTGACTGCCAAGAAACCGTGAGGGCTCCCTTGCAAACCAACACCCTGAGATGGATGCGCTGCAGCACCGTCCTGGCGGCTGCTGCCCTGTGCCTGCTGGCCGCCTGCTCCAAGAACAAGGCGCCCGACCAGCCCATGAAGCTCGGTCCGATCAAATCGACACTGCGCGTCGAGCACCTGTGGAGCGCTTCGGTTTCCGATCGGGGCGCCAAGCGCCTGCGTCTCGGGCTGGGCATCGACATCGATGGCAATCGCGTGTTCGCTTCGGGTCACAAGGGTGAAGTGGCAGCGTTCGACCTCGAGAGCGGTCACAGGATCTGGCGCACCTACACGAAGCTGCCGCTCGCAGGCGGACCGGCGGAGCGTGGCAACCTGATCGTCGTGGGAGCAAGCGACGGTCACGTCGTCGCGTTGAACGCCGCCGACGGCAAGGTGCTTTGGACCGTGGTCATCAATGGCGCGGTGATCTCCGCACCCGCCATTTCCGACAGAGTGGTGGCGGTGCGCTCGGTCGACGGCAAGCTGCGTGGCCTCTCGCCGACCGACGGCCATGAGCTCTGGGAGGCGGGAC
>Ga0134128_10003034_pt1 | contig 20583 bp, 19 predicted proteins | sample KB31754_FD_96462 | JGI IMG/M metagenome (GOLD analysis project Ga0134128, IMG submission 96462) | Terrestrial soil microbial communities with excess Nitrogen fertilizer from Kellogg Biological Station, Michigan, USA - KB3-175-4 | ecosystem: Environmental > Terrestrial > Soil > Unclassified ...
ACCTGGGACGCAAGCTCCTGGCACGAGATCGAAACAAAATACATTTTCGGCTTCACTACCGGCTCCGGCATCGGCATCGAGGGCGAGAAGGAGTTTACCGTCGATAGCATCGGCCGATTTGGCAAACGCGATGGTCACTACGCAGCGACCGAAACCAAATACGAGTACGAGTTCACGCCCTCCCAGTTCGTTCAGATCGAGTTCGGCGCGCTCGGCTCGACGCACAATATCGGTGGCGTGACCGACCTTGATAACCGCAATGCCGCCGGATTCGCGGGTGGATTTGCCGAATTTCGGTATCTCGCCCTCGAGCGCACGTCGAACAATCCGCTCTCCGTTACGCTCGCTTTTGAGCCGAACGTGCGGCTGATTGACGAGACGAGCGGCGAGCGGGTGCACAATTACGAGTTCGAGACCACCGTCAATGCCGACGTCGAGCTCCTGCATAATCGTCTCTATGCGGGCTTCGATTTGCTGTATGAGCCGGAGGTCACCTGGACCGCGACGGGCGATACCGTGCGCGAGGCGACCCTAGGCGGTTCGGCAGCGCTTTCGCTTCGGATCGCCTCCAATGTGCTGGTGGGCACTGAAGCCTGGTATTTGCGCCACTATGACGGCACGGCTCTGTCCGCCTTCACTGGCGACGCCGTCATGCTGGGCCCAAACCTCTACGTTCAGCTCACGCCGAAGATGTTCATGGTTGCGGCCTGGAACATCCAGGTGTGGGGCCGTGAGATCGGCAACTCCCTGCCGCTTAATCTTTCGGAATTCCAGCGTCAGCGTGCGCGGTTGAAATTTGCCTGGGAATTTTGATCTCTATCCTTCGAAGGAGCACCTATGTCTCGCCCTCTGATGATGCCTGTGGCTGCCGTTTGCGCGACCGTACTCCTGCATGGAGCTCCGGCACTCGCGCAACAGGCCACGGAAGTTCAGCTGACCTATTCCAATGGCGCGTTTCAGCCGAGCGAGGTGCGCGCGCCCGCCGAAAGGCCTGTGGTATTCCGGGTCAGGAATCTCGACGCCAAGGCGATGGAGTTTGAGAGCAAATCGCTGCGGGTGGAAAAGGTCGTCGCTGCGAAAAGCCAGGGGGTGATCAATGTGCGGCCGCTGAAGCCTGGCCGCTACGAATTCTACGACGACTTCAACGAGAAGGCGCTCGGCGCGCTGAACGTGCAATAGGACGCCAAAGGTGCTCGCCGCGCTTATCATCGTCTTCCGCGAAGTGTTTGAAGCCGGCCTGATCGTCGGCATTGTGCTGGCGGTTACAGGCTCCGTGCAGCACCGCTTCCGCTGGATCGGCGGCGGGGTGCTGGCAGGAGTGTTGGCAGCGTGCCTCGTCGCAGCGTTTGCCGGCGCGATGTCGCAGCTGTTCGAGGGCATGGGCCAGGAGTTGTTCAATGCCGCTATCCTCGTCGTAGCCGTCGTGATGCTGACCTGGCACAATGTCTGGATGGCCCGCCACGGCCGGGAGATTGCCGTCGAGATGCGCGCGACCGGCCGGGCGGTGGCCGAGGGCAGCAAGCCGCTATTGGCGCTGGCCGTTGTGGTCGGCGTCGCCGTCCTGCGCGAAGGCAGCGAGGTCGTGCTGTTTCTCTATGGCGTCGCGGCCGCCGGCGGCGGTTCGGCTCTGAGTCTGACCGTCGGCGGCTGCCTCGGCCTTTTACTCGGCGCCGCGGTTTGTCTCCTGACCTATTTGGGCCTGGTGCGGATTCGGCCACGCGCGCTGTTCGCAACGACGACGACTCTGATCACCCTCCTCGCGGCGGGTATGGCGTCCCAGGCCGTTGCTTTCCTGGAACGCGCCAACTGGCTAACCTCGTTCGACACGGTCGTGTGGGACTCGGGCTGGCTGTTGTCCGAAGCAAGCATCCCCGGACGCGCCTTGCGCACGCTGATAGGTTATACCGATCAGCCGACGCAAATGCAGCTCATGGTCTATCTCGCCGTGATCGTCATAACCGTTTGGCTGATGCGGCTCAGCGCGCGGATGCGCGGCGGCCAACTCGCCGCGCCGGAGATCGCGAGCCGCCCCTCCTAAAGGCAGCGTGACGGGGCCGTGCATACACCCGATCCGTGCTTCTGGAAAAGCGAAACATTTTCGTGACAGGGCTTGAACTGACGCAGCTCATTGAATTGGTTTATGAAATTAGTGCTTAGGCGCAGCGAAATCGCGAGCTTAGATGGTCACCTTAGGCCTTGTCTCGACCAATATCGAGAAGGGCGCCGCATCCGCATATGCCCTAAACTACAGGAATGATTCGAAACCTGTCGAGTTCGATCGGGGCGTCGGCCGTACGCGTTGGGCGACTGTGGGTGCCTGGTCGGCACGCCGAGACCATGTTGGCCAATTACACAAAGCAGATATTCTGCCTGACAGGTCACTCACAATATCCTTATTCGTTCTTGGGTTCGGCGACAGCAGTTCGTTTCGCCGAGAGATGTTTTCTGCTTTGGTGCCGACATCAAACCAAGGATTATGCGCCTAACAACGTGACCATCCCCATTGAGGGCGGCAAAACGCTTGTCTCGGGTTCGAGATATTTATTCGTGAGCGAGGACGAGGGCAATGAGAGTGAGGAGTTCAAGGATCTGTGCGCAGTTGAGTTCGTCGTTAAAGACTATGAATCTCCAAACCTCGAAGTAGCCTTCTTTCCTTTGATAGAAAGCGATGCATGGCAGGGAAATGCCGATGCGCAGTTCTATCTGTTCGGCTTTCCGACGGAGCTTCGAGTAGTTGATTACGATTTGCCACATGTGCACGTTTGTCAGATTGTCACGAGCGCTAATTACTTCGGAAAGAGCCAAGCGCAGTATCTGCATTTGCTGAAGATCACGGGCAAGAAGAGCTTTGGCCAGGACGGGCTGAGCGGCGGCCCCGTTTATCACATTGCGAGAGGCAAGGATGGATTTCGCATTGGATTGGCCGGGATCATAGTACGTGGTGGCAACCACTACGTTCACTTTCTCGACTCGCGGTTCATCCTGTCACTCCTCAGGTCAGTTCGAAAGTGAAGGTCGGGTCGCGGCGGTGCGATTGATGCCCGCGAGACAAAACCTCGGGTCGTCCTGGAGCGTTCGCGCCGTGCCAAACGCACGGTTCCGCACCAATGGGTGCACACGATTTGCGCTGTCGCAAAATTGCCCCTCGGCGGTGACATTTCGTCGTCACGTCGTCTTTTGCTCGTCTGGATTCGTCGTGTTTTGTCCGGATCAGGCTTGGATGTCTCAGCTTGCCGGCCGAGTTCCTTTCGGTCGTGCAACGAGGCCCATCAAGGAGGACAGGATGTCTCAGTTCCATTCGCTGGATGGAGTGTTGGCTCAGGATGATGCCTTTCGCGAATTTTTCACAGCCCTGAGCGGCATCGCCGCCGGGGGCGATCGACTCAACGGCGCGAACTCTGCCAACATGCTGCCGGCCGGCGGCAGTGATGCCACTATGCTCGGCGGCAGCAGCAGCGACACGATCTGGGGAAGTTCTGGAAACGCCGACTGGGCGACAACCCATAACAGCCCGCTCAGCTTCGGTGGGGGTGACGGTAGCGTCGGCGCTATCTTTGCCAACCTGCTTCAAACGATCGAGCACATGCACGGCTCGCCGGGTCTCGGTCACAGTATGCCGATGGACGGTGGAAGCGGTGGCATTGCGCCTGTCAGCGATCCGGCTCCTGTCATAAGTCCGGCTCCCGTCATGGACCCGGCTCCTGTCGCCAGTCCGACTCCCGTCAGCGACCCGGCTCCTGTCACAACCCCGGCGCCTGCCGGCACCCCGATCACGCTCTCGGATGATTTTGCAACCTCCCACACCGATGCCGGTCCTTACTGGGCCATGAACTCGACGTGGAATGAGGGCAGCCTCGTCAATGGCACCGACTTCACTCAGTCCTTGACGCTGGATAGCGCCAACCTCCCGAACAACACGACGATCACCTGGAGCTGGCCGAACACGCCGGCCGGTTTCAACGTGTACTCCTATCCGGCCGTGTTCTATGGCGATTATGCCGGCTTCCCTGCGCCGGCGACCAGCGTCACGGCGGAGCAGGTCAACAACATCCATACGCTGACGCTGAGCCAGAACGTCTCGCTCTCCGGCCAAACCGACCAGTATGATGCCATGTACGATGGCTACCTGACGTCGACGCCGGATGGCGGTCAGTCGGACATCCAGCACGAGATCGAGGTCTACGTGCATCAGCCGAGCTATGTGCAGGACTGGATCAGCAACCTGCCGCAGCACAGCTTTACCGACGGTCAGGGCATGCAATGGACGATCGCCACCTCGGGCAACATCGTCGTGTTCGCTCCGACCAACGGCCAGGACCTGACGAACAACACCATCGACCTCAAGGGGCTGCTGCAGGCCGCGGCGGCGGACGGCGTGATCTCCGGCAACGAGTATTTCGATGGTATTGCTCTCGGCAATGAGCCCCGCGAGGGCAGCGGCAGCATGACCATCCACTCGTTCGCGGTGAATTACGATGGCGATTCCCACGCCGCGGCGACAACTGCCGCGACACCACTTGCCAGTGCGGCCACGACCGCAGCCGCTGTCCTCAACCCGACGCCTGTCAGCCACACAGCGCCCGCGACCGATCCGGCCCCGGCCACGAGCCCGGCACCTGCCACCACCTCGTCTTCGACGACAGCGAGCGTTGAGGACGCGTCGGCGACGATACAGCATCACCAGGATGCGGCGTCCGCCGTCCAGGCATTCAGTGATGTCCTGTCCTCTCTCGCTCATCAGCAGGCGCACTCTTTCGCGCACATGTGGGGCTAGAGCGCGATGGGATTAGGATGAACCGCCATCGCGCTCTCTGATGTAGGGGAGCGATCGCGACCTCAATGCGCCAGGGCAGAATTCAGATTCTGCCCTGGCGTACGTTCGCGACATCATCCCTTCCGCGTTGCGCGCTGATGCAGGATGACAGCAGCGCAATCAGCAGCGCGGCCGACAGCGCGAGCGATCAGTGAATCAGCGCGTGTGCGGCCGCCGAACATGCAGGCAAGTCGCCGCTATTCCTTCATCAAGGTCGCAACGACCGCGCCGGAGAGAAACGTCAGCGCGGCGATGGCGATGATCGCCCACGAAAGGCCGAAGCGGTCGGCGATCAGCCCCGCCGAGAGCGCGCCGATCGCATAGCCGAGGTCGCGCCAGAACCGATAGACGCTGAGCGAGCGCGCCCGCCAGGTCGGATGCGACGCGTCGGAGACGGCGGCGATCAGGCTCGGATAGACCATCGCGGTGCCGACGCCGAGCAGAACGCTGCCGACGAGCCACCATTCAAAATGACTGGTGGTCGCGGTGAGGAGCAAGCCCGCCGCCTGCACCCACATGCCACCGACGATCAGGCCCTTGCGTCCCCAGCGGTCGGACAAGGGTCCTGTGGCGACCTGAAGAATCGCCCAGACTGCCGGATAGACGGCTTTCAAGACGCCGATCCGATCAACGGCAAGACCGAAGGAAGCAAAGAACAGCGGGAAGATTCCCCAGCTCATTCCATCGTTGAGATTATTGACGAGCCCGGCCTGCGAGGCGGCAAACAGGTTGCGATTCCCAAATGATGTAAGGAGAAAGATTTCGCGGAAGCTCATTGGAGACGCTTGCCGGGGATGGGCCGCCGTCTCCAATCGCACGTGCTCACGCGTGTCGCGCACCAGCAGAATGGACAGCACGGCGCCAAGGATGGCGTAGGCAACGCCGGGATAGATCGGCGTCGGCCGCAAGCCATATTTCAACGCGAGATATCCGGTGAGATAGGCGGTTACACCGACCATGAAATAGCCGGCGAATTCGTTCAATCCCACCGCCAGCCCGCGCGATCTCGGCCCGACCAGGTCGATCTTCATGATCACCGTCATCGACCAGGCAAATCCCTGGTTGATGCCGAGCAGGGCGTTGGCGGCGATCACCCATTTCCAGCTCGGCCCCCACATGATCATGAAGGGCACCGGCAGGCCGACGAGCCAGCCGAGGATCAGAACGCGCTTGCGTCCCCAGGCGTCGGCGAGCTGACCCGAGACGAGGTTGGCGAGCGCCTTGACGATGCCGAAAGAGACGATGAAGGACACGACCAGCGTGGTCGATGCGAGCTTGAATTCCTCGGCGCCGATCAGCGGCACGACCGTGCGCTCGATCCCGACCATGCCGCCGACGAAGGCGTTGATGAGAACCAGCAGCGAAAACTGCCGCCAGTTTTCACGCAGGCCCAGCGAGACGGTCGGCGGCGTTGCCTGTGGGAGCGCGTCCGGCGTGCTCATGTCAGGCGGCTTCGGGCAATGCGCCGGAATTCGCGGCCCTGATGCGCGCGGCCTCGGGCGGCGCCGGCGGAATCTCCGAGGTCATGTAGCGGACGAACGCGTCCTCGCTCTCGATTCGAAGCGCCTGGTTGTAGCGCTTTTCGAACCCGATCGTCGAAGAGGGTTTTCCGCTGAGCCGCCGTCCGCACACCGAGCCTGAAAACGCGCCGGGGAACACGTCGACATAATCGGCCAGGGCCTTGAGGCGATTGGTGCTGCGGAACAGATCCTTCGCGCCCTGCTCGGCGCTGACGGCAAGCTCGGTGCGGCCGAGGTCGCCAACCATCAGCGTGTGGCCGGTGAAGACGAGCCAGGGCTCGTCGCTGCGGGTGTGGTCGGTCACGAGCAGACAGATGTGCTCGGGCGTATGGCCCGGCGTGTGCCAGACGCGTGCGCTGACGTTGCCGAGCGGCAGCACGTCGCCGTCCTTTGCCGCCATGAAAGGAAACGACACATCGGCATTGGCGGACAGCACGTATTGCGCGCCCGTGGCCCTGGCGAGCTGGCGCGCCGCGGAGAGATGATCCGCGTGGACGTGGGTGTCGATCACATAGTTGATGCGCATGCCGGTCTTCTCGGCCGCCTCGACGTAGGGTTCGAGATCGCCGACGGGATCGACGACCGCGGCGGTCGCCTTGCCGCCGCAGCCGAAAAGGTAGGAGATACCGACCGGCTCGAAATGCAGAAATTGACGTACGATCATGGGGTTGCGCTCCCCTTCGAGGTCAGGTAGATTTTCATTCAATCGATCTGCTGAATGATATAGCGAGGATAAGGCGTGTCAAGCACCGGCCCGAAACAGGCGATCTATCAGCACCTCGCTGCCGTAGCGCAGGCGCTTGGTCACGCCCACCGGCTGGAGCTGCTCGAGCACCTGGCGCAACGCGCGCGCAGCGTCGAAGAGCTGTCGGTGCGCGCCCATCTTGGCTTCGCCAACACATCGCGCCATCTGCAGATCCTCCGCCGCGCGCGACTCGTCGAGGCCGAGCGGCGCGGCAAGCACATGCTCTATCGCCTGGCGGGCGATACCGAAGTCGTCGCCATGATCAAGGCGCTCGGAGCGCTCGGCGAGCGCAACATCGCCGAGATCGGCCGCGTGGTGACCGACTACTTCAGCGCGCGCGACGCGCTGGAGCCGCTGTCGCGCGCGGACCTGCTTGCGCGCCTCCACGACGGGCTGGTCACGGTTCTCGACGTGCGTCCCGAGGACGAGTTCGCGCGCGGCCATCTGCCGAGCGCCGTGAACATCCCCTTGAGCGAGCTCGAACGTCGTTTGAGCGAGCTGCCCAGGGATCGCGAGGTGATCGCCTATTGCCGCGGCCCGTACTGCATCCTGTCCTTCGACGCCGTCGCGGCGCTGAGAACCCGCGGCTTTCGCGTGCGCCGACTGGAAGACGGCTTTCCGGAATGGAAGGCCGCGGGCCTGCCGGTCGAGACCGCAGGCTAGCGCGTGATGTGTTTAGATAGAACCATACGCTCGTCATGGCCGGACTTGTTCCGGCCATCCACGTCTTTGGTTTGCCTGGGATTAAGACGTGGATGCCCGCGACAAGCGCGGGCATGACGATTCCGTCAAATCTCATGCCGCTCCTAGCAGCAACCCGGCACATCGCGCATGCTATTTGATGCTGGCGTTTGGGCGAGCTCGCGGAAATAATCATCACGCCGCCCCGGCACTGCGTCGCGCATGATTGCGCGCAAATTCCAGATACCACTCCAGGCACGCCGGATTGGCCATCGCGTCCTTGTTGATGACCTTTTCCAGGGGATGGCCGAGCAACAGCCGCTTGATCGGCAGCTCCTGCTTCTTGCCCGAGAGCGTGCGCGGGATTTCGGGCACGGCAAAGATCTCGCTGGGCACGAAGCGGCGCGATAGTCCCGCCTCGATCGCCCTGTTGATCTTGAACTCCATCGCGCGGTCGAGCGTCATCCCATCGCGCAGCACCACGAACAGCGGCATGTAGCTTTCGCGGCCGAGATATTCGAGATCGACCACCAGGGAATCCAGCACCTCGGGCAGCGCCTCGATCGCCGAATAGATTTCGCTCGTCCCCATGCGCAGGCCGTGGCGATTGATGGTGGCGTCGCTGCGGCCGTAGATCACGCAGCTTCCGTCCGGATTGATTTTGAGCCAGTCGCCATGGCGCCACACCGCGCCGCGGCCGCTGCCGTCGTAGTTGTCGGGATAGATATCGAAATAGCTGGCGCGATAGCGCTCCTCGCCGGGATCGTTCCAGAAGCGGAGCGGCATCGAGGGCATCGGCTCGGTGCAGACCAGCTCGCCGACTTCGTCGCTCACCGGATGCCCGGCTGCATCGAAGGCTTCGACCGCGGCACCGAGCAGGCGGCATTGCATGGTGCCGGGCACTTGCGGCAGATCGCGGCAGCCGCCGATGAAGGCGCCGGCGAAATCGGTGCCGCCCGAGATGTTGGCCCACCACATCTGCCGCTGCTCGCGGTTGCCGTTGACGAGCGCGAGCCTGGCAAAGCGTTCGTTGAACCAGGCTTGCGTATCGGCGGCGAGCGGCGATCCGGTCGAGCCCAATGCCCGCAGCCTCGAAAGATCGCCGGCGGCAGCAAGATCGATGCCGGCCTTGGTGCAACTTGCGAAGTAAGCCGCCCCCGCGCCGAAGAACGTCACTTCGGCATTGGCAACGAAGCGCCACAGCGTCAGCCAGTCCGGATTGTCCTTCGGTCCGCCGGGGCTGCCGTCGAAATGCAGCAGGTCGTGCCGTTGAGCAGCCCCGAGACCTGGCAATTCCACATGATCCAGCCGGTCGAGGAGTACCAGTGATAGCGTTCGCCGAACGAGGTCGGCTGATAGCTGCAGCCGATGTCATTGTGCAGCACGCTGAGCGCCATGCCGACGATCATGACGCCGCCGTGGCCGTGCACGATCGGCTTCGGCAGCCCGGTCGTGCCCGAGGAATAGACAATCCAGAGCGGATGATCGAAGCCCACCCATTCGGGCTCGAACGCGTCGATCTCCGCGCCGCTGCCCGCAAGGATGGTCGAAAGCCGGTTCGTATCGGCCGCTTCGCTGTGCAAAATGAGATGCGCAACGCTCGGCAGCGACGCACGCAACTCGCCAATCACCGACCTGCGGTCGTGCCTGCGGCCGGCATAGACCACATGATCGCAGGCGATCAGCACCTTTGGCTCGATCTGCTTGAAGCGATCGATCACCGCGGGCGCCGCCATGTCGGGCGCGCAGACGCTCCAGATTGCGCCGAGACTCGCGGTCGCCAGGAACGCGATGATGGTCTCCGGGATATTCGGCAAATAGGCCGCGACACGGTCGCCGGGGCGAACGCCGTGCGCCTTAAGATGCAGGGCGAGCGCTGCGGCCTGGCGCCGCAATTCCGGCCAGCTCGTCCCGCGCATCCCGCGGTCTTCGCCGCTGGAGATGATCGCCTTCTGTCCGGCGGCTTCCGCCGGCCCCACATGCCGCAGCACCTGCTGTGTGTAATTGACCTGGGCGCCGGGAAACCACACCGCGCCTGGCATCTTGCGCTGCGCTAGCACGCTGCGATGCGGTGTCGGCGATTTCAGGTCGAAATAATCCCAGATGCTCTGCCAGAAGGCCTCGAGGTCGCGAACCGACCATTGCCGAAGATCTTCGTAATCGCGAAACGTCAGGCCGCGTTTGTCCTGGAGCCAGCGGCGGTAGAGCGTGAGTTGGGAGGGTCTGGTTTCCGTCATGATCATCGTCGGCTTTTGCGCGCGGGCGCAGCCTGTCGTCGGCGCGCGGAAAATTCAAGCCGCAAAGCAGGCGAGGCCGGAACCAACGCAGCCGCCTGCGACTTAATCGCACAGGCTCGTATCGAGGCTCAAGAAGATGAAGATGCTCAAGCGTCTCTTTTGGCTGTCCTGGTGGCGCCATGAAGACCCCAGGGAGGATCAGAAGCCAGCCAGCTTCCCCCCACCTTTCGTCGACGCGGAAGAGTTCGCGCGGCTGATCTGCTCGCGCCGCGTCGAGGATTTGCGCATCCTCGCGCGCAGGCTGAGCGCGGAGGCGAAGGCGCGGGTCTAGGTCAGCAAGGCCTTAGCGCATGATCCGGAAAAGTGTGCAGCGGTTTTCCCTCGCGACAAACGCGTAGCGTTTGCGCGGAGATCATGCGCAAACAAGAATCTAGCCCGCATGGATGCGGCGTGAGCGCTCCTTGGAACTCGGTGTGGGAGCTGCCCCAGGCCGCGGTTTCGATCACGCGGTTGACCTCGCGCAGGCCCGAGGCCGGCAGGCGCCGCGTCACGCCCTGGCAAATGCAAGCCGTTTCGTGTCGCCCGCGCGACGGAGAGGATTACTGCCTGGAATACTCGCCTGAAATGTCCTTGCCGGTGTAGTCGGTCATCAGCACGGTCGCGATCACGGTGATGACGGCGCAGGCCGCGATATAGATCGCGATCGCAGTCGCGGACTGATAGGTTTTGAACAGCCAGGTCGCGATCAGCGGCGCGGGGCCGCCGGCGATCACGGAAGCGAGCTGGTAGCCGAGCGAAGCGCCGCTATAGCGTAAGCGCCCGGTGAAGCTCTCGGCGATCAGCGCGGCCTGTGGCCCGTATTGCATGTCATGCGGTATCAGCGACAGGAAGATCGCGAGGAAGATGATCGGCTCGGAGCCGGTATCGACCATGGCGAAATAGATGAAGCCGAACACGCCGGTCACGACCGCGCCGATCAGATACATGTTCTTGCGCCCGATCAGGTCCGACACATGGCCGAACACCGGGATCGATACGAACGACAAGACGGAGGCCGCCAGCACGGCCGTGAGCAGGAAGTCGCGGGAGACGTGCAGCGTGCCGATACCGTAGGAGAAGATGAAGGCGGTGAAAATGTAGAACGGCGCCTGCTCGGACATGCGCGCGAACGCGGAAAGTGCGATCTCCTTTGGATGCTCCTTGAATACGGTCAGCATCGGCGTACGGTCGATCTTCTGCTCGGCGAGCAGCTTTGAGAAAAGCGGCGTTTCCAAAATGCCGAGCCGGATATAGAGGCCGACGGCGACCAGTATGAGGCTCAAGGCGAAAGGAATACGCCAGCCCCAGGCGAGGAAACTGTCGCCGGACATCTGGCTGAAGGCGAGCACCGCGAGATTGGCGAGGAACAGCCCGCAAGGCACGCCGAATTGCGGCCAGGAGGCGACCAGCCCGCGCGACTTGTCATTGCGCGCCCATTCCATCGACATCAAGACCGAGCCGCCCCATTCGCCGCCGACCCCGATGCCCTGGATGAGGCGCAGCACGGTAAGGAGCACGGCGCCCCAGATGCCGATACGATCATAGGTCGGCACCAGCGCGACCGCGAAGGTCGCGAGCCCCATCAAGAGCAGGGTTGCGATCAGCGTCGATTTGCGGCCGATACGGTCGCCATAGTGACCGAAAATCGCAGCCCCTATCGGGCGCGCGACGAAGCCGACCGCATAGATTGCAAATGCTTCCAGCGTGCCGACCCAGGGGTCGGAATGCGGGAAGAAGAGCTTTGCGAAGACGAGGCCGGTAACCGTCGAGTACAGGAAGAAGTCGTACCATTCGATCGCCGTGCCGATCGTGGAGGCGATCACGGCGCGGCGAAGCTGCACCTGGTGTTCGGCGGAGGTGAGGGGAGTCGGGTTGGGATAAGTGCTTGTCATGGCGCTCTCTCCTGATCCTCGGTCGCCGCGACGCCGGATTGCTGATCGTTGTTCTCTTAATTTTTCCGGAAAAACGCCGCCCTTGCCTGTGAGTTCCCATCACATCCTAGCGCATGATCCGGAAAAGTGTGAAGCGGTTTTGCGAAAAGATCATGCGCAAAACAATGAGCTGAACTGCGATGATGATTGATCCTCAAATCATCACGCTAGCTTGGGAGACTTTGGCGGTCCATCGCCGGGCGTCCAGCAATTGTGAAGCACGTCACAAGCGTTTTGCGCTGCACGCGTTATCAGGGCTCATGCACCAGGTGGGATACTCATCGCGAGGGCAAAGCCATGTCGCCGCGGCGTAAGTTGTACTGGTGGTTCAGGTTTGTGCTGTCCGGCCGTTTCCTGGAGACGTTTCTCAATCTGCGGAGCCGGCGCTCATAGCGGGGCCGATTGCCCGGCCGGCTGTCAGGCGGCGTTGATCAACCGCTTGCAATAGGCGGCGCCGTTCGTCAACGCGTCGCGGCCTTTCCAGGCGAAATAGGTCAGCTTCCCTGCCAGCGACTCATGGCTGCGCAGGCGGCGCGAACCCAGCACGTGGCCGACCTTCTCCGGGAAGCGGCCGATCTCCGCCGCGACCAGGTCGGCGATCGCCTCCATCAGTTGCTTCAGCCGCACGCCCCATTCGGATTGATCGAACTGGTCGATGCGAACCTTCAGCGCATATTCGCTGTCGTAGATCTCGGCGAGCAGGTCACGCGCGATCAGCACGCGGTTCTGCTTCAGCGCGATCCGCAACGCGGCGCGGCCGTCGTCGATGCGGTCGAGAACCATCGGGACGGCGATCGCGTATGGCGCGGCGGCGACGTCGGCCGCGTTCTTGGACGGCGCCGCCTTGGTCGCAAGCCGGACCAGTTGCCACGGTGTTTTCAGCCGCCGGCCGATCAGGGCGATCGCAAAGGGCAGGGCATCGGCATTGTCCTTGCCGAGGGCGTCGAGCAGTGCCGTCATGCGCGCCACGGCGCCGTCGTCGAACTTGCCGAACCTCTCGGGCAGGCCGTTGTTGAAGTTGGCGATCGCCTCGCGTGCGCGGAGCGCATGCATGATCTTGACGAGATCGCTGAAAGCCGAGCGCGCGGCCGTATAGGTCGCAAGCTTGGCGCGGGTCGCCTCGGCGCTGATGCGGTCGCCCAGCGTGCTTTCGAGATATTTGACCACCTTGGTCTGGAATAGGAACGCCGCCTGCCTTGCTTCCTTCTGCTTGTCGAGGGCGATCAGCTCCTTCATCTGGGCGTTGAAGTCGCGCGCCATGGTCGGCAACAGGTCGCGGTTGATCCATTCCCAGATCGGCGCCAGCGAGCCGCGCGGGATGCGACCCGTGTTGGCGTGCTCGGGCGCGCCGTCGGTCAGGAGCGGTTCGAGTGGCGCGAAGAAGTAGCGCGACGGCTGGCCTTCGCGATTTTGGGTCGAACCCTCTTTGCGGAATTCGGCGCGCAGCTTGGCCTGGATGTCAGAGGAGCCGGGCATGTCGACGCCGCACAGTTCCAGCCTTTCCAGCTCGGCAAGGAGGCAGCTTCGCGTCAGCGGCGACAGTCGCTGCAGAAAATCCCAAATTTTGTCGACGGGCATTCGGGGGCCTGATTTTCCGCGAATTGATGCGCCAAAACGGACCCGCTAACCGAGCGAGCATTGCTGACAGGGAAACATAAAAAAAGTTGGCAGCCGATTAATAAGTCCGGTTCATTGGGCCAAATACGGCCGCCGTCGCTTGACCCTTCTCGGTAGAAGTACGCGGTTTTGGTAAGGTTTCGCAACCTGCGCGAGATGGCGTGCCCTCCGCCCGCAATTTCAACGGGTAAGGCAGGCTTCGGCCATCGCAACTCCTGTAGTCTTGCGGAACGAAAAATTAACCATGGCAGAGTCAAGCTTTCGTTAAATGACGGATATGTCGCAGCAAGACAACCGCGCCGATTCGTGTTTTGCGGACTGGGGCGAAACTCTGTCCAACGATTTCGATACGATTGGATTGTCGGCGGCCCGGGTGCGCGCCGTGGAGGATGCCGGCCACTCGATCGCGCGTCAGCTCAACGGACACCTGACGGCGCTGTTGCTCTACATGGAAGAACTGAAGCAGCACAGCCACCGGTTCTCACAAGAGGCGGGGGAACGCGATCATCTGCAGAAGATGGTCGAGAATGCGTGGCTGCAGACGGAGCGCGTCTGCGCACTGGTCAGGCAAGTCGGCGGCACCGCGGCTGTGGCGCTCGCGCCGGCGAGAGGTCGATGGCAGGGACGAAGCGAGCGCGGCAATCGGAGCGGCCGCTCGCCTGCCGTCGCGGCATTGTCGGATGCCGGCCAAAAGCCGCTAACCAGGCGGGAGCGCGAGGTCCTCAACCTGATCAGCGACGGCTATTCCAACAAGCAGGGAGCGCTTCGCATGCAGATCAGCCCGCGCACCTTCGAAAGCCACCGGGCAGAGGTGATGCGTAAGCTCGGCGCGCGCAACACTGCGGACCTCGTCCGCGCGGCGCTGCTGCATCCCATCGACTGAAGCGACCGCTCGCTGATGTTCGGGCGCGCGGGCCGCGCAGCCGTTCAGAGATACTCCTCCGCAAGGCTGTCGAAACGCGGGCCGGGCCGCAGCACGGCGGGCTTGGCCTTCGTCGAAGCCGGGATCAGCGTGATGGTCCAGCGCGGCGGCACGCTGGACGAATGTTCCAGCACCGAGCGGACCAGCCCCGTGACGACAGTCCCGCCGGACTTGATGGTCGCGGTGCGGCCGTTGAATTGCGCGATGCGCAAGCGCCGGACTTGCTTCTGGTCCGCTGTCTCGAAGGTGAACATGAAGCTCTCCTCTGCCTCATGCAATTATCGTCGTTCATTGTTAGCCAGAAATGAATATCCCGTGCCGTACTAGTACTGTGGTGCACGCGCTCGCTTGGTGCTCCCAGTCGGGTCAATGAGTCCGGAGCGTTGGGGCGGAGGCGGCGACGGCCTTCGGTGCGGCCGGCGAGTCTTTCGAAAAATCTATTCCGCCGGGCCGAACACCGTTTCCATCTTGGTCTTCAGCGTCGCGGCATTGAATGGCTTGACGATGTAGTTGCTGACGCCCGCTTTCTTGGCGGCGATGACGTTCTCGGTCTTCGATTCCGCGGTGATCATGATGAATGGCGTCTTCGACAGTTCCGGGCTGGCGCGGACCTCCCGCAACAGGTCGTAACCGGTCATCGGCTCCATGTTCCAGTCGGAAATCACGAGGCCATATTTGCGGGTCTGCATCTTGGCGAGCGCGGCCGAGCCGTCGCTGGCGTCGTCGACGTTCTCGAAGCCCAGCTGCTTGAGCAGGTTCCGGATGATCCGGATCATCGTGTTGTAGTCATCGACCACAAGGATGGGCATCGACAAGTCAAAAGCCATGAACCTTAACCCCGCGCAGTTCGAAAACAGCCGAACGAGACACTCGCCAAGTGGCGAATGGTCGAAGCTCTTTCGGAACTCGCGCTCGTCAGCATTTTGACAATTATCAGCGGTCCTTGAACAGCGCGTTAATTCGCTGCCTATAAATCGGCGCGTCCCAAATTGGGACGGGGCGGTCCGGAAGCGCGGAACGGCCGGTCAGCCCATGCTTCGGCGCGGCGAATCATCGGCCGTATAATGCGACGGCAGCAGCCGCTCATATTGCAACTTGACCGAGGCGTAGCATTCGCAAGCGGTCCTGCGCAGACCCTCGATATCGGTGATCTCGATGTGGCCGCGGCTGTAGTGGATGTAGTTCGCCTGCTGCAGGGTGCTTGCGACCAGCGAGACGCTGTTGCGTCGAGCGCCGATCATCTGGGCCATCGCCTCCTGCGTCAGCAGGAGCTTGACGCCTCCGGACAGGTCGTGGGTGTGCAGGAGGCATCGCGCCAGCCTCGATTCCACGGTGTGCGAGGCGTTGCAGCCGGCCGTCTGCTGGACCTGCGCGTAGATCGCGAGCCCATGCCGGACCAACGTCGAACGGAACGTGGCGCTCTGATCGGCCGCCATGCGCAGCCGGTCGAGGTCGATCGTGGAGGCAGGTCCCGGCACCAGCACCACGGCGCTGTTGAGAGCGATCGCATCGCCGAGCGCGGCGAACACGCCGAAGATGCTCTGGCGGCCGATCATCGCGATCTGCACATGCTCGCCGCGCGCAAGATCCACCACCAGCGAGATCACCCCGCGGTGCGGCAGGTAGGCGCGTTTGAGCGTTTCGCCGACGGTGACCAGCACGAGATCCTGCACCAGATCCACGGTCTTGAGATGCGGGCGGACCAATTCAAAATCATCCGCACTCAGCGAGGACAGAAATCCATTCGGTGAACGAGGGGTCGTATCCAAAGCCGTCTCCCGCCTTACGGGCAAATCAGGTCTCTGGGCCGCCGGTGGCTATGCACACCAACAAGCATGAGCCCCGATTATTTCCTTGGCAAGAAAAAATCGACCGAGCGGAAATCGTCCAAGAAAATCGCCGAAAATCGCCCAAGAAAAACCGTGAGGAAATACCGAGACAAAGCGCTGGACCCACGACGGGCCGGCGTCTTCCCGGTTGGGGGCGTTGCCGAGCCGTGCGCAGCCGCGCCGTAGTGGTGCTATCCGAGAAGACGCGTCTGCTTGGATTTGACGACGCGATAGCATTCACAGGACGTCTTCCGCAGCGCCTCCTGGTCCAGGATTTCGATGTGCCCGCGGCTATAGCTGATCACCCCCGCCTGTTGCAGCGCGTTCGCAACGATGGACACCGCGTTGCGCTGGACGCCGAGCATTCGGGCCAGCAATTCCTGCGTCATCGGCAGCGCCTCCCCGTGCCAGAGTTCGTGCGCACGCAGGAGCCACCGCGACAGGCGCTCTTCCACCGAATGGGCGGCGTTGCAGGCGACCGATTGCTGCGCCTGTGCGAGAAGCGCCTGATGGTGCGCGGCCAGCAGTTGTCGCCATGCGATACTCTTGTCAGCGATCATCTTCAAATCCGCAACCGCGAGGACCGAAGCCGTGCCTGGGCAGAGCACCACCGCGTCTGTCAGCGCGATGGCGTCGGAAAGCGCTTCCGGCGCGCCGACAATGCCGTCATTGCCGACCATCGCGACCTCGATTGTGTGTCCCTCCGGCAGGCTGACCGCGAGAGAGATAATGCCCGAATGCGGCAGCCAGACCTGGGCCAGCGGCTGGCCGGCCTCAACCAGGATAAACTCTCTTGCTAATTCAAAAACCTGTAGGTGCTGACGCGCCAGTTCAAAATCTGCCGCGGGCAGTGCTTGCAACAGGCGGTTGGGTGGACGCTGGTCTGAAGGCATGAAATGCAAAACGGCCCCGTCGAGCCGTGCGGGAACTTTCGGTCGAACAGTGATGGTGCGACGAAGCTAGAGAACCTCGTTCCACGATGCAATCGCGCAAGCGGATAAGATGTATCAGCAGCCTTATACACGTTGGAGGGCAGACAGGCTGCCTCATTTGCGGCGGAAATAAGATTCATGCGCTGATTCGCTGCCGAAAGCCGAGCACCGATCAACGCGGGAACCAAGAGAGCGCATGGATGGAGATGAGCGGAAAAGACCGCTATGCGCCGAACACTGACGATTGATGATGATCTGCATGTCGGTCATGCCGTCGGCGTCCGGCCCAGGCATCACGGCTTTCGCGGTTCGATGCAGAGCGCCGCGGCCGGCGCTCTGCAGGCGGGTCGCAACGATACGAAGTCCGGCGGCGCGGCCTTGCAAAGCCTGCCACCATAAGGCGCGTCGGCGGAAGGCCGTCGTGACCTCCGAACAGATTGACGGTACGGGCGTTAGTCGGAGGACGGCGCAAGACGCCGCAGTCGGAGTAGGCATTTTGGAAGGAAGGAGACTGGCGTGCAGCAGGATTCCGGCTTTGCCGATCATTCACAAGATGCGACGTCGCGGCAAGATGACATGGCGCGCGTTCTCGTCGTCGACGACGATCCGATGGTCTGCATGGCCATCGAGGTCTATCTCGAACGGCACAATTTCCAGGTGACCGTTGCCGATGGCGGCGAGGCGGGGCTCAGGGCGCTTGAGGGCAGCTCGTTCGACCTGATGATCGTCGATATTTTCATGCCGCATATGCGGGGCTTCGAATCGATCCGGATCTTCCACGAGCGCGCCCCGACGATCCCCCTGATCGCGATGTCGGGTTACGCCTTCGCCAACCTCAACACGCCGGCGCCCGACTTTCTGCGGATGGCGCTCGAGCTCGGCGCGTCGCGCTGCCTGCGCAAGCCGTTCACGCCGGCCGTGCTGCTCGCGGTCATCAATGAATGCCTGTCGGAGGCGAGGGAGCGCTATCCGAACAAAGTTCAGTTGAGATAGTGGCACCGCCAACGAGCGAGACGACCTCGAACCTCCACCAGCGATCCATGACGTCTTCGCCGCCTGGATTGGCCGACGACCGGACGCGGCGGGCCGCCATCGTGGGCCAGCTAGCGGGCGGCATCCTCCATGACTTCAACAACGTGCTCACCGTCATCATCGGGATGATCGACATTCTGTCGGAAGGCGGTCGCCGACAAGCCACAGCTTGCGGCGGTGGCGCGGTTGATCGACGAAGCCGCCAGCCGCGGCGCCGCGCTGACCTCGCGCCTGCTTGCCTTCGCGCGCGGCCTGCCGGCGCAGCCCAGCGAAGTCGATATCAACGCACTGCTCGGCGAGACAGGTCGCCTGTTGTGGCCGACGCTCGGCGGCGTCGAGATCGAGGTGATGACGGCTGCCGATCTGCCGCCGGCGCTGGCGGGCACGGGCCAGGTGACGGCGGCCGTGCTGAGCCTTGCAATCGCCGCCCGCAAGCGTGGCGGTCCTCGCACCGTCCGGCATGAATGCGGGCGTCGAAATTGTCTTGCCAGTTGTCTTACCAGTTGTCTTGCCAGTTGTCCTGCCACAGGTCTCCGCTGCGCCTCATGGTTAGCAGGCCGCTAAGCCGATGGCGCAAAAACAAGCGCTTCGAAGTCAGGATCCTGCATGCATGAATCTCAATTGAATCAACGGTCTCGTTGATTAACGGCGCCCCCCGCCTTCATGCGATCAGAAGCGCAATGCAAACCGATCGGTTAGCGCGCGATTAGTATTAATGGCGGCGGTGCAGGCACTTCCGCAATTTGCTGGGTGCGATTTAACCAACGGGTAGCACCTCGCGAACAATCTGGCACGGTCGCCGACAGAACTCTTCGGCGATGCGTCACTTGTGTTCATCCAGAAGGAATCCAAAAATGACCGGTATCGTCCTCTCGGCGTCAGTCCGCCAGAACCTGCTCTCGCTGCAGTCGACTGCTTCGCTGCTCGCCACTACCCAGAATGACCTCGCCACCGGCAACAAGGTCAACTCTGCCCTCGACAATCCGACCAACTTCTTCACCGCCCAGGCGTTGAACAACCGCGCCAGCGACATCGGCAACCTGCTCGACTCGATCGGCAACGGCGTGCAGGTGCTGCAGGCCGCCAACACCGGCATCACCTCGCTGCAGGGCCTGGTCGCTTCCGCCCAGTCGATCGCCAACCAGGTGTTGCAGAGCCCGGTCGGCTATTCGACCAAGTCGAACGTGACCTCGGCCGCGCTCACCAACGCCAGCGCCACCAACCTGCTGAACTTCTCCAGCAGCGCAGCCGCCGGCAGCGCCGTCAATACCAACGCCACCACGGCCGTCGCGATCACCACGTCGACGCTGCTGTCGGGCGCCGCCGCCACCTCGTCCAACGACCTGGCGACCGGCCTCACCACCACCGACACACTGGTCGTCAACGGCACCACCTTCACCTTCACGGCCGGCACCAGCAGCACCGGCACCAGCATCGGGATCGGCGACAACGTCGGCGACCTGCTCTCCGCCATCAACGCGGTGACTGGCGGCACGTCGTCGGTCGCGGCCGGTGCGATCACCATCACCCCCGGCGCTGCCGGCCTGACGCTGTCCGGCACGGCGCTCGCCAAGCTCGGCCTCTCCGCTGTCGGCGACGGCCTTTCCGGCGAAACGCTGTCGATCGCTGCCACCGGCGGCGGCACGGCGACCGCGATCACCTTCGGTCTGGGCTCGGGTCAGATCTCGACGCTGAACGGGCTCAACACGGCGCTGGCGGCCAACAACCTGCAGGCCAGCATCGACACCACCGGCCACATCAACATCGTCACCACCAACGATGCGGCGTCCTCGACTCTCGGCGCGCTCTCGGGCTCGGCCACGTCGTCCAGCCAGGCCTTCAACGGTCTGACGATTGCGGCTGCGGTGGCTGATCCGACCTCGCAGGCCACGCGCTCGGGCCTGGTTGCGCAGTACAACAACGTGCTGGCGCAGATCAGCACCACGGCGCAGGACGCGTCCTTCAATGGCGTCAACCTGTTGAACGGCGACACGCTGAAGCTGGTGTTCAACGAGACCGGCAAGTCGACGCTCAGCATCACGGGCGTGACCTTCAACGATGCCGGCCTTGGACTGTCGACGCTCGTTGCGGGCACTGACTTCCTGGACAACAGCTCGGCCAACAAGGCGTTGGCCTCGCTCTCGACCGCTTCCACCACGCTGCGGTCGGAAGCCTCGACGCTCGGTTCGAACCTCTCGATCGTGCAGATCCGTCAGGACTTCAACAAGAACCTGATCAACGTGCTGCAGACCGGTTCGTCGAACCTGACGCTGGCCGACACCAAC
>Ga0134128_10003035_pt1 | contig 20579 bp, 22 predicted proteins | sample KB31754_FD_96462 | JGI IMG/M metagenome (GOLD analysis project Ga0134128, IMG submission 96462) | Terrestrial soil microbial communities with excess Nitrogen fertilizer from Kellogg Biological Station, Michigan, USA - KB3-175-4 | ecosystem: Environmental > Terrestrial > Soil > Unclassified ...
AAGGGATCCGCAAAATACTGTGTCTCGTGCACGACCTTACCGTCGCGGAACTCCATAATGCTCACTGTGTATGCTCGTCGTCCCTGATAGGTGATTGTGTATTCCGTGATCCAGAGATCACCACTTCCGAGAATTCGCTTGACGTTGAAACCCGACGGCTTGCCTGGGTGATGACTCCGCAAGGCCTGCAAATTGCTCCGCCCGAGGATTCGTTCACCTGACTGAGGATAATCGCAAACGGCATCGTCATCGTAAATATCGTGTTCGGCGTTTGCATCGCCAGCTGCTGATGCGCGCCAGTGCGCATTCAGAGCTTGACGTATTTGTTCCTCTTGCACAGACTGCTCCAGGTGCGGTTTTGGCGTCATGATCATCTACCTTGCGGAATGAAACCCGGGCTGCCGGTCTTCACTACTTCGTTGAACCGCTGTCTAGTCTGAATCCGATTAATTGCGTCAAATGCGTCTTCCGGAAGCGTGGAGATGTTGAGATTCTCCCGGGCGCGAGCCGCAGTGGTGGGCGTGGTAAGCAAAGCCGTGCCACGCTGCACCGCCCATGCCAACAGCACCTGTGCCGGCGTCTTTCCGACGCGTGCGGCGATTGCCAAAATGACCGGATCTTCGAGCGGCCCCGGCCTTATTCCGTGACCCAATGGCGCAAAAGCCAAAAACGCAATGTCTTTCTCCTCGCAGAATTCCAGAAGTTCCGTTTCCGGCAGATATGGATGTGCTTCGACCTGGATCACAGCTGGCTTGATTCTTGCGGATTCGTAAATAGGCAGCAGTTCACGCAAGGTGATGTCAGACAGTCCGATGGCCCGGCATCTGCCACGGTCTGCCAGGCTCTCCATCGCCGACCAGGTTTCGAGCAACGTCACGCCACGATCGTAAAGGACATTGCCATTTTGATCCCGCGGATCCTGCTCGTCCCCCGGTTGAAACGCAAATGGAGTGTGAATGAGATAGAGATCCAGATATTTGAGCCCTAGTCTGTCCAGACTCGCCTCAAAAGCCGGTGCGACGCGCTCGGGCCGATGATTCGTGTTCCACAACTTTGTGGTAATAAAGATATCTTCACGTGCAATCCCCGCAGCGGCAAGTCCTGCCCGCAACGCATCGCCCACCTCACGCTCGTTCCGGTATCGTTCCGCGCAATCGAAGTGTCGAAATCCGGCCTCCAGCGCTTCTCTGGTCGCAGTTATTGTTATGGCCAGGTCGGGAATTAAGGTGCCAAAGCCGAGGGCAGGCATATGGCGCGCTCCAGCGTTGAGTGGAATGCTCGTCATCCGCAGATCAGAAGATTCGGTCATCAATTTACGCTCCAAGCCATTTTCCTCCGCATCTGCAACGGCTCTCAGATTCTCACCTCCACAACTCGAACCGAATATTGTGCAAGGTCATTTGCGGCCAGCGCCTTCAAATGTTCGCTGGCGTAGCGTTCACCTGGGACCGTAATCGGTGAAAACGTAATCTCTCGCCTTTACCGCCGTGTGGCACGCGAACCCGCACTTCGCGTCGTTTCTCTGAGGTGGGGAGTTTGCTAAGGTGCCGGGCTTGAACGTACCGGAACGGGCATGGTAATCGAACACCGCATATCCCCAACCGCCGCTATCCGTAAATCTCTTGCTATCTTTCACCATGAAGTCCACATTCACCAAGCGGTCCGGCACCGACGCATCCGGAAAGAACTTGTTCTGTTTCGGGGCCCAATGAATTTTGGCCATCTTCGCCCCATCCGGGAAAGGCTTGCCGTTTGCGGGAATACCGGCTCGGTAGGCCTCGATCATCGCAGGATTGCCAACCGTAGCAGCCATAACTTTCGGGTTTCGACTGATGGAGATAACATGCCATGATTCGTATCCCCTGAACTCAGCAAACGCGAGCCCGCCCGGCACTTTCAAACTGTATTTGTCCTGGGCGGCCAGCGTAAACGCTGCGACCACAAGAAGAACCGCTCCTATAAACCCCACTACGCGTTTACTCATTTTTTTTATGCCTGATCTCCTTCGCTTTCGCTGACTAAAACCTGCTGTCCAGTTGCGATTAGGCCAGACATTTCGAAGCGACACAATTGGACGAAAGTATCGGTCGATGCTTGGGATCAGGCCGCGTTCTAACCTACTTCAGCAGCAGATACTGTCCACCGTCGGTGGAGGCGATCACCAGATTTATCAGGATGAACATCAGGTCGTAGTGCCAGCCGTAGGTTTTCTCTCCCCAGAATCCCGTGTGCCAGGAGAAGATTTTCTTCTGGATCGCTCCCAGCATAAGGACGATCAGCCCGAAAGCGGCGAACTGCGTGAGTACGCCAACGGCCACTCCCAAGCCGCCGGCAACCTCGGCGATCCCGAGAAAAATCGTGAAGCCCTTCGACATCTCGATGCTCTTCGATCGAGACTCCGGATCCCTCAGATGGCTATATCCGCTGGTGATGAAAACGAGGCCTACCATCAGGCGAAGCAGGAGCAGGCCGAGGTCAGTGAAGCGGGCGAGTTGCGGGAACATCACGAGGATCTCCTGAGATTGAGTTGCCACCTCACGGTTGCTATTTCTTTTGTGCACTCGGGGGCGTTTCCACACCGGCATGCTTCTCCCAGCCGTGGAAACGCGAGAGGTCACCGGCATTCCACGCTTCACGGAGTCCAGGGGTGCTCAGATCCCAATCCGGACGGATTTCGCTCGTCACGGTGCGCAGATCGTGCCAGAGATCGATGACCGACGGGCGGCCCCAGAACCAGTAGCCGTTATAGATGCGGTAGATCACGAGGCCGGGCTTGAGCACGAGAGTATGCGGGATCATCGGATTGTGCTCGGGGTCGGTGTACTCCTGGATGTCCAGATCCTTCTGAACCGTTCGGTCCGGGTCCGAAAGGAATGTCCACTGGGCTCCGATAGATGCCCCGGAATTCCTGCAGAGTATGGTGATCGTCGGTCGAGATCGTGGCGATCTGACTGTACGCCACCGCGATCTTCGGGTAGAAGGCGGCGAGTTCCAAATGCTGCTGGTGTTCTTTTGGGCAATAGTGGCCGCGCGCGAGTGTCAGGATCAGTGGATCCTCGCCCTGTAGCTCGCTGAGCTTGCGCATTTTGCCCGAGTGATCGGGTAGCTGGTAGTCAGGGAAAATGCCTCCGGGCACAATGTCAGAACGCATTGGATTCCTTCCGCTTTTTTATAAGTCCAGAGTGATATCTGCGTTTGGTTGGGAACAGCATAGGAGCACGTTCCCGGGAGCAGGTCTCTCGAGCGGCTCAGGGTCATAAACAATCGATCCGGCTATCAGACCAGTCATGCAGCTGTGACAGACTCCAGTCCGGCACGACCATCTGACCTGAACGTCGCACGCCTCAGCCAGTTCAAGCAGGCTCGCGAACTTCGGATCCCAAGCAACCGCGATACCGCTACGCGCGAATGAGACTGGGGGGCCAGAGCCGGGCGGACCTTCTGGCAGGTGAGGAGTGTGATCAATCTGCGCCATACCCGGGGTAATAGCGTCGAGAGAACCGAAGATCTCCGCGTGCACATTCCCGCCGGGCACGCCCCAGTTTCGCAGCCCCTCGCGCATATTCTGCAAGAACGAAGGTGGACCGCACAGATAGAAGTCGCTACCTTTTGACACGCCAATTCTCTCCAGCAAAGCGATGTCAATGTGCCCGGTGCCATCAAAATCTATGCCCGCACGGTCAACTGCAGCGGGCCTGCTGTACACCATGTATCCTCGTCCGCGAGAGAGCTGTTTCAGTAATAATGAACGCGATTCTTCTGCAAATGGATGATCGCCACTATTGCGCGCGCCATAGATCCACCAGATCTTTCGTTGCGACCTTTCAGCAGCAAGTGTGTGCAGCATCGACATCACGGGTGTTGCGCCCACCCCAGCGCTCAGGAGAACCACTGGACTCTGGTTGGGAAGCAGAGTAAAGGTTCCGCGCGGCGCACTGACATCCAACACATCGCCTTCGCGCGTACGGCTGCACAGAAATGAGCTCCCGGCCCCATTCAATTCGTTTTTGACGCTGACGCGGAAATGGTCGGCTGCCGGCAGATCAGACAGCGAATAGCTGCGAAGAACTGCCGGCTTGTCCGGGTCCAGATGCAACCGCAAAACAACAAACTGACCTGCCTGGAAGAGAGGAAGGCCCTCCCCATCGATTGGCGACAGAACGAAGGAAGTTACGCTATCGCTTTCCTTATTAATATTCGCGACTCGCATCTGTCGAAAGCCGGGCCATGCGGGTGCTTGCTCTTCATAGGCGAGTCCCGGGTTCCCAACCGCAGCTTTGGAACTCGAGTCCTGTTGCAGCATCGCCTGGAACGAACTCTGCCAACCCTTGCTGAGTGCAGGAATGCGTAGCGCTCGTTCCAATTGTTCGCGAGAGTGCCCGGGCAAATACAGGAGGGCGTCAATCTCGGCGACACTGGTTCCCTCTGGGCCGTCACTGATTTTTTGAGTGTCGTCACCCGCACCAACTTCTCCCTCCTGCAACACGCGAAAGTAAAATCCGGGTCTGTGATGTGCTACGAGAAGCGCTGCCATACGAGGTTCATTCATGCGGATGCCGACGCGGTAGCACGTTACCCGCGGCTGTGTCACTTCAAAAACCGCATTACCGATGCGGTACTGATCGCCAATGCAGACCTCGTTATCAGGAACTCCCTCCACCGTGAAGTTTTCTCCGAACTGGCCGAAAGTAAAATCGTTGCGGCCTAAAAACCGCTGCCAGTAAGGGTAGGAATCCATCTGATACACGAATACGGCGCGCTGCTCTCCTCCGTGGCCGGCGAGGTCGGCCTGCCCATCGCCGTCAATATCGAGCTTGCGCACCATTCGCCGTCCCGCAACCGGACTCTTCCAGATCGCAGTCCGGACAGTTTTGCCGTTCCACGTCACGTCGCGCGGAAGGCCGACATTCACTGAAAGCAATCGTGGCATGGGTACCTACCAACGACGAGCCGGAGCGGCGCCATCCACATAGAGAATCTCCCCGCTCACATGATCCGCCTGTGCCAGGTACAACACGGCATCCACAATATCCTTTACCGTCGCCTTCTTCATAGCCGGGTCCAAGGTCGATTCGCCGGAACCGTTGCGGTGCATTGGTGTATCCACGACGCCGGGAGCTACGGCATTAAAACGGATGCCATCTTTTGCATACTCGACTGCGAGATTCCTGGTCGCTGCATTCAACCCGCCCTTCGTAATCATCGAAATCGACCCATTCGTGCCGCTGATCGGCCGATCAGCAAGCGCGGCCGTGATGCTCACCACGCATCCCGACTTTTGTTTCAGCATCTCTTTTACCGCGCGCTGGGTGATGTAGAAGAAGCCAAGCAGATTGGTCGAGATGAGGGCGTCGAAGTCCTCGGTAGTGAACTCGGTGAAAGGCTTGGTCAGGAAGATACCGGCGTTATTCACCAAAAGATCCACAGTTCCGAAGTTGTTGATTGCGGCTTCGACCGCCTGGCTGGCAGTTTGCTGCTTGCCGATCTCGCCATTGAGCAGAACTAGATTGCCTGAGATGTTCGCCTTTCGATTGGGCTCACGAGACGTCGCGACCACGTTGTAGCCTTCTCTCAAAAGTCCATCGACTAAACCCGCGCCAATACCTCCCGATGCCCCAGTTACGATGGCTGTTTTTTTGCCCGACATAAATGACCTTTCGCTCTGAGCAGCCGCCGGCACACACATACGGGGACGGGCCGATGACCGCGTCGAAGTTAAGTAGACACCGAGGCGGCACTCTCCGCAGCGAGTACGTTCATGAGATTTTGAGCTGCGATGGTCGAGGACGGCGGGTTTTGTCCGGTAATGAGTCGGCCATCAACAATGGATAAAGGCTGCCAGTTGGGAAGTTTCTCAAACATGGCGCCCAGTCGCGTTAACTCATCCTCGACCAGGAACGGAACAACATGCGTGAGTTGCACCTCTTCCTCCTCGCCATTCGTAAAACCAGTCACGCGCTTTCCTTTTACTAGTGGCGCGCCCTGGTGCATCACATGACGAAGCACGCCAGGAGAATGACAGACCAGAGCGATCGGTTTGCCGGAATTGTAGAAGGACTCGAGTAGAGCGATGGAAACCTGGCTTTCTGCAAGATCCCACATGGGACCGTGCCCGCCCACATAGAAGACCGTATCGTAATCTTCCGATTCAACCTCGGCAAGCTTGACCGTCTGAAACAGTGCCTTCTGAGCTGCCGCGTCTTGCTTGAACCGGCTCATCGCGGGTGTTTGACTTTCCGGTAAATCGCTCTTCGGATCGAGCGGCGGCTGCCCGCCCTTCGGTGAGGTGAGGGTCAGTTGTACGCCCGCATCCCTAAAAACAAAGTACGGGGCTGCGAACTCTTCAAGCCAGAAGCCGGTCTTGCGGCCGGTGTTGCCCAGTTGATCATGGGATGTCAGCACCATGAGTATTTTCATGTTTATCTTCTCCTTTACGCTCGTGGGCTGAGTTTGTCAGCCAGTTGCAATTACGCCAGAGCTTTCTTGCCGAAACAATTGGACTAAAGTATCGGACGATGGTAAAGGATCAATACCAAGGTCTGATAGGCGTCGAGCTTGAAATAGCCCACTCTACCGATAGGTGCAACTCAGGCACAGCGCGAACAGGCGGACGATCCAGACGGGAGATCGCATGAAAACATCTGTGCCGCCAATTTCGCTTGCCGGCTCTGAACTTGGTGAAGTACGCCACGTTTGCGCGTTGTTCAATAGCGACGATGAGGAATATCGCGTGCTGCTGCCGTTTATCAAGGACGGCTTCGAACGCGGCGACAAAGCCATCCATGTCGTCAACCCGGATGAGCGTGCAGATCACTTGCGGCGCGTCAGCGCGGCGGGAATCGATACCGCGGCCGCGCAGCACCGGCGCCAATTCGATCTTCGAACGAGCACCGAGACGTATCTTCGAGACGGCCGCTTCGACCAGGATCGGATGCTGGACGTATTCGAGCAGGCAGCCAGCGGTAACGCTAAGGGTGAATTTCCGCTGAGCCGAATCGTCTGCCGCATGGACTGGGCGGCGGAGGGCCGCACTCACCTGGATAACCTGATTGAGTTCGAATCCCGCGTCAACGAGGTTTGGCGCCATCACGACGACGCGGTCATCTGCACTTACCATTTAGCGCAGTTCAGCGGCGACGCCGTGATCGACATCATGCGAACACATCCGGTCGTCATCATCGGCGGAATCCTGCAGCAGAATCCGTTCTTTGTCCCGCCAGAGCGGTTTCTGCCCGAATTTCGAGCGCGGAAAGGGAGGCAGACCGTGCGACGCGTCACGGTCTGAGGCGAACGTGATGCTCGAAACTCACACGGAGGAAGTAGCACGATTGCGCGGCTGTCTGAACGATCTGGTCGGCATCATGGCACTTCCCGCTCTGTGGGCGGGCGGCGAGCCGCAGCAGATAGTCGCTACTTTGCTGGATGCGCTGTTCGGGATACTCCAGCTTGCGTTCGTCTTCGTGCGGTTGAACGATCCGGACGCCGGGCCGTGGATTGAAATGATGCGGGGAACTGAGTTGCTGGAGTCAATGCACCCAGCACGAGAGTTCGGAGTGGCGCTGGATGCGTCGCTGGGGGATGCGCTGCTGAAATGGCTCCCTAGCGCGCGCGTATCGATTGGAACCGAAGAATTTTGCGTGGCGTCAGCCCGACTGGGCGCCCACGGTGAAATTGGCATCGTGGTCGCAGGGTGCGAGAGGCCCGGCTTCCCGGAACAAACGGAGAAACTCCTCCTCCAGGTAGCTGCAAATCAGGCGGCTATGGGATTGCAGCAGGCACGTGTGCTCAGCGCGCAGAAGCAAGTCGCCCGAGAGCTCGACCAACGTGTGGCGCAGCGAACCGCAGAACTTGCAAAAGCCAATGAAGAGCTCAGAAAGGAAATTATCGAACGTAGGCTGACCGAAGAAAAGCTCCGTCACGAGGAAAGAGAACTGGAGCGCAGTGAGGCTTTTCTCGCGGAAGCCCAACAGCTTGCTCGAATCGGCAGCTTTTCATGGCGCGTGGTTAACGATGAAATCACGTGGTCCGAGCAGCTATACCGGATCTTTGCGTTTGAGCCGGGACTTCGTATAACCTTGGAGCGTGTCGCAACGCGAATCCATCCCGACGACCTGCACATTATGCGTGAGATGGTCGACAGGGTGCGCCGGGGCGCTGGTGATCTCGAATTCGAGCACCGTCTGCTGATGCCAGACGGTTCGGTCAAGTATTTGCATTGGCTTGCTCACGGAACCGGAGAGAAGAACGGTGGCTCAGTCTACACGGGCGCAGTACAGGATGTGACGCAGCGCCGTCATGCGGAAGAGGCGCTCGCCCAAGCACGATCGGAGCTGGCGCATGTGACCAGAGTCACGAGTCTGGGAGTGTTGACGGCGTCCATCGCGCATGAAGTGAGCCAGCCTCTTGCCGGTATCGTCACCAACGCAAGCACGTGCGCGCGGATGCTGGCATCGGACCCTCCCAATGTCGAGGGCGCTCGCGAAACCGTGCGGCGTACCATTCGCGACGGCAACCGCGCTTCCGAAGTCATCACACGTTTGCGCGACCTTTTTAGAGGAAAAGACCTCATCGTTGAATCGGTCGACCTGACTGAGACTACGCGGGAGGTGATTGCGCTGACCTGGAGTGAGCTTCAGCGAAACCGTGTCATTCTGCGGCCGGAGCTTGACGGCACACTCCCACCTGTTCTGGCGGACCGTGTCCAGCTTCAACAGGTGATCCTGAATCTGCTCCGGAACGCCTCTGACGCAATGGTCGATGTCGAGGACCGGCCGAGAGAGTTGCTGATCAGGACCGAACCGGATGGAGACCATCACGTGCGTCTGAGCGTGAAGGACGTGGGGGTCGGGTTCGTTCCGCAAGACGTGGATAAGCTTTTCGAGGCGTTCCATACGACGAAGAAGGAGGGTATGGGGATCGGGCTTTCTGTGAGCCGGTCCATCATTGAGCGTCATAACGGCCGTCTATGGGCAACGCGGAACGACGGACCGGGTGCTACGTTTTCATTTTCTATTCCTTGCGGGCCCGCGGGTATGGGAGGCGCCGGCGATCCCGGCATGATCCGGACAGCGGCTGGGATAGATGCTCACCATGTTGTGAAGAACTTATGATAATCCCACGTTCGCTTGTGTCCGTCGTCGATGACGACGAGTCCGTGCGCGAATCCCTACCCGATTTGCTGAAGGAATTTGGCTTTGATGCCCGCACGTTCTCGTCGGCGCAAGAGTTCCTGAATTCCGATTGCGTCGGCACGACCCGGTGCCTGATCCTCGACGTCGCCATGCCCGGCATGAGCGGGCCCGGTCTCCAACGGGAACTAAAGACTCGCCATCAAGAGATCCCGATCGTGTTCATAACAGCACGGAGCGACGAGAACATACGGCCACGATTGCTCGAGCAGGGCGCCGTGGAATGCCTGTTTAAACCCTTCAGCGACACCGCGTTGCTCGAAGCGTTGAAAGCCGCATTGCGAGTGAACTGAAGGATCGGCGGTTACGCCCGGCGCGGACACGAAATACAATAAGTGATTCGCGCAATGCTCATTGAATGGAGCGCCACCCCATGTCGCCCGCCACACCAATCGTGTTCGTTGTTGACGACGACATATCCGTGCGCGAATCCCTGGAACTGCTGATCCTCTCGGCGGGCTGGCAGCCGGAGACCTTCGCGTCCGCTCAGGAGTTCCTTGAACATCCCCGAGCGCTTGTTCCAAGCTGCCTTGTCCTGGACGTTTCTCTCCCAGGTCTCAACGGTCTGGAACTGCAGGAGCGTGTCGCAGTAGAGCGATGCGATATGCCTATCATCTTCATCACCGGCCACGGCGATGTGCCCATGACGGTCCAGGCGATGAAGGCCGGAGCTGTTGAATTCCTGACAAAACCGTTTAGTCCGGACGTCCTGCTGAATGCGATCCGGCTTGCCCTGAAGCGCAGCGAGAGCGCGCTTGCTGATGAGAACGAACTGCGCGCCCTTCGCGAGGCTTATGTGTTATTGACTCCCCGCGAACGTGAAGTGATGAGATTGGTCGTATCCGGATTCTTGAACAAGCAGGTGGGCGGCGAACTCGGTATCAGCGAGATCACGGTAAAGGCGCATCGCGGCAGCCTGATGCGGAAGATGAAGGCCGATTCGCTTCCCGACCTGGTCCACATGGCCGCGAGACTTGGACTGACATCCGCTTCTCAGACCAAGGCACGGGCGCCAACCGATACCTTCGTCTAATAGATTCGCTTAGATCGTTCTGGCTTAATCGCAACAGGAGCCGGTAAGCGCTATGGCAACCGCCAATATTTCGCAACTGCACGAAGCCGAAGACCGCTTGAAAGAACTCGGTATTCAACTCCCGACTGCGCCAACGCCGTTTGGCACTTACGTCGAGACATTACAGACAGGCAATTTGCTCTTCCTGAGCGGAATGCTTCCAGTTGTCGGACACAAGGCAAAGTATGTTGGCCGGCTTGGGAACGAACTCGACCTGAATGCTGGGCGAGATGCTGCCTATACGGCGGGTTTGAGCGCCCTCGCCGCGGCGAGGCAGCACCTCGGCTCGCTCGACCGAATCAGCCGGGTCGTCCGGCTCGGAGTATTTGTAGCAACGTCGGGCGACTTCCTCGAACAGCCGAAGGTCGCCGATGCTGTGTCGGATCTGTTTCAAAGTATTTTCGGTGTCGACAAAATACCGGTCCGCCTCGTAATCGGCGTTGCCAGCCTTCCTCTTGGCATGCCGATTGAGCTCGAGGTTATTTTTGAAATCTCTGACTAGCAGGCCGGGGAGGCATAGTTGCGTAGCGGTGTCCAGATGATCGCGATCGCTTTAGCGCTTGTGCTGGCCGCACATTCGGGAATGGATATCCACAAGGAGAACAAAGCAATGGATCAGCAAATGTTCTATCGCACAGTAAAGGTCGATGGACTCTCTGTTTTTTATCGAGAAGCGGGGCCGAAAGATGCTCCTACAATTCTATTGCTGCACGGTCTTCCGTCTTCGTCGCGGATGTTTCAACCGCTACTCACGAGATTGGCAGACACCTATCACCTCGTTGCGCCCGACTACCCGGGCTACGGACATAGTGACTGGCCCGATCCGAAGCAATTCGATTACACATTCGATCACGTTGCTTCCGTGATGGACCACTTCACGGAGAGGTTAGGTCTGTCGCACTGCAAGATTATGGCGGGCCGGTCGGATTTCGCATGGCGCTGGCGCATCCCGAGCGCGTCGAGGCCCTTATTGTCCAGGATGCGGTCGCGCACAACGAAGGTCTGGGAGCGAATTGGGCAACTCGCCGCGCCTTCTGGGCAGACCGGCCGGCACGTGAGGAGGCCTTACGGAAAAATCTTCTTTCGCTTGAAACAACAAAGACGCGCCATGTTGGAGACGACCCTAACGTTGAGCTCTATGACCCGGATCTGTGGACGGATGAATACGCTTTTCTGAACGCACCAGGACAGGCGCAGATTCAGAGCGATCTTTTCTATGACTACCGCACGAATGTTGACTCCTATCCGAAATGGCAGGCCTGGCTACGAAAGACGCAACCCAGGCTTTTGGTCCTCTGGGGCAAGCACGATCTCTCGTTCGATCTCGGAGAGCCCGAACGTTATCGCAAGGACGTACCAAACGCGGAGGTGCACATACTCGACGCAGGACACTTCGCGCTCGACACAAGAGCAGACGAGATCGCCTCGCTGGTACATGGTTTCATGGCCAATACGGTTTTGCGGAATAATCGCGAGGCGGCAGCATCTGGAGTATCCGGGAGGTAACTATGGACGCGCGCCGCAAGAGTCGATCAGAAGCTTGAGATAGTCGTCATCCCCCGTCTCGAATGTCGACCGGGCGAAGGAGTTCTACGGCAGGCTCGGGTGGCGGCTCGACGCCGACTTCGATAATCGTGCCGACTTCCGCGTCGTGCAGTTCACCCCGCCAGGTTCGGGTTGCTCGGTCATCTTCGGCAAGAACGTCACCGCCGCTGCACCCGGCTCCGCCCAGGGTCTGTACTTGATCGTCTCCGATATTGAGGCCGCCCGCAAAGAACTGCTTGGTCGCGGGATCGCAATCAGCGGGGCGTTCCAGGACGCCGGCGGCGTCTACACCGGCTATTGCATACTGGGTTCAGCCCTCGCGTAAGGCCACTAAAGGATCCACGCGGCTTGCCCAACGGGCCGGGAGATAACAGGCCAACAGGGCGACTGCCAGCAGCACCACTGCCGCTCCCGCTACGCTGATGGGATCGCCTGGACTCACACCATACAGCATCCGGCTCACCAAACGCCCGACCAGGAGCGCCGCCACGAAGCCAATCAGCACGCCTGTTACGACCAGCGACATACCTTGCTTCAGAATCAGGCGAAGCACGCTTGCCCGGGTCGCGCCCAATGCCATGCGCAATCCGATCTCTCGTTTGCGCTGATTGACGGAATAGGCCAGGATTCCGTATAACCCGATATTTGCCAGTCCCAGCGCCAGCAGCCCAAACACGCTCAGCAACGCAACGCCCATTCTGGGCCCAAACAATCCTCCGTCGACGATTTGGCGCCCGGTTCGCGGACTGCTGATCACAATTTCCGGCGCGACGGAATGGATTTCGCGTTGAGCGGGAAGCAGGATCTGTTGTGGATCTCCCTGGGTACGCACATACAAGGCCATCACGCCACCATAGTTCTGTTCGAGAGGCACATAGACGCAGAGTTGGGGCGGCTCTCCCCAATTGGTGTAACTGGCGTTTCGCGCTACGCCTACAATTTGCCGCATGTGTTTCTCGCCCGGAAGCTGAATGCGCTTCCCTATTGCGTTTCCGCCCGGCCAATAATCGTGCGCCATCTTCTCATTGACAATTGCCACCGGCACCGAGTTCTCCTGGTCCAAGTTCGAGAACTCGCGCCCGCTTTCGAGCGTCACGCCAGCGGTTTCGAAATAATTCGTGTCTACTGTGTCGACAATCGTCGAGATTTTCTCTGCTTGCGATCGTGGTTGATGGCCTTCCACCTGCAATCCACTCACGCTGCGCGCCCAGAGCGGCATGTTCGACGCCCAGGAAACGGACTCGACGCCAGGAATTCTGGCCACGCGCTCGCGAACCTCTTTGCCGAATGCTTTGATCCGCGGTTTTCCGTACCCGGCCTGCGCCGGATTTGTAAAGAAGACCGCAAGATGCGCGGTCTGAAAGCCGGGATTCGTATCGTACGCCCGCGCGATACTTCGCAAGAACAGCGCGGCAGTCGCCAGCAACAGAAATGAAAATGCTACCTGGCCCACCAGCAGAACGTTTGCGAGTGTAACCCTTTTCCGGCTTCTGCCTGTTGTGCGAGCTTCTTCCTTGAGCGTTTCCGCCACGCTGGTACGTGAAGCCTTTAGAGCGGGGATGGTACCGAACAGAAAACCCGTGCCGAGAGACACGACCAGCGCAAAAGCGAAGACGGTGGTGTCGAGCTTGGGCGTCACGAAATTGGCGGATGAGGGCAGAGCTCCGAATAAGAGATGCAGACCCGCATAAGCGATGAAAATGCCCGCGACGCCGCTGAGCAGCCCGAGAAGCACGCTCTCGGTGAGGAGCTGACGCACCAGCGCGCGGCGGCTTGCTCCCATGGCGAGGCGGACGGCCATCTCCTGTTGCCTTGCCGCTGAGCGTGCAAGCAGCAGATTCGCGACATTCGAGCACGCGATCAATAAAACGATTCCAACCACGATCAACAATCCGGCGCCGGCGACCAGGATCTGCGTGGAGGTGCTGCCGGTATTGGACAACAGAACATCACGGACGGGCACTACCACGGCCGCGTGGCCCTCATCGATGGCCGGATATTCGCGTGCCAAAGCCGCCGCTACGGCCGTCATGTTAGCTTGTGCCTGGGCCAGATTGACACCTGGGTTGAGCCGCCCCACGCCTTGAAAAAACGCCTTGCCGCGATCGCTCAGCGCACCCTGCATCTCATTCGGCAATAACTGTTCGGCCATAGTTGCCGGTACCCACAAGTCAGGACCGAAAAGTCCATTCACTCCAATGAAATGGGGCGGAGCGACACCGATGACGGTAAAGACAATGTGATTGAGCCGCAGGGTTTTGCCAACAATGTCAGCCGCACCGCCGAAGCGCGATTGCCAAGTCCCGTAGTTCATCACCGCAACAGGGTACGCGCCAGGGGTGGTGTCCTCATCAGGCAAAAAGAAGCGGCCCATGGCGGGCGTGAGGCCCAAAGTCGAGAAGTAGTTGGCTGTTACCAATTCGCTGAACATTCCCTCCGAAGTGCCAGCCGCCTGCCATGTGACAGGCCGCGAAGATGTATAGCCGGCCAGCGAGCGAAAGACTCGGTTCTGAGCTTGATAATCCTTCAGGTCCGCGTAGGAGAGCGGCTGGGGCGCGCTCGCGTTTGACGTACTCCGCGCTTTCATCAAACCAACGGCCGCCAGCTCGGAGGAGTCCGGAACCGGGAGGGGATTCAAAATCAGCGTGTTAACGACTGTGAAAACGGTCGTGTTCGCGCCAATTCCGAAACCCAGCGTCAGCACCACGAACACAACGAACAGCGGGTTTTTCCGCATCATGCGGGCGGCATAGCGTAGGTCTCTCCACCCGACCTCCATAAAGTTGCTGACTGCTAAGCTGCCTGATCTTGCCTCGCCGGCCGGCACCGGATCGTATTTCGCCATGCGTTGCGCTCTTCCCGACCCTGCTCGCAGCGGGTACGAATCATCCAACTCCGAGAGGGTATTCCGGTATGCTTCTTCGTCGCTTGCGCCGCCGCTTCGTAGTTCGCGATAGCGATCTTCGAGATGCTGCGAAAATTCCTCGACGAGATCCGACTCGGCGGTCGGCTCCAGGCGCAATGACGTGATCCGATCTCGCACGATACGCTTCCAATCAGGCATGTTCGACCCCCGTAACCAAACTCATGGCGGCGACGAATTCCTTCCAGCTATTTCGTTGAGAGCGGAGCACTTTTCGCCCTTCCGGGGTCAAGCTGTAATAACGCCGTCTTCGCTGCTCCGGTTTTTCCACCCAACGGCTGGCGATCCAGCCCCGATCCTCCAGCCGGTACAGCAGTGGATAAAGGGAGGTGACGTGAAACCGCAAAACGCCGCCCGATCGGATCTGGATTAGCTTTGAAATGTCATAGCCGTGGCGCGGCTGATCCTCGAGCAACGACAAGACCAGAAGCTCGGCGCTTCCTTTTTTCCATTCCCGATCCGGTGAGGTTGTCATATTTGTTGTTCCCTAATATAGGACTCACAAATAGGACGAGGCCTTCCGGCGATTTGTTCCCTCGAGCTGAAAAAATCGGAGTGCCTTCAGGTAAGCGATGAAATGCCACAGGATTCATTAACCTTTCGCTCACTCGCTTGAGGAGTGGCGATTACCTCAAAGCGGCTTTGAAGGATTCGTTCTGGGGGTAACATCCGCTTGGCCGTATAGTCGGCACGTTGGAGAAGTGTTGGCCAGTTACGGAACGGGAAGTCGGCCTCGATCCTCCAATGTCCGGGTTGCGGGTGATCCTGGACATATCCTGAACGGTGCTCAACTACGAATCGTGTTCAGGCTGAGCGAAGCCGCAAAACCAGTGAGCCAATCGCAAGCAGGAGCCAAGCGAACGGATAAGGCAAGTGCGCGTACCAGCGGGCACGCATAACCGTAACAATGACGCCAACGAAGAACAGAACGAGGCCGGCCGCGGCGGCAACTCCGATCAGCGGAATACGGATATCTGCGAGCAGTCCAAATGCACCGAGTGCCTTGAGTATGCCCAGAGCCGTAAGGCAGCGCTCCTGTACTCCCAACCTTTTCATGTTAGAGCGCATCCAGGCCGGAAACTGGCGGTTCCACCCGCTGATTCTCAGGACTATAAGTAGGCGCCACTAAGTAGTCACCGCGCTGAAAAATACATTCGTCCGTGCTTCTGGGCTAAGCTCCGGGAAAGTGTCAGCCAAATACGGACCGTAAAGTCGGCTTGTATCCCTGAACTGCGGCGCAAAACGCGCTAGTCGGACAGGGCAGACGAGCCGTCAGCACGGGACTGCTAATAGAAAATGTGGTTGCGTGCGGGCAGTCCGCTCCGACATATAGTCGCGAACAAGCGGATTGAGAATTCTCGACCCGGCCACGGCGACGGGCAACGCTGGGACGTTTTCGTCAACTCGCGGCATAAGGGCTGCAGGCGCGGCGCGTCTGCGAATGCGTGGTGTGCACGGGGAACCGGGCATTGATGCAAGCGGCGGGCGAGGGGTGAGCGGGGCACATCTTATACGGTGGCGTTTTACGGGAAGGCGGGTTGCATCCTGAGGTATCGCGCACCGCTGTGGCCGCCGCCGTATGTTCGCGCTGCCTCCGCGCGGGAATCGTTGCTTGGCGGTACGCCGCCGCGTTACCCGGACGAAGCTGGAAAAAGGCGAAAAATCCAGGCCGCCAGGAAACAGCGCCTACGACTGAAAACCCCGGATGTAGGGAGTATTCGGCGGCCTCTGCCCGGATTCGAAGAGTGGACCGTGTGTGGAGCGATACTTTATGTCCAGGAACGGTGTCTCGATGCGGCGTCCGGCTGCAGAGTAACGGCCGTTATCCCAATTCGATTCCATGTAGTAGTTGACGATACCGGTGGACAGAAGCAACCGCTCCGCGTTGAACGGTTCTTTTCCCGTCAGCATCATCTCGATGATCCAGTGCTCATGGGCGTTCGCAGCGTGGTACTGCGAGATGGGGCCAGGCCAGCCAAGCATTGAGACAATCGTCGGCTGTTTCTGCCCTTCGATTTCGCCGGCGTAAGTCCAACCCACACCCTCGCCCGAGATAACACTCGCTCTGCTTCCGTCGTTGTACTCTACAATGCAGACGTTTGGCCGCCGGCCCTCCTGAAAATGTCCCGGCTTCAGGTCGAATTTTTTCCGCACTGCTTCGAGCAGGTTGCCGGCCCAGGCATTGCGTTCGACCCACGCCCATGTTTCGGGTCCCCGGATAGACTGCACTGCCTTGACGCCTGTCTCACCGCCCTTTCGCCGATCGACAAAGGCCTGGAGAACGTCGATGCAATGGAAGATGGCTCCCTCATCTGCAGCGTTTCCCACCACGATGGAGTTCTTGATGGGGGTATTGATCGCGAGTTCGATCTCGGGCTTGCGGAAGTAAGTCGGTATGGAGGATCCCCCGGTTAAGGGAAACTTCAGTTCACGCGATTTGTCGAACATCCACTTGGCTTCGTCCCAGCTGTAGGAGAGATGTTTATCGTTAAAGACAGGCACTGAGCGTTTGCTCTGCTCGAAAACCTGAATGACCTGGTGATAGATCCACCAGCGCGGCAGGAGCCAGCGCCCCTTGAGATCGGTTCGATAATTCCCGTGCTCTGCGACGATGACAACACCATCCACAGCGAGTTCTTTCTGCCCGAGTGTGACTGTTTCCTTCACTGTCTTGAAGATTGGAATGTTCTTCGCTTTGCAAACTTTCTGCCCTAACAGGCTTGTATCAAGCTGATCGATGTACACGGAAACCACCTCGACCTGCGAAGGAGTGTGCGCGCCTTGCCACCAATAGCCATCTAACAACTTGTTTACGATCCAGTCGGCATGGGATGTCGGGAGACCCCAATAACTGACGAGACAGGCGATGCGCGGCCGCCTTTGTGCAGTCTGCGCGACCGCATCTGTGGCGACACCGGTGAAAGTAGCAAGTCCGGCCACGCCGGCCAGTTCCAGCATCTCACGCCGCGTGAAGACAGAGTTCGACTTCATCATTCCGGTAATCGGAGATGATGCTGCGGCCTCGGGTACGATTCCGATCTGATTCTTTTTCATAAAGGTTCTTCGATCCTGTCGGTACGGCGCAATTGTTGTACCGGCGGTAGCTCTTGTGATCGTACCCTGTTAACCTCGACTGTCGAACGAGAACTGGAACGGCCGCCCGTAGTGCTCTTGACGCAAGCGGATATGTACCCGGGAAGTCCCCTTCGATCAACGATTCGCGCTTGAGGCTCGAGGCCGAGATTGTCCTCACGGCATTCCGCAATCGCTGCTTCCAGCCCAGATACCGGCCCCCTGCTCGTCGGAGCCCAGGGGAACCGCCCTGTTGACCGCATTATCGGCCTCGGAATGCGGCTTGCATGGGAGCGCGGCAGTGCGAAGGAGCGCGAAGAAGCTATACGATCGAACCGTGCCATGTGGCATCAGGAACTCTGGACGCCGTGGGTTCGCAGCGGCCCGCAAGCCGAAATCCTGAATCGATCGCTGCTCGAAATGGCAGGAATGCACGAAGCAATTCCTCCGGGAGTGCTGGCGCGGCAGCGCTCCAGCATTCTCTATCCACCCGCCATTCCGAATCTGATCGGTATCAAGGATATCCACTATCTTGATCGCTCAGGGCTCATACGTCATCGGAGCATCGGCGACCTCATGCGGTAGGCGGCACTGGATCAGGGTGCCGACCTGTTGGCCAGTTATGACGGCTTTATACCGCTTGGCAAACAATTCCGCGAGTTGCCGGATCCCTCCACACAGGAGCGTTATAGCGATGAGCAGTTGTATGCGCTGGCGCTTTACATCTATTCCCTGAAGCCGCCGGCCAATCCCCATCCGTTCGAAGCAGAAGCCGTCCAGGGAAAACAGATTTTCCAACAGCAAGGATGTGCCGCGTGTCATCCACCGCCGCTATATGCAAATAACAAGCTCCTGCCGGTTTCCGGTTTCCGGGTTTCCGAGGATCTCAAGACGCGCTTCGATGTACTGCTTGTACCGATCGGGACGGACCCGCACCTGACAATAGAGACTCGCCGCGGGACCGGTTTTTACAAAGTGCCGTCATTGCGAGGTGTCCGGTACCGCAGTCCGTTCGAACATAACGGCTCGGCGGCCACTCTGGGAGACTGGTTTGATCCTCGCCGCTTGCGGGATGATTATGTGCCGACCGGATTCAAGGGCTACGGAGTAAAAAATCGAGCCATAAAAGGGCATGAGTTCGGGCTCAAGTTGTCCGGCAATGACAAGGCGGCCTTGATCGCGTTTCTCAAGAGGTTGTAGGATCGCACCGATGTTCAACCCCTAGGAGATCCGCTGTACTACTTGGCCTTCGAAGTAAGGGACGGTCGATGGTTCCAGCCGAAGTCCGGCGCAAAAAGGCTGCCAGTCGTCTTCGTTGTCAGTGAGCGCTCAACATTGCCATTATTTTCGTTGGCGCTGCAGGCGGCGGGACCGTTCGACGGCACCTCTTTATTGCGCACGACAACGGTGCCGTTGCCGGAGGACATGGAAGCGATGCGAGACCTTTTCGGGAATTTTCGCTACGCCCTCTGCCAGTTCTGCCGAGCCCCAATTTTCACCCATACCGCGCTTCTGACGTTGGCGCTCTGTATCTGCAGCAGGTCGGCGGCTCTTCCGCGGAGCATTGATGATTGAAATCGCTTTGCAGTTGGAGTATTCCGTCGAGGCAGACGTCAGTCCAGACTTCGCATGGCAGTTTCCGGACCGACGTAGCGAACTGGAACGATCCACCTGCTAATTTCGCCTCAATGGTCCTCTCGAAGCGGGCTCGTGCGGAACAACGCTGTTGTCAGGCCACGAGCCTCTGCAGTGGCGGATCCGGGAGGTTTTGCCCGCTAAGTCATTCGTCCTTGAATTGCAACTCGACCGGGCAACGCTCACCTTCGAATGGAGGTTTGACGATTTGCCCGGATGCAGGACGAAACTGACCCAGCACATTGTGTTATCGGGCGAGAACGCGCACGCATACGCTGAGCAGGTTGAAGCAGGATTTGGGACGAATCTCCCGGATAGCATGAGGAGAGTTGCGGCCGAGATGACGGCCGCTGAAAAGTGTTCGAATAATGCCCGCTAGGAAATCGCTGCAGCGCAGTAGAATTGTAAGCGTCCGGCCTGAACCGTATTGAAAGAACATACGGAATGAATCATTCTTCGGAGAGGCATCTGGCGGATGCCGGTGAGGAATGATGAGCAGCAGTTCCAATCAGCAGGGCGAGGCAGTCGAGCGGACACGCGAAGTGAAACGGCGTAGGCGATCAGTCGAGGAGAAGAGGCAAATCGCTGAAGCATCGCTGCAGCCCGGGGCGTCCGTTGCCGAAGTGGCCCAGGCATATGGCGTGCATCCCAGCCAGGTCGGGAAAATGGCGCCGGTTGTACCGGAACGGACTGCTCGGCAACGCGTCGGCACCACGGTTATTGGCGGTGCGCGTGGCCGATGCTGTCGAGGTAGATGAGACAAGCCACGCTTCGAAGCAGAAGGGCAAGCAAAGCGGATCCATTCACATCGAAGTTGGCGCGAGAACGAGTAAGCATCGACGGAAGTGCGGATGCGACTACTGTGCGTGCTGTGTTGGAGTCCTTGGCGGGATGATCGGACCGCCACTGGGCGTACGGATCTGGATCGCGGCTGGAGTCACTGATCTGCGGCGTGGATTCACGGGACTGAGCGCGGCAGTGCAGACTGTGTTGGAGCAAGATCCTTTCGGGGGCCACGTATTTGTGTTTCGTGGCCGGCGTGGCGACCTGATCAAGCTGCTGTGGTGGGATGGCGATGGTCTGTGTTTGTTTTCGAAGCGGTTAGAACGTGGAAGGTTCGTGTGGCCCAAAGCCGAGAGCGGGA
>Ga0134128_10003036_pt1 | contig 20574 bp, 23 predicted proteins | sample KB31754_FD_96462 | JGI IMG/M metagenome (GOLD analysis project Ga0134128, IMG submission 96462) | Terrestrial soil microbial communities with excess Nitrogen fertilizer from Kellogg Biological Station, Michigan, USA - KB3-175-4 | ecosystem: Environmental > Terrestrial > Soil > Unclassified ...
AAGGGCTGGAACAGCACCTCGAGATGCCCGCCATTGGCGAGATAACCGCCAATGACGCTGGCAATGACAACCACCGAACCGACAATGACGAGCATGGCAGGAGGGCACGTTCTGTGACGCCGCGGGAATGCGGCTAAATTGCGGGATTCGCGTTAATATTCCCTTTCGCGGCGACCCTATCCTGCCTATCATCCGGGGCCGAATTCCGCGCCGAAAGACGAAAGCTAAACCCTTGTCACGCAACCATTCCCGGTCTCCAGACCAGCCGCTCGGGGCTTATCCGCGGCTGCGCATGCGGCGCAACCGCCGTGATGACTGGACGCGGCGTCTGGTGGCCGAACATGTTCTGACCTCGGCCGATTTCCTCTGGCCGGTCTTCGTCCATGACGGGCGCGAGGCGAAGGTGCCGATCCCCTCGATGCCGGGCGTCGACCGGCTGTCGATCCCGGCGCTGGTCGATGCGGCGGGCGAGGCGCATGCCCTCGGCATCCCGGTGATCGCGTTGTTTCCGGCAACGCCGCCGGAGCGCAAGACGGCGGAGGGCGACGAGGCGCTCAATCCCGAGAACATCGTCTGCCGCGCCATCCGCGCGGTGAAGAAAGCGGTGCCGGCACTTGGCGTGATGTGCGACGTCGCGCTCGATCCTTTCACGACGCATGGGCATGACGGCGTGCTGCGCGACGGCTATGTCGCCAATGACGAGACCGTCGCGATCCTCTGCAAGCAGGCCGTGCTTCAGGCCGAAGCGGGCTGCGATCTCATCGCGCCGTCGGACATGATGGATGGCCGCATCGGCGCGATCCGCGACGCGCTCGATGCCAAAAGTTTCGAGAACGTGCGCATCATGGCTTATGCCGCGAAATACGCCTCCGGCTTTTATGGCCCGTTCCGCGACGCGATCGGCTCCAAATCCAATCTCGGCAAAGCCGATAAGCGCAGCTATCAGATGGATCCGGCGAATAGCGACGAGGCGCTGCGCGAGGTCGCGCTCGATATCGCCGAGGGCGCCGATATGGTGATGGTGAAACCGGCGCTGCCTTATCTCGACATCGTGCGCCGCGTGAAGGATCGCTTCGGCATGCCGACCTTCGCCTATCAGGTGAGCGGCGAATACGCGATGCTCAAAGGCGCGATTGAACGTGGCTGGCTCGATGAAGCGGTGATGCTCGAAGCGCTCATGTCGATCAAGCGCGCCGGCGCCGATGGCGTCCTCACCTATGCGGCGGTCGAGGCGGCGAAGAAGCTCAAGGCGGGCTGAGCCGGCTAGAAGAAAAAGCCGTAGATCAGCGCAACCGCGATCAACTTGATGACCGCCGCTCGAAGGAGATGGCGCAGGAGCTGGGGCTGGCGAAGCGGGTTCGCCCTGCTCAGGTGCCGCACGACGCGGTGGCGCAAGCGGGCGGCTGGTTGTGCTGCATATAACATGGCCGCCGCAGGCTAGGCGATGATGGTTAGCGAGGCGTTAACCCGGCTGCGGCGCGAGCCATACCCACGTCAATTCGTGCTTGTTGGCGTGGAGATGCATGAGGCGTGAGCCGGGGATTGCGGCGAAGCGCGCTTGCGTCGCGAAATCGGTCTCGCCTTGGAATTTGATCGTGCAAATGAAATTCTTGACCGTGCCGGCGGCAAGGAATTTCTCGATCAGCGCGAGCAAGCGCTCCGGATAGCAAATCACATCCGAGAAGAGCCAATCGACCGGGCCGACATCGCGCGGCGTCAGGGCGAACGCGCTTTCCTGGCGCTGCTCGACGCCGGGCAGCGCCAGCACGCGTGGATCGAGCGATGCTTTGTCGATGGCGATGACGCGCGCGCCGAGCTTGCCGAGGACGTAGCTCCAGCCGCCAGGACTGGCGCCGAGATCGAGGCAGGTCTCGCCCGGCTTCGGACGGGTGCCGAGCAGGGTGAAAACCTCCCAGAGCTTCAGATAAGCGCGGCTCGGCGGCGCGCGGTCTTCGATGAAGGCCGCTTCGCCGTTCGGGAACGGGCTCGAGCAATCGGGCGCCGCCAAGAGCGTCTCGTTGTCGAGCAAGGTCCAAGAGCCGAGCGGCGCGCTGGGCGCGGCATCGCCGAAGGCGAGGGGCTTGGCCGAGACCTTCGGCAGCTTCTCCGCGATCAGCGCGGCGCGGCGGTGATGCGCGAAGGAATAGAGCACCCAGTTGCGCTGGATAGCGCGCAGCTGCTTCGCGGCATCGCCGATCGACGTGATCGCGAGACGCTGCGGCGCGCGCCAGACATTCGCGACCCAGGCAACCTCGCGCGGCGGACCTTCCGCAAGGACCAGCCGGCTATGAGTCTCGATGGCCGCATCGCCGAGCTCATGCTGCAAATCGGCGAGAAAGCCGTCGGGCGCCAGGTATCCCGTGATGTTCATTTGTTTGTCACTCCCGCGTAAGCGGGAGTCCAGGGATACCACCTGGATGCCCGCTTTCGCGGGCATGACGAAAATGGAAGCTGCTCAATTGTCGCCCAAGAGGAATTCCCGGATCGCGGCGATCTGGTCCTCGGCCATGAGCGCGGGCGCATGGCCGATGCCGGCGAATTCTACCAGCTTGGCGCGCGGGCCGCGTTGCGTCATCGCGACAGCGTCGGGAGCGGCAAGGATGTCGGACTGTGCGCCGCGTAGCACCAGCACCGGGCAGGTGATCGCGTCCCAAATGTTCCAGAGCGCAACGTCCTCGATCGGGCTTTGGCGAAAGGCATCGGCGATCTTCGGATCGTAGGCGAAGCCGATATTGCCATCCGGCCTGCGGCGCACGGAATGCGTCGCGAGGTGGCGCCATTGCGCATCGCTGAGCGGACCGAAGGGCGCCGCGAGGAGGCGCAGCGCGACCTCCAAAGCGTCGACATCGGCAAAGCTCGGATCCAGCCCGACATAGGAAGCGATGCGCTCGATGCCGGCTTTGGGGACCAGCGCGCCGACATCGTTCATCACGAGCTTGCGGATCGGCGCGTTCGGCATCGCGGCGAAGAGCATGCCGATGATGCCGCCCATTGAGGTGCCGAGCCAATCGACGCGCTCGACATCGAGCCGGGCGATCAGCGAGGTGAGATCGGCGAGATAGAGCGGATAGGTGTATTCCGCGCCTTCCAGCCAATCGCTTTTGCCGCGGCCCGGCAAATCGGGACAGACGACGCGGTAATGCGCTGCGAGCGCTTGCGCCAGCATGTCGAAATCGCGGCCATTCCGCGTGAGGCCGTGGACGCAGAGCAACACCGGCGCGTCGCGCGACGGTCCGGGCCATTCGACATAGGCGAGACGATGAAAGCTGTGCGGGCCGATACAGGTGAGCGTGCGTTCGATCATACCGCGACCTTGGCGCGCACGCTGTAGCGGATCAAGCGTTGCCGGAGCGCGCGTGCTCGGCTAAGACCCCGGCGAATCCAGGGAGTCGCCTATGCCGCAACGCGGCCCGCTTTCGGGCATCACCGTCGTCGATCTCTCGCGCATCCTGGCGGGGCCCTATTGCACCATGCTGATGGCCGAGCTTGGCGCGCGGGTGATCAAGGTCGAGCCGCCCAAGACCGGCGACGATGCCCGCGCTTACGGTCCCTTCGTCAAAAACCATTCGGCTTATTTCGCCTCGATCAATCGCGGTAAGGAATCGATCGCGCTCGATCTCAAAGCCGATGCCGATCGGCGCATCTTCGAGAAGCTGCTCGAGAAGGCCGATGTCCTCGTCGAGAATTTTCGCCCCGGCACGATGGAAAAGTTCGGCTATGGCTGGGAGACGCTGCATGCCCGCTATCCGCAGCTGATCTACGCCGCAGCATCGGGTTTCGGTCATACCGGCCCAAATTCGAAGGATCCTGCCTACGACATGGTGGTCCAAGGGATGGGCGGCATCATGAGCGTGACCGGATTTCCCGGTGGCCAGCCGACACGCGTCGGCATGTCGATCGGCGATGTCGGGTCGGGGATCTACACGGCGGTTGCCGTCAATGCGGCGCTGCTCCATCGCTTTCGTACCGGCGAAGCGACCAACGTCGACATCGGGATGTTCGATTGCCAATTGGCGCTACTCGAAGGCGTTGTCGTGCGTTACACAGCCGAAGGTGTCATTCCCGGTCCGGTTGGATCGCGCCACGCGACCATCACGCCCTTCCAGGCTTTCAAGACCAAGGACGGGAATATCATCATCGCGGCCGGCAATGACAGCCTCTTCGTGCGGCTCTGCAATGGGCTCGGCAAGCCGGGCATGGGCCTCGATCCCGAATACCTGACGAACGATCTGCGCCGGAAGAACCAGAAACGCTTGGAGGCGGAGATCGAAGCCATCCTCGCCGCCAAGACGACTGCCGAGTGGATCAAGATCATCGGCGATGCCGGCGTGCCTTGCGGCCCGATCAACAATATCGCGCAAGCGTTGCAACACCCTCAGGTTGAGGCGCGCAACATGCTGGTGACAGTGCCGGACGGCGAGGGCGGCACGCTCAAGGTCTCAGGCAATCCGCTGAAGATGTCGGCTTTCCCCGATCCGCCGACGCGCGACGCGGCGCCCGATCTCGACGCCAATCGCGCCGCGATCCTTAAAGAACTGGGCCTCGCCTGATTACCTGGGCGATTATTTAGCGGGCGAGAGCCGCGCTCGCGGAACTCATCCGCAGGGCGCGCGGACCGGGCAGCTCGATGCCGATCTCGAGCGTCGACATCCGCTCGCCTCGTTGCAGCCTGACCTCGACCTGATCGCTCGCCACTTCGACGTATTTACGAATGACATCGAGGATGTCTCTCTGCAGCAACGGCAGATACTCGGGCTGCGAGCGATCTTGCCGCTCATGGGCGAGCAGAATCTGAAGGCGATCCTTCGCCGTCTGCGCCGTGCTCTGCGGTTTCGGCCGGATGAAATAATCGAACAGCTTCATGCCGTCCTCCAGAGCAGCCTCTGCAAAAGACCCCGGCGCTCGGGGCCGAGTACGCGCATTTCGGTCTGCTCGCCCATCAGCCGCGACACAGCATCGGCATAGGCCGTGCCCGCATTCGAGTTCTGGTTGAGCACGACGGGCGTGCCCACGTTCGATGCGCTGAGGACCGTCGGGCTCTCGGGCACGATGCCGAGGAGCGGAATCGAGAGGATCTCGAGAACATCCTCGACCTTCATCATTTCGCCCTTGGCGACCCGCCCGGGATCGTAGCGCGTGAGCAAAAGATGGGGCTTGACCGATCCTTCGCCTTTTTCGGCGCGGCGCGTCTTGCTGCTGAGCAAACCGAGCACGCGATCGCTGTCGCGCACGGACGAGACTTCCGGGTTGGTGACGACGACCGCTTCATCCGCGAAATACATGGCGAGATGCGCGCCGCGCTCGATGCCTGCCGGGCTGTCGCAGAGGACGTAATCGAAGTCGTTGCGCAACTCGTTGATCACCTTCTCGACGCCCTCGCGGGTGAGGGCGTCTTTGTCGCGCGTCTGCGATGTCGGCAAGATGAAGAGATTGTCGAGCCGCCGATCCGTTATCAGCGCCTGTTTCAGCTTGGCGTCGCCCTGGATGACGTTGATGAAGTCGAACACCACGCGGCGCTCACATCCCATCACCATGTCGAGATTGCGCAAGCCGACATCGAAGTCGACGACGACGGTCTTTTTGCCGCGCATAGCCAGTCCTGCACCGAGCGCCGCGGTCGAGGTGGTCTTGCCGACCCCGCCCTTACCTGATGTGATCACAATGACTTTGGCCACGCCCCGATCTCTCCTTCCGTTGGATGCTATTTCAGGGACTCGACGCGCAGCGTGCCGTCGTCGAGGAACGCCTGGACGCGTTGCCGGCGCAGCGACGGATCGAACGCGTCGCTGAGCTTGTAGAGACCGGCGATGGCGAGCAGCTCCGCGTCGAGAGCCTCGCAGAAGATGCGTGCTGCGCTGTCCCCATGGACGCCGGCGAGCGCGCGCCCGCGCAGCGTGCCGTAAACATGGATGTTGCCGCGGGCGATGAGCTCGGCGCCCGGGCTGACGGAGGCGACGACGACGAGATCGCCGCGCTCGGCGAAAATCTGTTGTCCCGAGCGCACCGGCTCGGTGACGAGCAGCGCGGTTCCGTTCGCATAAGCGACCGGCGCCGGCCGGATGCGCGATTCCTTGGCGGCGCTCTCTTTGTGATTCTTGTTTTCATCGACCGGCTTGTCCGGCTTGGGCTTGTCCTCCTTCGGGGCCGCGTTCTGCTTGCGGGTCTCGGGCAGCACGTCGGTGCCGCTCGGCAGCGTGATGAGACCGGCGTGCAGCGCAGCCTTGTTCTGCTCGATCGTCCCGTTCTGGACCCCAATCAGCGTGATCTTGCGATTGCGCAGCTCGCGCGTGAGGCCGATGAAATCGAAGGAGGGGTCGATATCGTCCGCGCGGTCGAGATCGAGCACAAAAGGGGCGTTGGCGTAGAAATGGGGCGTCTGCGCCAGCATTGCATCGATGGCGTCGAAGAACGCGGGATCGGGCGCGTGCGCCATCTGCAACACGATCGCGGTGAAGAACCGTCCTCGGACCTGGAACGGTGCAACGCTCGAGCGCTGGGTGTGGTCGCTGACTTCGACTCGCGGCGAACTATTCATCACTCATGACGATGCGTATTTACAAGATTCTCTTTATCTGAGTTGTCATGGTGAGGCTACGCCATGCGATGTGGTTTTTTTGTGGCGAGATGAATCGTCCACAGGTTTTTTCGCGAAGGCTGATGTTTAGAGCGGAGTCGCATCCGCGACTCGGCCTTTAATCGCGAAACGAGTGTTTTCCGCGCGCGTTCACGCACCGGAAGTTGCGTGCGTGCCTAGATGCAAAGGAAGTCTTGCGTCGATTCTCGATTTTAGCCCGAGGGCATGACGCCGCGCAGGTCGCAAACTGGTTTTCGGGCGACTCAGGCGAAAAAACACGCGCAAACATGACGGCGCAGCGGAGCGCGCCGTCTAACGATGTCAATAATAGCGCGGTCAGTACCAGCCGTAAGGCCCGCCGAGCACCATGAAGATCAGCAACAGCAGAACGATCACGCCGACGAGGCCGAGTCCGCCGCCGCCATAATACTCGCGGCGGTAGCCGTAATAGCCGCCGCCGCCAAACAGTAGAATGAGGATAATCAGCAACAGAAGTAGCATGCCGGTCTCCGAGGTTGTCTTGGTCTTGACCAAAAACCCCGGCGCAGGCCAAAAGTTTCAATCCTGTAAGGTTGGCCTCATTTCATCGGCGCGCTCAAGCTGCTCGGCCTCGATTTGCATCGATGCCGCCAGCGTCTTGAGCTGCGACGCCACAGCCGGTGCAGCGCGCGCCGCTTGCAACTCGACGTTGCGCGCTTTGCGGCGCAAATATTCGATGGTACGGCGGTGACTGGGCGGCGCCGCCGTTGTCTGAAGATAATCCATGATGACCCGAAGGCAGGATGACACCTTAGCTAAAGGTGCCAACGACCTGGCGCAGCCGCCAGTGAGGGCCGCTACTTACGGGGTTCTACGGATGCCGCCTCAGGCTCTGAAGCCGTGGGCTTGGTCGTCCCACCTGTGCTCAAGCGCCACCGCTTCCGCTTCGATCGTCGCGGCGAGGCTCGTGAGCTGCGTTGCCAGACCGGTGGTGGCGCGCGCTGCTTCGAGGCGCATGTTACGCGCCTGCCGCTTCAAGCGGCTGATCGTGTAGCTACGGTCGAATGACGATAATGTGCTGACGTCGATCATGGCCATGGCGGCCTCCTGAGATTGCAGGATCGCCCCTAACAATCACTGGCAGCGCCGCCCAGTTTCCGGATCGAGAAGGAGATTCCGCGGCTTTTCGCGACAGGCGCGAAGATTTCGCGGCTGTTTCGCCGCGAAGCGGAAACTTCATGGCTTTATGGAGGCGCGGCCGTTAGTGGAGGAATGGCTCGACGATCTCATTCTCGCGACAGGTGGCGCGGCGCATGTCGCGCGGAAAGGCGAGATCGTCGAACGGCGTTGCGCGATGCATCGTGCAGCGATTGTCCCAGATGACGACGTCGCCGCACGTCCATTTGTGGCGATAGACGAATTGCCGCTGGGTTGCGAAATCGATCAGCTCTTTCAGCAGCGCGCGGCCTTCATCGAGCGGCATGCCGATGACGTGTGAGGCATGCGAAGCAAGGTAGAGAGTTTTGCGCCGAGAGGTCGGATGGATCTGCGCGATCTTGTGCTCGGCCGGCGGGCGCGATTCCAGCTCTTCGGCGGTTGGCTCAGGAAAGCCCGAGACCTGGCGCGAATACCAGATCGAATGCGACGCGATGAGACCCTCGATCTTCGCCTGCATCGCGATTGGCAGCGCGTCATAGGCGGCGCGCTCATCGGCGAATTCGGTGTCGCCGTCGCCATTCACCGGAATCACATGGCTGTTGAGCAACGAATAGGTCGCGCGGTTCGGGTGGAACGACATATCCGTGTGCCAGAGGCGATTGGCATGGTTGAAGGCGCGGTCGCGGCTGTCGGCGGGGCGAATATTGCCGTCGGCTTCGAGATTGCCGACATCGACGAGCTCGGGCCATTCGCCCAGCCGCTCGCGCCGCCCGGTGACGGTCAGCACGCGGCCGCGCTGCATCGGGCCCAGATGGCGTGCGAAAGCGATATGCTGGTCGTTGCTGAGCGGCGTCGCATTGGGATAGACGCAGACGGCGTAGCGATCCATCAGCGCGCACGCTTCTGCGGTTTCGGCGGGCGTCAGTGGCCGCGTCATGTCGAGGCCCGTGACGCGGGCGGCAAAGACGGGATGCAGCGGCTCGGCTTTGAGGGGCATCGCGCCCTCCTTCTGGCGAGGGAGGATAGCGCCGCGCGCCCGGCTGCGTATAGTGGCGCCGTATGCGTGTTCTCGCCCGAATTCTCCTCGCACTTTTGTTTCTGGCTGCGATCGTCATCGCCGGCGGCTATCTGTGGCTGCGCTCGTCCTTGCCGCAGACCGACGGCACGATCGCTGTGCGCGGCGTGAATGCCGCGGTCACGATCACGCGCGACGCGCATGGCATCCCGACGATCAAAGCGGCGAGCGATGCCGATGCCGCCTTCGGTCTCGGCTATGTCGAGGCGCAGGACCGGCTGTTCCAAATGGATCTGATGCGACATTACGGCGCGGGCCGGCTCAGCGAGTGGTTCGGCGCCGCGGCGCTCGATCCCGATAAATCGATGCGCACCCTCGGGCTTTATCGCGCGGCGGAAGCACAATATCCGCTGCTCTCTCCCGAGCTGCGCGCGGTCTTCGATGCGTATGCCGCCGGCGTCAACGCCTATCTCGCGAGCCGGCGCGGCGCGCTGCCGCCTGAGTATCAAGTGCTGCGGGTCGCGGCGGAGCCGTGGAAGCCAGTCGACTCCTTGGTGTGGGGCAAGCTCATGGATTTGCAGCTCACCGCCAACTATCGCCAGGAACTATCGCGCGCGCGGCTCGCGCAGCGTTTGAACGCCGAAGATCTCGCGGTGTTGTACCCGGACTACGATCCGCAGGCGCCGATGACCTTGGGCGCGCTCGATCTCGACAAGATCCTGCCCGGCTTGCCGCCGGTCCTGCCGGCGTCGAATGAATGGGTCGTTGATGGCAAGCGTTCGGAATCGGGCAAGCCGATCCTGGCCAATGACCCGCATCTCGGGTTCGCGACGCCCGGCGTCTGGTATCTCGCGCGCATCGAAACGCCGCAAGAGACAATCGCCGGCGTCACATCGCCGGGCGAGCCGATGATCGTGATCGGCCATAACACGCATATCGCCTGGGGCTTCACCACGACGGGCGGCGATGTCGAAGATGTCTTCATCGAGAAACTCGATCCTGCCGATGGGACGCATTATCTGACGCCCGACGGGTCGCAGGCCTTCACGAAGCGCGACGAAAAGATCCTTGTTAAAGACGGCGCGCCGGTGACGCTGACCGTGCGCTCGACGCGGCACGGGCCGGTAATTGCAGATCCGGGTGGCGGCCAGGTTCTGGCGCTCGAGGCGACCTGGCTACAAGGGGAGGATCGCACCCCACAAGCGCTTTGGGATGCGAGCCACGCCCATGATTGGGACGGGTTCCGCGCCGCGTTCAAGAACGCGGTCGCGCCCGAGCAGAATGTCGCCTATGCCGATGTCGACGGCCATATCGGCTTCATCGCGCCGGCGACGGTGCCGATCCGCGCGCAAGGCGACGGCACGGCGCCGGTGCCGGGCTGGACCGGCGAGAATGAATGGACCGGCACGGTGCCGTTCGACGAATTGCCGCAAGGTTTCGACCCGCCGAGCGGACGCTTCGTCGCCGCCAACAACAAGATCGTGCCGGATTCCTACCGCTACATGATCACCAGGCACTGGGAGCTGCCCTATCGCGCGCAGCGCATTACCGAGCTCCTCGACAGGACGCCGATGCAATCGCCCGACACGGCCGCCGCGATGCAAGCCGATATCGCTTCGACCGCCGCGCGACAATTGCTGCCGCTGATGTTCCAAGGCACGCCGCAATCGGCGGCCGGGCAGGAGGCAGTCCACCGGCTGCGTGCCTGGAATCAGCGCATGAGCCGCGAGCGGGCCGAGCCGCTGCTTTTCATCGCCTGGCTGCGCGAGTTCAACCGCCAGATCCTTGCCGACAAGCTTGGCCCGCTTTTCGATAGCTATTGGGGGCTCCATCCCGATGTGATCCAGAACATCCTCACCAACCATCCGGATTGGTGCGACAACCGCGAAACCCAGGCGGTCGAGACCTGTCCGCAGCAGCTCGGGGAAGCGCTCGATCGCGCGATCGATGGGCTCACGCGGCGCTATGGCGGCGATATGTCGACCTGGCGCTGGAGCACGGTCCATCCGGCGAGCTTCCCGCATGCGATCTGGTCGCGGCTGCCGGTGATCGCCGGCTGGCTCGCCGTCGCCATTCCCGACGATGGCAGCTTTGATACGATCGACAACGCGACCATGTTCGCCGGGAGCGAGGCGCAGCCCTTCACGGCGGTTCACGGCACATCGATGCGCATGATCGTCGATATGGCCGATCCAGCGGCGGCGCAGTTCATGATCGCCCCCGGCCAGTCGGGCAACCTTCTGTCGTCGCAGTACAGCGATCTGCTCCCGGTCTGGCGCGATGTCGGCTATGTGCGTTTCAGCGACGATGCCAGCGGCGGCGTGCTCACCCTCGCACCGCGTTAACCGCGCATTATTCATGATGGCATTGCCGCCCCGAGATTGCCGCGGGTGGCGCCCGAAATTCGACACTTTTCGGGACGAATTCTCAACAGCGATTAGGATTCGCGTGAGGTCGGGCAGGCAGCCGGGCGGGAACCAGCACTTTAACAGGTCGCGCAGTATGTTTCGAAAGGTCGGTCATCCCGCCTGGCGCTTTGGGCGCATCATCGCTTTCGTGGTGAATGAGAAGTTCACCACGATCGGCGCTCGTTTCTGCCACGATTGTTCCTTATTCCATCAACATTATCTTAAGGGGGCGGCCTATAAAGTTCGTGCCAAGTTTTACTTGGCGAGGAACCTATGCAATCCGCGTATCTCGACCTAATCGCTTTGGTGGAGCGCCTTCATCGGCAGTTCCTCGAAGTGGTCAAGCTGGAATTGGATACCAATGCCGTGCACGACATCAACAACGTGCAGGCGATGATCCTCTACAACATCGGCGATCTTGAGATGACAGTCGGCGAGCTCACGCTGCGCGGCTGCTATCTCGGCTCCAACGTCTCCTACAACGTGAAGAAGATGCTGGAGAACGGCTACATCGTGCAAGAGCGCTCGTCGCATGATCGCCGCTCGGTCCGCGTCCGCCTGTCGGAGAAAGGCCTGGCGCTGCATCAGAAGCTGAAGCGCATGCATGAGCGCCACATGGCTTCGTTGGCCCAGGGCGTGGTGCAAGGCGAGGATATGGTCGCCGCGCATCGCACGCTGCGCCGCCTCGAGCGGTTCTGGACGCACGCTGTCGAGCTCGGCTCGCGCGCCGCGGCCTTCCCGCCCGCCGCGTAAATCTCTTCTTCTCGCCGCAAGGCGAGTCTCGCCAATCGACGCCGGCAGGCCCTCGAAGCCTGCCGGCGTTTCGCTTTTTGCGTGAACCTTTGCCGGAAGTGTTCCGTTCTATCCCGGCCAATGGAGCAAGAAACCCCCGCAAACCCATGTCCGGCAACGCAGCACCTGCATCGACCCGCCGTACACTTCAGATTTTAGGTCCCGGCCTCATCACCGGCGCGTCGGACGACGATCCGAGCGGCATCGCGACTTATTCCCAGGTCGGCGCGCAATTCGGCTTCGGCCTCGGCTGGATCATGCTGTTCAGCTTCCCGCTGATGACCGCGATCCAGGAGACCAGCGCGCGCATCGGCCGCGCGACCGGTGAGGGGATCGCCGGCAACATCCGCCGGCATTATCCGCTTTGGCTCCTGCGGGTGATCGTCGGCCTGCTGCTGATCGCGAATATCATCAACCTCGGGGCCGATCTCGGCGCCATGGGCAGCGTCGTGAGGATGCTCGTCGGGGGTCCGGCACTGCTCTATGCCCTGTTCTTCGGCGCGCTCTGCGCCGGATTGCAGATCTTCACGAATTACGAGCGCTACGTCAGCCTCCTCAAATGGATCACGATCAGCTTGCTCGCCTACGTGGCGACGGCAGTGATGATCGACATCCCGTGGGGCGAGGTCTTGCTGCGCACCCTAATACCGTCGCTGCAATTCGAGACCAAATACATCGTTGCCATCGTCGCGGTGTTGGGCACCACGATCAGCCCCTATCTTTTTTTCTGGCAATCATCGCAAGAGGCCGAGGAAGTCCATGAAGATCCGAAGGCCAAGCCGCTGAAGCGCGCGCCCCGCCAAGCGCCCGCCGAGCTGCGCCGTATCCGCATCGATACCTATATCGGCATGTTCGTCTCGAATGCGATCGGCTGGTTCATCATCGTCAGCGTCGCCGCGACGCTCAACGCGCACGGCGTCAAGGACATCCAGACCGCCTCGCAGGCAGCGGAAGCACTGCGCCCGATCGCGGGACCCTTCGCTTTCGCGTTGTTCGCGCTCGGCATCATCGGCACCGGCCTGCTCGCGGTGCCGGTGCTGGCGGGCTCCGCCGCCTATGCGCTCGCCGAAGCGCTGCATTGGCCCAGCGGCCTCGCGCGCAAGCCGCACGCGGCGAAAGCCTTTTACGGCACGATCGCGCTCGCCACCGGCTTCGGCGTGATCTTCAATCTGCTCCCCATCGATCCGATCAAGGCGCTGTTCTGGAGCGCCGTGCTGAACGGCATTGTCGCCGTGCCGATCATGGTCATGACCATGATTATGGCGGGACAGGAAAAGGTGATGGGCCGTTTCGTCCTGCCGCGCTCGCTCGCGGCGATGGGGTGGATCGCCACTGCGGTGATGTGCGTCGTTGCTATCGCTCTTGTCCTGACTTGGTAAACTCGCTCTCTGTTGCGGGGAGGGGGCGATGGAAAAGGGTCTGCGGAAATTGGCGATGGTGGCAGTCGGTGCGGTGATGCTTGCCGGGCCGGTTCGCGCTGCGCCTGACAACACCAGCTTGTCGCTGCCGGGCGAGGGCGTGACCTTCCTGCCGATCTATGCGGCGCAGGACGCGCACCTCTTCGAGAAGGAAGGCCTTACGGTCAAGACCGTCTATCTGCCCGGCGTCGGCACCACCAACGCCGTGATCTCGGGGGCGGTCGATTTCGGCATCTCCAACGGCGTCTCGCTGACACGCGCCGCGGCGCATGGCCAGAACATGCTGGCGATCGCCAGCATGAGCGACCGGCCGGGCTGGACCCTGGTCATGCGCAAGGACGTCGTCGATGCCTCAGGCATCGATCTCAAGGCGCCGCTCAAACAGCGCATGCAAATCCTCAAAGGCCATAGTTTCGCGATCGACACGGTCAGCTCTCTGGCGCATGCCTATCTGCGCGTCCTCGAGAAGGCGGGGAGCATCGATCCGGACACCGTGCCGATCACGCCGACCCAGCCGCAAGACGCGATCGCGGTGATCCAGCGCAAGGCGCTCGACGGCTATATCGGCAACGCGCCCTTCACCGAAATGGGAATTTTGACCGCCAACGGCGTCGCGGTCGCGAGCGCCTTCGACAACGAGCCGCCAGGGCTCTATCCAATCGGGTTGACCATGCTGATGACCCGGCCGCAATTCTGCCGATCGTCCCGACACCTGCAGACGCATGGCGCACGCTCTGGCGGCAGGGCTGAACTATGTGCATGAGGACCGCAAGGCCGCTTACGACATCCTCAAAACGCATTTCCCCAAATTCGACGACAAGCTGCTCGCCATGGCATTCGAGGATGTCGAAAAGCTGCTGGCGAAATCGCCGGTCATCCAAGAGGCCTCGATCGCCAATTCCGACAGGATGAATATCGAGGCCGGCTTCATGCAGCCGGACCAGGCACGGTCCTCCTACAAGGACCTCTTCACCGACAAATACGTGCGCTAGCCCACGTCAAACGTCGTGATTGTCGAAAATATACATCTCGACGCCGCCGGTCGCGAAGCCCTGGACATCGGCACCGGCGGCCTGGCCTTGGGGGCTGGAGAACGCGCGCTGAATCGAGGCAATGTCGTCGAAATGTAGCGTCGCGATGAGATGGAAGCTCGATGGGCCCGCCGGCGTTACGACCGGCCCTTGGCTTACCTCGTATTTGCGCAGACCCGGAAGCGTCTTTGCGAGCGGGATATGCTTTTCGATATAATGCTCGTCGAAAGCCGCCTTATCCTGCGGCGTCTTGTACATCACGATCAATCGCGCCATCTCAGTCACCCCCTGTCAAACGATGATGCTCATGACGCCCTGCGAGCGCAGCGTGTCCTGCGCAAGGATCACGATACGCTCGGCGAATTTGAAGCTCGCGCCGGCGCGGACGAGCTTCAGGCGATACTGGCCGACATAAGTGACGATCCGCTCCATGCGGCTGCGCTGGATGAAGAAATTGGCCGTCGCGCGGATCGCGTCGCCCTCGACCGAAACGACGCGCACATTGGTGACGAGGCGGCGCGTCATCGAGCGCGGGTTTTCGGCCCAAGCCGTATCGCCGAGGAGCTGACGGGCGCGCGACTTGATGCGCGGGAGATCGTCGTTGATGAGGAAGACGCTGTTCGCCGGGTCGCGTGTCGGATCATCGAGCGCCGGCGCGCGGTAGATCGCATCCTCGGTGAAAAGCGCGGCCCATTCCATGAGCTGCCAATTGTCGAGCAGCTCGGCTTCCTCATACAGGAAGGCCTCGATCTCGGCACGCAGCGCACCGTGTTCGGCGGCATTCGCCATTAAGCGGCGCCCATCGTTTCGCGCCATTGCCGCCAGAAAGCGCGCATCTGCGCCTCGTCCTGCGGCTTCGGATGAGCGCTTGTCATGCCGCGCGAACAATCGATCAGCGCGTCGTCGGGCAGGCCGGCGCAGTTCTTCTGGATGAGCTCCATCACCTCGTTGTCGTCGGGCGTGGCGAAGCCCGCCGGCCCGAGGAACGAGAGATAGATATCGAGCCGCTGCGTGCGCGCCGTGGGATCGTCGATCGCCGGCATGAGCGGATAGCCGGTCACCTCGGAGTGATCGGGCGCGGTCGGGAAGGTGGTCCGAATGACGCGGCGCTGCTCGATGAAGAGCGTGTTGGGGAAGAGCACCAGCGTGCGCGTGTAGTCGAGCATGCGATTGGCGCGCTCGACGCCGAATTTCTCCTGCCACGCCTTGCGCTTCGCCTCGTCGGCGATGCCGCTGAATTTGCGGTATTCGATCACGGCATGGCCGTTGCCCAGGCCGCGCGGGCTGAGGGCTCCGTCATTCGCGGTGCGCGGATCGGGCGTCTTCAGCCCGAGGACATGCGGCAGGTAGTCGCGCATGAAGCGGCTATGCGTCGAATTGAGATGGTAGATGTCGACGGTGTTCTCCATCAGCATCTTCCAATTCGCGCGCATCGAATATTCATGCGCGCCGGGCAGGATGACGCTGCCTTCTTCGTCCTGGTCGAGGATCATGTCGAGCATATCGCGCGCCTCGGCGAGATAGTCGACGAGACCCGCGCTTTCGCGGCTGAAGCAGACGAACATCCAGCCGCGATAGCTTTCGTTGCGAACCGCATAGAGGCCCATCTCGCTTTGCGGGAAGCCGGGCCCATAGGACTCCGCATCAGGAACGCCGATCAGCGCGCCATCCGTGCCGTAGGTCCAATAGTGATAGAAGCAGGTGAAGCTCCGGGCGTGACCGCTGCGCTCGCGGCACACCATGCCGCCGCGATGGCGGCAGGCATTGTGGAAGACGCGGATCCGATTGTCGGCGCCGCGTACGAACAGCAGCGGCCGGCCGCCAACACGCCGCGTCAGGAAATCGCCCGGCTTCGCCAGCTCGCTCTCATGCGCGGCATAAAGCCAGCAGCGATCGAAGATGCGCTTCTGTTCGTCGCGGAAGAGCTCGGGATCGCAATAGACCTTGGGGCTGAAGCGGAAGATGCCCGCTTCCTGGTTCTCGACGAAAAGCGAATCGACACTCTGCCGTCGGTGCGGTGTAAGCGTGTCCATCGAGCCCTCCTACCAAGCCAAAGATTAGAACGCAGCGATCCCGGTCTGCGCCCGGCCGAGGATGAGGGCATGGATGTCATGCGTGCCCTCATAAGTGTTGACCGTCTCGAGATTCATCATATGCCGGATCACCGGATATTCGTCGACGATGCCGTTGCCGCCGTGCATGTCGCGCGCCGCGCGCGCGATATCGAGCGATTTCCCGGTCGAGTTGCGCTTGAGGATCGAGACCATTTCAGGCGTCGCCTTGCCCTGATCCTTGAGGCGGCCCAAGCGCAGGCAGGAATGCAGGCCGAGCGTGATCTCGGTCATCATGTCGGCGAGCTTCTTCTGGACGAGCTGCGTCGCGGCGAGCGGCTTGCCGAACGCCTGGCGCGAGAGCGTGTAGTCGCGCGCCGCATGCCAGCAGGTCTCGGCCGCGCCGAGCGCGCCCCAGGCGATGCCGTAGCGCGCATTGTCGAGGCAGGTGAACGGCCCGCGCAAGCCCGTCACGCCGGGCAGAAGATTGGCCTCGGGCACGAAGACCTCGTCCATCACGATCTCGCCGGTGACGGAGGCGCGGAGCGAGAATTTGCCTTCGATCTTCGGGGTCGAGAGACCCTTCATGCCGCGTTCGAGAATGAAGCCGCGGATCACGTCGTCGAGCTTCGCCCAAACCACCATGACATCGGCGAAGGGTGAATTGCTGATCCACATCTTGTTGCCGGTGAGGACATAGCCGCCATCGACCTTCTTGGCGCGCGTCTTGAGGCCGCCGGCATCGGAGCCGTGATCGGGCTCGGTCAGGCCAAAGCAGCCGATCGTCTCGCCGGTCGCGAGCTTCGGCAGGTATTTCTGCTTCTGCTCCTCGGTGCCGAAATCGTGGATCGGCCCCATAACGAGCGAGGATTGGACGCTGAGGGTCGAGCGATAGCCGCTGTCGACACGCTCGAGCTCGCGCGCGACAAGGCCGTAGCAGACATAGTTTACGCCGGCGCAGCCATAGCCGTGGATCGTCGCGCCAAGAAAGCCGAGCTTGCCCATCTCGTTCATGATTTCGCGATCGAAACGCTCCTCGCGGAAGGCCTCGCGCACCCGCGGCAACAGCTTTTCCTGCGCGTAATCGCGCGCGCTGTCGCGCACCAGCTTTTCGTCCTCGCTGAGCTCTTCCTCGAGCAGCAGCGGGTCCTGCCAGTTGAAGCTGGGCCGTTTTTCACGCGGCGGGGTCGCCATTTCCTTAAACTCCTGTTTACCGGTCGAGGCGCTATTTTAGCGGCATGAACGCCGAGCGCGAGGTCATCTTTGAGTTTCTACGCATCGGAGCGGCGCTGAAAGTGACCGCGGTCGATGTCGACTCCGGCACCGAAGCGTCGATGATCGGCGATCCGAAGGCCGGGCAGGAGACGCTGCGGCGTCTCGCCAAGCAAAAGCTCGATTACGTGATGAGCCGCAAACAGGGCTAGGCTTCCCTGGCGCGGTAAAACGCAATCAATTCGTGTCACGATAATCTTGATCCCGATTGAGCCAAGCCATGAGGCGGCGGCGCAGGGGCGGGATATCGAGGGCGATGAACGCCCCGCCAAGCGGGATCATCCAGAATCCCAAGATCGGTAAGAATCCGAACACGCCGCCAGCGACCAGGGCGATGCCCAGTATGCTGCGCACGCCGGGCGGTACGTTCTCTTGGGCCCAGTTTACCCCGCGGCGGAGAGTGTCTTTCGAAAACGCTGTGCGCAGCGCCGCTGTCATCCGCTGCCAGAGCCGGTTCATAGAGAAAGCCTAAAGGCGAGGGTTGCCGCTATTAAGGCAAATCGGCGGCATCCGCGCGATGCGTCGCGAAAAACAGGAATTGCGGCTGGGTCGAGAGCAGCTTGTAATCGGCCGGAAAGCGCTCGCGCGCGGCGGGCAGGGGAAGCGGCTCGGTAATCGCATCGATTGCAAAGCCGGCCGCCGCGAGCGCCGCCGTCATGGCGTGCAAGGGGCGGCGCCAATAGCGCATCTCCATGATCTCACCGCCCTTCTCCCAGCGATCATCCAATTGGAACGTGCCGAAATAATCGGTACAGCCTGCGAGGAGATGGTCGCAGAAGGGATGATGCGTCGAGATGACGAGCCTTCCGCGCGGCACCAGCACACGCCGGAATTCTTTGAGCGGCAAGCTCCAATCCGCGATGTAGTGCAGCACGAGCGCCGCGAGCACCCGATCGAAGGCGGCATCGGGAAACGGTAAGGGCGAGGCGAGATTGGCGGCGAAAAGCTCGGCTGCGCCGCCGAGCCGCTCACGCGCGAGTGCCAGCATGCCGCTGCTGTTATCGATGCCGGTGACGATCGCGCCACGCGCGATCAGCGCGGCGGCATGGGAGCCGCTGCCGCAACCGGCGTCGAGAATTTTGAGCCCCGCGACGTCGCCCATGAGGCGCAGCGATTCAGGACGTTCGTAAAGCGCGTTGAACGCGTTGTTTTCGGCGTCGTTGCTGTAGACGCGCGCGAACCGGTCGTAGTCGTTCTTCTTGTGCATCCCGGCCGATACTAGGCCGGCTTGGGCTTGCGCGCCTTCGCCGGCCGCCAGATGGTCGCGCGGATCACGCCGAGCAAGGCGATCGCGAAAGTCGAGACGAACACCACCAGCGAGGGGCGCACGCCGGTATCCAGCGACAGATTGGCTTGCAGCACCAGATCGAAGGGCGCCCCGAGCGAGAACCAGTACCAGCCGGCTTCGCAGAGCCCGGTGAGCACGCCGGCGCCAAGGCTGAGGCTCGCGACGATCCAGAGCGGCAGCTTGCCGCGGCCGAGGCGCCAGCTCACTAGGCGGCAGCCCATCAGCCAGACGAAGATGCCGGCCATCACCGTCGGCTCCCATTCATCGAGCTTCGATTGCAGGAAGTAATGGATGACGGCGAGCGTGCCGATGACGTAAACGATGCGATGTAGATTCTGCCAGCGCCTTCCGCCCAAGCGCCGCTGCCAGCCATCGGTCGAGGTCCAGGCGAGGACAATGAGTCCGGTCAGGGCCGTGAAGCCGATCGTCAGATAGATGCGGAGAATGATCTCCGAGACGACCAGCGGGATCGCGAAGGCTTCGTCGACGATATAGAGCGACAAATGCGTCAGGCCATAGCAGCAGGCGGCGACGCCGATCATGCGCCGCAGTTCCAAGAGCTTCGGCCATTGCAGCACCACCCGCGCCGGCGAGATCACCAGCGCGATGAAGACGAAGCGGATGGTCCAGTCGCCGATCTGATGGATCGATTCGGTTAGCGGCCGCGCCCCCAGCCGGTCGAGCGCGTAGGACGCGGCCGTCCAGACGGCGGGGACGAAAAGGCCGACAAGGACAGCCGCCTTGAGCGGTGCGAATCGACCGCTGTAATCGAACCAGGGCAGGCCGCGGAAATTCATCTTTTGACTTCTAGCTTGGCGGCGCGGGAAAGCCCACCACGTTTCGGCGACAGATTGCAGCCTTGCCGTGAGCGTGGCGCCCGCATAATTTGGACGCCCCATGGCTTATTTCCTGCAACAGCTCGTCAACGGCCTGACGCTCGGCGCGATCTACGCCCTGATCGCCATCGGCTACACGATGGTTTACGGCATCATTGGGATGATCAACTTCGCGCATGGCGAGATCTACATGATCGGGGCGTTCGTTTCACTCATCACCTTCTTCGTCCTGGGCGCCGTCGGGGTTACATGGGTGCCGCTCGCTCTGGTGGTGGTCTTGCTTGCGGCGATGTTCTTCACCTCGGCCTATGGCTGGGCGGTGGAGCGCGTCGCCTACCGTCCATTGCGCGGCTCCTTCCGTCTCGCGCCGCTGATCTCGGCAATCGGCATGTCGATTTTCCTGCAGAACTACGTTCAGCTGCTGCAAGGCGCGCAGGTGAAGTCGTTGCCGCCGGTCGTGACCGGCGGCTTCCGGCTGATGGAATCCGGCGGCTTCGCCGTCCAGCTCTCCTATCTGCAGATCATCATCGTGCTGGTCACCATCGCCCTGATGGCGGGGTTCAGCGTGATGATCGCGGCGACGCCGCTCGGCCGCGCGCAACGCGCCTGCGAGCAGGATATGACCATGGCCGCGTTGCTCGGCGTCGATGTCGACCGCACCATCTCCACGACCTTCCTCATCGGCGCGGCGCTCGCCGCCGTCGCCGGCATGGCGGTGACCCTCTATTACGGCGTGATCGATTTCTTCATCG
>Ga0134128_10003037_pt1 | contig 20568 bp, 24 predicted proteins | sample KB31754_FD_96462 | JGI IMG/M metagenome (GOLD analysis project Ga0134128, IMG submission 96462) | Terrestrial soil microbial communities with excess Nitrogen fertilizer from Kellogg Biological Station, Michigan, USA - KB3-175-4 | ecosystem: Environmental > Terrestrial > Soil > Unclassified ...
TGCTGTTTTCGGGTCCATCATGCCGCTGTCTCCGGCGCCGGAACGTACGGAAATCCCTGGTAATTGGCATCGGCCTGATTGATAGGAGCCTGCGCGCTTACGTAAAACGTGTCCACGCCGGGCGTCGGCGCCCAGGGCAAACCGCCGTACAACTGAATCTCAGTGTGATTGTGCCCTCCGCCGTCCAGCCAGCCGAGGTTGCGCGCGATCAGAGCATATTGGCCTCGCAGCGTAGCTCCGGCGCCGCCGTTGAAGACGACGTAGCCATTGTTCAGCGTGTCGGTATGAGGCACGCTCATCGAATTCGGCGAGATTTGGTCGGCATAGAGCACCGTCGGCGAAGTGCCTGCCCCGACGATCACATTGAACTGCGGCATTACCGAGAAGTCTGGAGGCGGAACGCCGCCTGAATAGCTGGCCAGCGTATTGGTCGATTCAATGACCGCCGTCGGCACTTTCTGGTTGAGGCAGTAGAGATAATCGTTGACCTGAAAGGTGATGAGGCCAGTTTCGACCTTGACGTCTCCAATCCAGCCGGCAAACCACTCAGCCGCGCCCCACGTATTTGCATCGCCCGGCGTCGGCATGTAGGTTCTCCAGATCCGCACGCGCCAGTTATCGAAGACGCCCAGGCGTGCCAGCTGATATGCGGAAGCCGTGCCAAGTGACGAGGTAATGCTCTGATTGAGCGGCGACCAAAGAAGCGAGAGCGCGTTTGATTCGAGGCCGATTTTGGACGTGATCTTGTCGCGGCGAATGTTGGTTGAACGGAACGTGCCCCAGAGAGGCCATGCAAGCGGCGTTTCCCAGTTTGTCAGCCACAGCGAACGCGGATCGTCGGCCTCACCAATTAGGATCAGGTCGGCAGGAAAGACGAAGTTATTGGCTTTGAGCGCGGCCAGCACGGTTGCCGTCGTATCGACTCCGCTGCCGCTCAGGAATTGCTTCATAAGGGCGGCAGCTCCATCACATAGGCCAGAGCGCTCGGCTTCGACAGGATATGGAGCACGGCCTCAAGACGGTTTTCTGCGCCGGTCGCATTGAGCACGCTCGTGATCCGCCTTTTCACCATCACCTTGCTCATGCCTAATTCGTGCGCGATTCTGCGGTTGTCCCATCCATGCAACATGCATCGCGCAACAGCCCGTTCCCTTGGCGTAATGTCAGTCATCTAAATCTCCGGAATTCTCGAGCTCATGAATTTCAAAGATACCGACGAGAAAGCTTCGCTGCCGCCGACCGTCCACATCGTATTCAAAAACTGATCGAAGGTCTGAAGGTCAGACTCCATCTTGCAGCGGAAGTAGAAGTTGAATTGAGCCGTCACCGGCGATGCGGGAGCCGTCGAGGCGCCCCAGGCCAGATACATGCCCAGCGTCGAGAAGCCAGGAATCGCGAGCCCGGGCCCGAGCAATTGATACTGCCCCGCGCCGGTCCCGACTGTGGCTAACGTCCCGTTCGCATAGACGGTGATGCCGCCATTGAGGTCGGGAATGTCCTCGTAGAAACCGCCCATATTGCGCTGGACGGGCGAGAAGTAGTTGCCTGCGCCATCGTTCCATACCTGCAATTCCGCTGCTGGATTTGGCACGCCAAGAAGGATGGCAGGCCCTACCGAGTTGTCGCTGGGATCGGAGAACAGGAAGTCGAGCGCCCCGCCGTAGAGCGAAAGGATGAATCCCTGAAGCTGTTGATATTCGTTAAAGTTCTGCGCGAGGTTTTGTCGCAAAACATCGAAGAGTAGTTCCCAGTGCCAGCGCGGGTTCTGTGCTTGCACGACCGAGGTCTGCATGAAGTTGGGCGAGTTCTGCTGAATGGTATTGAACTCGCTCGATTTGGGCACCGGCCAGGTGAGGCCCGGCAACACTGGGAAAATCGGAAGAGACACTACCAGCCGCCTTTCAACATGCCGCGGCGCAGAGCGTCTTCTGTGGCCGAGGAAATCTCTCTCGGCGTAGCCCGCGCCCCGGCCAGGTTCTGTGTAATGCCTCCCATATTAACGACTCGGCTGTTAGACGAGGTCGAAGTCTGCGAATTGACGAGCGAATGGAACATGGCCGTCTCAGATTGATTGAGCACGCGCTCGCCAGCATGGGCGATGATCGGCACCGGTGCGCCGGCGGATCCAGCCACGACACCACCCAACTCAAAAGCTTGAGCCGTGAGGCCTCCAGCAAGCGTCGTCGCGTAAGCCGCCGAAGCTAGAGCAGGAGCAGCCGGCGGGTTGATGGCCGAGTAATAGGCCATGGTTCCTGCGAACGCGACACCGGCATCCCCCATGACGGTGCCCACGTTCGCTGTCGCCTGCACCGTTTTCTGCGCAGCAACGCCTGAAATCTGCAAAGCGTGATCGAGAACCCACATCTCGGCTTTTTTGAGCAGCCACTCGGCCACAAAATCAATCAGCTGCAGTTCCATCTCGCCAAACATGCGCGCGAAAGCCTGCGATGCCGTCTGAGAGCCGGTAATCCAGCCATTGATGGCCTGCGTGAAGCCATGGTTAAACTCAATGGCTACCTTGCGGTACTGCTCGATGATGCGGAGCGTTTCCTTCTGGGTGATCTGCTCGCGTTCGAGCGCGCCCTTCTGGGCCTCCTGCGTCATCCGATGCTGGAGTTGGGTGTACTCCTGAAACTCTTTGTTGCCAAGGTTTGGATCGAAAAGCGCCTGTTCCTTCTTGAGCGCTCCGGTTGTTTCTGTCTGCTTCAATTGCGAGGCAGCCAGGAGCCGCGCCTGTGCGGTCCGGACCGTAATCAGCCCCAGCTGCGTCTCAAACTCAATCTGCCGCTGGGTAAAGGTGAACGTCTCCTGCGCCGCCTGAATCGTCGCCTGGGCTGATTCCTTGACGAGGGCGATATGTTCGGCCTGGTCCTTTTTGAATTCCTCGGCAGCGCGCTTCTGGGCTTCCTCAGCCTGTTTCCGCCCCTCATCCTGCGCCTTCATTTCAACGTCGAAGGTCTTCATCAACTCGTCATGGCCTGCCGCGTTGATTTCAGCGATCGCCTTTTGTGTCGAGGCCTCATCCTGCAATTGCTTGAGGCGTTGATCTTCAGCGGGAAGTCCGGACCGCGATGCCTCTGCAGCCTGGGCATGGAGTGAAAGCTGCTTTTGCAGTTCAGCGGTAATGCGCTCTACCGGCCCAAGTTCAGAATCCGCCGCGTGCTGCACATCGATTTCAGCTTTGGCGATTTCGCCCGCATACTTTGCCCTCAGTGCCGCGAGCCCGACATTCTCTTTAGCGCTGGCCTGCAGCAATCTCTGGACCGCAAGATCGTTTCCGGCATCCCTGGGGGACGTGTTTCCGAGCGCGCGCTCTTCCTTGCGTTCGTAACTCTGGCCCTCCTTGATTAGCGCCAGTTCCTTGGCCTTGGCAGCCACCAGTTGTTGAGCCTGCGAAAGCGATCCATCCCCGGCGTGCGCCGTTTCAATCTTCGCGACGGCGAGCTCATGCTCCTGCTTCAACTCAAGGAGGGAAAGCTTGATGGAATTTTCTCTAGCCTCCGTCGATGCATCGGCTGCTTTCTTGCCCGACACCAGGAAGCCCACATCCATTCCGGCCGCGCCAAGGTTTCCCGATACCAGGTCGCCAAATATTCCCTTGAGTCCAACTTCGTGCAGTCCCTGCGCGACTGTGCGCAGTTTCTCTGCCGATTGCGTTGTCTCGTCCAGCCGCTGCTTCGCCGTTTCAATGGAGTGGACATTGAGAAGGTCGGCTTCCTTCATCTTCTGGAAGTCGGAAAGCAATTTGTCGTCGGCTGCCGAAAGGTCGATGAACTTCTCGTAAAGCTCGTGCGCGTGCTCGACCATCTGCACAAGCACTTCACCGAGCGCAATCGCTCCGATGACTGGAAAAGCGATCTGCAGCGCAGCCGATACAGCCGGGATGCTCGCGAGAAATCGTTCCATCGCCCGCATGGGGATCCGGCCTTCGAGAATCCCAGCGGCGCCCGCCGCAGCCACCATGCTCCCGCGTACATGCCCCGTCGTAGCAGAGACAACCTCGTTGGTGACTGCCAGTTGCTCATTGGCCCGCGAAAGAATATCGGCCCTGAGCGCTGCCAGCTCCATGGCCCGCGCCGCCTCAGCCTCTGCCTCAGCCGCGCGGTTGGCTTCCGCCATCTCCCGGTTCCATGAATTCGAAGAGCGCAGTTTGGCGATGTTCAGCTTTTCAAGTGCAGCCGCAGCCTGGTCGGCCGCTGTCTTGGTTGCCGCAATCTCAGCTGCAGCCGCAGCCTGTCCGGGGCCTGTGCCGCTCGCCACGACATTCAGGGCTGCCAGCGTATCGGCATAATTCCGCGCCGCCGCTGCAGCCGCCGTCTGCGCTTCCTTCATGGACTGCGCGGAAGACTCGACCGCCGAAGTCGCGCGCGAAAGCCCCGCTTCGAGGCCAGCCGTCTCTGCCGAGATTCTTACCTGCAGTTCGTTAGCCATGGGCGCTCCAATCTGCCTTCACTTTGTTCATCACTTCGAGCATTTCTGGGTTGCGCAGGAATTCCGGCATCTGCTCGATTGGCTTCATTTGGAGCATCTTGGCAGGAATGTTCGCGAGCGCCGTGGCATTCTCGCGCACTGCCCGCTTGCGGCTGGCTTTGCCTTCCTGCTGATATCCGAGATAGGAGGCAACCAGCAGATCGGCGGGAGGATGGCGCAAGGTGAACTGCTCGAGCATCCAGAAATCCGAGAGAGGCATCAGCCGTGCCCGGTCTGGAGTGATCCCGTACCATCGCGCCAAACTCCCAAAGATGTAATCGAGTTCTACGCCGCCGGTGCCGCCGGCTCGTTTTCCCCCACGATCTGCGGCTTCGGTTTGAACCCGTTGACCTTGTTCGCAGCGGCAAGGAACTCCATGAACGGCGGATCGGTCTCTTCAGGACTGAAGACCGGGAGGGAGCGCACCCAGTCTTCCGTTCCGTGCTCGGTATCGCCTGCTGAAAGCAATGAGGCCGCAATCATGGCGATATTGAATTTGCGACCCTTCTTGTCGTCGAGAACGATGGTTTCCATCGCTCCCACTGTGATCGTGGCCAGTTCGAACTCTTGGCCTTCGTAGTTGACGGTTTGCTTCATCGGCGGAATAACCCCTTTCAATGTTCCACGAAGCTACATTCGAGATTCGTGTTTAACTATTCAGCGCAACTCACCACGCTTGGAAGCTTTGGAACGGCACGCCGCCTGCACCCGCGAACGCCTCAAAATCGGTCGTCATCATGGTGTAGTCGTCAAGTTTCGTGGTCAGATCGATCTTGCCGAGGCGCACGTTCGGGAAGTAGAACCCGATGGCATTGTTTCCACCGCCTGCCTCGTACGGGAACACGACATTCAATCCCAGCACCGGCCCGTAGCCCATCGGGTGATTGGCTGCCGTCAACGTGGTGCCGGTCGCTGCGATCGTGTAGCTGTAGGAGATGGTCACGCCGAGCGTGGTATCCGCAGCGGCGAATGTGTAGGTTCCGGTCGCCGGGTCAACGTGATACTGCCCTGTCGTGGGCGTAGTCGCCAGAGGAACTTTGGTCATTGGCACCGAACTTGCCGAGAAGGTCACGCCCAGGTCGGCAAGGAATGTGCCCGAACTCGGAGGCGTCAAAACGACCTGGTAAGGCGTGCCAGGAATGACGTGCGCTTCGCCGTTGCCGTTGCCGGCCACTTCGACGATGCCCGCAGCAACCGAATCGCCGGTAAACAACTGTGAGAGCAGGATGTTGGACATCTGGGCAAACTCGAAGCTTCCCTTGATGGTCCGCTTGCCGACTGCCGAGTCTACAGGCCATTGATTCTGCCCGAAGAGCGTCTTGATTTCGGCGCCGAAGGAGACTTTGCAATTCTGGATCACGCCCACCGTCAAAGGCGTGGGATTGGGGGCGGGATTGCCCGAAGTGGACTGAGGCGAGGCCAGGAGGATTCCGCTGCCGAATTGCAAGCCTTGAAGGATGGACATACGTGTTGCTCCCTTGCGTTAATTCGGCGGATCGAAACTTGGCGGGGTTCACAGCCCCTACATGCCCGAAAGAATGGATATCGGGAAAACTATAGCACCTTGATTGTTTAGCACGCCCTCGTTCTTCAAAATCCGCCCCTTGATGCGCGCGTGGTAAACGACTTGCCCCAGCGTCTGCTTGAGCCCGCCTGCCATCGGTACGACCGTCACACCATCGAGAGCCAGCGTCCGCTGCTGCATCTGGAAAATCACCGCGTCTCTCAGGCCGTTCATTTGCGTTGAAACCACTTCGTTCGGCCCGCCCGTATTGCGGAAGAAACATACAGCCGCGCAGTGGATCTCGTACTTTGCCAGCGCGAGAGCCTTTTCCTCGACGTCCTCCTCGCCTTCGAGTATGTAGAGAGCCGGCTGAATCGCCTGCCCGACCTGCGAGACCTGAGGCAGCCTGCGCGCCGTCGTCAGGAAGGCAGGCGTCGTTGTCGGCACGCCGTTCGCGAGCGTCATGGTCTGCGAGAGCAGCGAAAAGAGGTTTTGGAAAATGGTCTCCGACGAGGTCATGCCGCCATCACCTCCGCAATCGTCGTCTTGATTTCCTCAACCGCAATCGCCTCGATATCGGCAAGCGCCGAACGCAGCCAGGATCTTTCTGCCGCGGGCGGATGGTTCACATGCCGCGCGAAGACTGTTTCTCCAGCCTGCCCCATGAACGCCAGTGCCTGCCCGTTGATCGGGTAGATGTCGTACCAGCCGGTTCCGCCGTACTCGTGCGTCATGCCGATAATCCACTCAGGCGAATCGTCTGCGATGCCGACTGAGGTCTGGCAGACACTCTCGACGAACGCCGCCGCCTGCTGCTCGACGGCTGAGAGAAGCACGCCGGTCTGGCTTTGAAGGACGGCACCCGAGAGATTGCCCTGGACGAGGGTCAGAAGTTGCGCCCCAAGATCCTGCACGGTCGCGAGCAAGGCTTCCTCGAGCAGCCGCTTCTTCGATCTGAGGTTGGCCAGCGCCCCTTCGTACTCGATATTGAGGTTGACGAAGCTCATCGCGCCTCTGGGAATGCGTAAGGCCATAGTCGATCAAGCAACCAGTTCGGGAGCCAGTTGAACGAGTTCCAATAGGTACGCAGAAATGCTTGAAAGGGTCTCTCTGGAGGCAATGTGATCTTTGCGCCCGTCAGCCAGTTCCACGCCGCGCCGCGTATCTTTCGAGGCAGGATCAGCGTCCAATCGCCCCAAAAATAGAGAAGCGAGTACCGGATTCTGCGCGCATCGTGCGCAAAGGGATGAATACCGCGAATCTCTCTCGTGTCGCTCATGAAGGAATGAACCTCATACGATAGCGGTCCAGCAGCATCTGCACATCGTTCGGAATTTCCAGTTTCGAGTAGGCCGTCGTGCCCACATTCGGCTGCATCTGCGAGGTCTGCTCGATCCATTGCCGCGAACGGTATTTGGCCGCTACCAGCTGCGTGGCAGCCTGCTGGAGATCGAACGGCGTCGCCGCGTAGCCAGCCGAGTAGGAAATCTCGACGTTCATGATGCCTTCGTTGAAGACAAAAGGCCGCTGCCCAAGTGGAGGCGCGTTGCCGTTGCCGCCCCACTGCCCGGGAGACCATGCGCTGTAGGCGACCGTGTTTCGGCTTCCGCCCCGCAAAGCAATCGCTGCCTGCGAACCGGAGGTGTCGATCACCCAGCCCACCTGGTTAACGCCGGGAGACTGCGGAATCGGAACGCCGTCAATGGCCAGCGACGAGACGGCGGTTACCGGGTAGTTGCGCACGAAAAGGATCTCGCTGCCGTTGCCTGAATAGACTTCGCTGAAGGAAGGAATGGGCGATGCACCGGCAAGATTCGTGCGGCTCGTGATGAGCTGAACCACCTTCGAGAAGTTGGTAATCGCACTCTGAATAATGGCGGCGTCGACCGTCTCCGCCTGATTGAGCCAGTCGTTCACAAGTGCCACGGTCGTCAGATCGATCGGATTGGCTGCCATCAGGCCTTCTTAGGTCGGAAGGGCGCCACTGTGAATGACGCCCATCCTGGGCCGATATGCTCCGCCGTGGGACATTCCGGCCGTCTCTCGGCTTAAAAGGTTTGCCGGGAAGCCCTGTCAGGCCGCCCGGCGTAGGAACCACGCCGCGCCGGTTGCTGCGCGGTCCCTAGCCCGTTTAGAACTGCGCTGCCTGACCGTACGGCCCAATGCCCTTGATGTAGGCCAGGATGTTCGGAGTCTTGACCGCCAGCACTTCTTCCGAGAACACGCCGAAGGGATACTTGCGGCTCGTCTGCGCGAACTCGATGCCGTACACATCGCGCCGCGTGAACACGCCCCGGGTTTCGCCCAAACGGCTGTTGTCGTAGGTTTCCTGCAGGGCATCGACGTCGAAGAAGATCGTGCCATTGGGCAGGTAAGGATGCTGGATCACGTCCACAAACTCCCCGCCAGGCAGGCCGAAGATGTTGTGATACTGCGCGATCCTGCCGTTGACCGAGATTCCGCTTCCATCCGACTCGGGTCCGCCGTTCGGGAAGAAGTAGTTCAGATTTGTGCCGCCGGTGGCTCCCACCATGAAGGCTGAGCGGAAGGTCGGAACCACATCGGTCGAGATGTAGATCCGGGTAGGCGAGGTCAGCGCTGCCTGCTGAATGGCGAACAGAACCGAATCAACTTCCGTGATGCTTCCGACGATGCCGTTGTTTGTGAGGCCTGCACCGTGGAGGTCAGCGCCGCCAGCCAGTGCCGTCTGCGAAGCCGTTGCTGGGAAGGTGAATGTCGGCAGGCCGACGGTGTACGCCGAGTTGGCTGCGATGTTCAGCAGGCCGTCCATGTCGAGCGCGTTCGTCGACAGGTCGGTAGCGAAACCAGCGTAGCCGCCGGTGCCGGCATAGGCTGCCGTCTGCGTGCCCTGAGTCTGGCCGTAGTAGTTGAAATAGCTGGCCGAGGTGATGCCGGAAAGCTTTGCCGAGGCCGCTGCCGGGGTGAAGGTCGTGGTCGTGTTGATCTGCACAAACCACGCATAGCCCCAGTAACCGGCCTGCGGTGTGCAGGAGAAGGTCACGGTCTTTGTGCCTGTGACGGTCGGCCCTACCACGTTTGAAGCTGCCGAGACGATGGCTGTGCCCCCGTTGATGACGTCTGTCGATCCGTCTGCATTGGTACGGAGGTACTGAGTCGTGATGCCCGCGGCGACCGTGTTGGTCGGGTTGGTCAGGGCACGATAGTTGAGGCCGACGGCGTAAGCTGCGGCGTAGGAGCCCACCGGAAGCACGCCAGTCACAAACTTGGCGTTATTGGTGGCAGAAAGCACGCCGGTCGGGGTGTTCGTGGTGCCCAACTGCAGCGCGGTTCCGGCGCCATTGGTTGTCGCCGAGCCGCCGAGGTAGGTGCGCTCACGCATCCGGAGGAAGCGCAGCAGTTGCCACATCTTGCCATCGCCGAGCGCGTCTTCGTAGCCCTCAGAGGCCGAGATGGCTTCATAGGTCACGAAGTCATCGGTGCCGAGCGTGACGTAGGGCGCCGAGTAATCCTTCTCGGTGAACTGGCCGTTCGAGTTCGTGTTGCCTTCAGAGACGCCAGGGAACTGTCCACCTGCATCGATCGCTGTCACTGCTTTCCATGTCGGCTGCACGCCGTAGCCGGCATTCACCTTATCCCAGCGCGGCGTGGTGTTCGTGATGTGCGAGAAGATCGGGTCCAGCATGTACGCCGGCGCGCGAAGGTCGATGAAGTTCAGCCCGAGCCCGGTGGTGATGCCGGTGGTGGTTTTGGCGAGCTTCTTCGAGTTCTTCTGAACAAAGGCACGCCATGCAGGAAGCCCGCACTTTTTGAAGGCTTCATGAACCTGCCGCATGTCAGTCTTCGAGACAAGTTGGGCGAAAATTGCTTGTTCCTGATTGTTGCCGGTGTACATGGCGTTCTCCTACCGGCGGCTGGGATTGAGGTTGCAGGGTGACAGCCCTGAAAAGTGGGGCTCTGAAGCCCACTTTTGCTCTACTGAATCAGCGCAGCTAGTTCTGGCGGGGCATCGACCGTCTTGGCAACGCTGCTTGCGCCCGATGCCGGTCCGCCTGCCGCTGGTGTCTCAGCTAGTTTCTTGGTCAGGTCGGCTACGCTCTTCGTGAGCGCTTCGATCTGCTCACGCTGGGCCTTCTGAATAGGCGTCTCGCCAGCTGCGGCTGCATCGGCGGCAGCCTTGGCCAGCGCCGCAGCCTCAGCAGCCTTGTCGCCGTCTTTGTCGCCGCCCACCATGTCAGAGCATGCCTTCATGCACTTTTCAATGTGCTCGCCGGTTTTCTCGTGCGCCGCCTTGACGTTCGAGAGGTGATCCATGATGGACTTGCCAGCTTTGGCGAGTTCCTCGGGTGTCAGTTTCATGCTCTTTTCTCCTTGGCCGCCCTGAGCGGCTAACTCGTCTGCTTCTTCGATCGCCATGGCCTTAAACTCAGCCAGCAGCATAACCCATGCTTCTCTGAGGCCCTCGGGAACTTTCGATCCGTCATCTTCGACTTCCCGTTCCCATTCTGACTGCAGGCAGAGCCAATGCAAGTCCTCCAGCATCGAACCCAACCAGCCAACTTCGTATAGTCCTTTTTTCAGCGCAATAGTAGCACAGGCCTTCTTTGCTACCGCTGCGTCCTTCTCAGAAAGAGCGATTCCGGCCTTCTTCGCCGCTTCAAGAATGATCTTGCGCTCTTCCTTGGGTCGGTCCGCGCACGTCAGCGCACCGCGAACCGCTTTCTCGCTGCCAAGAAGATCAAACGCAGGCGGGTCAACAATGGAAGTTTGCAGATGAACCTCTTCAGTAACTCCCGGTGTGGCTTTGCTGAGGGTCACGGTTCGCCCTTTCATCGACTCAACCAGCGCCGAAGGAAGGCAGGGCGCATCGACGGCTGAGACTTCGAGCGGCCGCGCTATGTAGCGCATGCAGCCCTTGAAAACCGGGTCTTCCCACTTGCGGAGGTATTCACCGCCCTGCGAGAAACCGACGAAGCAGCCGGCCTTCCACTTCTTGATGGCGTTGGCATCGACCACATCGAAAGCCATCTTGATGGTTTTGGCGGTATCGTCGAAGACAAGTTCCCGGCCCGCTCCCTGGACGATGGCCGAATTGTGCTGCTCGCGGAAGGGCATCAGAGAGGGCGTCATGCCAGGCAGAGACGTCTTCGCAACCTGCTCGGCGGAGACCTCTTCGTACTGAGGTTTGGTGCCGGCGTAATCGCAGACTTCATTCTCTAGGTCAGGCGATTCGGCGGTGACGGTTCCAAAGACGCGGAGCGAGCCATCGCCCTGCTCTTCCATTTTCGTAAGCGGAACGAATTTTTGCAGTTTCACGCGAACATCCTAGCACGAGGGCAGTTTTTTGGATTAGTACGTCACCTAATTCGTTCCGTTCAATTCCTAGTAGGGCTGCGCCGTGAACTGAACCACATCTCCGCTTACTACCGTTCCAGTGAGCGTACAGGTAGTTGTAGATGATGCTGTTTGAGTGATCGTATCAGCAGGGGTCGTTAGATCATGCCCGGAGCAGTTGAATCCCGTTCCCCGACTTGTATACCCCGGCGTAAGGACAACTGTGACTGTTCCCGAAGTCGAACTGGTGTAGCTTCCAATCGTCACGCCATTGTTCGTCGCCCCCGCGCTTGCGCTGATTGTTCCCACAGATGCAGCAGCTGAGAATGTCGCGGTAGTTGAAACAGGGACAAAGATTGTGCCGTTTGAGACCATCTGCCCAGTTCCGTAGGTGGCATTGATGTTCTGGATTTGAGAACCCGCTGGGTGTCCAAGACGCGCGTTGTCCACAGTGACAAAACCATCAAGCGGGGCAAATAAGTTAAACGTTGGCGTGCCGCTAACTGTTCCTATAAAACGATCTGTTCCTGTATTAGAAGTGTTACCTCCTAGAGAGTTTACCGTGCAAGTAATCGAACCCGCACAACCAACTAGCCATCCGTGATTCGCCTTATTGTTTGAGAGCAGAAAGGTTGTCGCTGCGCTCGCCTGCAACATGCCTGTAACGGTACCCGATCCACAATCCCAATAAACGTTGTCGGCCTTGACTTGTGGGCCTGCCGCAGACACATTTACAACGGAACCGCAAGCCGTATCAGTGCCGTCGTGAACGTGAATGCTTGCCACACCTGTAGCAGCCGAAGAGATAACGTTGGGGAATACACTCCCTGCCGGAGCAGGCACATAAAAATGAGAAACATCGACATTGGTTATTACGCTGCTTGCAGGAATGCTAAAAGCCACGTCCCCTGTATTGTGAGGTCTGAAATCCACTCCATCGGCAATCAAATTCTGAATTGTAGTCCCTGATCCGACGCTGGTAAATAGAGTGACGTTGCTGGAATTGGTAGCCTTTGGACCTGAAATGCGGCGGATATACATATTAGCGACGGTCACTGGCCCGATTCCAATACAAGGAGATGTCCAGTCCATTGTGCAGGTTATATCCTCAAAACTCATAGTCCCTGCGAATCCTCCACCCGCGAGAGTAAAGAATCCCGGCGATGCGGTTCCCGCAAGGGAGTGGCAGTCTCCGTTTTTTACTGTCACTTTATCGAGCCAATAACCAGAAGGCGCAGCCGTGTTCAAACTCACGCAATGGACGTTTGTTATCCCATGCACGCCATCAATATTGACGTTCAAGAAATCTCCAGCCCCAAAGTAATTAGGGCTCAGTGTCCAAAACTGATAGCCTCCGACGTCAGCATAGAGGGCAAAGATATCGTCCGAACTATAAGCGTAGGTGTTTTCAAACGAACTATTGGTGACTGGCCCCTGCCCCTGCAACCCATCCTTGAACTCGTTAGTTGGATCGTAGAATCCGCGCATGTGGAAGTCGTCCACGCCCGCGAACATCATCCCATATCCCGTAGTCAGCGAACCGTTCAGGACTTGATATTGTCCGTAGTGCTGAAAGCCATGCACGCCCAAAAACAGAGACGCGTGAGAGTTGAGCCCCACTCCGGTACCTGAACTATAGTCGAGCGTCACATTCTCAGCTTGCAGGTTTACATCGGCGTGCTTCACGTAGTAAGGCCCAGCCAAAGCCGCTGCCGGGATACGGTTTAGCTTAATCACGACGTTATTTGCGTCAGTTACAGATGTCACGCGAAATACTCCACTAAACGCGCCATCCGTGTTCACTGTTCCTGTCGCGGTGAATGTTGCCGTGCCGGTGCAGGTTGCTACAGTTCCACTGTACGGTGAAGTGAAGCCCCATGTCGTTCCGACGTTAGTAAAAGTGATTGTCCCGGTCGGCACTCCACCACTTACCGTGATCGTGCCAACATTCGGAAACGCCACATTTGCCGCGTTTGTCAGAGATACATTCTGTGTGCCATTAGTGCACGCGCTGGCACCGGATGCATAGGTCGCTACTGTCGAAGCGCTTATGAACCACTCGCTTGCTTGCGCATACACCCATTGACCGCCAAATCCTGTACCGCTGCCAATTGGAAATCCATGAGCAGGGAAGTTCAGCGCACAGGTATCACCACTTGTCCAAGTGCACCCTGTACTCGCAATGAAGGGTTGAGTGTATCCATAATTCACCCAGACTGTTGTGTTGTTGTTGCTCTTTACAATCACTCCAGGGTCCATCTTGAGTTTGGTATTGGAGTATTGCACCATCGGGCCATTGATGTAATAGACCGTTCCCGCCGTGCCTGAGATATAGCACGTTCCCCCTGAAGTAGAGAGGCAGGTATTTATCACTGCGATATTTGCGGCTGCCGCCCCTGCGGAACTTGGCGTGAGAGGAAGGCCGATACTTCCTACCGCAGATGTACCACTCACCGCCGCTCCGTTCCCCGGATAGTACGCGATCTGCCCTGTCGTGCCTGCGTTGACGGTGCCGTTGGCTGCCGCCGAAGCCACCCCCGTACTCGGGTTGACGATGATCGATGTGTTATCCGGCTTGACTCCGCCGAGCACAGAGGTCGTTGCAATAGGCAGAGTGTATGAGCCGCCGATTGCCGCATAATGCCCATTTTGGCAGGAATACTGCGTGCCGGTCGTCTTGTTCTGCAGATTTGGCAGGCCGGTGCACACCGTTCCGGTCGGATCCGAGTTCGTGTAGACGATGCTGGGGCAGCTTTGCTTGCCGGTGTTCGGATCTACGGTGCATCCGTTTTGCGCATGGAGCGACGCGCTCACAAGGAGGAAAATCAGTGCCACGATCTTCATGGGGCATGCCTTTCGGGATTCACGCGCATGATAACAGGAAAGCAAAAAGACGCCCCCAGGCGAACCCAGGGGCGGTTGCAGTAAAAGGGAGAAACCTTAGGGAGTCGGCGTGCCGAAAACGACGGTTTCAGCCTGCGTCAGTTGCGCAGGCGGAACAACGGCGTTCACGGTGATTGTGAAGGGCGCATTCCAGGTAGAAACTGCCCCATCGGTATCGGTCACGGTGTTTGAGGCGGTTCCCTTGACCGCGCCTATAGAAGGCGCGATCGCAGTGACCTTGCCAGTGATGCCATCGGGGTTCAAGGCCACCGTTGCCGATGGATCATCGAAGTTGAAGGTAACTTTGCTCACGACGCCGCCCGAAGGACTAACGCCGTCAGCAAGTTCGGGTTGAATCGAAACGTCTGCCGTTTGGCCGACATTGATGACAAGATCGTTGTTCATAATGAAATGTTCTCCTCGGAATTGAACGCTGATGGTTTTGGTTAGAACATCGGGGATGAGCTTGTGCCTGATGGCGTGGACATCGTTCGCGATCTGCTTGAGGATCTTGATTTCTTCGCGATCTTCTTCGACAATCACGATTTCAACGATCTCCTGAACCTGCACCGGCTTCTTATGCATGGGGGAAAACTCCTCGCCAAAACATCGTATACCAAGCGAATTAGTGTGCAATTTGGCTCAGGTTGGCGGCGTAGACTTTGCGCACCGTCCGCCTGAGCCTTTTGCGCTGCCGGCCGCTGATTCCAGAGGGCCGCCGCGCCTCACGTTCAAGAATAGCCTTCTCGCGCGTGGCTTCAATATCGCGGCGCAGCTGGGCGAGCCGTTGGTCTCTCAACTTGGCCTCGGCAATCATCTGCCGTGCGCGCTCTACGAATTCAGGCGAGGTCATCTCAGCGATGGCCTCAGGCGAGTAGCCTTCGAGGTCTTCGGGGTTGAGCGTACCGTCTTCGTTGAAGGTGAGGGTGCGGAGAGGTTCAGTCATTACATTCCGACCTTTGAGCCATCGTCTATCCAGACAAATTGGCCTTCTTGGCCATAGGTCTCAATCGGAAAGTGCGCAGAGCAGTCGCAGCAAAACGTTCCTGAATAGAACGAGGGATCACGCGCGTAAGTCTCGGCGATGGCTTGGCTCATCGTCGTTACGCCGCCGCATTTCAGGTGCTTATATGTGCGGCGAACGGGGCGCACAAAGCCTTTTGCACGTTCTTCGGCGGTCAGGATCACATAATCCTTCTGCTGGCCGTTCTCTTTGATTTCGGTGTGGCTTTGATCCTCAGGAACAGGAGCGCCGCTAACAAGCACTCGTGCCGTGCGATCTACTTCAAGGTCATCAATTTGTTTAATTAAAGGATCGTTCATGGTCTCCAGCCTTTTGTGGTTTCGTTCGCTTTTGTTGCGTCGATATCGATGCCATACTGATGCGTCGTGAAACCGGGAAACTTACGCTCGTAATCCTTATCGAGTAGGAGCGCCTCTTTCTCAAGCTCTGCAGCCCATTCCTCGGCGGTGAAAACCTTCTTTTGAATCAGAAGTGTGATGAGTGCCGTTGCCTCCGCGCGAAGGATGATCGATAGTTCCCTATGGTCGCGGACAGCGGAGCATTCGGGATCATCTTTCGAGCGCGTTCCGAGTTGCCATCCTGCGAAGACGGTGCGCCATTTTGCAAGTTTGTTGATTGCCATTTCGAGTGAATTCATGCGACCCTCTCTCTTGCCTGCTCGCGCAACTTGAACGTCAGCAGCACATTTACCTTGGCTCCAAAGCCGATGCCCACCTGATAGGCAGACTGGCAGAGCAGATCGTAATCCCCGCAATAGACGTCCAGATTTGCCTCGACGTCTTCCAGATCACAGCAAACTGCAACGTACCGGCGCTTACGTATTCCCATCGTCTCCCTCAACCTTGGTTACCGAAAGCCAGCAGCGGCATTTGTTGTGCGCGCCGGGCTCCTTAATCCCCATCCCGAAATCATGCCCTACCGGAACAGATCCCTGAGCGGAAAACTCGGCGCAAATCGGGCAGCAACCGCCGTCCTGTACCTGCCAAGCGTATTCGAGGACCTTCTTCGAAGCCGACCACGCGCCAACATGCCCACGAACCTGCTGGTGAGAAATCTCCGAATCGGCAATCGTTTCCGCCTTGTCGTCAGAGAAGACTTGGCTCGCCTGAATGACGGCCTCAAGTTGCGACGGCGACCACGATTCCTTGATTGCCTGCTTGATCGTGTTGAGCACGTCATCCTTGGCAGTAGTTGAAATCGCCCAATGTGCCCCGGTTGCCTCTGCAATCGTGCCATCGTCCTCAACCTTCAGCCCGACCATCTGGTACGCGCGGTCCGCGGCTTCCTGCTCTGCGATCGGCGTGGCTGCTTCCGTGACTTCTTTGAGATTGGTTTGCAGATGAGCAGTCGCCTGGTACGCGCCGACATTCACGCCCTCGCGCGCTGCCTCCTCGAGATAGGGCCTCACGAGTTCAGCCAGCGCCGGGTACTCCCACTCCATCGCCGCAAGGATGGCCAGCGCCCGCGCCGTGTCGTCTTCGAGTTCGCCCTTCCTTACTTTCTTGGCGAATAGCTTTGCCGCGCCTTTCGCCACACGCGCGCCCTGGGCTGAGAGAAACTTGGCCAGCTTGCGATGCAGTTCCTGCTTCAGTTGCGAGTTGCGCGGCGTGAGTAGTCCTGCTACGGCTTTCAGTTCAGCGCGTTTGCCTAACTTCGCCGGTCCTGCCGGCTGAGGAGGGTTTGCGGGTTCAGGCTTAGGCGGTTGGAGGGCAGTGGACCGCGCCGTAGCGGCTTCGAGCGAGAGCGGCTCAATTCCGGTTACAGACTTCACCGTGAGCATATCCGCCTCAGGCTCGGGCCGTGGATCGTCGCCGCGGGCCTCGCGCACTTCATTGCGGGTGTAAGTGCCGTTATTGACGTAGGTATCGTCAACCTGCGCCTGCTTCAGAGGATCGATTTCCCGCTCATCGTTGTATGCGAATTCAACATCGTCCAGCCCAAGCACTCGCTCAATCACGTAATTAAGCGTGTTTTCGATGTGGCGCAAATATGGCTCAAGGCCTTCGACCTGTGCCACGTCAGTCGATTCCTTCGCCGTGCCGCGGTTGACCTGCTTTACCAGGTTCTGCGGGCTCACCGAGAACGCGAACGCTACCACGCGAATCAGGTACTCGTCGGTGGCATCGGTCAGGGCCTCCGACTTCGAGAACTGCGCCGGATGCTTGGCGTCGGGAATCATCGTCAGCCGGCGCCGCTTGCCGAGGTTCCCAGCCAGGAGCGAATCGAACCACTTCTGAAAGTCCTTGATTTGCTGCATCGTCCAGTTTTCCGGCATCGGCAGCAGGCCCTCAGGAACGTTGCCTGAGGTGTAGTAGTCGAGCAGGAACTGCTGGCGATTGGCGGCGATTGCCAGCGTCCGGATGATCTGCTCGACGGGCGGAAATCCCCAGCGGGAGTTGACCCTGGGGTTGCGCGGCGAGTAGACAAGCTGGTTGGCCGTGAATTCCTTCGGCTTCTTGGCGTCGACCAGCGCCTGCCCGGTCAGATTGCCGGTCGGGATGCCGAGAATGATCTGCTGGTAAGCAGGGCTAGGCGGGAGCGGCCGGAAGCCGTTGTTATCGAGCAGTGGCGTGATCGTGGCACCCGAGATGAGCCTCAGCCACTTGATTTCATTGAGTAGGTTCGAGCACGGATAGATGGTCGGGGCATCGAACACGAGCAGGTCTTCTAACCACATCCGGATCCAGAGATCGAAGGAATGCACGCCGTCTGGATAGCGCAAAAGCTGTGTGACAGCCGTCACGTTTTGGTTTTGCGCTTCCCGCTTGAGGCGTTCGGCCTTCTTTTCCCCGGGCACCTTCTTGACCCGGATCGACCAGGGGCGGTTGACGATCTGATCCTTGCGGGTTTCGATCATCAGGCGGCAGAGATCGAAACTGTTGCTAACGTTCCACAACTGCCCAAACTTGACCGGGTTTTCTGAGCGCGGCGTGAACTGCAGATTGATGCCTGGGGTAAAGTCCCACTGGCGAACTCCTACGCCGAGTTGCTGGGTTGGCCGGATGGGTTGCTGTGCCGAGGCCCAGTCGCCAGGGTTGATGCCCTCAATCAGCGTACCGGCTGGCCTGAAAATGGGCGCGAGTGCATCTTGCGTGGCTTTCCAGAGCCCCATCTATTCCTCCGTGACCGGCTTGGCAAACTTCTCTGATTTGACGATTGGATTATATCCCCACATTGCAAAGCAGATGGGGCAGCCACACACAATTAACTTCTGGGCAGGCTCAAAGCGCATCTCGACTTTGACGCGGTTGCCGCATGCGGGACAGGTTTGTTTGCGCTTGACGCGCCGGTGCCGGTAGTCGTAGGAAAGCCAGGGGAGAAGGCGAATCAGGAAGCGGATGAGCGCGGCGAGCATTCAGGCCTTTCGAGCGTAGAGTTTGCAATTGGCCTTATGGTAGAGCACGCCGCGAACGACTTCTGTGCTGCCACACGAGGGACACGGAACATCAGGCTTCGCATCCTTCCGCATGGTGGCCTTGACCGGCTTCTGAAGCTTAGACTCACGAACCATCACAGTGCCCTCATATCAACCGAAGTGCTGTAGTAACCATTCGAAGAGCCATACCAGCGGATCACCACACTGCCCTTGATCGTGCGCAGGCGGTAGAACGTCCACTCGTTGCAGTCGTTACGCGCTTCACTGCCTTCCGGAGGTTCATCGCTGCTACTCTCTTCGGCAGAGAGGATCGGAGTGTTTTCGAGGTCATGCAGGTCGCCTTCGACATCTTCCACGCGGACACTTTCACAGCAATCCTGAGAGTGGAAAAGCTGATATCCGCCGCCATCTACCTTGACGAAATTCACGTAGGAATCTCCATCGCTGACGCTCACGGTTTCAAACGTTTGCCCCACTAAATCAGCGAACTTGCAATCCGTTACCATCGCGTTGCTCCCTTTCCAACTGTCCTGCCTCGCCCATGCTCTTCAGCATAGCCCCGCGAACGAATCAGGCGGTCTGCCTCAGCATCGAGTTCGTCCTGCTCGGTCACCACTTTCCATGCCAGCCCGCAGGTTAGGCAGGCACGATCCTGTCGGCCCATCTGCTTGGCCAAGCCGCCGCATTGAGGGCAGTTGGGCACGTCGACGGTGGTGGTGATTACGTCAGGCATAGCCGCCCATCTCCCCGTTGGCATCGTATCAAGCAGAGGTGCCTCATGCTCGGAACGATTTTGATGGTGTTTGCCTTTGTTCTGCTGCTGCTCGCCGCATTCAACATTCCCTCGCCGCCACGGCTCAATCTGGGTTGGCTGGGCATGGCTTGCTGGGCGCTGGCTATCGTTCTGGGCGGCTTGCACATCGGCTGAGGGCCTTTCACAGAGGCCTCGGAAGCGCACAACGCATGCACTTCTCGGTCCCTGCGATCATAATCCAGAATGTGCACCCGCACTCACAAATATCTTTGTTTCTTCCGTCGACGAGCACGCGGGCCTCGGCGATCGGCGGAATAACCCCCTCTTTCGCCATTGAAGCCGCTTCCTCTTTAACGAATCCTGCCCACCCATCGCCGCCGGCTGCAAGCTCGGTTAGCGCCCACACATTGGCGTCGACTCTATCGGGAGATTCATCGTCAGTTTTCGGGTTCCATTGCGTCATTTGGTCCTCAAGCATCGAAAACGTTCCATGATGGTGGACCCGATGCTGCTCGTAAAGGGCGGATACTGGCTCGGCCCGAATCACCTTTCCGCGGCTCGCGGTCACCTTTTTGTAGCTGACGTTTGCGTCCTGGTGCCTGACAAGCGCCTCAATCATATCGCCACCATTATTTGCTTCCCCGACAAGCCGATCGGCTGCCAGGCGATGATAGAGCCGCACGCCTACCTTTGCCGCTTCGTCTGGCGTATAGATTCCGCTCTCATCGGCCAGGATGTAGAAGTGCGACGGGTCGCGGTTGTCCTGCCCAGCCGCTACAATGCCCCACTCATCGGAATCCTCATTGCTGGTCGTTGCCGGGTCCATCGCTACCACAATGCGCGCCAACGGCGGTAGTTTGAGCACACGCGCGCCTTCAATATCGGCCAATTTGAAGAGCGCCCCTGGATTGTCGTCGAGAAGTTCTGCATAGATTTCCTGCCGCCCGAGTCGCGTTCCTTCGTACTTTTTGGTAATGACATCAAGGAATCTCTGCGAAAGATTGGATCGGTTATCGTATGTGCTGCCGTTCGTCACGAAGGTATTTGGATCCTTCATGAGATCGCGAATCAGCTTCGTTGGGCGCGGCGTGGTGGTCAGAACTGCCTGAGGGTTGTCGCCAAGTCTCAGGCCGAGTTGCGCCATGTCCCAAGTGTCTTGGTCGTAGCGCCAACTGGCTATTTCGTCGCACCAGAGCTTCTCGCATTCAGGACCGCGAAGGGAATCCGGCTCTTCGGCGGTAAAA